>Ga0070741_10002047_pt1 | contig 56381 bp, 70 predicted proteins | sample Coa_R1_4_FD_66440 | JGI IMG/M metagenome (GOLD analysis project Ga0070741, IMG submission 66440) | Surface soil microbial communities from Centralia Pennsylvania, which are recovering from an underground coalmine fire - Coalmine... | ecosystem: Environmental > Terrestrial > Soil > Unclassified ... | reverse complement strand
GGGGGGGGAATATAAGGAAAATGATATGGAATACTAGAGAAATCTATCATGAAAAAGGGGTCATTTTGCTGTATGGCGAGAGTCAGTCCAACCGGAATACCATATGCAACAAGGAAAACCATGGGACCGAATACTCAAAAGCAGAAAATAGAAGCAGCGTTTGTATAAAAGCTCAATAGATAGAGTGCTGCAAAATTAATTTATTCACATTGAAATCAATTAGCAAGCCAAACAAAAAGATCTATACTGGCATTGCATTATCAATGATTGTGGTTGGAATCACTTTACTTGTGTTATCTTTTTCAAATGTATTAAATCCAAGAGCGCATTGTCAGGATGATTTACAAAATATTGGTCCTCACTATGGTACAGCTGATGGAGGCTGCAATCCGTCAATCGATCCAATGTTTGAACTTTCATCGTCTTCAAACAATATTATTCTCATTGTTCTATCGGCTTGTCTAGCTGCATTTGGTGCTGCAATATTTGGAATAATTCTCAGGCTGTAATTCTTTTTTAGGTTTTGTTAACTTTCGTGAGTAAGTACTGGTAACTTCATGGCTTGTAAATTTCCTCATAAAATTCTGTCCACATCTCGTGATCAGAACCTAGAAAATACTATTTTGGATTCTGTAAGTCATAGTGATATGACCAAAAGATTTAGAGACGCTCTAATTTGAGAATGAGACCACACATAAGTCAAGGTATGTGCTGTAAACAGGTTCAAACACGCAAAATAAGGGGTTCGGGAGGCGGAAAAATAGTAGTGAGAAAATTGTCAAGGTTGATAATTAAATTACCATAATGGTAATTTATTCGCGGAGGCAAAAATAAGGGGTTTGGAAAATAAGGCGTGTAAACAGTTTGCGCAAACTGTTTACAATGAAAGTTTACACACGCTGGGATATTATGCACTATATACTAAAGATATCCTCGCACGATATGCGATGATTATCTGACAGTAAGAAATTACCATTTTGGTAATTTAATTATCATGTCTGGTAATTTCTTCAGAGCCCGCGAAGCAAAGTACAATGCTGTTCTTATGCTACAGTGTTCGGTTTCTTACTAGCCGATGCATAAAAGGCACGGATCATATGGCATCATGTAAAAGGCAGTGTTTTGCTACTACTATTTCGACATTGAAACCGTGCCCCTTGACCAGTACAGAGAAGAACCACATGCGAGCCTAGACCCATCAAAAGCCAAAATCATTACAATACAATACCAGCCTCTCGATACTGCGACTGGTAGGCCAAGAGGAGACCTGACGATACTCAAAGAATGGGAGTTTGGTTCTGAAAAGGCGCTGATAGAGCGTTTTAGGCCAATGTATGTCCCCGATGTTTGGGCATTTGTAGCTGTGGGGAACAACTTGTCATTTGAATGCAAGTTTCTGAAATACAAGCTGCAACAATATTGCAACTTGAGCAACCTAAAGCTGGGTCAGAGGCCAATGATTGATGTAAAGCCTGTTTTGATTCTGAGAAACCGCGGCCGGTTCAAAGGCTGTACCGAGTGCATAGGCAAAATAGGGTTGGCAAGAAACATTGCTGGATGGTACTGGAACAGGAATTATGGCGCGATTCTTGATTACATACAAAAAGAGGCTCAGGATTTTATCCATGCATATATGGCAATGAAGAGGGAAATCCCAAAGATACAGTTCTGATTACTGGCTCTTCGAACTTTTATTTTGACTATGGCACTGGTTTTAGCCTAGAATTTAGTACGTTAAGTACGCCTTCTGGATGCTGTTTACAAGCCTCACTAACTTTATTAACAGCTATTTTTCGCACCCGCCAAATGTATGTCGATAACGCTTCGTCGAGAAAATTACAGATAAAATCGAATGGCAGTCAGCTAATGTCAAGTCTATGAAATAAGGAAAAGGAGTTAGAGGCTGCCATAGAAAAGCTAAATACCTCCCGGGGCAATCCTCTGCCCAATGAAGACCACCATAGGTGGTCCGATATGGGAAACAAAAGACAACAAACGCTGAACAACAATACTGCCAAACCAAAAAAGCAAACAACAAAGAAAGCAAAACTACTTGCAAACCCAGATGTCAAGCGATGGTATGACAACCTTGCAAGGTCAAGCGGTTCAAGTGCAGACCCGCGCCTTCGAAAACTCGGTCTGTTCTGCGAAATCCACCAGATGACGCCAATGGAGCTCGCAGAGCTTGGCATGAAAGATATGCGTGCTGTTACAGACCTGCTTCAGGACCATATAACGTGGATGGAGGAAGAGGAGATGGCACCTCAATACATCAAGTCTGTGATGACCTCTACAAAGTCATGGCTTGCTCACTTCGATGTCCAGATAGCTAGGAAGTTGAGGATTGCCAACGTCGATTCGACTCCCACCCTTGAAAACGAAAGGGTGCCACAGGGAGGAGAAATGGCAGAGGTCCTAAGCAGGGCGACCTTGTTCAGTGGCGCAGCCATCTCACTCGTGGCAAAAGCAGGACTAAGACCAGAGACACTTGGAAACTACAATGGCACTGACGGGCTCATGATGAAAGATCTGCCAGACATTGTGATCCAACAAGGAGTTGCAAGGCCACTTCAGACACCGCCGATGATAATCGTGCGAAAGACGCTGTCAAAGGGCGGGCACCAATATTCGACCTACATTTCGTCTGGAGGAACGAAGAGATTCCTTGCCTATCTGAACGACAGGCTGGCTAATGGAGAACTGCTGAACGCAGAATCACCGGTGATCGCCCCGGACTATGTCTACAGAGCATACAGGGGCAAAAATTCAGACAAGCCTTTCCTGCCAACACAACAGGTGTCAAAATGCATCCGGGAAACACTAAGACCAAGATTCGCGTGGAGACCCTACATCTTTCGAGCCTACTTCGACACGCAACTATTGATAGCCGAGGCCAGAGGAAAGATAGCCCACGACTTTCGGGTATTCTTCATGGGTCACAAGGGAAGCATCGAGGCAAAATACACTACAAACAAGGGAATCCTGCCGGACGATCTGGTTAAGGAGATGAGAGAGGCGTTCAAGCGGAGCGAGCCATTCCTTGACCTTGAAATGACAGAGGAAGATCCATTGATAAAGCAAAGGGAACAGATGCAAACGGCAATACTGAAAGCCACACCAGAGCAGCTTGGACAGATGCAAGAGATGCTTCAATCAATGGGCATCGGCAAGATCGTCCAAGCCAGCGCGTAGTTTCAAGCGAAGAAGCCGAGCATCTGATCAACCAAGGATGGGAATTTGTCGGAGCATTGCCAAACGGAAAAGTGATAGTGGGTTCAAGACGGGACTCGAACCCACAGTGAGAGCGGGCCCAGAGGGACTCGAACCCTCGACCAACTGCTTCGCAGGCAGCCATTCTATCCAAGCTGAACTATGGGCCCAGTACTGCATAACGACATTTTGCATCCCTTAATTAAAACCTAGGCATCAGCCGGCTTCTTTTATGGCAGCATCATAATCAGCGCTGTATCCAAGCGACTGTGTAAGAAGATCAGACGAAGTTTTGTATTCATTTGGATCGCCATTGACCAGATAGATGCGGAAATGATCGTTGCTTTCCATTTCTGATTGTACTGACCTGATAAGCAAGTCCCTTGCATTCACGTACCTATCGGGGGTGTCGAGTGCCTGCGCCCTGTCGATCAAAGACTGGTACTTTGGCTTGTATGTGTCGATGATGGAGATCATTGTAGCGTTGTCATACTGCTTGACGCGCCACTTGCCTTCTTCCGCCTGGTACTGCTGGGTTAGCGATATTGTATCAATAGCTATATTGTCAATTGACTTTCTAAATTCATTATTTTTTGCAGCTTGCACCTGCAAAGAGACCATGAATGCGACTATTGCAGCAATGACTGCAATGCCTGCAAACGTGACTATGCGGCTGGTTCTTTTCCTGACCATCTCGCCTGCAAGCAGGTGGCACCAAAGAACAAAATAAATGCTCCTACTGCAGCTTTAAAGAGCAATGCCTCCCGTGCCACAATAGATGAAGACAAAGAAAAACAAGCACGCAAATAAAAAATTACCAAGCTCGCCTTAGGAGAAGGGCAAAACCCGACATCACTCCGAATAAGCCCCTACACAAGAGGCACACAAAGACTGAATAACTAACCTGTACACTAAATTTACTTTACAAACAAGTATTATATCCCCGCTCGGACCAATTGAGGCAGGGATGGCCGAGGAAGCCGGGAATGAAGTGGACACTAAAAAGTCGATAGCCCAGCCTCCGCTGAACCTCCTTTTCAACCCGTCGACCTTGGTCAGAAAGGACGTCTGGAGCGTAGACGTTGCTCTGTTGCTAGATATGTTCCTCCGCCTGATAAACGCCACCGGAAACAAGGATCTGCGGATCTGCGGCATAGCCGCAGTATCGTCCTCGATGATATACCGTCTAAAAGTAGAAAGCATCTTTGCCCTGGAAAAGATTGCGATGCAAAAGAAGGGCCTTGACGATCCAAACAACCAGCAGCCTGTGCCTCAGCTCAATCCAGTAGAGTTACCGTTCAGAATCGAGTCGACCTATCCCGTGTCGGTTGACGAACTGCTCCACATGCTTGAGAACATGATAATGGAACTTGCAAATCCGCGGCCAAGAAAGAAGCAGGTAGAGCTAGAGCCCGTCCAGACATTTGACTTTGACCAATATCTTGTGAAATTTGAGCAAATTATTCAAGGGTATGAGGACATGATATTTGACATCGTGAGTGCCGACGGCATGCTTTTGTTCAAGACACTGGTGGCCAAGATGGAGCCAGTAGAAATGGCCAGATGCTTTATCGCCATGCTGTACCTGGCAATGAAGGGCAAGGTCGAACTTGAACAGCCAGACGACTCAGACGACGTAAAGATAACCCTTCTCCAGCAGCCAGGCCCAGCACAGCAGCAATAAAGTAATAAATCGATTCTTTTCATGTAATGTCAGTTTGCGCGATTCACTTCCAGAAGACGAAGTAACTGCAAGGATAGAGGCTGCCCTTTACTCTGCTGGAAGGCCGCTGAACGTCGACGAGCTGATAAGGGCATCAGGCACCAACTCGAAGGAAAAGACTGTGCGGATAGTAACTGACTTGATGAAGAAAACAAAATCCGCGTTCAAGGCGATCGAGGTCGCGCAACTCGAAGACGGGACGTACGTGTTCCAGCTCAAGCCAGAATATACTCCGCTTATACGCAAGTTCGCCCAGCACCCGCTTGTTCCGTCGGCTGCTCTCAAGACGCTGTCTTACATCGCGTACGAGCAGCCGGTGACTTCAAAGCGGCTGGTGCAGATACGCGGAAGCCAGGTCTATTCACATATCAAGGAGCTCGAACAGTTGCAGTTCATAGAACATGAAAATCTAGGGAGGCTCAAGGTCTACCGGACTACAAAGAGGTTTCAGGACTATTTTGGCATAACAGACCTGAACTCGATGAAAAGCAAGCTGGTGGCTACTACAAACAAGCCCGCCGGCACTCCTCATCCTCCAGAAAAGTCTTAATTAGAGTGAAAAATTACCTACTCGCACTAGTATGCGTAAGTCAATAGAGAATCTCGCAGGGCGCAAGCTGACTGGCGGCCGCAAGGTTGCAATGAGGGGAAGAAGAAAGTTTGAGATTGACAGATATCCAAATGAAGCCGTTGTTGGCGCAGCCCAGATCGTGGCTCGCCGGACAAGGGGCAACAACGTCAAGGCTGCTTTCAAGACCGCCGAGTTTGCCAACGTCATAGACGCGGAAACCAAGAAGGTAACAAGATCAAAGATATTGAGGGTCACAAAGAACCCTGCAAACAGAGATTATGAAAGAAGAGGCGTCATCAGCAAGGGCGCAGTGATAGAGACTGAAAGCGGCACTGCAACAGTCACCTCAAGGCCGGGACAGGATGGCGTTGTCAATGCCGTTCTGGTAAAGGCCGCGGCCAAGTCCTCATAATTTTCGATAACCGTTAAGAGCCAACAAGGGCTTTTCTCTTCAATGGCAGACGTGCTCTGGGAAGGGCCCGATTCAAAGGACAAGGCATCCTGCCCATATTCTATAGATTTTGTCTGCAAGCCCGTCCCTGCAGAATCACTCAGCTCGCTTGAGTCTGGCAGGCTCTTGCTGACAGTCAACCTTGGCAGCGGCACAGAGGTAAAATCTGCTACGGCTAGGATAGTCAATAACGCAAAGAAGGAGAACCTTGACAAAGTGCAGGGTTCAAGCCGGCTAAAACACCAGGCGTCCCTTTCTACTGATCTTGTACGAGAAATCCGCGAGCCCGGCAAGTGGACCGGAGAAATCAGTATACCCTCAAGCTGGATTGAGGGCGGGACACGGGCGTACGAGAAAACCGGTGCTGCGCCTCCAAAGAGTAGCAAAGACCTGTTCACGCTTGAGATAACCTACAATCTTCTCAATGGCAACAGCTGCACCGCCCGTTTTGGCTCTGAAGATGCCTTCCATTGGCAGACGCATCCAGAAGCAAAGATGTAATGCTCTCAACATTGTTTATAAAAGCCTCAAAATATACGGGAACCGGGGCAATTGAAAGACTACGATCACGTGATACTGTGGGTTGACTACTTTAACAAAAACCTCAAGAGGCGCCACGGGCGCCGGGTAAAACGCGATCAGGCTGTCTCTGATCCCACGGTACAAGATCTGACCGAAGCTGCAAAGGCCGCGGGCCTGGAATTCTCTGATCAGGAAATAAATAGCGAGGCACGATTTCCGCGCAGGTCTTTTGTAAAGTCCGGCTACGTCATGGTGGCAAAAAAAGAAGGCGTCAAAAAGTCCCAAGTGATCGACACTGTTGCAGAAAAGCTGCTGCAAAAGAAAAACCGGCAAAAAGCCGGCAAGAAATAAAATTCTGGTCAACAAAATTTTTCTGGCACGCGATGCCAGAATCTTGTTTATCGAAATACAAATATTATTTGACAGAAGCGAATGATAGCAAGTAGTTCGCTTATGCCTCTTACCAACGTGGGGGAAATGGGGGAAGTAATGCATCTGGCAAAAAGTGGTAGGCTAATAGTCAAACTCAACGCGGCAGGTGCCGGTATGAAAGCCGGCGAGCTGCTCGTTGACGGGTCGGGCAAAAGGGTGGGCAAAGTAGCAGAACTGATAGGTCCGGTGAGCGCTCCGTATGCTTCTGTCATTCCAATGACAGACAGGACGAGCAGGCTGGTCGGAGCCAAGGTTTTCAGCGGCGGGTTTGCAAGAACACCTCGCAGTCAGGGCAGGGGCTCTGGCCGCAGTTCGAGGGCAAGGTAAGGGAAAATGACTGCCGCAGAATACTATACCCAGTGCCCAGAGTGCAGCGCCAACCTCATCCAGGACCACAGCAAGGGCGAATACATCTGCGAGAGATGTGGCTGCGTTGTCATGGATCAGGTTGCCGATTATGGAAGGGAATCAAACTCTACTGATTTTGAGGAAAAGTCAAAAAACACTAGGGCAAGCGGCTCTACCAGCCTTGCCTTGCATGATTTTGGCCTGAGGACGGAAATTGCTTCCGGCTCAAAGGACTACGCCGGCAAGTCTATCGACTACCAGATGGCCGAGACCATGAACAACATCCGCAAGTGGCACATAAGGAGCAGGATAGTCTCCCCGCAGGAACGGCGCTTGTCAAATGTCCTTACAAAGATAAATGAAACCTGCGCGGCGATGTCGCTTCCAAAACTATTGGTCGAGACTTCCGCAATGCTCTACCGCAATTTTGAGAGCAACTATGAGGCCAAGGGCAAGTCCATTGCCTGCATGGCAGCCGCCACGATATACCTCGCATGCAAAAAATGCTCTGTGGTGCGCTCGCTTGAAGAGATAGTCGAAGCTACTGGTGTGACGGATCAGGACAGGTCAAACGTAAAGCTAGCATCAAAGTACTACAGAATGATGGTCATGGAAATGGGCGTCTTTACAGAACAACAAACGCCTGCTCCTGCCGCCACAAGTACTCCTCAGCTTGCTTCCTCGATTGCAGTTGCGCTAGCCATCGATCACTACATATCCAAGCTTGCCAACATGGCCAAGATTGACACAAAAGTAGAAAGGCTTGCAATAGATATCGCGCACAAGACCGACGATCATATGCTGGCTGATGGCAAGGCGCCAAACGGCCTGGCTGCGGCATACATCTACATTGCCTCAATGCTGCTTGGAGTCAACATACTCCAGAGAGACGTGTCAAGCCTTTCTGGAGTCACGGAAGTAACGATCAGAAACAGGTGCAAGGACATACTGACCTGCTTCAAGCTGACTGTGACAGTCAGACCATCACAGACGCGGCCAGTCTTTGCATAAAAAGGATAATTGTTAAAAAGGAGCTAAACCATTAACGAATAGTATGCTGTGTAGGGCATGCGGAAGCGAAATGGTTGCAGAAGAGTACTGCCCCGATTGCAATGAAGCAGTACTTTGGAAGTGTGGCAGCTGCGAGAAAGAAAATGACCGATCGGTGCATACTTCACATTCATCGTCAAGACCAGAATCGTCAACTGCCGCTTCTGTGGTGGGGACGCTCATAGGCCTAGTTTCTGGATTGTGCGCGCTGCCACCAATGTAATAGTTCTAGATCACAGAAGACTAGGTTAATCAAGTGTGGCATAAACGGAATCAACAACGTCGATTCGTTCTTTTCTGTTCCCATCTAAACAGATTTTCTTCATAGTAGATGCTATATCATCTGATTTGCTCTGTGCTATGCTGATACTTTACGTGAAGGCGAAAATCGCGCCTATTGCTGAATTGTATTTTGTGCGTATAACAGATAACTGGATCGGCCTTTCTCAAGTTCTTTTTCCTCTGTGCAAGCGCATTATCTAGGTTGACATTGTTGCTTTTAGAAGGAGTGGGCTCGTTTGCTCGAGCATCTTTGACGGCAGCCTTTATGACCTGAGCCATCAGCAGTCTTTGCGTTGAAACTGATGTTGACGACATTCCCTTTTTTTGGGAATGAATAGCATCATAAGTAAACGGGTGTAATGTATTGTTACACTAAGTGCAGATGGCTCAAAATTATCGATCATATCGCGCAAAATGGAAAAAATGGTAAATGGTGAGTAAGCACCTGTAAATGCTATGAGGGTTTTGTCTTATCCTCTACCATCTTGTACCTTGACAGCTGTTTGTATGCAAGGAATACGATGAATGCTATTATGAGAAAGTCAATGATGTTTGCAATCAAATCGCCATACTTGAATTCTGAAACTGCTCCGGATGTTCCTATTACATTGGCCTGCATTGCTTGCAAGTCGCCCGCGGGAAGAAATAGTCCTACCAGTGGATTTACAATATCAGCAACAAGTGCTGTCACCAGCTTTGAAGCTGCAGCTCCAATAACGAATGCTATCGCAAGTCCGATTACGCCAAAGGTCTTGAGGAAATCAAAGAACTCTTGTGTCAGTGATTTTTTTGCCTGTACTTGTTCTGTCATAGTCAAGAAATTTATTTTGCCTCTAGATATGCATCATGACAGGATGTTCTAGAAAAATCTCCAACGTATGCGTGTGTTTTCTACACCGAACCACTCATCATGTTCCTTTCTTCTTCGATGTTCCTCAACATCTTCCAGAGGTTTCTTTCCGCTCGAGCAATTTGCTCTTCAGTTGGATAAGTATTCCTTATCTCTTCAGCATTAATATTGACACCGTATTTCCTAAGCTCAGCACATACATCTTCCAAAGACAAATGAGTGTCAATTTTCAATTAAAAGAGGAATAAAAAACAGCTGATGTATTGTTCTATGATTTTGCCTCTGGTGCCTAGTGCAATGTTCTAGAACAACATTTCGGCAATCTTAAATCACTAGTTGGCAAATGACATCGAACAGCGTATGAGCTCTACCTCTACTAAAGATCATAGCAAAACATCCATGGACAATCTCATGAACGAACAGATAAACAAGGCAATAGACGCAAAGAAATATCAGACAAGGGAAGCGCTAAAAGAGGTGGAAAAGAATACCCGCATGACATTTTTAGCGCATGTCGATTATCACAAGTTTCTGATGGAGGAAGCAAAGAAAAGAGCAGATATCCCTTCAGCAATACACCACCAAGTCATGATGGAAACATACGAGGCAATATTGAAAAATTATTCGATGTCTGGCAGCTATGACACGCAATAGCTATGCTCAGTGACTAAAGGAATAAAACGTTAAAGTTCTATTTCTTCAACTGCTTCTGGGACTGTAAAACCAACCTCTTCTTTGCACCGGGAACAGACAACGTCACGGGAATAAATGTCTGCTTTACAGTGAAGGCATTTGTTATAGAGTATTTGCATTGTAATCTCATAACCCCATTTGATCAAGCCATGTTTGGCTGTGATTTCTTTCCAACTCTATAGCTGGCGGTATCGTTATAGCTGTGTATGTATTGTACATTACAGTATACGGGTCAGTTCTCAATTTTTGATTCGCCCTGCTCATGCATGTGCCTTTAGCTGCTTTTGACCTACCTTGAGTTTGTCCTTTTCCAACCTTAGTTTTGCAATATCTTGGTCTTTAACTGCCAGCTGCTGGTTAAGCGATTCAATTTGCCTTGCCAAGTTTCTATTTTCATTCTTGAGCAGTTCGCTTTCATGCTCACTTTCTCTTATGATCTTTTGCAGCTCCTTGTCCCTGGCAGTATATCCGTCATTAAATGCCTCATTTCGGGCCTTTTGCAGTCTGGCTGGAATTAGCAACTTTTCTTCTATGACTGACGTGCCAATGGTATCTACGACTACTGTCAGAATTGCATTCAGTTTCCCCTCTGCCTCATTATTGTTGACCATTATTTCGTCAGACAAAGGAGATATTATTAAAGTCGTGTAATACTTTGAATGTGACGATGCGCACCTGCCGTCATTTATGAAAGCATGAATACTTGCAATATCATGCAAATCATAGGATTTCAGCTTGAGATACTTACAACCTATTTTATAGCACTTGTATATTAGACACAATTGTGGTTATCATGACCACGACGTTGGAAGGAATGCCATGCCTGAAAGCCCGAAAGGGCAAGTAGGGCTACGCATTCATCTTTGTCTGATGCCTCTTGTTGCATGCTTCTCTATGTAATAATGCACCACGTACAACAGAAAATATCATTGCCAGAAATTACTGAAAGGCATGGCAATTCCAACCAACAACCGAATAACCGTAGATTCCGTGATGGAAGAAGAGACTCTCCGCGCAGCGATGGATATGGCCAAGCCACAGGTGTCTGTGATTGGCGCAGGCGGCGCAGGCAGCAACATCATATCTTGGATAAAGAAGAAAGGTGTTGCAGGCGGCAAGCTGATCGCTGTCAACACAGACGCGGCACACTTGGGTATAAGCAAGGCAGACAGGCGTATCTTGATAGGTCCGAAGCTCACACAAGGTCGAGGCTGCGGTGGCTATCCAGAGAAAGGTATGCAGGCAACGCGTGAAAGCATTTCTGAAATTACAAGGGAAGTCCAAGGATCTAACATTATCTTCCTGTGCGCAGGCCTCGGAGGCGGAACAGGTACAGGCGCGATACAGATTCTATCAGAAGAGCTAAAGAGGGCTACAGGCGCTCTTGTAGTTGCAGTAGTGACTCTGCCATTTGCAGTTGAAAGATATCGATATTCTATGGCAAAGGAGGCGTTGCTCAACCTGCAGAGGACCGCTGATACAGTTGTTGCAATCGACAACAACAGGCTTACAAGGGTTGCAGGCAACCTGCCACTCCAACAAGCACTTGGCGTAGCAAACGAGCTTGTAGGCGAATTCATCAAGGGAACCATAGAAACAATTACGACAGCCAGTTTGATCAACATCGACTTTGCAGACCTGACAGCCATAATGGAAGGCAGGGGACTTGCAGCAATCGGTGTCGGCATGAGCGATGGAATGGACAGAATAGAGCAGGCAACCAGAATGGCTCTTGACTCGCAGCTACTTGACATCAAGGACATGTCAATGGCCCACGGCGCATTAATACACGTAGTCGGAGGCGACGACATTACTCTGGAAGAGGTTACGAGAGCCGGAGAACTGGTCACAAGAAGCCTGGCAAAGGAAGTGAGGATCGTGTGGGGCGCAAGAGTTGACTCTGATATCAAGGGCAAGGCGCGCGTGATGGTCGTGCTAACTGGTGTCGAGAGCAAGTTTGGTGAAGAACCAAAGCCGGCGCACGAGCCCGTTCCTGAACAGAAAAAGCGCTTTGGGCTATTTTAGTAAGGCCCAAGAGGTTCTCTTCCTTTCTTTTTGACTAGCAATTGAATTTTTCAAATAGATAGGACCAAGATCGGCAAACGTTATTGCAGTTCTTCTTTTCCTTTTCTCCTAAACCTCAAGTACATTGCTGCACCAATGAGTACTGCAAGACCACCAAGCAGGATGAAAAAAACAGTTTCATTTTTTACGCTTCCTTCTGGCAGTATTGCAAAAATCCACAACATGTCCTAGCTTGCCATCTTAACTGTGGCAGGAAGCACGTCGGCGCCCATTAAAAGCCCGAGCCTCCCACGCTTGCCATAATTCTCTGTAAACCTTGCACTTCCGTCCTGCTTGATCATGCTTCCTGAAACAAGCAATGGCACAGGATCGTCGCTATGGCCCTTCTTTACACAGGGGGTAGAATGATCACCAGAAACTACGATTACTGTATCTTTTTTAAGCTCCTGCATGAGGGTTCCAAAGAAACGCCTGTCAATGTCCTCGATGTTTTTCTTTTTGCCCCTTGCGTCGCCGTCATGGCCAAATTCGTCGGGACCCTTGATGTGGACATAGACTGCGTTGACCCTGCTAAGACTTTTTGCGGCAACCTTTGCCTTTTCCTCATAGTCGTTGATGTCTCCGCCCTTGAACATCTTCATGTTGAGGACTTTGGAGATTCCGATCTCGACTGGCATGTCTACTATACAGCCAACTTCGATGCCATGTTTTTTGTTGATTGGCTTGACAATTGGATACCTGTTGCCAGAATCGCGGGCCAAGATGCAGTTCATCGGCCTTTTACCAGCAGCAACCCTTGCCTTGTTGACTGGGTGATCACGTAAAATTTGCACAACCTGCTCTGTGAATTCGTTTAGCATTTTAGCAGCCACCCTTGCCTGCTCGGTGTCTTCCTGTGCCTCTGATTTCTGGACATACATGTCACCAATAGTTGATTTTGCGATCCCCATTCCGTCAACCTTGTCATAAGCAGGATCGGTGTTGGTAATCTTGTCTGATAGTTTCATTTTTGCATGTCTGAGCCTGATGACGACGCGGTGAGCCACCGTCGGCTCAAGCGCCACAGAAGCGTCTTTGTCGCTGAACTTGATGTTGTCGCGCAAGGTCTTGCATACTGCTTTTGCCTCGTCTGGGCTGATTATCCGGCCGGCGCGTCTGTCGACAATCTTTAAACTGTCATCAATGGTTGCAAAGTTGCCCCTGAGCGCTAGGTCACCATCGCGAAAGTCGATGTTGCAGCCAATGGACTCTATCACACCACGGCCGACGTAGCTTCCGTCCTTGAAGCTGTAGCCAAGCATGTTAAACACCGCAATGTCTGACTGCGGCGCTATTCCCTTTCCAACGCTGATGACCCTGCCCATTGCGCCAGCTCTTGCCAGCATATCAAGGTTTGGAGTATATGCCGCCTCAAGTGGAGTTAAATCATTCAATGAAGGGTGAGGAAGGTCTCCGATCCCGTCAAGCAAAACGTACACGATCCTTATGTCTTTCACAACGACGAGAGCATCGCCGATCAATTTAATTTTTTGTAAGGATAGGTTATTTTTTCCTCGTGCGCCGCTTTTCTCTGTAATAGGCAAAGTATTGTCGAAGCGCCTTAGTGTATGGCTCAACAATCTCAAAGACCTCGTTTTCCTCATCTTCGGTCAGCTCCCGCCTGCGCCGCTCAAGCACGAATCCTTCTGCCAGACCTTTGTAATAGCCAACCCTGTGGCCATACAAGAAATCATGTGCATGGTCGCATTTCCAGACCGCTTTCAGCTTTGGCACGCGCTTTTTGGGAATTTTTGGCGCTGCCAGGTCATTTTCAATCACGCTTTCTACGAGCTCTTTGATGTCTCTGTCTAGTGGCAATGGGATTAAACAGCAAGACAGCTTTTTAATTACTTGTCTCTGCTGCCAACTGTTTTAATAGCAGACAGCCGGATTATCGTGCGTGGAACAGTGCAGCTACTGCGAGCGCATTGTGCTGGACGATTCGGGCACCAAGACTGAAGATTTTGGCGCAACACGGCGCGGAAGATACATCTGCAAGCGGTGCATGCAGGCCTTCGAGTTTTCGCTTGGCAACTGAACTTACAGAACCTTTAATTAAAAGCAATGGCGCAGTTTTTCAGGCTAAAGGGCTTGGGAGACCTTCGCAAAGACTATGTTCTTGACAAGTTTGTTATCGTGCCTGCCGCCGATCAGGCAGCTGTTGACAGCAAGCCGCCATCTGGCAACGACAAATGCCCTTATTGCCCGGGCAACGAGTCAATGACAGAGCCGGCGCTCCTTGCCCTTGTTGTCAAAGATGGTATGCTTCAGCGCCTCTCTGATAGCGAGGACAGCACGATAGAAGATTGGTCAGTGAGGGTGTTTCAAAGCAAGGTGCCAGTGGTGGCTACTAGTTCTTCTGCAATCTATAGCGACAAGCCGCTGTACAGCGAGCCAGCCTATGGCTACCACCAGATAGTCGTCGCGTCGCCAGATCACAAGCAGAGCCTCTCACAAATGTCTGTCGAGCAGTGGGGAAACGTGCTTGTCGTGATACAGGACCGCGTAAGGTGGCTCTACACGCAAAAAAGTGTAACCTATGTCTCCATCTATGTCAACAGTGGCGCCGGCGCCGGCGCCAGTGTGGTGCATCCCCACCTCAATATCGTCACATTCTCGACGATACCGCCTATAATTGAAATGGAAGCTGAAGGTTCGCACAGGTTCATGAACGAAAACGGCAACTGCCCCGCGTGCAACGTCATTTCAGTGGAATCGAGCGGCCCGAGGCAAATTCTGGCTACCGACAGCTTTCTTGCATTCTCCCCTTGGGCGCCGACTTATCCTTATGAATTCTGGATATATCCAAAAAGACACATCACTTCGTTTTCAAAGATAACCCAGAAGGAGATAAACGATCTCGCTCTGATGCTGAGGGCCACGCTTGGCGGCATGTCAAAGGCACTCAAAGACCCCTCGTTCAATCTCGTTTTCCACCTGTCGCCGGAGAAAAAGAACAGCCGCCAGATCCACTGGCACATCGAAGTCTATCCGCAACTGGGCAACTGGTCCGGCCTTGAGCGGGGCTTTGGCGTCTATGTCAACAACATCCGGCCGGAAAAGTCAGCCGAAATTCTAGGACACGCGTGCAGGAAGGAATTTGGCGGGCTCATGGGAATCGACTGACCACATGATTTAATTACCAAATCAAAAGATACAGGCTGTAGCAATGAAGCTTGAGACTTGGACTTCTATTGCCTCACTCGGGCTTGCCGCAATGTTTGTAACCATATTGCTTTCCTTTTACAACTTTCTCATAGGGCCCAATGGCAGCGGCCCTGACCGCGTGGTGGACCCTGGTGCCCTTCTTTACCAAGAAATTTTCATCTCGGCTGTCCCGTCTTTGGTGCTTGCCGGCTTTGTGTTCTTTAACACAAGAACGCGTGGTGACAAACTCGCCGGCATAATGCTGATCGCTGCCGGCATTGTAATGATCGCGGGGATGGCCGCTGCGACAACACAGGTTCCACAAATCCAACGCCAGTATGTAGTTGGCGGAATAGATTCGGCTCCTTACATCTTTATCGCAGCTGGCGCAGGCGTTGTGGCTATAGGCGGCTACTTGATTGCGATGTCGAGAAAAAAGATTGCCCACACTGACTTGGATGATCTTCGTTGAGCGAGGACATTCAAGAGATTGAAGTAACAAGAAATCTCCTTCCAATCAAGGTATCAGGCAACCTCCAGTCGGTTTTTGAGAAGGCCAAGAAAAACAAGAGCCCTGTTCTCTCAATAGTGACTGGCACAAAGCCGGATTTTTACAAGCAGGCGCCGCTCGTACTTGAAGCGGCAAAAGAAGGCTTGCCTGTCTTTGTAATAAACACGGGCCAGCACTTCGACGACGTCCTTGGCTTTGGGATAAAAGAGTTCAACCTGCAAGATTTTGTCGGCTGTAATCTCCAGATCAGAGGCGACTTGATGGAAAAGGCAAGCGAGCTGATAATAAAGTTCGGCTCATTTGGCCGGCATTGCCAGAAGCACTTTGGAAGATCGCCTCTCCTGCCTATAGTCCATGGTGACACGCTTGTAGCCGGCATTGCCCCGCTTGCATGGGTTTTTGGCATGGGGCAAAAAGTGGGGCAGAACGAGGCAGGACTGAGGTCGATGAGCCCTGAGGCAATAAAGCACTTGAGGGCTGGCAAAGAGCCAACAAGATCAGACATCCAGAAGTTTATCAAAAGCCAGTTTGAAGGCAAGTGGTTTTTGGCAAGGGAAGAGCCATTCCCGGAACAAATAGACACCTGGATCTGCTCTGCAGGAACACAATTCTTCTTTGCCCCGACACAGTTGAACAAGGACAACCTCGTGCGGGAGGGATATCCGGAGGATTTCGTCTACGTGGTAGGCAACTCTGTTGTTGACGCAATATACCAAAAAAGAAAGCAAAAACCAAGCCAGAGCGTATTTGACCTTTACCCACAGCTTGAAAAAGGAGAGTGGATAAGAATGGATATTCACCGACGCGAAAACCTGACTCAGCGGCGCTTTACTTCAATAATAGGCGGACTTACTGAACTTGTCAAGAACACGGACAAAAAGGTCGTTTTGGTGATGCTAAATGCCACCGCGTCTGCTCTCAGACAGTATGATCTGGAAACAAGGTTACAAAAGCTATCAGAGCAGTACCCTGATAAATTCCTGATAACTCCGCTCTGGAAAGAATATGTCAATGTCATCGAGTTCTTGGATAGCGGCCATTGCTGGGCAGAAATGACAGACTCAGGATCGATGCAGGAAGAGCTTTTGTACTTCCCAAAGGTAGTTTCGCTTACAGTACGGCTCAACACCGACAGGCCGGAAACGATTTTTGACGCAAAAAGCAACGTGCTCGTACCTCCGCTAAGCCCGTGCTGGATATCATCGATGGTTAACGAAGCGTACGACCGGGGCAGCAGCCTTGGCATAAGGCTGCGCAAGAAAAAGCAGATCTATGGCAAACCGGGAAAGGTGTCAAAAAACATCATCAAGATAATCAAAAAAGAGTTTGAAAACGGCGATGCAAACTTTTACCCTTGGCTCCACCAGCGCCTCGGGCTCTGGAAAGAAAAGCAAGGGCTTGACTATATGTAACTAGATCGCAAACTTGACCTTGCGTACATTATTTTGCCGTCTATGGACTGCTGTCATGGCAAACACGTCTTTAATCATCTGCTCATAGGTCTTGCTCATTGTTTGGCCACGCCTTGACATCATCTTTTTCTGCGTCTCTATTGCAGAATCAATCTGAAGCTCTGCATTCTTTGCACCTATGCCGCTTCCATAAATCGTAAAGCTGGGTACATCTTCTGCCACAAGACCGTGTAGGTGGGAAGAAACGCCAATCCTCCTGCCGCTGTAAACCAAGGTGCCAATGGAAGTTTTGGACATGTCTGCAAAAAATGAGCCTATCTTGTTCTGGCCTGTGTCGACTTTTTTGTTTGAAGCAGAATTCATCTTGATGTTCCCATAAGTCATCTTGAGATCCGAAGTGGTGGTCATGGCGCCGATGTTGACCCATTCGCCAACGTAGGAATGCCCGATAAAGCCTGCATGAGCTTTGTTCGTATAGTCAGAAATTATTGAATGCTCTATCTCTCCGGCAATCCTGCAGTTGTGGCCAATATAGCTCGCGTCAATTATCGTAAATTGCTTTACCTGCGTTTTGCCGCCAATGTATGCCGGGCCTGATATTCTGCTTGGAGCAATATGAGCCTCAGGACCGATGTATATGCCGCCGTTTCTTGCATCGAGCACCGACCCTTCCCCAATTTCAGCATCCTGATCAATGATTACTGTTCCTTTGCCGAGAACCCTGACGCCCGCTACAATGCTGCTGGTTCTCTGCCCAAAGTCAGATACCTGCATTGCAATGGAATTTTCAAGAATCCTGATGATGTCCCATGGCTCTGACAGGAGCCCTTCTGTGTCCTGCTCAGCAAGCTGCGTTGATTTTTCTACGTCAAATTTCTTGACATTGATCTTTTTGCCAATTGCGACGCATTCCTGTAGGTATTCTGCATCCTTTTTGCCAATCCGCGCGACAACAAGCCTATCCTTTGCAGTTATTGCAAACGTGTGGCTGATCCCGAGCAGCCGGCCAACGTCTATCGCCCCGGGATGCAGCAGACCGTTGACAAATATTGTATCGTTATCGACTGATTCTGGATTGACTTTGCATTGAACATGCCGTTCACCAGTTATTCCTGCCAGATACTCTCTAGTCAGCAGTATTTCAGGAGCCTGCTTGTACTCTTCAAAAAAACTTCTTGCGCCAACTTTGACGTCAAATGTGGCCCTTGTAAGCGTGAGCGGTGCAAAGTTCTGCTGTTGCAAATCTTCAAAGAGGGCTATGCTCATCTAGATCTTGCCTAGCCTGTTTGCGTACTCTTTGTACGCATCAAGGTACGACTTTTTGTCGCCAATATCGATAAAGCCGCCGTCGATCTTGAAGCCCTTGACTATCTTTTTTTGCTCAAGAGCCTTTCTCACCGCGTCGTCCATCCCAAACGAGCCTGACTTTGGAATGATCTTCAAAAACTCCGGCTGCATGACATAGCAGCCGATGTTTATCAGCCCGCTTATCTCTGGCTTTTCTCTCCACGCGGTGACCTTGTCTTGGCCGTTGACGTCAATAAAGCCATACTTTAATTTTGTAGCATAAGCCATGAGGGCCATCGAGATAAATGCCTGTGAATTCCTGTGCTCTCTCAGCATCTTGCGCAGGTTAAATTCGTACACGGAATCGCCATACACGCATACAAAAGGCTCGTCAAGCAGCTTTTCGGCAGTCTTGAGCTGGCCCGCGGTAGCAAGCGGCCGCTCTGATCTGGCGTATTCTATTTCGACTCCAAAGCGTGCCCCATCTTCAAAGTAGTCCTCAATCGTCCGGTGCAAGTAGCTGACACAGACCACTATCTTGTCGATGCCCCCAGAATTTTTCAGCCAATCAATGATGTATTCGAGCAATGGCTTGTTGCCAAGTGGAAGCATAGGCTTTGGGATAAAGAACGTATAAGGCTGTAGCCTTGTGCCCAGTCCTCCTGCCAGAATTACTGCCTTCATACTTCTGTCCTTTTTCCACACCTGCTATATATAAGGTAAAACCATGCAAGTTCAGTACTTTTTCAGTATGGCTATTATCTTGCCTATCACTTCTGCAGGATTCTTGCCAAAGATGATTATCATCGGCTCTTTGCCGATGTCGCCGGCATGGTAGATAACTTCCGTCTTTGGGTTTGTGGCAACCGCATGACGAGTTCCCCACGATATGCTAGATCCTTCTTTTCTCTTGATGCTTTTTGGCTCCTTGCTCCTGTCGTAGCTTGCAACTTCAAAAAGCAACTTGCATATCTTTACAAGCCTATCGTCAAGCTTGACGTTTATCGCGGATCTAAAAGCCGGGTTGACGCTCATATACGCAATGACTGCAGAAGCAACATGCTTCGAAGCGCCAAACTCGACATATGAAGCAGGAATCGCAGCATCCCCTACCCTGACTATTCTTCCGCGCACGCCTGCCACGTCAGATATTTCGGACGCATCTGGAAGCGCATAAACAAAATTTGTTTGAGTTTCAGGTATCAATTTGTACATGCCATTAATGGCGCTTAACTGCTCAACAGTCTGCTGGAGCTCGGTCAATATGCAGTAGCGATTTGCGTCGCGGTGGATGGCTGAAAGCGGGTTTGTGACTGGCAGGCCCTTGCCGATGGTCACCGCGTTTTTAATGGCAATATGGACATACTCGTTTGCCATCCTGCATGCCTCTTCAAGGGTCATGCCCCTTGCCAAGTATGCAGTTGCAGCGGAGGAAAAGTTACATCCAGACCCGTGGCTTTCTTTGATATTTACCCGCGGGTTGGCGATCTTTGTCAGCCTGCCATTGCTGTCAAGAAGCAAGTCGGTGACGTGCGACTTCCCAAAGTGGCCGCCCTTAACTATGACGTTTTCTGCGCCAAGTTTCCTAATCCTTTTGGCTGCTTCTATACCGTCGCTTTCTGTTCTGATCTTGGTGCCTGCAAGTTTTTCTGCTTCCATCCTGTTCGGGGTTATCAAAGAGCATGTCGGTATCAGCTTTGAAACAAATGAATCATAGGCGTCGTCTTGCAGCAATTTGGCCCCTGTGCCAGCGGCGAGGATCGGGTCCAGCACAACCGGGACTCTGGACTTTTTGAGCGACCGATAAACAACATCTATTGTCTGTTTGCTGTATACCATGCCTACCTTGATTGCTGCTGGCGGCATGTCGGTCATGACTGACTGGATTTGCCGCTCAATTACCGATGGCGAGACTTCCAGTATGTCTGTCACTTTTTTTGTGTTTTGCGCGGTTATCGCGGTTATGGCCGTGCATCCGTACACGCCAAGGGCCGAAAACGTCTTGAGGTCTGCTTGTATCCCGGCGCCTGCTCCTGAGTCGCTACCGGCTATTGATAGCGCAACTTTCATCAATTGACAATGGTAAAAAATCATGGATTGAAAAGTGTTTCTTATTCGCAGGTCTTGCATGAATAGTGAAACCTGGTACAATGTTTATAATGACCGGTTCTCAGATATCGCTAATGAGATTCATACTTAGGGCCCAGATACCAACTGAGGCAGGCAACAAGATGATGCAAAATCCCAACGGGATGAAAGAGCTAGAATCCTACCTGCAAACAATCAAGCCAGAAGCCGCATATTTCTTTGAAGCAGGCGGAGACAGAGTAATGGTCTTCATAGTCAACATGGACAGGACGGATCAGATGGCAGTGCTTGCAGAACCGCTCTTTATGATGGGGGCAAAAGTAGAATTCCATCCTGTCATGCTGTTAGAAGACCTGAAGAGAGCCGGCGAAAGTATGAAGAGGTAAAAGCCCTCTCCATACACAAGACCTTTTTTAGAGTATGTAATTGCAGAGGCATACTCGCTTGCTGCAACACGAGCACTTTTGGTTACCCTGGACAAATTCGCAATGCTTGTTATGAGTTTCACAGAATACAACCCTTCCAGACTCTATTTCTTTTGTTATCGCCTGCATATTTGCATCTGACCAGCTTCAGGGTTAATCTGAAAGGCAAGCTAATTTAGACATGTTAGCTAGCTAACTTTGCATTAGTGCCTCGGCAACGCATCTTCGATAGATTATTAACGCCATCTCTTGTAATCTTCAGAGTTTGGTGCTGCGTACTCCGGAATGGGGAATTAAGCCAATTTCTGACAAACACAAGATGTTGGGCGGGCTGGACTACTTTATACTGTGGTCGAGCCTTGGCGTTGGATTGCTGGTATTCTCTGCAGGTTCCTTTCTTTCTGCTGCGAGCTTTGTCGATGCGGTACTTGCCATCGTGGTTGGCTCTGCAGGCGGCTCCATACTGCTTGCGCTCGCAGGCAAGATTGGAAGCGATCACGGTATACCATCACTCATAACGATGAGACCTTCGTTTGGAATCAGGGGCTCGTACCTGCCTGCCATATTGAACGTAACGCAGCTTGTTGGCTGGACAACATTTGAGATCATGATAATGGCAAGGGCTGCTGAATTGCTGGTAGGCAGCATAATCCCGTATTATGGTTGGGCCGTGATCTTCGGGGCGCTCGTGGCCACGCTTGGAATCTTGGGACCTCTCAATGTGGCGAGGCAGTGGCTCGGCAAGTTCGCGGTGTGGATTGCATTTGGCACATCTGCAATAATTATCGTGAGCTTGTTAAGCTCGGCAAATATATCACAATTAGTTGCGTCGCCGGGCCAAGGCATGTCGTTCTTTTCCGCGCTCGACCTGGTTATCGCAATGCCTGTATCATGGATGCCTCTTGTAGCAGATTACAACAGGTTTGCAAAGAAAAGTAGGAGCGCACTGTGGGGCACGCTCATTGGCTTTACACTGACAAACATTCTGTTCTACTTTGGCGGCCTGCTGATCGGCGCGTCTGACGTCATTTCTATAGTGATGGCAATACAGGCGATATTCTTTGGCTTTCTGATGTTACTTCTGATAGTAGACGAGGCTGATAACGCCTTTGCCGACGTGTATTCCGCGGCCGTATCCACACAGGACATCTTTTCCCACATCAGCCAGAAGCATCTAATAATCGGATTCACCGCGCTCAGCACTCTGCTTGCGATGGCAGTCTCTATAGAGCAGTATGAAACGTTCTTGTTCTTGATAGGCGCAATATTCGTGCCGCTATTTGGTGTAGTCCTCACTGACTACTACATCGTAAAAAGGCGAAACTATACCGAGCAGATGCTCTACGGCAAGCAGAACAAGCTTGGTATAGAGATGCCTGCAATAATCGCTTGGGCTTTTGGCATATTGCTAAACTTTATCCTCTCGCCGCTGTCGCCGATATATGTGCCGCAGTTGCCTGCAATAGGCGCGACAATCCCGAGCCTTGCGTCAGCTTCCCTTATCTACCTTGCAATAGTGCGCATGCAGCCAAAAAAGCAGGCTGCTGTTGCGACTGAAAGCTAGCCCATGTTGAGAAACTTGAGCAGGTGGAACAGACTTGCCGTAACGACGACTCCAACAGATACAATCTTGGCAAGGTTTGACAGAAATGGAAGCATTATCATGTTGTATTATCCAAACTTTGGCAGATACAGAAGAAAGAAGGTGGCGCCTATTCCTACCATCACTATTGCCTTGATGCGGAGGTATAGCAAAAACCCCGAAGACATGCTGCCTCTGCTCTCACAGCGTTTTTGGCGGATATACATGCAAGCAAGTATGCTTTCCATACTGACAAAGTATCAATAAGGCTTTTTTGAAACATTTTCTGGCAGGCTGATAGAGTACTACACCAAAATTTACAAATACAAGCTGCCTATGGCATACTAGTATTATCATGGGAACGACATGCGAGAACTGCAACAAGCTTGTTTCTAGCCTTATAGAGTTCAATTCTGTCCTTCTGTGTCCCGGGTGCTTTGACAAGGAAATCGAAAGGATATCCTCTGCTACTGTCGAACCATGATCGTTGTAGCAAACAGGAATTTAATTTATAAATAGCCTAAATCGACTGTGCTTTACAGAATATCATGAGACTGCTCGAATATCAGGGAAAGGAGTTGTTTGATCAATACGGGATTAGAATACCAAGGTCTTACCTTGCTAACACCATAGAGGAAGCGAGGGAAGGAGGCAGAAAACTTGGCTATCCACTTGTGCTAAAATCGCAGCTTACTGTCGGCGGAAGGGGCAAGGCCGGGGCAATTGTCAAGTGCAAAAGCGAAGCCGAGCTCGAGCCAAAATTCAACGAGCTCTTGCATAAAGAAGTCAAGGGTGAGCTCCCACGCGGCATCCTACTTGAGGAGATGGCCGACATAAAGAAGGAGCTCTACCTGTCGCTTTTTCTGAATCGGAGCAAGCGCTGCTATTCACTGATATCTTCGGCAGAAGGCGGCGTTGAAATTGAAAGCGCTGGAAGCAAGGTAATGGTTGATGTGCCAATCGATGGTCTGACTCCGCAGACTGCCGAGGACACGGCGTCAAAGCTGGGCCTGAGCGGAAGAACCGTCGTGTCATTTGTTGATTTCACGACAAAGCTTTCAAGGTTCGTGAGCGAGAAAGAGGCAGAGCTGGCTGAGATAAACCCTGTTGCAATTCTAGGAGACGGCTCGCTGATGGCGCTTGACGCCAAAGTGATAATCGACGATAACGCCATGTTCCGCCACCCGGAATTGAAAAAATATGAACATATCTCTGAACTTGAAAAGCAGGCCGAAATAAGCGGGTTTTCGCTTGTGGAGCTCGATGGCAACATTGCGATAATTGGCAATGGTGCTGGTCTAGTGATGTCTACCCTTGACATGGTCTCAGACGCAGGCGGCAGGGCTGGCGCGTTTTTGGATTTTGGCGGCAGGGCGACTACAGAAACCATCTATGAGGCGCTAAAAGTGATAAGCAAAATAAACAGAGTTGAGACTATACTCGTGAACCTTTTTGGAGGCATCGTGAGGACAAACCTTGTGGCTCAGGCAATACTTGACGCCTACAAGAACAACCTGATCAACGTCCCAGTGTTTGCAAGGATCTCCGGAGCTGAATCCGAAAAGGCAAGAGAAATGCTCAGTGGAAGCAGGGCCAAACTCTATAATACGGTAGAAGAGGCAATACAGGCCGCGGTTGCGGCAGTAAATAAGTGATAAAAATGACAATCATGGAAAAGTCGTTTAACATTTTTGACATCCTAGTCGGAAGCAAGGGCGACAAGGACTTTGGCAAAAAGCCAGTAGTGATTCAGGGAATAACTGGCAGCTACGGCTCTACGCATACCCGGCTCATGAAGGCATACGGCACGAATGTCGCGGCTGGTGTTACTCCGGGCAAGGGCGGCCAGAACTTTGAAGGGACGCCTGTGTATGACACTATGGGCGAGGCAGTAAAGGCCACGGGCGCGCAGATATCTGGAATCTTTGTTCCTGCGCCTTTCTTCCTCAAGGCAGCCATTGAGGCACTTGACGCCGGCATCAAGCTGCTTGTTGCTATACCGGAGCACGTTGCGATCAGGGATTCGATAAAGGTTCTGGAACATGCAAAAAGAAAGAGTGCCAAAATGATTGGGCCAAACACTCCTGGCGTAATAGTGCCGGAAGTGATGAAGGTCGGGATCATGCCGGCGCAGCCATTCAAGGCAGGAAGCACGGTGGTGTTCTCGCGCAGCGGGACTCTGATGTACGAAGTCTCTTACAACCTCTCAAACAGGGGATACGGACAAAGGCTGTCCCTTGGCATAGGGGGAGACCCAATCAATGGGACAAACCTGATCGAGGCATTTGATCTTATTCGGGATAGGACCGACGTTGACTCTGTAGTGGTCGTTGGCGAAATAGGCGGAGACGCGGAAGAGCAGCTGGCAGAGTACATTATCCAGACATCATTTAACAAGCCCGTTATCGCTTACATCGCTGGCAGAGCGGCACCAAAGGAAAAGAGAATGGGTCATGCCGGCGCAATAGTATATGGCAACTATGGTTCTGCAGAATCAAAAGTGACCAACTACGCCAAGGCTGGCGTGCCTGTCGCAAAGCGACCTGCAGAAGTGCCAGAGCTTCTTGCAAAAAAATTGCGCAGATAATTACTACAGGATGCTCACTCATTTTTAAAAAAACTATTGACCGCTTCCACTGGTATTGCTTGATTGAATACTTTGCGTTGAATTACTGGTTGTGACATTGTCATACCTCGTGATGTTGTCGCTCTGCTTTTGTTGGTTGGTGCTGTAGAGTTCGGCAAATCCGAGCAAGAGCCCAAACACGGCAAATGCCAGTATGAACAGAACTATGGTAGATCGCATGGCGACAGGGTCATCAACATCGATTCATAAACATTTGGTTTTTGAGATAACATCGCGTTATGAATGCTAAGCACCGCGTTGTAGCAAGTGATAAATTGCAATCTCTCCTTTGAAAATTGGGTTTTGCAGAAAAGCATTTTGTACAGGGTATTTGACCTGTCCATTGTCACAATGCTTGTTGTGTTCTTTGTGGGCTATGTCAATATTCATTCTGATCTGATAGGAATAGAAAGACCCTTTCCGGTGTCAAAGGAAGTTGAAGAATTCTGGGAAGTATTTTCTTGGATGATATTTGCAGCTCTTGCGGTCGATGTCAGCCTGAAGTATAGGAAGATAAATGATCCAAGATTGTTCTTGAAGAAGCACTGGCTTGACGTTGCGATGTTGTTACTGATCCCTGTATTTGCAGGCTTTAAAGTTGCCAAGTTGTCGATAAATCTGGTAAAGGGCCTAAAGATGACAAAATCTGGCTTTAAGGTATTCCATAGCGCCAAGAAAATGCAAAAGACCTAGCACTTGTGTATCCAATGACCAATACCTATTAAATTATGCATGCTTTATGAAAGGCATTGTCAACTGAACTGCGCTTCTGCGACCGGTGCATGGTAAAAACACGGCATGACATAATAGAAGATCCTGAAGCAATCTACACGTACAAGCGCCGGCGGCTTTACCAGTGCAAGGATTGCGGCCACAAAAGCTACCGGAGAGGGTTGCGTCCAAGCGCAGAATCGGTTTACTAAAGGGAAGCATATGGACGATTCTATCCCAAAAGCAATTGTCGAGCTAAAGAACGAGCTCATGCGCAGCTACAACCGGAGAAGCTTCCTGCGGGAAGTGATCCCTCTATCACATTCGAAATATCTTCCAATAGACGACAACACATTGCAGTGGCTTCACAGGTTTGCTGCAGTAAACCCGATATATTTCAGATCATCTGACATCGAACTTGCTGGCGTCGCATGCAGGGTTTATGAAGGCGATATCAATGACTACTGGCTGAGCAGCAAAAAACAGGACACAAGCTACCAGCCCTTCTATCCGACTTGGATGCTTTCAGCATTTGCGCTTGTACATGTCGCTAAATCTCTTGGATACCAAGAACTGGTCGATGTTGGATCAGGAGACGGAAGGATTGCCTACTGTGCCAAGGTGCTTGGGATGAAATCATATGGAATAGAGATCGACTCTGACCTTGTAAAGCTGCAAGAGTCGATATTTGATGCGACTGGCATAAAATATAATGCAATAAGGTCAGATGCAACACGCTTTGACTATGGCACTCTGGAATTATCTCGGCCTATTTTTTTCATCTCGGGACTACCAGAGATGGGCGAAATGCTTGCCAATAGCGTCATCAAGCAAGTACTGTCTATTGAAGCGTTGAAACAAATAGGATTCAACTTTATGGGGAGCCACACAATGAAATCATTCTCTAGGGATCATACCTGCTGGGGCTGGGGGAACGTAATTGCCAGTTTTGGCTTAGAGCTGGAAGGCACAGTTACGCTACCAACGCTCTGGACCGCTGATCAAGTGGTTGATACGGCTTATGTGTATGCGAAGAGCAAGTAGCTCAGGCAGTCATGGATTCTGACAGCCTTTTTGAAACTGAAATAACTGGCGCTGATTCGACAGGTCTGTTGATACCCAAGATTTCAGACACTATCTGCTGAAAACTCTTGACATAGTTTGCAACAGAGTATTTCTGGGTTGAATCGCTAATCTTCATGTGATCTGACGCTGGCGCGTCAAGGGCTGCCGCTATTGCTTCGACTCCTTGGCCAAACGTGTGGAACTGGTACCTTGCCGGCACAAACTCTGTATGCCCACCTATATCTGGGACTACGGGAATGATGCCAGCACTCATTGCCTCAACTGTAGATATTCCAAATGGCTCACCGGGCATCGGATGCAAGTAGGCTTTTGCCTTGCGCATCAGGTCTAGCAGCCTGTCGAACCTGACATTCACTTCAAACCTGACAAAGTTCTCAAGGTTGTGACGTTTAACAAGGGAACGCAGGTAATTGAAGTAGCCAATACCATCAGGTGAGATGTTGCCAACAATGTCTATGCGCTTGCCAATCTCGTTTTGTTTAAGCAACTTGGCAAGCTGTATGGCGTTTTCTATCTTTTTGCTCATGTGGAAGCGGGAGATGACCAATATGTTGCCATCATCGCGGGCATCTGAAGATAAAGATGCTCCGCGAAATGTGTCAACATCTACAGGCGGGTAAAGGACTGTTGAATCTACTCCAAATGTCTTGACAATTGCTTTGCGGCTGAATTCCGAATTTGTAAGCACTGTAGAATTTAGCATCATATTTTTGTACGCGCTTCTAGCCGCCTGACGGTAACTTTCATAAAAATCCGGGGTCATGCTTGACAAGCTCAGACTTTGGATCAAATTAGCGTAATCAGTGTCATCGCAATCAAAAAGGTAACGTGCTATTGGATAATGGCAGTAAGTAATGGCATTATTTTTTGAAAAAGAATGTCTGAAAAATGGCAGCATGTCACCGTGTGTGTTTACCACGACATCGCATTTCTTGCTGGTTTTCTTTTGCAAAATGCTTAGCGTCCTGATCTTCTTGATATCATTTTCTATGCTTTCGCCATAAGCATCGCGTATTAATGCAAAGTTGGGTTTCTCGAACGTGTCCATCTCGATATCAAACCCCAACGAAGAAAGCGCCTTTATGGTGGCAAAGGCTAGGCGCTCGCTTCCTCCTCGAGCATTTAAACTGATGTGGACAATGTCTGCAATCAAATCAATAAAACATACACAATCTCATACATTAACTGGTATACAAGTTAATTCGTGCAAAATGTTGCTGAGAAAGTTAGGTAAGATCTGGCTATTCCTCTGCTCTCGTGCGCTCAAATCTGATTTATATTGAACTTGGCAGCGATAAACTGCGATTGGCAGAAAACCTTCTGACTATGCTTTTGTGGCTCGCGGAACTGACTTTTGCAAGCTATCTGCTCTCGTACGGTGCAGAGCATCTATCAAAAAGGTACGGCGCCAAGTTCGTTGGACGCACGCTGCTAAGCATTGCCACGACGCTGCCCGAGATAGCAATAGTAGTCTATGCCGCTGCAGGCGGCTTTTACGGGACTGCAATAGGCGCCGGCCTTGGAAGCAATCTCTTGATGATGACACTCGGGCTTGCCATAATGCTGCTTATCGCCACCACGCGCCTATCAAAGGCGCCACTGAAAGGAGTGGATGTTGCTACCTTCAAACTGGACAAGATATTTCTTCTTGCAACTGCGGTCCTTAGCGCGGTCCTGTTTCTTGACGGCTACAACTATATCGATGGGTTTATTTTTGCAGGTCTGTTTGGCGCCTACCTTGTCATGGCATTGCTTGAAATGCGCGCCGAGAATAAGGCTGCAAGGAAGGTAGAACACAAGATAGGCGATCATCAGGTTGTTGAAGTCTACAAAAACGCGCCCACAAAAGGGCCGAGTAAGGAAATGGTGAAGGCTATGCTGGTTTTTGCAGCAGGCACGGCCGGCATATTTCTTGGTGCAGAGCCTTTCATTGCATCGCTTTCAGGTTTTTCAATGGACGTTGGAGTTTCAATCATAATCCTCGCAGTTATAATAAGCCCGATAGCTGGCGAAATGCCCGAGAAAATCTCGATGATGCTTCTAGCAAGAAAGGGAGCCGCAGGCGCGTCGATAGCCGTTGCAAATGTGCTTGGCTCAAAGATCCTGAATAATACTCTGCTTCTGGCCGTAGCTGTTTTTGGAGCGATGTATCACGGTGGCTTTAATGCAACCATCGCACCAAACCCGATTCTGGAGTACCAGATGATTCTTGTAACTGCAGTCACGATAATAGCGCTTGTGCCGATGTTCAGAAAAGAGATCGGCCTCAAGGTAGGCGTGATGCTGGCCGCGATGTATGTCATTAGCCTGATTATCCAGTTCCTTCTGCCTCAGAACCTTGCTCTGCATTAAAATACGGCGTTCTTTTAACCAAGACAGCCATGCTTTCAAAGATATTGGTGCCGGTGGACGGCTCTGAAAATTCGCTTCGTGCACTGGATCAGGCGCTTTTCATCGCCAAAAGTACAGCTGCGCAGATAACTGCGATGCACGTTGTTGAACGCCCACCGACAGTATATGTTGAGTCGCAGAAATTGCTCAATGACCTTTTGTCAAACTACCGAAAAGAATCTGCAAAAATCCTAGATAGGTGCAAAGAAATGGCAAAGAAAAGTGGAGTTGCTCTTGAAACAGTCATTGCTGAAGGCGATGCAGCCGCCAGCATCGCGGGCTACGCGGAGCAGGGCGGAGTTGACCTTGTGGTAGTCGGCAGCCGCGGCCTTGGCAAGTTCAAAGAAATGATGATGGGCAGCACGTCAAGCAAGGTGTTGCATCAAGCAAAGTGCTCCGTGATGGTGGTAAAATAATCAGATCGACTTTTCCCACTGGATGACGACAGAGCTGTCATTTTTGTAGGACTCATTTTTTATAGAGTTCAAGTCGTCTTCGAGTTTTGATCTGAGTGACATGTGTGAAGGAGTTGACGCATGCTGCTTTGCCTGACTGGAGCTTACAGTCACTCCGCAGATGTTGCACCTCAACTGCTCTTCCATGCATATTGTAGATTGTACGGGATATAAAAAGAGTAAGTCATTTAAAACATGCTGGCAGTAGTTTGGTTGATGCAGACAGAAATAGCGTCGCAGACAATACTGGCGCAAATGAAGAATGAATCAGAAGTCAGCTTTGGGCAGCTTAGAATGTGGCTTGTGCCGCAAAAAGCAGAGCACGACAATGATTATGACATTAATCAAAAATATTTTGAGACGCTGTTGCGCGAAACCCTGAGCGACCTGCTCAAAAAAGGATACATCGCTTCATCAGTGCGTGATGGTGTAGAAGATGGAGATGCACGCGCTTTTTCACTGACACAAAAAGGCTCAAAGTACATCGAGGAGTTTGAGGGTTTTGATGAACAGTAAAGATGACAAAAACATTCAAAAGCAACTAACAACTAAGTGAGCAGTCGTCAACTGGAGGTATTGCAATATGAGTTCATCTAAAAAACAATTAAAGGAGAAGGAAAATCAGGAGCGCCTTGCGCGCGCCGTTGAAACTCTGGATACCATAACAAAGAACAACGACGTTCAAAAGAGTATCCGAAACATGATAAAGGAAGTGCTTCTTGCGCTCAAAGACGAGAAAGGCGGCAGCATGTCCGTCCGGGCCGCCAACGCGATCAGCCTTCTTGACAACGCCACACAGAGCCCCCAGATGCAGTCGCACATCCGGACTATGCTCTGGCAGGTAGTATCCACGCTTGAAAGCATAAGAGAATAATCTATCGCGCGTTTTTTACCGGCTTTACCGGTGGAGGCAGTTTTTCCAGCTTGTGGGTGGGGTTTGCAAGGTAGTGCCTTGATGCTCCCTCTCCGCTTAGTACAATATTGCAGTTGACACACCTGTATCTGATCGCCATGCGCGCAAGTTGTATTGTACGTACATGGCTAAAAACGCTATGGAAATAAAGCGTGCACAGATCAGCGCAGGCGCACTATTTCCCTGTTATCGGGCACTCCAGACCTGATCTTTAGGCGCGAATAGATGGCGCTTGCAACGTTTTCCGACTTGCTCTTTTCGCCGTGGTTCACGAGCACGCGCTTTGGCTTTACCCTCGCCACAAAGTTCATTATCTGGTTAAAGTCGCTGTGGCCGCTAAAGCCGTCTATCTTTTGGGTCTGGCAGCGGACAGGCACGACCTTGACCTTGCCTGTCTTGTCCATCATGCTTACCTCTGACATCGCGCCGTCAAGCACGCGCCGGCCAAGCGTGCCGTTTATCTGGTAAGAGACAAACATGATCTTGTTCTTTGGGCTCTGCGCAAGCTCCTTAAAGTATTCTACAGATGGCCCGCCTTCAAGCATACCTGAAGTGGCCATCACTATGCATGGGTTTTCGTCGTTTAGCACGTCGTCGCGCTTGCCGTAGCCGCTGATGACCGTAAAGTATTCGGACTGGAATGGGTTGATCCCCTGCAAGACAGACTTGCGAACATCAGAGCCAAGGTAATGTGCATAGGACATGTGAATCGCGCTTGCCTCCGAGATCATGCCCTCGATGTATATCGGCGACTCCATCAGCCTCCCTTCCTTCATCTCCTTGGCCATGACAAGCATTATCTCTTGCGCCCTGCCCACGGCCGGGACCGGGATTAGCACCTTGCCTCCCTCTGTGAGGGTCTTGTTTATCGATTCTGTAAAGGTGCGGTAGACGAACTGCTGGTCCGGCATGATGTCTGTCGAGTTGCCGTACGTGCTTTCCGTGATGAGCGTCTCGACTCTCGGGTACAGCGAGTGAGCGGAATCAAGTAGTTGAGTCTTGGCGAACTTGTAGTCGCCTGAATAAAGGATGTTGTGTGCGCCGGAAATGTTCAGGTGAACCGTCGCGCTTCCCATGATGTGGCCGGCGTTGTTGAGCGTGATGGTGATGTCCGGGGAGATGTCGGTCGGCTTGCCGTACGGCAGGGTTATACTGTGCTTGATGACTTCTTTGACGTCTCTGTCCTCGTATGGCAGGTAGGTGCCATTGCTGTTTGCTATCTTGACAGAGTCCATCTGGAGCAGGGTCATCAGCGGAAGCGTCGGCTCAGTGCAGTACACCGGCCCCTTGTAGCCGTACTTGAATAAAGTAGGCAGAAAGCCTTGGTGGTCGATGTGAGCGTGACCAATGATCACGGCATCCAGATCGTCAAAGTCAAAGTTGAACCAGTCAAGACGCGGGTAGGCGTCAAGCCCGGACATTTCGCCCGGGTTGATGCCACAGTCTAGCATCACCTTGCTCTCAGGCGTTACTACGATAAAGCACGACCTTCCGACCTGCTTGACCCCGCCAAGGCAGAACAGCATCACTTCCTCCTTGTTGGTAGACCACGACTGAGGTTTTGAAGACGGCTCTTCTGCCACTATCACTTGCTGCTGTTGGGCCGCACCATTGCCATTGTTGCCAACCACTAGCGATCCCCTGAACACGCGCTTGCCCAGCTTTTGGAGGAAGTCTGTCCTCTCTTTTGCAGAGCTTTTGAGCGTTGAATGGATGATGTTGATGCTGGAGGAGGGAATGTGTGGAGAACGCCTGGTGTGTGCAATCCACCCTGTCGACTGTGCAATCTGCACGATCATGTTTGGTTCGATTGCTTCAGGTTTGCTTACTTCAAGTACGACCTCTCCTGTCGCGTCATCGCAAAATACTGCCGAGACCAAGACATCCTTTGGCAACAACTTGACCACCGTCTGCCTTGTCTGCTCTTCTGGCAGCCTGACGGACGGGTCCGTACGTATGACGAACCTCTTTTTGAGGGTCTTTGAAAGTGATGATAAATAATACGTCAGCTCTGTTAGGGCAAACTTGGGGTTCTTTGTGTATAACGCAATGTTTGGGCCTTCAAACCTTACCAGCGTTATTTGCGAGTCAGATGGGATCGACTTGAGGATTAATTTTCCTACTGCTTCTTCGCTCTCGGTGGTCACCTTGGTCACCTGGCTGTCAGAATCCTGGGGCTTTTCGGCAGACTTGAGCTTCTTGGCTGGCGGAGCAGATGCTTGCTCTTGAGCTATAAATTCTCCAGCTGGTTCGTTCTTCTCCAATTCACCCATCGTCATTCATTCTAGCTATACAAGTCATGCCCTGTGGTTACAATAAGTCCTGATAATCAAGGCATAAACCGACGTAGAGCCGGCAGTACATCCGTATTTCCATTATAAAAGGGTAATGTTCGCTCAGAATGGTACGTATGGCAGCAGAATCGATGCGGCCACTATAGCGACCATCACAAGCGTCAAGAGCATGTTTGCGTTCTTGGCCAGCGCCTTGGATTTTGCCTTCTTCTCAATGAGTGAACCATACAGCTGCCCGCCGTCAAGTGGCCCGATTGGGAGCGCGTTGAATATCCCGACATTGAAGTTGATGAACCACAGCCAGAACAGCATGTTGGCAATTGGGGCAAACGCTACACCAAGCACACTGGACTCGTACTTCGGTGCCATCAGGTCAGAGTACGGGACAGCGCCTTGCTGCATCGTAGGCGGAAGAAGTAGTGCCAACGGGTTCTGGCCAAATGCCCCCCTGTACCTGTCAAGTACTGCCTGCGGGTCTGGCGAAAGAACAGTCACGCCTACTCCAAGAATGCCCTTGCCCGGCTCCACCGCGGAAGGTAGCGTAACTGACTTTGTTACTGCATTGCTCGCCTTATCAATCCACATGATATCTACAGTCTTGCCAAGGTTAGACCTGAGCAGGTTGCCCAAGTCTTCAAGGGCCTTGACTTGGTGGCCGTCAACAGACTGTATCACCGACTGCGGCTCCATCCCTATAGATTCTGCAAGCGATCCGGGGTTTACACTGACCACCATCACGCCAAACTGCGGGGCATTCGGGTTGGGTGGAAGCGGAGTAAGGGTGGATACTACGGCAAATAGGGCAAGCAGCGAAACGCCGGCAAGTATCATGTTGTTGAGCGGGCCGGCAGTGAGCACCGCACTTTTTTGCCTGAGCGTAGCCCTGTTCAGCTCATCTCTTTCAATATTGACAAACGCGCCTATTGGTATCCCGAGGAACAGAACGATGCCTGTTGAGTCGACTCGGATGTTGTAGACGCGGGCGACAATGCCATGACCAGCTTCGTGGATTATGATAGTGATTACAAGCGCCGCCCAGCCATATGTTATTGGCAGGTACGGATTGAGGCCCGGGATCAGAAGGTTTGCGGTGGGACCGACGCTGGCCACTCCCTGCCTTGCAGCCGAATTTGCAAAGAGGACCATCAGCGACCCTATTATGAGAAATATCGCAAGCGCCGTGATGATAGGCATAAAATACGTGTTAAAATCAGCGTAAACCTTGGCTGCGCGCGACTTGGCAACCTTGTCAAAGAATTCAAGCCCAAAGGGCGTGTGGATAAGTATCAGGGGAAGTTTGACTTCAGCGCGTACCCTGTTCTTTTGCTGTTCCAAACATCCACTAATACGCGCCTTCTGTATTTAAATCAAAGCGTCCTCTAGACGCCGCTGCTGTCGGCTTTCTGGATCTCGACGTAGACCTTGTCGCCTACCTTGATGCCCATATCCTGATACTCGTGCATGCTGAACTTTATCGTGGGCGAGTCGGTGAGCCCTCCGCCCATCCCGGGAATGCTTGCCATTACCTTGGGCATGTTTTTCATGAGATCCTCGATGGAGCTGAAAGAAGCTACATTTGAGCCAAAGGGGTTCATGTTGGGCCTGTCTGGCTTGTACTCCTTTGGATCGTTGAACGTGACATAGACATAGGGGCTGCCGTCCTGAGACCCTTCAATCTTGGCTACTATGAATTCCCTTTTCATTGACACCATATGTTGGAAATAGGGACTTATTTGCATATCTGATTAAAACACTGGACGACCCTGCCGCAATGGGATCAGGGTCCTTCCAGCGAATGAGTCATGGGCTTTTAGGAAGGGCGTAATAGGGGTTTACAGCAATGGTATCCATGAATCAAGATAAAAGGCTAGTTGATCTTTGGTCTATCGCCAGGCTCTAGCGCCCTATACAACTTCGTCAACAACATTTTTCCTCTACCAGGAAATACCGAACTCGATAGTGCAGTTGCATGTTATCAGGCCAGCTGCACCTCCACCAGTGCCCAAAGCGCGGGATAATCTACGAATGTGACAGCGCTCGCTGCACAAAGTTTCAGAAGGGCTGCGATAGGCTGCAGGTTCTCTGATATAGCCAAAAGTCTACATTAGAGGTTTGCATTTCACTATCTGTGCTTGCCATAGATGCGGCAGGAGTGACCAAGGTGTACAAGGGTGCCCGCCAGGCTGCCCTCAAGGACGTCTCATTAAAAGTAGAGTCTGGTACTGTCTTTACCCTCCTTGGCAGGAACGGCGCCGGCAAGACGACCTTTGTGCGCATGTGCGCTACCCAGCTAATGCCCACCGCCGGCGAAATACGCGTCCTTGGCTACGACGCGATCAGGCAGGCAAAGGAAGTGCGCGACCTTGTCTGCATCGTGCCGCAGGAAGGCCGACCTCTACGGGCACTGACTCCCTGGGATCATGTCTACAACTGGCTGCAAATAAGAGGAGAGAGCAAGCAGGCGGCGCACGACAAGACTGCCGACATCTTGCGCAGGCTAGAGCTCTACGAAGCCCGCGACAGGCCGGCAATGAACCTGTCAGGCGGCATGAAGCAGAAAATCTTGGTTGCTATGGCGATGGCTACTGACGCGAAGCTCTTGTTCCTTGACGAGCCGACCATCGGGCTTGATCCGGTATCGCGGAGGCAGGTGTGGGCGGCAATCAAGGACTGGAAGGGCAAGGGCGGCTCGATACTCTTGACGACTCACTACATGGACGAGGCAGAGATGCTGTCCGACTATATCGTGATAATTGACAGGGGGATGATAATCGCGCATGGCACGATCCAGGACCTGCGCAGGGTGATACCGCAGAACATCAGAGTCGACATTGCAAGGGATGGGCTTGACACCAACGCCCTGAAGTCTTTTGGTTCGGTGGTTGACACCGGCGCCGGCACGCTGCGCGTATTCACTTTCGAGTCCGCGGCAAGGGACCTGTCAGAGCTTGCGATAAGGAACAACCTGCCGTTCACTGTTTCGCCCGTGACCCTTGATGACGTGTTTGTGCACCTTGTTGGGGACGGCATTGGAGATGAACCTGATGTCAGGAAATAACATGATGCTTCCAGTCCGGCAGGCGTTTTTGATAGCGTACATGACCGGCATCCTCTGGCTCAGACGAAACCCGATGTCGCTGGTGTTCACCGCTATAAGCCCGTTCTCGCTCCTGTTCGTGCTCTTTGTTGTGAGCAACGGCCAGTACGTCAACTTTGCAGTGGCAGGCAGCCTTGTTATGGCGCTCGTCGGCTATGGCCTGGCGCTTGGTCAGGACATTTCCTTTTACAAGACAGAGTATAAGGTGCAAGATGTCTTTGTCTCGTCACCCGTGTCGCCGCTGACCTACATGATGGGCCTCGCGCTTTCGGAGCTCCTCTTTGGCCTCCCCGCGCTCATCGTGCTTGCAGCTCTAGTCATATTCTACGGCGGATCGGTACTGAGCATACCGCTTCTTGCTGCAACGATCCTTCTTATCTGGGGCTCCATGTCAGCGATGGGGTTCTTTCTGTCGTCGCACATGCTCCACATGCGCAACGCGACCCAGGTGATCTCGTTTGTGAACGTGATCCTTGCGGTGCTTCCGCCGGTGTTCTACAGGATAGACAGGGTGCCTGAAGTTCTGCAACCGCTGGCGTACGCCATCCCAACTACACATGCGTCGCTCATACTCCAGAGCATCATGGGCGAAAAAGTGCCGCAAGAGTGGTCGCTTGGCTTTGGCTTTGCGGTGCTATTGGCGTACCTTGTTGGGTTTGTCATGCTGGCAAAGACAAAGGCGATATGGCGGGAGAACTAGCCCTGCTGTTGTCACCTCTTTATTGTGCATTCGGAGGCGCAAGTACAAAGAACTCTGAGCATGAATTTTGCATAGTGCCAAAAACTGAGCACGAGTTTTTGCATAATTTGAGCGTGGAAATGCATAATTGGAAAAAACGTTATGCAAAATTAAAGGAGCAGCAAAACAGCGTACCAACCCTATTCCATTATTCGTTTGCTGACATGACGTTATTGTGGTATAAAAGAAGTAATTTTGAATACGATCTATTCCCAAGGGAAAACGATCCACTTGTCATGGTTCAGCACTTTTGGAGATAGCCCGGCGTCTTGATCGCGTCTGCTCATGCAAAAGTAAAAGTCGCAAGTAAAGCCCTGCAGGGCATCTTTCACCTTGCGATACGTGTCGCCAGTGTCATAAATGTCGTCAATGACGAGATATCGCTTGTTCTCGTGCAGGGTGGGCATTTCATCCTTGATTATCGCCTTGTTGCGCACCGGTATGAACTGTATTGCGTCAATGGTTAATTCGCGTGACAGTAGCTTTGCCGGAATGATTCCGCCGTTGGTGATGCCCAAGATGCAGTCATACTTTTTTCCAGATTTCATAATCTGCAAGGCGAGCTCTTTTACCAGAGACTCTATTTCATGCCAGCTGCAGGATACCTCTCCTTGGTAAGCAGGGCTGCCGATTTCCACTGGCTTATGTGAAGCATGACTTGGATTTTAATTAAGAGGTCACGGTGGGATTTGGACCCACGACCTGCTGATTTCTTGACGGACACAAGTTTACAAGTCAGCCGCTCTGGCCAGGCTGAGCTACGTGACCACGACCATGACTTTTTAGGTGAACATAATTAATACTTTCGGCAAATCTGGAACGTATTTAAGCTGCAATCCGCATCCGAAAACCCGTTGGCAAAGTACATCGTGCAGGTGGTAATCGAGAACAAGCCTTACATCAACGACCCTGAAGGCGAGACCATACACCGCGACCTTGTGGTAAAGGGTGGATATTCAAGCGTCCAGTCTGTCAGGTCTGCCAAGATGCTCAAGATGGCCGTCACGGCCAAGTCTGAAAAGGAGGCAGAGACGACTGTGAAAAAACTCTGCGAAGAATTGCGGATATTCAACCCTGTCGTCAGCAACTGCACGGTACAAGTGTCTGACAAGTTATGAAGGTCAGAACGCAGTGGAAGAAATGCGAATCCTGCGGCCTGGAGCACCAGATGAAGGCAGAAAGATGCATGCTCTGCGGCGGAACTTTAGAGATCGTTTTTGTAGAGCATTTTGACTAGTGCTTGTCGTGATCCATAGTCGCAAGCATGTTGTCAAAGCTGTCCGAATCCGACAGCGTCCCTTCAAGCAATAAAGTAGTCCTCAGGTGCTTTGCAAGGTCTGTCACCGTGATAATGCCTACAATCTTGCCGCCCTCCATTATCGGGAGCCGGCGTATCTTGTGGTTTATCATCCTCTGCACCGCGACCTCGATTGGCATCTCCGGGTCGGCAGTAGTCAGTATCTTGGACATTATCTCCGCGATTTTCACCTGCGATATCTGGAGCTCTCTGGCGCAAATCTTTTTGATAAAGTCCCGCTCTGTCACGATGCCGACAGGCTGACCGTCCTTCATCACAAATAGCGAGCTGATGCCTTTTTCAGCCATCAGCTTTGCAGCTTCTAGTGCCGACTTGTCGCCGTCTATCGTGACTATCTCCTTTGTCATGATGTCGCGGACCACGCTTGCTGCCATGCGCCATCTTCCAAGAGCCAGCCAAAGATAAAAACAATGCGATGTAAAATCATTGTAACTATGTAGTGGTGCGAAATTCGCAATCACGAAGATATTAATACGAGCTCGGTCAAGTTTTCCTCAAAAGATGGCCAAGATCGGGATTGCCGTTTTCCCCGGAAGCAATTGCGATCGCGACGTTCACCACGTTCTAAATAACGTAATCGGCGTCCAGGCCGACTTTATCTGGCACACCAAAGACCGCATAACAGGCTACGACGCCATGATAGTCCCAGGCGGGTTTGCCTTTGGTGACCGGTTGCGCGCCGGCATTATCGCGGCCCACAGCCCGATAGTGCAGGAAATAAAGCGGATGGCAAAGGCCGGCATGCCGGTACTTGGGATCTGCAACGGCTTTCAAATCTTGGTCGAGTCAGGGCTTTTGCCCGGCGCTCTCATGATGAACGACTCGCTCCGCTTTGTCTGCCGGTGGACAAAGGTGCAGGTAAGGAACAATAAAACTCCGTTTACAAGCCAGTTTGCAAGCAAGCAGACTTTTGGCATCCCGGTGGCGCACGGCGAAGGTCGCTATGTCGCCGACAGCAAGATTTTGAAGGACTTGAAGAAAAATAACCAGATAGTGTTACAGTATTCCAACGACGACCCTAACGGCTCGACTGACCTTATTGCCGCGATATGCAACGAGGAAGGAAACGTCATGGGCATGATGCCGCACCCAGAAAGGGCAAGCGAAAGCATACTTGTCGCCGACAATTCCAACAACGACGCGATCACGATCTTCCGCTCGCTTGTGGCAAATCTGAAGCAAAAGGCGGTAGCATAGAATGGGCGTCCTTACAAAGCAGGAACTGCAGTACCTCGAAGAAAAACTGAAGAGAAAAGCAAACGAAGTCGAGCAGGACATCGTGGGCGCCGAGTGGTCGGAGCACTGCTCGTACAAGTCGTCTAAAAAATACCTGCGCCTTCTCCCAACAAAGGGCAAGCGCGTAGTAGTCGGCCCCGGCTACGATGCCGGCGTCCTTGACGTTGGCGACGGCTACGTCCTGACGGTCCACATCGAAAGCCACAACCACCCATCAGCAGTCGAGCCCTTCGGTGGTGCTGCCACCGGAGTTGGCGGCGTCATACGCGACATCATGTCGATGGGCACGCGCCCGATTGCAGTCCTTGACGCGCTGCGGTTTGCGCCGATCACCGGCAAGAACAAGGCCGCGTCAAAGTCAAAGTGGCTGTTCAAAAACGTCGTCAAGGGTATCGCCGACTATGGTAACTGCATTGGAATACCGACCGTCGGGGGCGAGATCGAGTTCGACCCTTCTCTTGAGGATTATTGCCTCGTCGACGTTGCGTCGATAGGTTTTGGCAAAAAGGAGGACATTGTCGCAAACCATGCAGACGTGGGCGACGTAATTGTCCTTGCTGGCGGCTCCACCGGCCGCGATGGCATACGCGGCGCGTCTTTTGCGTCAAAAATGCTCGAAGCAGAAAACAGGTCTGCAGTGCAGATACCAGACCCGTTCCTTGAAAAGCTGCTACTTGAAGCCACTATGGAGGCGGTAAAGCAGGGCTGCATCAAGGGCATCAAGGATCTGGGAGGCGGCGGGCTATCTTGCTGCCTGTCTGAAACCTCTGACACGCTTGGCAAGGGGTTTGACGTGGAACTGACCAAGGTTCACACGAGGGAAGGCGGCATGACGCCGGCCGAGCTCATGATATCAGAGTCGCAGGAGCGAATGCTTTATGTCACCGATAATGCGCGGTTGCCCGCGCTTCAGGCAATACTTGAAAAGTACGAAATCAAGTACGCGGTGCTCGGCACCGTGCAGGAACACTCTGACCTTGTCGTAAGGAACGCCGGCGATATCGTCGCGCAGATGCCTTCGCATCTTGTCGCGCATGCCCCGCTTGCCAACTGGGGGCTAAAGAGGCCAGCCTACCTTGATAGGCTGCAGAAGGTAAAGCCGCCCAAGACTCCTGCGAATCTTAACAAGGTGCTGCTGTCGCTTCTCTCAAGCCCGACGATAGCAAGCAAGCGATGGGTCTACCAGCAGTACGACCACGAAGTTGGCGTGCGGACGGTGGAAAAACCAGGAGCAGGCGATGCGGCAGTGATGCGCCTTGACAACGGCAGACTAGTCGCGATAAAGCTCGACGGCAACTCAAAACAATGCTACTTGGACCCGTACCAGGGAACACTTGGATGTCTCTCAGAAGGGCGCAGAAACGTCATCTGCACTGGCGCAGATCCGGTCGGCGTGGTCGATCACTTGCAGTTTGCAAGCCCCGAAGACCCGGAGATATACTGGACGTTCGCGCAGGCAGTAAACGCCGTCGTTGACTATTGCAAGTTCATGGAAATCCCCGTCGTGGGTGGCAAGGTGAGCTTTTACAACGAGACTACAAAGGGGCCGATCAAGCCCTCGCCGGTCATGGGCACGCTCGGTTTGATAGAAGATGCTTCGCAGGTTATGCGCTTTGCGCTAGAGCCCGGCGACACCATATTTGTAGTCGGCCAGACAAACAGCGAAATGGGAGGCTCTGAATATTATGAATACTACCATGGAATAACCGGGGGCACCGTCCCGCAGGTCGACTTCGATACTGACAGGAAAAACGGCGATGCAGTTTTAAAGCTGATAAGAACCGGCCTTGCCACCTGTGCGCATGACTGCAGCAAGGGCGGCTTTGTCGTTGCGCTTGCCGAAATGGCTATCGACGGCTCTACCGGGTTTAAAGTCGATCTTGGCACCGTGCCAAACTCTTGCAGCAAGATGGACGACCTCTTGTTCTCAGAATCCCACTCGCGTTACTTCATTGGCACCAAAGACCCGGAGAATGTCCACAGGATGCTGTCGTCAGAAGGCGTAACATTTGCAGAGATTGGAATAGCCGCGGGCAAGAGCATCGAGTTTGCAAAAGGCAAAAAGAAGGTCATCAGCCTTGCGCTCAGGACCGCCGAGTCTGGCTTTTACTCACTTGAAAAAACGATGCAACAATAAGATACATTTTTTAAATCATGGTGCTAACCAGTACTGTCTTGCGCTCTTTGCCCGGTGATGTAAATGGTTCATGAAAACTGCGGGGTAGTCGGCATCTTTTCGCTTGACGACCACAACGTGATACCATTCGTGATAGACTCACTCCGCGCCCTGCAGCACCGGGGGCAGGAAGCGTGGGGCGTCGCGGTTCCCGGCAAAAAGCCCTTCAGGCAGCTCGGGCTGGTTTCTTCTTCTGCCTCTTACTTTCAAAAACTGATAAAAACGTACAAGTCAAACGCCGCTATAGGCCACGTCAGGTATTCGACTCTTGGCAAGAGCACACTTGAAAACGCCCAGCCGCTGAAGGTCAAGGACCTCTGCGTCGCCCACAACGGCACGATTGCAAATGTCGAGGAACTGTCTGGCATGGTTGGCGGGTGCACCTTTACGCCCCAGACCATGAGCGATACCCTCGTGGCGGCACAGCGCCTTGTCATGCACCTTGCAGACAAGGAGGACATGGCAGAAGCCATGCATATTTTGAAGGGCGAGATGGTGGGCTCGTTCTGCTTTACTTTCCTTACAGACGAAGGCTCTGTCTATGCGGCAAGGGACCCAAAAGGCTTCCGCCCGCTTGTCCTTGGACACCACAAGGAAACAAACACGTACATGGTCGCATCCGAGTCGTGTGCGCTAGCGGCAGTCGGGGCGCAACTGGTGCGCGACGTCGAGCCGGGCGAGCTGGTCAAGATGAGCAAGGCCGGCATCGATTCACAGCAGTTTGCAAACGAAAAGCCGCACGCCCACTGCGCCTTTGAATACACTTATTTCGCGCACCCCTCAAGCATCATGGAAGGAATCAACGTCTACGCAGCTAGAAAGAGGATCGGCCAGTACCTTGCGAAAAAGTTCCCAATAGCAGACGCAGACGTGGTGGTCCCGGTGCCAGACTCGGCGCGGCCTGCGGCACTCGGCTACGCGCTGGAGCTTGGAATCCCGTTTGAGGAAGGCCTGCTCAAGGACAGGTACAGCAAGAAAGGCTCGATGCGCAGCTTTATCGAGCCGTACCAGGGAAGCAGGGAAGAGATCAACAAGGGCATAATACCAATCAGGGAAATAATTGAAGGCAAGCATGTCGTGGTGGTGGACGACAGCATTGTCAGAGGCACGAGCTCTGCCGAGATAATCAAGACCCTGCGCAGGGTAGGGGCGAGAAAGATCAGCCTCGTGGTCACCTATCCGCCAATACGATATCCGTGCTACGCCGGCATCGACTTTCCTTCGCAGGAGGAGCTGGTTGCCTACCAGCATGGTGGCACAGAAGAATCGCACGCTACGATAGGAGGCCGCGTCGCGCAGGTGATAGGTGCCGACTATATCGCGTACAACGACACTTCAAACCTTGCAAAGGCAATAGGGATGCCAGAAGAGGAGCTATGTTTCACCTGCTCTACGGGCAACTATGCGCCGCTTGGAATAAGGCCGACCTTCAAGTCAAGGATACAGATGAAGGGAGAATAAATCTAGTACGCGTGGGCTTCTCTCTTGTGCCTTGTGAATTCTTTATAGTTCCTTGACGTCTGGCCGCACTTGTCGCACCTGTACCGAATAACTGCAGAGTTGTAGTCGCCAGTGCGAATCAGGCTGTTTGCCAAGTCGAATCTGGTAATCCTTCTGGGCATACTGCTCACCACAAAAAGGGCAGTTCGGTATTAAAGCATGGATTAACTTTGTTAAGCCCCGCCTTTGCTGACCAGGATTTGCTTAAATATTCTCGACACGCATTACTGGTCAATGCGCCTGGTGTTTGTCGTGGCAGTGGCAGCCGGCATCGTGGTTGTTGCAATAGTCATAATGTTTGTTTCAGCCTTGCCGACAAAGAACTACGACCTGAGCGTCGACGCGCTGAAGGACCAGCAGTCGCTTTTTACAAACGCACGCGTCATTATCAAGAACACCGGCAGACTCCCTCTCACTGACGTGCTGGTGGATTACGGCAACCAAACAGAGCCGGCGATACCTGTGCTCCAGCCCGGCGAGTCAAGAAGCCTCTCGCCGCCTGAAGGGGTGCAGCTGGATTCTGTCACGGTCACGGCAGAGCCGGGGATAAAGATAGTGCAGCCCTACCGCGCGCCGATAAAGCTGCCAGGCATGATAGGGTCGTAATATGCATTTAAATAATGAAAAACAAAACTAATTGCAGATGAACCGGGATTCCCACTCTGACGATGAAATCAAAAGGATCTATGGCATGAAGAACGTCGCGGTAGTCGGCATGTCAAAGACCGAGGGCAAGGCTGCAAACTATGTCCCCAAGTACCTCATCGAGCAGGGCTACCACGTCATCCCGGTCAACCCGACTGCGCCGGAGATAATGGGGAAAAAGTCGTACCCTATGGTCAGCAGCGTGCCTGAAAGCATCGACATCGTTGACATTTTCCGGCCTTCTGCAGACGTGCCGGCAGTGGTGCAGGACGCTCTGAAAAAAGAGGGCATCAAGGTGATCTGGATGCAGGAAGGGATCTACAGCGAAGAGGCAGAGAGAGTGGCAAAGGAAAAGGGAATCGACGTGGTCTACAACAGGTGCATGCTGGCAGAGCATGTGCGGCTGTTCGGGGACTAGGTTAATTACGCACGCGCTGTATTTGCTCTAGGATGTCTAGCATCGACAGGGTTTTGGAGAGCATCAAGCCTGTTCTTGAAGAATTGCAGAAAAAAGACGTATTGACCAAGGTTGGAGTAGACAAGGACGCCGGGATAATCAGGATCTATGGAGAGGGCTCTGACTATATCAGGCGGGCATCTTCCGGGCTTGCAGAGATACTGGAACTCGCGTACACCACGGCAGAGCACCACCCGTACTGGCTTGTACTCTACCACGCAACCGAGATCTGCAAGGCTGTACTTGACAAGTGGGAGTCGGAGCTGGGCGCCGACCAGCTGAGTGAGATGTCTTGGCGGTGCGACGAGATCAAGATGGCCTTGGAAAAGTTTGCAGAAAAGTAGCGTTTTTCAGGGCTTGCATCCGGTAATGCTTATCCGTCGGTGATGCCATAATATACTATGCAAGCCTCAGCCACTGTCCGCAAGCAAAAGAAAAGATCGGTTCTTTCGGGCAACCCTGATTTCGTGATCCACCTGTCGATGCTTGGAGCGTTCGCAGGCCTTGTCGGGTACCTTGCAGTATTTGGCTGTCACCACATCCACTGATCAGAGTATATAAATAATAACAATGGGGAGCAAGAACCATGATCAAGATCGGGCTGATTGGCAAGACAAACACAGGCAAGACCACGTTTTTCAACTCTGCCACGCTGTCGTCAGCCGAGATATCCAATTACCCGTTCACCACAAAGCAGCCGGCCATCGGCAACGCCCACGCTATAACGCTCTGCGTCCACAAAGAGTTTAACCTGCAGGACCAGCCAAAGAACTCCCGGTGTATCGACGGCTGGCGCTTTATCCCGGTGGAGCTGGTAGACCTGCCGGGGCTCATCAAGGGTGCCTGGGAAGGAAAGGGCCTTGGCAACCAGTTCCTGTCAATAGCGGCCCAGTCAGACGCGCTCTTGCACGTCGTTGACGCTTCTGGTAGCATCGACGCATCCGGCAAGATAGCCGAGCCAGGAACCGGCGACCCTGTTGCAGACGTTGCAGACATTGAAGAGGAGCTCGTCATGTGGTACCTGAAGCTGCTCGAGGCAAACCGCGACAAGATATCTAGGGCAATAGGCTCAGGAATGGACACTATAGCCGCGATAACCGAGGTTTTCAGGGGCATCAACGTTAGGGAAGACCACGTAAAGGCGGCGCTTCAGGCAAACAACTTGGCAGGGACAAAGTTTGACGACTTTGGGCCGCAGGAGAGCAAGGACTTTTGCTGGAGCCTGCGCGATGTTTCAAAGCCGACCCTGATTGTCGCAAACAAGGTCGACCTGCCGACGGCTACAGAAAACTTTCGCCGCCTTCAGGAAGAGTACAAGGATGTCATCGTGATACCTGCAAGCGCGGACGCCGAGCTCACGCTCCGTCGCGCAGAGCACAGGGGGCTTATACAGTACATCCCCGGCGACGAGCGCTTTGAGATAAAGGAGCAGAGCGGGCTCAACGACAAGCAAAAGTGGGCGCTCAACTTTATCCGCAAGGACATACTTGGCGAATACATGCGCACCGGAGTCCAGTTTGCGATAAACGTGGCCGTGTTCAAGCTGCTAAAGATGAACGCGGTCTACCCTGTTGCCGACTCGCAAAAGTTTGCGGACAAGCACGGCAACGTCCTGCCTGACGTCTACCTTATGAGGGCCGGCTCGACGGTGGAGGATCTTGCGCGTGAAATACACAGCGAGCTGGCAAAGGGCATACTGTACGCGATGGACGCAAGGGATGGCCTGCGTCTGCCAGTGACCTACCATTTAAAAGACCGCGACGTGCTCTCCATAGTCTCGGCAAGGACTGCGAAAAAGAAGTGATTGGCATGACAAAAGACCAGCTGGTACGCGACATTGAAGGCATACTGCAAAAGGACACTTCCAGGATGTATTCAAAGGAAGAGATCCTGAACCTGCTTGCGCCAAAAAAGAAGGACAAGGAACTTGAGCAGCTGCTGGCAGAGCTTGAAGTGGCGAGCTCGCTAAAAGAAGAGAGCAAGTCGGAGATTTACGCAAAATGCAAGGGCGGAACAGTATACTACAAGTGGAACAAGAGCTAGCCTTCCTGCGGAAAAACTGCGATGCTCTTGAGCGCAGAATATATCGAAAGGTACTTCATGCCCTTTTCAGTCGTCCTATACGCCACGTGCCTCTTGTCCTCGTCGGCAAGCTCCATGATGAGCCTTTTCTCCAGCAGGACGCTCATGTAATGCCTTAACTGGCCGCTTGTAAGGTTTGCCTTCGTAAGGAGCTTTGTCTTTGTTATGCCGCCGTTGGCAGCCTCCAGAATAATTGCCATTATATCCGGCCTGCTGCGGTTTTTCACGTGTTGAGGTGAGTCCCAATCCTATAAATCGTAAGTGAAGCAAGTTCGCAGACAAGCTGGTAGAATTAATTTGATAATAGACATAGCATCCTGCAGATACGATTTCGTTCGAGGTCGAAATCTAGTCTCGTGGCTGCTACTGCTGCCAGATGCTTACAGCTCAGGATTCGACTTGCGACTTGATTCTTTCAATTATTAACGCAGTTGCATCCTGACCAAAAATCTGAATGATCACTGCTTCAAATCGTATCTTGCAGAAGCATTATCAAAATCTATTCCGCGCCGCCCAAGCTCTGATACTAGCGCCTCAACCGATGATTTGCCTAACATCTCCAACCCCTTCTCTATGGCCGTCCTGAGCTTCGAGCTTTTGATTTGAACCGAATCATGGGTATTGTTACCATCTTTTTCGGCTGATATCGGTAAAATCCCCAATATTGTCACTTCTGCGAGTCTTATAAGGATGATCTCACTCGACATTTCTGCCACTAAGCTCATTTGTTGATCTGAACCGGTATATGGATAATTTATCGTTCTATTGACGCCGTTAACGCCCGATGTCTACTACATTACTTATACTTACTGCCACGGCTTTAATGCTTTTAGGACATGAACAATTTCGAGCTTTGCAGAGGAGTATGCAATCTTCACGGCAAGATCATGGGAGTTGGGATAATAGAGAGAGCAAAATTGGTCGCGCTTTATGCCCAACCCGGAACCCCAATGCCAAACGAGGAAGAGTTTGAGAAGCTGTTCTTTCAAACGGAGGTAATTGCCAGCATGACAAAAACAAATGTTTCTTTGTTTGGAGAGCCCAAGTTTTTTAATTTGAGTTTTGACAACGTAGATCTATACTTCTTCCTGCTATCCAGATATGGTCGAAAAGGAATCTTAGCACTCCAGATCATGCAGCTCTACGACCATGAAGAAATTGTTTCCAAGGTTGGCGGATACCTTGAGCAAAACCTCTGAATAGTTCATTCCACACCAGCGCAAAATTCAGGCAAGTGGCAATCTGCAAAGATAATAAGTATATTACCTGCGCCACCAGATTGACTGACGTTGCCCCTGCAGGACAGGCCGGAGCAGTTTCTTTCACTTCTCAGGTCAGAGTCTGCCAGTGGATATGTTTCAGGGCAGGCGCTGGCAAAAAAGGCAGCGATTTCAAGAAGCGCGGTATGGAAGCAAATAACTAGGCTGCGCAGGTATGGCTATACCATAGAATCGCTCCACGGGGCCGGCTACAGATTGACCGGCGAGACTGATTCACCGGTCCCATGGGAGCTGGAAAAGGCGCTTGGCACATCATTTGTGGGAAGCAAGATCGTCTACCGCGAAGCCCTCGACTCTACCCAGAACCTTGCCATGTCTATTGCTGGCAAGCCTGACTCGCACGGAACTGTGGTCATTGCAGAGCAGCAAAAAAGCGGAAGGGGGCGGATCAAGAGAAAATGGCTCTCGCCAAAAGGCGGGATTTGGCTGTCAGTCGTCCTCCATCCTTCGATACCCCCGGCGCGCATCACTCTTTTGCCCTTTGTAGCGGCTCTTGCAGTCTGCGAAGCGATAAGGGAAAGCACTAAACTGGACGCGCGGCTAAAGTGGCCAAATGACGTCATGGTATCCGGGAAAAAGGTCGCCGGCATATTGCTTGACATCAGCGCAGAAGCAGAACAGGTCAACTATGCAGTCATCGGAATCGGGCTGAATGCAAACGTCGACTCCTCTGCAATTGTGTCGCGCCTTGAAAACGACAAGATAACGTCAGTAAAGGACGAGCTTGAGCACGAAACAAGCAGGCTTGTACTGACGCGACTCTTGCTTCAAAAGCTAGAGCAATATTACCTAAAGCTAGAGCGCGACGGCGCGCCGGGCATACTGCAAAAGTGGAAGCAGAGATCAGACATGCTTGGCAGAAAAGTTTCAGTCACGCAGGGCGACAGGACAATTCATGGAATAGCCGCAGACCTCAACGATGACGGGTCGCTTCTCATCAAGGCAGAGGACAAAGAAATCACCATAACCTCAGGCGATATCCATGTCCGGTACTAGCTCATCTTAACTCAGATAGAATTGCAGCGTCAAACTCGTTATCGTCTGTGACAGGCGTGTTAGCCGGAGTGGCAATCATTTTTACAAATTCTTCTTCGCTGCCTTCCCACAACTTGTACTGGAGGTGGTGCATGCCGCACATGAACAACTTTGTTCCGGCCTCGCTCCAGTCTATGACGCATTCGCATGGCAGGATTCTAGACGGCATCTGGATTAACGAAAGCGCGCTGTGGACTTTAATGCTTGCATGTCATTTTTCTATATTATAATACTGGGGCATGTTGCCGTGTTATGGCAGTTAACCGTTAAAACCGCGGTAGCTCTTTGCACGTCGGGGCGCACATGGAACCGGCGATGCAAGTATACTATCCTGACACGCGAATCTACAAGCGCATAATCTACCTCGTTACGATAAAGCAGAATGGCCTGTGCCAGGCCTGCAGGAGGCCATTCACTGGCGACGAGCCGATAGTGAGGAGCGACACCCGTGCGGCAAGGTACTACCATTACGGCTGCGCAGAAAAGCGCAGGATAGACGTCGAATCAAAAGCGTTTTCTGCTGCAAACCTGAATTCTAACGATCGCTAGCCTTTCTTTGCGCCTAAAATTATGGCAATGTCGTTTACGTTGGTGCCGGTATGGCCTGTAAGAATAAGAGAATGCATCTTCTTTAATGCGTGGTAGCTGTCGTGCCTGTCAAGGTATTTTTGTACATCCATTTTTCTGGCTAGACCTGCAATCATTGGTGACACGAGCGCGCCAGCCGCGTCTGAATTGCCGTCTATTCCGTCAGTTCCAATGCAGGCCACTGCAACATCTTGGCGGCGAAGTTTCATGGCGCAGGCAAGCACTGCCTCCTGATTCCTGCCTCCAATTCCATTTCTTGACCTGTTCAGCCGGACTGTAGTTTCGCCGCCTGCCACAATGGCAAAAGGTGCGTTGCCAAGGTCTGATGATAATCGCGCCAGAAACCTGCCAAAATCTCTGGCTTCGCCGTCAAACTGCGAACCAATATGCACAGCACGGAAGCCGCGCAGTTTCAAATAATTCACTGCGCTTTTGCATGCAACCACATTGTTGCCGATCACCGCGTTGCGGACATTTGAAAAAATTGGATCACGCTGCTTTGGCGTTTCTTCTATCTCTCCCCTTGCGCCCCTGCCTATGTGTCTGGTTACGGGGCCGGAATCTACCTGATACTTTTTCAATATTTTCTGGGCGTCTTTGAAAGTGGAGTTGTCCGGGCAGGTGGGTCCGGACGCAATTACTGCAATGTCGTCGTCTATGACATCGGACAGTATCAGGGAAACAACGCTGCACGACCTACTGACGTGCCTCAGCAGCTGTCCTCCTTTGACAGCCGAGAGGTGTTTGCGCACGGAGTTGATCTCGTGGATTGAGGCGCCGGAGCGAAGGAGCTGGCTTGTGACCCTCCGCTTGTCCTGTAAAGAAATGCCTAGAGCAGGCATGGGCATCATCGCCGACCCTCCGCCAGAAATCAGGACAAACACGAGATCGCCCTGACCTGCCTTTCCAAGCACGTCGATTATCTTTTTTGTGCCTTCCAGCCCGGACCTGCCGGGCACCGGATGCGATGCTTCAGTAACTGCGATTGCCTTGCTCTTGATCTTTGTGCCCACCGGGATGTTGATTGCGCCGGCGATAATCCTGTCTTTTAAAGTAGAACATAATGCGTCAGCCATTCCTGCGGCAGCCTTGCCGGCGCCAACCACGTATACATCGTCGAATTTTTGAAATCTAGCGACGTTGCCATAGATGTCGCGCACTGACAATCTCCCGTCAAGCTTGACAGCCTGCTTTACAAGCGTTTCCGGCTTTACGCTGTCAAGCGCAACTTCAAGCGCGGAAAGGATCAGCCTGTTATCATGGAATCTGGCAAGCTCTTTGCGGTTTTTGATCAACCAACGTTGGCTATGCCTGCGGTGCTTAATTTTTCTTTATGGTGTAAAGGCAAAAGTCGCATTCCTCGCAGACATAGTACAGGCTGTCAAAGTCAGAGCATAGCATCATGCTGTCATGGCAGCGCGGGCACTCTATTTCATGCTCCACGAATTGGATCTGCTGCTTTTCCTCGACAATGCTTTCAGCAATTACTTTTTCTGCTTCCAGTTTTGATTCCACGTAAAGCCATAGCATGGCGGTTGTTCTTAAGGTCTGAAACACCCCAAGGGGAGGGAGTAGAGCTTGCCAAAAATACGACAATAGGAGTGCAAAAACCTAGACAAGAGATGGCGATTATTTCATGCCTTTTATTAAGTATGAATACCATTTCCTGCTTAATTTCCCGAAAGTTCTGACAGATTTTGAATATTTTTGCTTGGCAAGGTTAATCTGGAGATTTTGCAGAATTAGGTATGGTTCTCTGGTGGACACAAAAATTGGTTGCTGATCTGCGTTTTCGGGGCGGCCTTGGCAGGCGCGGGCTGATGTTCGTGCCCTACTACGGCCAGTCACATGTGTTCATCGCAAACTATAGCTCATGGCGGGAGTACCACAGGGAAGGCAGGATCGCAGAAGTAGCAACGTCGCTTTTAAGCCATGAAACGCTCCATATTGCGATAAACAAGTTCTCCCTTGCCGCCTCGGCAAACCTTGACAACCTCTTTGGCAGGTCGAACAGCTGGGAGCATTACAGCCATGGCCTCGGCGACCTCGACAGGGTGCGCGAGAATCCAAGGACGAAATGCGCAAGAAAGTCTGCAAAAAAGAAAAGAAAGTAGCTAGCGCAGGCCGCCGTACCTCAGAAAAGTGCCCACCTTTTCACTCCAGCCTTTTTCAAATTCTGCAATGTTTATTGTGCTGATCTACTCTATCATGCGGTATTTCTTGCCATAGTCAACGCGCTTGTTCTTTGACAGGTGCCTGAGCTGGTCTGGCAGGCTTTCCTTGAGTTCGTCAGGGCAGACCTTGCTGCCATGTATTGTGGCAAGGGAAGCCTCGAGCATTTCATTCATGTGCGCCATCCCCTTGTCCTCGTGGAAGTGGGGATTCCTTGTCTCGATCTGGAACACCTCAACGCCTTTTTCCATTATCTGCGGGTAGTCTGAGGTCCCCTCCGCCCTTGGTTGATTCGACCTTCCATTCTTGCAATTCCTTGTCCAGCTTGGAATTGACTTTTGTGATTGGCTTTAATGTGTCTTTTCAAGGTCTTTCTTTTTTTCCTTGCTCATGCGTACTATTGGCAGACAAGGCTATTGAATATCATCATTCAAAAAGGTAAGCATAAATTATCTGGCAAACCGGGGAATTCTGTCCAATGTTTACGCTCTACACGCCCCAGACTGCTAACAAGGCTCTGCCAGAAGTCAAGCGCATGTTTGCAAACATTGTGGCGCAAAAGAACCGCATAGTTGCTCTCAATGAAGAGCTCCAGATCACGATCGAGTCGGGCGGCCAGTTCGAGCGCTTTGTCAAGAAAAAACAAGAGCTCAATACCGCAGTTTCAAACCTCTACAAGGCAATCGAGCAGCTGGAAGGAACGGGAGTGGTGATAAAGGACGTTGACCAAGGTCTTCTCGATTTCCCGTCAAAGAGGTTTGACGAGGAAGTGTGGCTCTGCTGGAAGGCAGGGGAAGACGAGATCAAGTTCTGGCATGCAAAAGACGAGGGGTTTATGGGCAGAAAGCCACTTGAAAGCACCGGCGTAATAGAGCCCTAGTCACTTCAGGATAAATCTTGCCACCTTGTACGTTGCCTTTGCCGCGTCCCACGCAAGCGGCGGAATTGCATTCCGGATTTCTCCGGCAAGCCTCTGGCTGCCGTCCTTGATGAATCCAATTATCCAATCAACGCTGCTCTCTGTCGCTTCAAGAGCTGCAAGTCCTTCAAGCGTAATTGAAAAATACTCCCTAGAGAAAAACAGCATCCATCTTTGACGTCTTCTTTCGATGTAGCCCTTTAGCATCAGTTCTGTCACAAATTCCGAAGCAAGTAGTTCATTCAGCTGAATATTTTTTGCTATGTCCTTTTCCTGCCTTGATTCGCTCCTGACAACCCGCAGTATGCGTACCTCCCAGGGACTGAGCTGCACCGCCTCTTTCACGCTAGATACCAATGTGCGGCAAGGTTATTTAATTTGACGCACGCTCTGGCACACGTGCCAATAGACGCTGCCGAGTTTGATGCCCACAAGGATCTCTCAACGATAATTACCCAATTCCTGTGCAGGAACAAGGACAAGGGATTTTCAGCTGCAGAAATTGCACAGGCGACAGGGATCTCAGAGGCCGACGTGAACAGCTCCATGATGAAACTTAGTTTCTCAGACCTCGCAAGCTCGATATCTGGCAAAAGGAAAAACTTTAGGGTCGAAGACGTCATTATAAACGGTGTAATCTACTACCGGTGCATGTCTGAATAGCGTTTCAAAAAGCATAGTAACCCCGCCTTTGCAGGTATTTTGGTGCTTTCAAGCTGGCTTCGCGCCATCAGGATAAGATTCCTCCTAGCGTCAGTGATAGCGGTTAGCACCGGGCTTACAATTTCTTACTGGAAATCCGGGCACGTCGATCCGCTGTATGCTGGGCTTACGTACCTCGGCGTGGGCTTTCTACACGCAAGCGTCGACCTTCTCAACGACTACTGGGACCACAAGCGCGGGATTGACAGCGCGACCACAAGGACAAAGTTCAGCGGCGGCACCGGGGTACTTCCTGAAAACATCCTGACTCCAAAGGCAGTCTACGCCGCCGGCGTGGTCTTTCTTGTCCTTGGCGCGTCGATTGGCGCATACTTTGTCGCAGTGCGCGGATTTGCCATCGCAGTGATACTTGGGTTTGCGGTGATCGCGATATACTTTTACTCTACTAGCATCGTGAACGCCGGGCTTGGCGAGCTCTTTGTCGCGATAAAGGGAGCCATGATCGTACTTGGTACGTTCTACGTACAGACAGGGTTGATAGACCCTGCCGCGATTTACCTTGGTGCAATAATTGGCCTCCTGTCTGCAACCGTGCTCTTTGTCAACTCGTTTCCCGATTATGAAGCAGACAGGTCAAAGGGCAGGCGCACGCTTGTCATTCTCATGGGCAAAAAGGCTGCATCCGCCGCCTTTCCTGTGTTTGTTGTTGCCGCCTACGCAATGATTGTGGCAGGAATATTCCTTGGCTTTGCAAAAGTGTACTCGCTTGCCAGTCTTGCATCGCTCCCGTTTGCGATAAAATCAATAATTTCATTAAGGAAGAATCATGAAAGCGCGGATCACCTGGTGCCGGCAATGGCGTCGGCAGTCACCTATTCGCGCATAACCGGATTTCTGCTGGCGGCCAGCCTGCTTTTCTAAAGGCCTGCGCTTTCAATCAGGCTTATCAGCTGGTCGTACTGCTCGATGAACTTTTTGCCTTTTGCAGTTATCGCGACGAGTCCGCTTACACGGTGGATCATGCCCTTTTGCTCTAGCTCGTCAAAGTGGTTCATCATCTTGTCGTACGACAGCCTAGTGAAGTGCTGGACGTGGGTAGGCCGCGCCACTTCGTTGTACGCGGTGTCCTCTTCTATAGCGCACAGTATCTCGTAGAACAGCTGGAGCTTATGCCGCTTTTCTTGCCTCAATCTCCATCTTTCTCCTTGAAGTCACGCTGTGCATGATGTAGACAAAGAGCGCAAGGCCGGCTACCCTTGCAAGGGCCGAGCCTATCAGCGCCCCAGTGCTGTTGTCAAAGTACGCAAGGACCAGCGAGTACTGCTCAAGCCACAGAAGCGCAAAGGCTGCTGGCACATACAGCATCTTTACATTTGCAGCCCTTACAAGCGACGCTATCGTGCTCTTGAAAATGTACGCAAGTACCAACATGTTGAACACCCTCATGTAAAAGCTGAGGTCTGCAAGCCGGGCGTAGTTGAAATATGGCGACGCCGCAAGCTCTGAAGTCGGCACTATGAACGGGATTGCAACCAGCGCAAGCGGGAGCATGGCAACAAGGACGTCGCGCGGCCTGACAGCCCTACCTGACTGGCTGCTGTCTGAATTCTTGTAATAGTAGGAAAGCGCGATAAGCGCAAATGCCTCTGACTGGAGCGACATCTGCACCCAAAAGAATGCGGGGTACAGCAGCGGGTCTGACCTGAATACAAGGCTTGACATCTCAAACGCGAACGACGCGGCAAGGAACGCAAAGCCAACAGGCAGGCCAAGCAGGTAGCCAAAGCCGGAGAACCCATACGACTTGAAAAAGTACCTCGAGATCATGAGCGAGAGGCTTATGGAAATCGCGGTGACTATAGCGGCAAGCACCGGAGCGACTGCTGGGCCCAGCAGTACGAACGGGTTTAGAACGTTTGGGTCCAGTGCCATCTGTTGATGTTATATCGTGTCCGGCAAAGATAAGGCTTGCTCCCCTCTGGGGAGTGCCGGAATTCGATTCGTTATTATCTTCCATTTCTCCTATGTGGTGTATTGTCGTCGTATGAGATGCTGGAAGGGTACGCAACGCCTGAAGGTACAAAAAGATACCAAGAGTACGCTACAGCGCAGGACAAGCCTACGAGCCACTTCAAGTCCTTTGACGGCCTGCAGCTATCAAGCATCGGCATGGGAACGTATCTGGGCCAGCCGACACAGGAAGATGATCTGGCAGTAGAGAACGCAGTCTATCAGTCAGTAAAATCCGGCGCGGTGAATGTGGTTGACACCGCGATAAACTACCGTGCCATGAAGTCAGAAAAGAGCATAGGCAGGGCGCTTTTACGTCTCGTACATGACGGCGTCATAAAGCGCGACCAAATTTTCGTGTCGACAAAGAACGGATACATCACAAACGACGGCGACTTTCCAAACATCGACGTGATGGAGTACATCCACCGGATGTACATACAAAATGACGTCATGACCGCCGACGACATCAGCTCCGGCTACAACATCATGAACCCTGCCTACCTTGCAAAGTGCATCGACAAGTCGCTCATGAACCTTCACCTCTCCACGATCGATCTTGTCTATATCCACAACGCGTTTGAGAGCTGGAATCAGGACGTGAGCAGGGAAAAATTCATGGAGATGCTTGCAAAGGCGTTTGAAGTCTATGAAAAATACCGCGCACAGAACAAGATAAGATACTACGGCATGGCCACTTGGACGTGCTTCCGGGTGCCGCCAGGCAATCAAGAATACCTGTCGCTAGAAAAAGCAGTCAGGGCTGCAGAAAGCGTGGGCGGCAAGAGCCACGGCTTTCGATTTATCCAGCTGCCATACAACCTTGCCTACAGCGAAGCTCTCTTGCTAAAGAACCAGTCTGTCGGCTCGCAGGACAACCTGACGATTCTCGAAGCTGCGGCAAAACTTGGTATCGGCGTGTTCACGAGCATCCCGCTCTTTCAAGGGAGGCTGCTTGGCGCGCAGGTCCCTGACTATGGCGGAGTGAGCGACAAGGTGGGAAAACTGATCCAGATAATACGATCCAGTCCGTCAGTTATCGCACCCCTTGTCGGCCAGAAAAAGATAGAGCATGTCGAGGAAAACCTAAAGGTCGCAAACGTGCCGCCGCTGGATGGCGAGGAATTCAAAAAGGCAGTACGCGTCCTCACAGGCCAGCAACTATAAAGCGTCATAACACTACCAAAAGCTACTGACACGATCTGAAATAGGAAAGCGCTTTAAGCTATGTTTTCCACATTACAAAATCACATAAGGAGAACACAGAGAAGATGGCTATAAGATGGAAATGTAAAAGATGCAAGATTGAATTTAACGGCGACGGGGCCTCTCGCCATTAT
>Ga0070741_10002046_pt1 | contig 56389 bp, 47 predicted proteins | sample Coa_R1_4_FD_66440 | JGI IMG/M metagenome (GOLD analysis project Ga0070741, IMG submission 66440) | Surface soil microbial communities from Centralia Pennsylvania, which are recovering from an underground coalmine fire - Coalmine... | ecosystem: Environmental > Terrestrial > Soil > Unclassified ... | reverse complement strand
TGCGCGCTGCCCGGGCCGGCGACTCCGGCGCTGTCGACGAACACCTGCGTCACCGAGAACGACGGCTTCGGGCCCGAGCCCTCGATCGTCGGGTAGAAGGCGTCGCGGCCGTCGGGGAGCTGGAGGAACCGCGCGTCGAACTGGAGCGAGCCGTCGGCGAGCAGACGGGGCGCAAAGAGCGTCATGATCGCCCAGTCGATCTCGTCCGAGCCGTGGATCGTCATCGTGATCGCGGCGTTCGGCGGGTTGTCGACGAAGCCGTTCGACTCCCACGCGGCGACCCAGTCGGCGAGCCCCATGCTCGTCGCATCGCGGAGCGGACGGTCGGTGAAGACGACGACCTGATCCCACGGGTCGTTCATCGTGAAGAGCCAGGCGCCGTCGCCCTCGTCGGTGAGCGTGCCCGCATCGCTGTAGAGCAGGAACAGCGCGCTCGCCTGCGCGTCCGGGGGTGGCGTCGCCTGGGGCGTCGGCTGCGACGAGCCGGAGTCGCCGCAGCCGGACAGTCCCGCTCCGGAGAGCAGGAGGAGAGCGGTGGCGGCGACCACCATCGACACCATCCCGATGAATCTCGAACGGCCTCGGTCGTGAATCATGGCGCGCGAGCATGACGGCGAACCCCGCTCGCCGCAACGGCGCGTCTGCCGTCGCGCTCGCGCGGTCGGACCCGATCGACGGCGGCTACTCGGTGGGGCTCGTCGAAGGCGATTGCCAGCGGAACACGATCTCGCAGAACTGGTACGACGGACCGGCGTCGGGATCGGTCCGATGCTCGGCAAGAACAGCATCGGCCCGACGACGTCACGGGCTTCGCGTTCCCCTGCATCGATCAGGGGACGGACACGAAGACGAAGCTCGCCTGCACTCATTGATCGAGCGAGCTTGGCGGCTCGGCGGTGGACGCAGTAGACACGCCGTGTGTCGATCTGGTCGGCCATCGGCCTCGCCCTGATCGCGACCTGCTGCTACCAGGTCGGCACCGTCATGCAGAAGGTCGCGGCGGACCGCATGCCCCGCATCCGGCTGCGCGGCGGTCAGGGCAGCACCGTGCGCGCCTTCCTCGGCTCGCCGCTCTGGGTCGGCGGGCTCGCCGTGTCGGCCGGCGGATGGGTGCTCTTCCTGAAGGCGCTCGCCAACGCCCCCGTCTCGATCGTCCAGCCCGTCCTCGGCTTCGGCCTCTGCCTGCTGGCGCTGTTCTCGGTCGTGGTCCTCCGGGAGCGCCTTCGTCCGCTCGAGTGGCTCGGCGTCGGGCTCATGGTGGCCGGCATCGTGCTGCTCGGTGTGAGCGGCGCACGCGAGCACTTCGCCGCGGACGCGATCTCCCGGGCCGGGCTGGTGGCGGCGAGCCTCGCGATGCTCGCCAGCCTGCCTGTCGCGTTTCAGATCGCGCGCGTCAAGCCGACGATCTCGCAGCCCGTCGTGCTCGGGTTCGCGAGCGGCGTCCTCATCGGGCTCGGCGCCCTCTACGCGAAGGCGCTCTTCGTGAGCCTGTCGGTCGGTGCCGCGGTCGTCGGGTGGACGGTCTTCCTGCCCCTCGTCCTCCTCACGAACATCGGCGGGATGTGGGTGACGCAGGCGGGATTCCAGCAGGGCCGCGCGCTGATCGTCATCGCGATGAGCGCGGTCACGAACAAGATCGTCACGATCGTCGGCGGGATGGCTGCGCTCGGCGAGCTTCTCCCGGACGACGCCGCGTTCGCCGTCGCGCGCCTGGCGGGCTTTGCGGCCGTCCTGATCGGAACGGCGATCCTGGCGCGCTTCGGCGCGGTGTCGGCGGCTCCGCCGGGAGAGGTCGTCGCCGAGACGTCCTGATGTTACCCGACCGCGCGTCGACCGCGCAGCAAGGCGGCGGCGTACGCGCCGGTCGGATACGGCTGCACGTCGACGTAGTCGTCGAGCCGGGTGTGCCCCTCGGCGACCACCCCCTGCGCGGCATCGTGAACGCGCCAGTGCATCGTGGCGCCGAAGAGCGGCTGCGACTCGACCGACACGACGCGCACCTCGCCCGGCTCGAAGGCGCACTGCGGCTGGATCGCGCGCAGGAGCTGCTCGCCGTTCAGGTGGCCGTCACCGAAGTTCCAGCCGAGGATCATGCCGCCCATCAGCTCGCCCTCGTGCCAATCGTAGTCCTCGATGTCGTCGACCGCGCGCGGGAGGGCCTCGAGGAGGGGCCGCCCCTCGAAGTGCATGAAGCGGCTCACGCACATCATGGTCTTCGCGACCTCGAAGTGGACCGGGTCGGGAACGAACTTGGAAAGCTGGGCGTGAGCGGTGTCGGACGCTTTCTCGAGCTTGCCGAACTTCACGACCGCGTCGCCCTTGCGCACCAGCCAGATGTTGTAGGCCCAGTTGCCGGCGTAGTAGCGCATCGCCAGCAGGAACGAGACCTTCGACGGCATGAAATTTCCGATCGCCGGCACCACGGCGAGGGACAGCAGCAGCGCGATCAGCAGCAGCGGCGCCTGGGTCAAGTCGGCCAGGCTCGCCTCGGGGTGGAACCCGAAGAGGAACCAGCCGCCGTAGATCATCAGGATGTTCCACTCGACCGGCATGCCGTTCGGGTTGTTGATCCCGATCCAGCCGTGGAACGCGGTCATGAGCAGCAAGCCGACGATCGTCGCCGTGCGGTTGCCCGCGCCGAGGACGAGGATCACCGGCAGCGAGTACTCCACGGCAGTCCCGAAGTGCCCCATGAACCCCGCGAAATTCGACGGGCGGAGGTCGTCGGGAAAGCGCGCGAAGAGCTTCTTCTTCAGCGCCTTCGGAAAGAACGGCCCGTTGTTCATCATGAACATGATGACCGTCGGGAAGTGGCGATTGAGCTTGGAGGTCGCGGCCCAGAACCAGATGAAGCACCAGACGAGCTTGGCGCCGGAGATCCAGAGGTCGCCCGGCAGAAGCGCCAGGCAAACCAGGACGACGAAGTAGTGCTCGCCGCGGCAGACGAGGTAGAGCATCTTGTCGAGCACCGCCATCGCCGGGATCAGCAGCACGAGCGGATAGAGCAGATCGGGCGTGACCCGTGGCGCGAGCAGCGCGCGCAGCAGGAAGAGCTGCACGGCGCCGTAGAGCGCGACGTCGAGCCAGCCGCGCGTGCGTTCGCCGATCACCGGCGCGCCGCGGAAGAGCGCCAGCTTGATCGTCCCGCGGCGGAGGAAGTGCCGGTAACCGCCGAACCACGGGTCGAAGCGCGCGTTCATCGGGCCCCAGCCGCAGCCGAAGCCGGCGAGCTCCCAGAAGATCGACCACACCATCGCCTTCTTGAAGGCGTCGGCGGTGAAGACCCATGCGCCGAACGATAGGAAGCCGGGGTAGTCGGCGTTGAAGCTGCACCAGAGAGCCCATCCGCCGATCAGCGGGAAGAAGTACTTCATCCAGTAGAGCGCCATCACGCTCGGGAGGTTCGGGCTCGCATTCGCCCAGGTGACGCACGCGAGCCGAACGCGCTCGGGGAACGGCGCGCTCACGATGCGCTGCGGGTCGTACGGCGGGAGGTCGGCGTGTGCGGTCGTCATCGCGCTCGATCCCGCCGCGGCTCGGCCACGGCTCCCTTCGCCATGGCACGTTTTTTCGCCCGGCGACCTACGTCGCGCAACCCGGCGTCACCGGGTCGGAGCGTTCGCCGCCATGCGCGCGCGGTATCGGTCGGGATACGCCTTCGTGAACTTCATCGCGATCACGAGCGCCGCCACCGTCGGAGCCCAGTTGGCCCAGGTCTCGATCTGCTCGCTCGTCCTCGGATCGGGCGTCGTGAGCATGCCGCTCGCGTAGAGCGCGTAGACGACGGACCCGGCGAGCATCGCGGCCGTCGCGCCCGCCCACACCCACGAGATCACCGCGTTCACGTGCCTGAAGCCCTCCGTGTCCCAGAGCTCGGGAGGAGTCTCCTCCTTGGCGTAATCGATGGTGAACGGTCGGCCGACGACGATGCTTCCGAAGATGACGAGAAAGAGCGCCGCGTTGAGCATTGCGGAGAGCCACGACGCGAGCCACGGTCCGCCGGCCGCGACGCTGACGAACGTGAGGCCCGCGAGGCTGCCGAGCGTTCCCCAATCGAGAAGCTTCGGCTTCTTTCCCTCGAACAGCGTCCAGACGATCAGGGACGCGGAGCACGCGGTCGCGACGACCATGCCGGGCACGTACGAGTCGTTCGAGACCAGCACCCAGACGGAGATCCACGGCGCGAACGAGACCAGCACGGACAGCGGGTCACCCCGTTCGCCGTGCTCGTCGCGTTTGGTGATGGCGGCGCCCACGTCGCGCCTAGGCTCCCGAGCGCACCGTTCCGGTGTCCGGGTCGAGGAAGAGCTTCGGCGCCGGCGCCCCGGCGAAGTCGAAGACATCCGCGATCGATCCCGAGAGTCGGTCGAACGACGTCTCGCTGATCCGCTCGCCGCCGACCCAGCGGTCCTCGATGAAGCGCAGGATCGAAGCCTGATCCATCACGTCGTGGCTCACGTGGTTCTGCTTCGCGAACGGCGACACGACGACGAACGGGAGCCGCGGCCCGTAGCCGCAGCGCGCGCCCGGACCGTCGGTGACGTCGCCGCAGAGGAAGTCGAGCGGCGTCGCGGAGCGGTTCACGATCGGCGGCGACACGTGGTCGTACCAGCCGTCGGAGTCGTCCCAGGCGACGATCACGACCATGCTCCGCCACTCGGGCAGCGCCTGCAGGCGGTTCAGCGTCTCGACCAGGAAGACCTGCTCGTCGAGCGGCGTCGAGTTGCCGGGATGTCCGTTCTGGTACGCCGGCGGCTTCAGGAACGAGACGGTCGGCAGGTTGCCGGCCTCCGCGGCCGGCCAGAACCACGAGAGGTCGTAGAGGTGGTTCGCCTGGTCGCTCTTTCCGACCATGTCGACGGACGTCGGCGGCAGGTGCCAAGGGTTCGCGGTCGACGCGAAATACTGGAACGGGTTGTGGTGCGGGACATAGTCCACGAAGCGGAGCGGATCCGTCGCCGGATCGACGCCGGTCGCGCGGTCGTACGCCTCGAGCGGATGGCTGCTCGTGCACTGGCCGCTCGCGTCGAGCGTGAAGCCGCCCTGGAACCAGCCCCACGTGACGCCGGCGTCGTTCAGGAGATCGCCGACGTTCCGCCCGGTGAACGCCGCCAGGCCGTAGCCGCCGCCGCAGACGTCCCAGTAGGGGTCGGTGTCGACGTTGAGCGTCCCGACGTTGCCGTTCGTCGGTGCCGCGATGGTGGTCGAGTCGACAGGCCCCCCGCATTCCGGGACGTCTCCGTAGACGTGCCCGGACTCTCCGCAGACGACGCCGTACGTGCTCCCGACGGCGAGGTTCAGCGCACCGCGCGTCGACTCGCCGAAGTTGCTCGCGAAGAAGTCGTCGCCGATCACGAAGTGCTGCGCGTAGTTCCAGAGCGCGGTGACGGTGTTGCCGTCGAAGTAGCCCATCAGCGTGTCCCACTGGCCGGACGCGGTCTCCGTACAGAACTGGCGCGGGTTCGTCGGCGGCTCCGCGTCGAACTGGACGAAGCGATCCATCGCGCCGCCGTTCCGGGACTGCTGCTCGGTCGTGTAGTCGTGTGACTGGTCGCACGTATACGACTGCGTCCGGTCGATGCGGAACGGGTTCGCCTCGTTCGGGTTGTCGAAGAGGAGCATGTCGGTGAGCCCGTTCACGCGCGGCGTATCCGGCTTCGCCCGGAAGACCGGTTGCCCGGGCGGGTTCGCCGCGCTCGGGTAGATCCCGAAGTAGACGTCGAACGACTTGTTCTCCTGGTAGATCACCACCAGGTGCTCGACGTCCTGCGCCGAGCGATCGCTGTCCGAGCATCCCGCGGCTGCCGCCGTCGCGAGCGCGCACGCGAGAGCTCCCCGCCACCGCCGTCCCCACATGGCCGCGCGTATGGCGGAAACGCGCCGATGGATCAACGCTCCTTGGGTCGCGGTCCGCCTGCTGCGCGCGCCCGCCGCCGGCCGCGCTACCATCCGGGGCTACTTCCCGGCGCGGACCAGCGCGGTGCTCTCGAACATCGCGGGAGCGAGCGGGATCTGGTAGTCGGCCGGCGTGCCCGACCGGCGATCGAAGCGCACGGCGGTCGCGCGGTCCATCTTCACGTTCTCGGCGACCTGATAGACGCTCTTCCCGGCCATGATGCCGGTGTAGCCGCCGTCTGGGCTCCAGTAGATGCCGTTCTGCACGTGATAGGCGGCGAGCAGCTCGTCCTTCCAGCTGTACTTCGACGAGAACGAGCCCCGCATCGTGTCCTGGCTGAAGCGCAGGAGGATCTTTCCGAACAGGTAGTAGCGATCCTTCGGAACGGCCTCGATGATCCAGTACTTGCTCTTGACGAGACGGCTCTGCATCGGGCCCCACGGTACGCCGGGCGCGCCCGGCTTGTCGTAGACGAACCACGGGCTTTCGTCCCAGACGAAGCGATAGCCGCCGCCGGGAAGCGTCTTGAGCTCGGTCTTGCCGTCGAGCGCCATCCCGTCGACGAGGCCGTACATCTCGCGCTCGCCGACGAGCTTGAAGTCGAAGTCCTCGGGCTTCGCGTCGAAGTACTGGCCGTCGTCCTCGGCGAGGTCGGAGCCGAGGACGCCGTCCGACCGGTTCGCGGGCGACACCGCGCGCACGCGGCGAAGCGCCGGAACGTACGCCCAGTTCTGGTCGCGCTTGTCGGCGTCGCGGAACCGCCAGCCGAGCGTGGCCGTGCCGTTCACGTCGGCGGGCTCGACGACGGTCGACTTCGTCTGCAGCAGGAGATTGAGCGGGTTGTCGATCTTCTGCGCGTCGCGCCAGCCCTGGTAGTAGAGGAACGCGGCGTCGACGACGAGGTTGCGCTCGAGCCCGCCGCTCCGCGAGAGCCACGCGAGGTTCGTGTAGAAGTGCCCGTTCCCGTCGTACCAGCGGTTGTAGTAGTAGTTCCAGACGATCTTCCGCGCCGCGTCCGGGTCGCTCGCGTCGATCTTCGGAAACGGCGCGCCCAGGATGAAGCCGGCCGGTTGGCCGTCGCTCGCGTTCAGGATGTTTCCCGCGGGCCCGACCTTGTACTTTCCGATGTTGGCTTCGGTCGCCTCCTTGAACTCGCGCGGCCAGCTCGTCTGGACGTACTTCGGAAGCTTGTCGTCGGCCACGACGACGCTGTAGTCGCCGCGCTGGAAGTGACCGAGGATCTCGGGCGGAAGCATGCCTTCGGCCTCCTGCCAGTTCGCGCTCGAGAGCGTACCGCCGTCGGCGAGGTCGGCGAGCGCGAGCGGGACGGCGCCCGGCACGACGGCGGCGGTCGCGCCGACGAGCGCCGTCAGTGCGACGAGGAAAACCGTTCGGCGGGCGACCTCCATCGTACGTCCCTCCTGGTTTCCGTCCGGGCAGCTTCTCGCGGCCACCCTGCCACGAAGCGGTGCCGAGCGGAAAGAGGGGCGACCGGCCGCGGCGCGTCAGCGGTTGAGCTTGCGGCAGCTCTGCTCGTCGCCACCGTCGCAGCCGCGGCGGAGGTACTCGCGGGCGCGCTCCTGGTCGACGCCGACGCCGCGCCCGTCGGAGTACATGCCCGCGAGGTGGCGGCACGCCTTCCCGTTCCCGCCCTCGCAGCCGCGCCGCGTGGTGTCGAGGTCGCGGTCGTCGTCGCCGTCGTCGTTCCGCATGGGGTCGTGCGCGTTGTAGGGATCGTCGTCGCCCGCCCGCGCTGACGTCGGGACGACGCTCGACGCAACGAGCAGGGCCGTCACCGCGACGAGGACCTGGACGCACGCAGCAGCGCGCCTTCGCATGCGCGGCATTCTGCCCACGGCGCCATGCCGCGACAAGCTTCGGTGGGGTCTTGGTTCCAGGCGCCGCAGAAGCTCGCCCGCATCCTCGCCGAGACGATCGACCAAGCGCGAACGCTCGCGGATCGGCGATCGCTCGGCCACCGGCGCGGTTGGACCCGCTTGACGACGGTGTCTTCGAGCGACTTCGCGACGGCGTCCGCTGCTCCGGGCGATGCGGGAAATCGTCTCGCCGCAGCGGTGCAAGGAGTCGACTGCCCGCATTCTGGCCTGTTGAACAAAATCTGGTAAGACGACGTGCGACCCGATCCGGAAGGAGGTTCCCGTGGCCGCTCGCAGTACGCTTCACGCCTTCGGCATCCTGGTCTCGGCCGTCATGGCCGTCGGCTGCTCGGACTCGCCCTCTTCGAGGCCGATTCCGTTGCAGGAGTGGCCGGCGGCGATCGCCGCCGCCTCGTGCGACGCGCTGGAGCCGTGCTGCGACGCGGACGGGAATCCCTTCGACCAAGCCGGTTGCGAGGGCCTCTTGCGCGGCTGGCTGCCACCGCCGGGTGCCCGGGTCGCGTACGACGCCGAAGCGGCGAGCCGTTGCGTCGCGCGGGTGCGGGATGCGCGCGCGACCTGCGGCATGGTCGACGCCGAGTCCGCACCCGAATGCGGTGAGGTCTTCCAGCCCACGGTCGAGGTCGGCGACGAGTGCACGACGCTGGAGGAATGCCGTCCGAGCGAGCCCGGACGGTTCGCGACGTGCGTCGAGAGAGGACCCGGCGAGCCGACCGTCTGCGCCGAGCTCGATCCGTTCGTGCGGCTCGGCGCCGGCGAACGCTGCGGCCTGACGTGCAGCACGGAGAACGGCGGCGCCTTCTGCCTGATCCTCTTCGCCCCCAGGGGCGCGTGCTATCGCGACGACGGTCTCACCTGCTCGACGACGACGGGGGTCTGCGAGCCGCTCGGCGGGCTGGACGATCCGTGCGACGTGGAGGGCCTGGGTTTCGGCTCCACGTGCCACGAGGATCTCATCTGCGAGGACACCGGCTGCACCGAGCCGGGTTCGTGCTTCGGGAAATGCGCCACCGGGCGGCCCGTCGGCTCGCCGTGCGAGCCCAACCACACCCAATGCCGGGCACATTCCGTGTGCGGACTCCTCGGGTGCAGCGGCGAAGAGCCCGCGACCGACGGTTCGAGTCCGGGTTGCAGCTTCGCATGCACGGCGCTCCCGGGGACGGGTGAGCCGTGCTCGCTCGATTTCCCGTCCCCGCCGTGCGAGTTCCCGCTCTTCTGCTCGAGCACGTCACAGCTCTGCGAGCCGCCGCTTCCCAGCGGTAGCCCGTGCTCGGAGTCGGACGTCTGCGAGACGCCGCTCGTGTGCGTGACCGACACCGGCACCTGTGAGCCGTCGCGCGACGTCGGGGAGCGCTGCTCGCACGATTTCGAGTGCCTCACGGGTCACTGCAGCGCCGACACCCCCGGGTTCGCCTCCTCGGCGGCGACGAGGGAGGAGGGTCGATGCCTCGAGCGACCGCGCACCAACCCGTTCTTGTGCTCGCCCGCGGCCATCGCCACGCCGACACCTGCACCGACGGCCGGCGTGGAGGCGCAAGCCCTGGGTCGTGCGCCGTTCGGCAATCACTGTAGCGGGAGGCAATCCCCGGTCGACGTGTTGCAGAAGGCCGCTCGCACGTTCTTCCGGTTGCCGACCACGCCGACGGTGCAGAATCGGTACTGCGTCGCGCCCGCCTGGTTGGAGCCCTCGCACGCCCCGTTCGCGGCAAGCGGGGAGCACGTCTTCTTGAAGCCGGATCCCGTGTTGCTGCCGACCACGGTCACGTCGACCTGGACCTGGGCGAGATCGGACGCGCCGACGTTCACCGCCGTGCAGGAGTAGCTGTCGTTTGCCGCGATCTTGAGCGGGCCGGATGCGAGGATCGTCCCCGCCCGCGCCCAGGTCGCCGTTGCGAGTAGAGCGAGCGATGCGTGCAGCAGGACACGAGCCGTGAATGCCATGGTGGTCTCCTTCGCGTCGTGGCCATTTCGGCCGTCACGCGGAGAAGACGTTCCATCGGCGTGAACCCGGTTCACTCAGGGTCGCGCGGGCTCGACGTCGCGGCCGTCGAGCCGCGCCGGATCGTCAGAGCGCCTCGAGCACCATCGCCATGCCCATGCCGCCGCCGGCACACATGGACACGCAGCCGAGACGAGCGCCGCGCCGACGGAGCTCGTGGACCATCGTGACCACCATGCGCGCTCCCGTCGCGGCGATCGGGTGACCGAGGCTGCAGCCGCTTCCATTGACGTTGCAGATCTCCTGATCGATGCCGAGGGCGCGCGTCGTCGCGACCGGAACCGAGCAGAACGCCTCGTTGATCTCGAAGAGGTCGATGTCGCCCTGCCCGACCTGCGCGCGCGCGAGCGCCTTCGGGATCGCGTCGATCGGAGCCATGCCCGTGCGCCGGGGAGCGACCCCCACCGCGGCCCACGACCGGATCGCCGCGAGCGGCTCGAAGCCGTTCGACGCGGCATAATCCGGATCCATGAGCAGCACCGCGGCCGCCGCGTCGTTGAGGCCCGCCGCGTTGCCCGCGGTCACGGTGAAGTTCCCGATCTCCGGATGGAGGACCTTCAGCTCCGCCATGCCCTCGACCGTCAAGCCGCGTCGGGGATGCTCGTCGGTGTCGAAGCGCCGTACGTTGCCGTCGGCGTCCTGCACGTCGACGGGCACGATCTGTCCCGCGAAGGCGCCCGAGTCGATGCTCTCGATCGCGCGCCCGTGGCTGTAGACCGCCCACTGATCGACGTCCGCGCGCGACAGCCCCGCCTCGACCGCGGTGTTGTGGCCGACGGTGATCGACATGTCGAAGGCCGGCGCGTCGGGCGTCTCGGGGTGCGAGGGAGACATCCACGGTTTCGGATCCGCGCCGGGGGCGAGACGCTTGTGGCCCATCGGCATCGTGCTCATGCTCTCGGTCCCGCCCGCGAGTACGACGCGATCCATGCCGGCGGCGATCGACCCGGCTCCGATCGAGATCGCTCCGAGCCCGGCCGCGCAGTGCCGATTCGTCGCCAGCCCCGGGACGTTCTCGAGGCCGAGCACGACCGCCGTGTGGCGCGCGATGACGCCGCCTCCCTGCAGGCTCTCGGCGATGACGAGGTCGTCGATCTCGTCGGGTTCGATCTTCGTGCGCTCCAGCAAGCCTCGCACCGCCAGCTCGGCGAGCTGGAAGGCGTCCTTGGCGACCAGCGATCCCTTGCGGGCGCGGCCGATCGGCGTGCGGACTGCCGCGACGATGACGGGGTTCTTCATGGGTGGGACTCCTCGCTGTGCGCCCGTCGTCGGTGATCCGACGGGCGAGCCCGATGGACCGACAAGCTACGGAAGCAGCTCGCCCGCGTCGAGCTCGATGGCCGACGCGTAGAGCCTCTCCGCGATCGCGTCGAGGAGTCGCGCGGTGCGGCCCTCGGGCTCGGGGCCGCAGATGGTGAAGCTGAAGACCGGGATGCAGAGGCAGTAGAGGACGGCGAGGCGAAAATCGGTGAGCGCCTCGTCGAAGGCGTAGTCGGTGCGCCCGGCGCGCAGCAGCCCCTCGTGCCAGGCGGCGAAGACCTCGAGCTGATGGCCGCGGCGTTCGGCCGGGGGCTCGCTGCCGCCCAGCATGCGCGCGATGTCGATCGCCGCCAGGCTGCGGTTGGTGAGCTGCCAGTCGAGGACGACGACCTCGGAGCACGGCTCGCCGTCGCCGACCAGGAGGTTGTCCGCGCGCAGGTCGCCGTGGATCAGCGTCACCGGCCGCGCGGCGATGCGCTCCTCGAGCCAACCGATCTTTCGCACGACGCGCTCGCCGAGGCGGACGGCGTCGCGGCCGATGCGCAGCTCGTAGCAGCGCGCGAAGGCGGGCCAGTGATCGGCGAAGCCCTCGTCGAAGAAGTGATCGTGGAGCGGAAGCCAGTCGAGCCCGTCGAGCGCGCCCGGGCGCGCGAACGCGGCGTGGAGCTTTGCCACCTCGCGGGCCGTGAAGAGCACCTGCTCGTGACGCATGCCGTGCACCTGATCGAGGGCGCGATAGGCGGTGAGGTCCTCCATCAGCAGGACCTTCCCGTCGCCGGACGCGTCGGCCCAGTAGATGCGCGGGAGCCGTAGGGGCACGCGGCCCGCCACCTCGCGGTAGAAGCGGACCTCGCGGTCGAAGGCCCCGAAGCGGCGCTCGGCGTCGCGGAAGCCGCCCTCGGCCGGCTCGAGCTTCGCGACGAGCGACCCGGGCGCGCCGTCGGGCGGTGCGGTCGCGTAGTCGATGTCGATCTGGACCGTCAGGCTCAGGAAGCCGCGCTGTGCGCCGATCGTCCGCGTACGAACCGCCGTGACCGGCGGCAGATCCGTGGCGCCGCCGGCGCGGAGCGCCTCGTCGACCCATTCGGCGGTGATCCCTTCGACGTTCTCCGGGACGTGCACGGCCCGAGGCGACTATCACGGGCGCGAGGGATTGTCCCGGCCCGGGCACGCGAGCCGACGATGTCACCGCGGGTCGGCAACGACGTACGGGAAAGCGGGAGGACAAAGTGATGCACAGGATGACCCCAGTGATTCTGCTCGCCGGCTGCGCGCTGTTCGCCGGCGCGACGCACGCGCTCGCCGAGGACCCGCCGCGCCAGGCGCAGGTCGTGGCGCTGGACGAGTGCGATCCGCGGACGTTCAACCCCGCGCTCGGCGACGAGGGCACCGGCTTCTGCCACAACGTCACGCTCTACAACCTGCCCGAGCACGACTACTCGACGTCGCTCTCCGATCTCATCGGGCAGGCGAGCTCGGGAGCTCCCGATCCGGGCTGGGACTTCGAGCCCGATCAGGTCACCATCCGAAAAGGCGGCACGGTTTCGGTCGTCGACCAGGGCGGCGAGCCTCACACGTTCACCGAGGTCGCGCAGTTCGGCGGCGGCTTCGTCGAGGCGCTCAACAACGGGCAGCCGATCGCTCCGGAGTGCGCCGGCGGCTTCAAGAACGTCGCGGTCGCGCGGACGCGCATCCTCCAGGGAAGCCGACTCGACGTGATGGGCCTCTCGCGGGGCAAGCACCTCTTCCAGTGCTGCATCCATCCCTGGATGCACATGGAAGTCGACGTGAGGTGACGTCAGGCGGGCGGGACGCCTGACAACAGCCACGCACGCTTGTCCACGCGCGCCTAGCTGCGGAAGGCCGGAATGACCTCCGCCGCGAACAGCTTCACCGCGGCCTCGTCCTGGAACTGGAAGCACAGCTCGCGCACGTCCCAAACGGTCGCGCGACGGCGGAGCTCCGCGACCACCTCTTCGGGAGAGCCGATGAGCGCCATCGGCGTGCGGCTGACCGCGTCCGGCGTGGTGCCGAGGAAGCCGGCCATGGCCTCACGCGTCGCTCGCACCGCGTCCGCGGAATGCGAGATCATCGTCGTGAAGGCGAAGTTGCTGATCTCGATCGCCTGCGGGTCGCGGCCCAGCTTCGCGGCCTCGGCGCGGACGAAGTCGATCTTCGCGCGCATCGCATCGGCGTCGAAGCGCGACGACTCCTCCATCGCGATGTAGCCCTTGTGGCCGACCTCCGAGATCAGGTTCAGCACGTCCGCGTGCCGGGCGGCGACGCGGAGGAGGCCCTTGCCGCCTCCGCCGAGGACGATCGGCGGGTGCGGCTTCTGGACCGTGCGCGGCGCGATGTCGGCGTCGCGGAAGTGGAAGAACTCGCCGTCGTGGGTGAAGGGCGCGTCGCCCCAGAGGCCGCGGATGCAGGTCAGCGACTCGTCGAGCAGCCGGAGCCGGTCCGCGATCGGCGGAAACGGGATGCCGGTCATGCGGAACTCGGTCTCGGTCCATCCCGTGCCGAGCCCCGCGAGCGCGCGCCCGTTCGAGAGGTGGTCGAGCGTGGCGAGGCTCTGGGCGGTGATCGCCGGATGGCGGAAGAGGTTGCACAGCACCATGTGGCCGATGCGAACGCGGCGCGTCGCCTGCGCGGCGATGATCGCCATCGCCATGGAGTCGAACGATGGCCCGCCCATCCGCTGGCGCTCCGGACCTTCGAGGACGAGGTGGTCCGGGAAGTAGAGGACGTCGTAGCCGAGCTCCTCGACGAGCTGCGCCGTATCGCGCAGTTTCTTGATGTCGCCGAGACCGATGCCGAGCTGGATCGCGAATCGCATCCCGGGGTCGTACCACCGTCTCCGTGCCGAGCCTACACGCGTCGCCGATCGTCAATGCCGGTCGGCGAAATACCTCCGGTAGCCCTCGGCGAGCTCGCGCAGCTTCGGGTCGGCGTCGAACCTCGGCTGGAACCTCTTCCACGCCGCCTCGCGCTTGGCCGGGATGTACTCGGTCGGCCAGTAGCCCTCGTGCGGCCGATAGCCCTTCAGGACGTTCCGAGCGACGGTCGCCTTGTGCACCTCGTCGACGCCGTCGGCGATGCCCATCGTCGGTGCGGCGGCGTACATCGCCTGGATCGGCGTCAGGTTCGTGGTCCCGAGGGCGCCCAGGATGTGAAGCGCGTTGTAGGAGACCTCGCGCAGCACCTTCGCCATCGTATACTTGACGGCGGCGATGTCCGTGCGGGTGTCACGAGTGCTGGTGTTGTCGATCCTCCAGGCGGTCTCGAGGACGAAGAGGCGCAGCATGCGGATCGCGGCGTAGGAGTCGGCGATCTTCTCCTGCACCATCTGGTGCTCCGCGATGGTCTTGCCGTGCGACTGCCGGCTGAGCGCGCGCTCGCACATCATGTCGAAGGCGAGCTTGCACTGCGCGACGGTGCGCATGGCGTGGTGGATGCGGCCACCGCCGAGCCGGCGCTGCGCGAGCACCTTCGCGCCGTCCTGCGGCCCGAGCAGGTGATCGATCGGAACCCGGACGTCGCGATAGACGATGTGGTTGTGGTTGCGCGGCTCGGGTTGGATCTCGACCCCGGGCGTCTTGCGCGGCACGACGAACATCCCGTTCGTGCACATGACGAAGAGGATGTCCGCGACGCGGCCCGCGCTCGTGAACCACTTCTCGCCGTTGATGACCCACTGGTCGCCGTCGCGCACCGCATGCGTCTTGAAGAGGTTCGGGTCAGAGCCGCCCTGCGGCTCGGTCATCGAGTACGCGGAGAAGATCTCCTGGTTCAGGAGCGGCTTCAGCCAGCGCTCCTTCTGCTCCTCGGTGCCGTACGCGGCCAGCATCTCCATGTTCCCGGTGTCGGGAGCTGCGCATCCGAACATCTGCGGCGCCGACGGGTAACGTCCGAGGATCTCGTTCAGGAGCCCGAGCTTCAGCTGCCCGTAGCCGGGACCGCCGAGCTCCTCGTCCAGGAACAGCGCCCACAGGCCCTGCCCCTTGATCTGGTCCTGCAGGCCCTTCACCAGCGCCCGGATCTTCGGCTCCTTGGACCGGACCGCGTAGGGGAACACGAAGTCGAGGGGCTCCACCTCCTCGCGGCAGAACTGGTCCACCCAGTCGAGCTTCCTCTGAAACTCGGGTTCGGTCGAAAAGTCCCAGGCCACGGCGTCTCCTTTCGTCGGCGATTCGACCCTACGACGGCATGGACTCCATCGAAGAGTCAACCGATCGATGTGACCGGCGGCCTTCCCTCGCCTCACCCACCGCCGAAGTCGATCACGTCGAAGCTCAGCGGCAGCGCGTTCACCGCGGTGACGCTCGGTCCCGAGGGTGGGTCGATCCGTCCGCCATCGAGCGCGCGGTCGAATTGCGCCGCGTCGATGCGCTGCGTGCGCACGAAGTGCTCGAAGACGTACGGGATGCCGTCGGATCCGAGCGGCGAGGGGCCGGTCATGACGTGGAAGTGGAGGTGCGGCGCCGAGGTGTTGCCGCTGTTGCCGAGGAGTCCGATCTGCTGTCCGGCCTGCACGCGGTCGCCGACCCGTACGGCGACGGAGCCGGTCACGAGGTGCGCGTAGAAGCTGAAAACGTCGTTGCCGTGGTCGATGACGACGCTGTTCCCGTCGATCGTTTCGATCGTGATCGTTCTCGGGTCGGGAAGCGTTCCCGGCGTCTGGTCGGGAAGCCCGTCTCGCGCTTGGATCACGACGCCGTCCTCCGCCGCCAGGATCGGCTCCCCGTAGCCGACCCAGTTGTGCAGGTCGGCGGGGTCCCCCGCGACGAGGCGACCCTGCTCGTCGACGCGCAGCCAGTCGATGGCAAAGCGCTGCGAGTCCCAGAGCTCGCCGTTGACGGACTGGATGGCTCCGCGATGGGCGCCGCCGACGTCGCAGCAGCCGTTGCTCGCGAGCCATCCCGGACCCGTCATCGGCCGGATGAACGACGGTGGGTCCTTCCGCGAGATGTCGTAGGGGGTGAGCTCGTACTGGATCGGTGACGGCTCCCGCGACGCCGGGCTCGTCGCGCCCGTCCCGGCGAGCCTGTGCTTCAGACGCCTCGGGGCGGCATCGTCGGAAGCGAAGTCCATGTCGACGAACAGCAGACGCGCCTCGTTCGGCGGAATCAGATTGGACGGTGCCGCTTGTGCGTTCATCGTGTGCAGCGCGGCGACGAGCGCGTCGCCGGTCAACGTCAGGATGGTCGCGCCGTCGTCGAAGTTCAGCACGTCGATCCGATCGATCGTCGCCGGCACGGCCTTCGCGTTGGTGAGCTCCAGCTCGTAGACCACGTGGGATGCCCCGTCCGAGCCGCGAACCGGTGCCGTGTCGCCGCCCACGATCGAGCCCACGACGGCCGTGAAGGTGTTCTCCTGCGTCGGCATCGCGTTGGTCTGGTCGCTGCACGCGATCGCGAAAGGGACGAGAGACAGCAAGAGCCGGAATTGCATGCGATCTACCTTCCTTGTTCGTCGGTATTTGCGCCGGCGCGAGATCGAAACGCGCGCCGGTCCGGCGACTGTATCAAAAGCGCCCACGAAGACGTTCGTTGCTCGCGCGGACCCCCTCGGATACGACGTCGCGGATGCAAACCCACGATCGGATCTTCGTCGGCGGCGAGTGGCAGGCTCCGAGCTCGACCGAGACCATCGACGTCGTCTCCCCGGCGACCGAAGACGTCGTCGCCCGGGTGCCCGCCGGAAAGGCCGCCGACATCGACCGGGCCGTCGCGGCCGCGCGCGCGGCGTTCGACGAGGGGCCCTGGCCGCGTCTCACGGTCGCGGAGCGCGTCGACTGGATGCGGAAGCTCTCCGCCGGCCTCCAGGCGCGCATGGACGACATCGCGAAGGCGGTCACGACCGAGATGGGCTGTCCCATCAGCGTGTCGACGATGGCGCAGGCGCTCCCCCCGGGCATGGTGCTCGACAAGTACGCCGAGGTCGCGAGCACGCATCCGTTCGAGCAGGATCGCGCCGGGCTCTTCGGTCGCGTGATCGTCCGTCAAGAGCCGGTCGGCGTGTGCGGCCTCATCGTGCCGTGGAACTTCCCGCTCGCGATCATCGCCTTCAAGCTCGGCGCGGCCCTCGCCGCGGGCTGCACGACCGTCGTCAAGGCCGCTCCGGAGACCCCGCTCGACGCGTACATCCTGGGCGAGGTCTGCGCACAGATCGGGTTCCCGAAAGGGGTCATCAACGTCGTCGTCGCGGGGCGCGAGGACAGCGAGCATCTCGTCCGGCACCCGCAGGTCGACAAGATCTCGTTCACCGGCAACAGCGTCGTGGGACGCCGGATCGCGAGCATCTGCGGCGAGCAGCTGAAGCGTTGCACGCTCGAGCTCGGCGGCAAGTCGGCGGCGATCGTCCTCGAGGACGCGGATCCGGCGAAGGTCGTGCCCGGCCTCGTGCCGAACGGCATCCTGAACACCGGTCAGGCCTGCGCCGCCCAGACCCGGCTGCTCATCCCGCGCAGCCGCTACCGGGAGTACGTCGACGCGATCGGCGACTTCCTGCGCGCGGTGCCGACCGGCGACCCGATGGACCCGACGATGCAGCTCGGCCCGCTGGTCGCCGAGCGCCAGCGGACGCGCGTCGAGGGCTACATCAAGAAGGGCCGCGACGAAGGGGCGCGCCTGGTCGTGGGCGGCGGCCGCCCCGCCGGCCTGCCGAAGGGCTGGTACGTCGAGCCGACCCTCTTCGCCGACGTGAAGAACGAGATGACGATCGCGCGCGAGGAGATCTTCGGCCCGGTCCTGGTCGCGATCCCCTACGAAGCTCCCGAGGACGCGGTGCGGATCTCGAACGACTCGGACTACGGGCTCTCGGGCTCGGTGTGGACCTCGGACATCGACCGCGGCATCGAGATCGCGCGCCAGGTCCGGACCGGCACCTACAACGTGAACGGCTTCATCATCGACTTCGGCTCTCCCTTCGGCGGCTTCAAGGCGTCGGGCATCGGCCGCGAGTTCGGGCCCGAGGGGATCGCCTGCTTCAGCGAGTACAAGAGCATCGCGATCTTCGATTGAGGCGGCGTCGGTACCCCGCGCGCTCGCCTCGAGAGTCCACCGCCAGGGCGCGCCGCGCGCGCGGCGCCTTCACGGCCGCGCCTTGCCATCAGCGCGGAGGGCGGGCGTCGACCTCGTCCCAGAGCCGCAAGATGCCGGACTGGCTCGCGCTGGCCATGAGCGTGCCGTCCTCGGCGAAGACGTGCATGCGCCCGTGCACGAAGCCCGCGTTCACCCCGTGGATGCGGATGTCGCAGCAGACCCACTCCGTCTCGCGCAGCTCGCGGATGCGGATGGTGTTGTCGAGGCTGTTGGCGCCGGCTTGACGGCCGAGCGCGTGTCCGGTCGCGGACGGGACGTAGTCGGCGATGATCGCGAGCAGCCCCGAGGTGATCGGACGCGGCTCCTTCGGGCGGCCCCAGAGCACGGCGTGTCCGTTCCTGCTGAGCCTGCCCTTGCGGGCGTTGCCGTAGCGGCCCTTCGCGACGCGCATGTCGAACTGCCGGTGGAGGTTGTCGCTCTCCTCGTCGAAGTGCGGCATCGGCTCGCACGCGGACGGCGGCGGCACCTCGGGCATGTGCGCCCACTGCGCCGAGATCGCCTGCGGTCGCGCTCCGAGGGCGGCGTTGACGGTCAGGATCTCGCGGTCGCCGACGTGGCCGACGACGCGCGCCTGCGTCACGTGCTTGCCCTGCTTGGGGACGATGACGTCGACGTCCAGGAACTCGCCCGGCTTCGCGTAGGCGAGGTACTGCGCGGTCGCCCAGATGGCGGGGCGTCCGGTGGTGCGCTCCATCGCCGCGATCGACGCGGCGAGGCCGACGCCGCCGAACAGGAACTGGTTCTCCGGCGGGCCGACGCAGATCCGCATCTCGACCGGCAGCACCCAGCGGTGCGGGTTGTGGGTCGCGCGCAGGTCGAAGAGCTCGGCAGCGGGTCGTGGAACGGTGACGGCCATGGCGGCTGCTCAGGGTACGCGACGGGACGGGCGAATCCAGCGCCCGTTTCCGGCTCGAAGCGGCGAGACGCTACGCGCGAACGGTGAGTCCCAGCGCCGCTCCCGGTGGAGGTCGCCGACGCGCGCGACCGATCATCGGGGCCCGGCCCGGCCCCGCCCCGCTACTTGACGACTTCGAACAGCGCGCAGACGGCCACGGCGGGCCCCGGTGCGAAAATCGGATAGGCGCAGACGACCTGCATCGTCCCGCCGCCTGGGCCGCTGATCGGGAACGAGTTCAAATAGCCGGCGAACGTCTTGTTTTCGTCGTTGACGTCCTGGCACACGCAACGCGTCTTGCCCGGGAACGTCGGATACGGCGGCGCGTAGCGCTCGACGCTCGCCTTGAAACGCTCCGCCGCAGTCGGCGCCGCGTGCGTCGGTGCGACGAGGGCCGCGAAGATCGCGACGGTCAGAACGAACTGGATTGCGCGCTTCATCGATGACCTCCCGATCGGCGCCGCCTGTGCACCTCGGCGCCCGCGCCGAGGAGCTCCATCCGGCAGGCGCAAAGGCCCCCTCGACACTGTGCCACGGAGGTCGATTTCCAAGAGGAGGCCGTCGGCCGTCGCCGGCCGTCGCGCCCGAACGACGGCGTCAGCTGCGCTCGAGCGCCGCGCGCACCAATTCCAGGCGGTCGTTGCCGAAGTACATGTCGTCGCCGCCGACGAACATCGTCGGCGAGCCGAAGCCGCCGCGCGCGATCAGCTCGTCGGTATTCGCGCGCAGCCGATCCTTGTAGGGCCGGGTCTCGATGGCGGCGAGGAGCGCGTCGGCGTCGAGCCCGACGCCCGCCGCGATCGCCGCCAGCACCTCGGGCTGCGAGATGTCCTGCAGGTCGCCCCAGTACTTCTCGAAGACCGCACGCACCCAGTCGAGCAGGCGCCCCTGCTCCTCCGCGACGAAGCAGCCGCGCATGGCGCGCACGCTGTTCACGGGGAAGACCGGCGGCTGGCCGATCCGGAGACCTGCGAGCCGCGCCCAGTCGGCGAGGTCCTTCACGTAGTAGCGCGCCTTCCGGCCGGCGCCGCTCGTCTCGGAGTCGCTCTCGCCGAGCGCTCCGGCCATGCGCGAGCGCTGCTCGTAGAGTCCCCGGTTGACCGCGTTGAAGACGCCGCCCACGAGCACCGGGCGCCACGAGACCTCTGCCCCGGTCGCGCGGATCACGTCCTGTACGCGGTGGAACGCGAGATACGTCCACGGGCTCGAGCAATCGAAGAAGAACTCGAGCCGACGCGAGGGCCGGGCGGCCACTGCGTCACCCGGAGACGCCATCGAGGCAAGGTCCGAGCGGGGCATCGGGCCGAGCATACCCGAGCCCCGGGCGACGCGCTGGCGTCCGCCCGGGGCTCGATGCGGGAGCGCGAGACCGGCTCAGCCGAGCTGCGCCTTCCGGTACATCGTCACGACGGCCGCGCCGCCGAGCCCGAGGTTGTGCTGCAGCGCGATCTTCGCGCCCGCGACCTGCCGCTTGTCGGCCTGCCCGCGAAGCTGCCAGTTGAGCTCCGCGCACTGCGCGAGCCCCGTCGCGCCCAGCGGGTGTCCCTTCGAGATGAGCCCGCCCGACGGGTTCACGACGACCTTGCCGCCGTAGGTGTTCGCGCCCGAGTCGATGAACTCGCCGGCCTTGCCTTCGCCGCAGAGGCCGAGCGCCTCGTAGGTGATGAGCTCGTTCGCCGAGAAGCAGTCGTGCAGCTCGACGACGTCGACGTTCTCGGGCCCCTGGCCCGACTGCTCGTACACGCGGCGCGCCGCCTCCTTGGTCATGTCGTAGCCGACGAGCTTCATCGAGCTCTTCTCGTCGAAGGTGCTCCCGAAGTCGGTCGTCATCGCCATGCCGAGGATCTCGACCGCCTTCGCCTGGAGGCCGTGCTTCTTCACGAACTCCTCGCTCGCGAGGATCGCGGCGCCCGAGCCGTCGGACGTGGGGCAGCACTGGAGCTTCGTGAGCGGCTCCCACACCATCGGCGCCGCCTTGATCTGCTCGAGCGAGTACTCGTCCTGGAACTGCGAGTACGGGTTGTTCACCGAGTGCTTGTGGTTCTTGTAGCCGATCTTCGCGAAGTGGTCGGGCGTCGTGCCGTACTTCTCCATGTGCTCGCGGCCGGCGTTGCCGAAGAACTGCGGCGCGACCGGCGCGGCGCCGACGCCGCGCAGCTCGTTCATGACCATGAACTGCTTGTCCATCGGGTTCGTGCGGTCGTTGAACTTGACGCCGAGCGAGCCCTTCTCCATCTTCTCGAAGCCGAGCGCGAGCACGCAGTCGGCGATGCCGCCCTCGATGAACTGCTTCGCCATGAAGAGCGCGGTCGAGCCGGTGGAGCAGTTGTTATTGACGTTGTAGATCGGGATGCCGGTCAGGCCGAGCTGGTAGACGGCGCGCTGGCCGCAGGTCGAGTCGCCGTAGCAGTAGCCGACGCACGCCTGCTCGATCAGGTCGTACGCGATGCCGGCGTCGGCGAGCGCCTTCTCGCCGGCCTCCTTGGCCATGTCCGGGTAATCCCAGCTCTTCGAGCCCGGCTTCTCGAACTTCGTCATGCCGACGCCGACGACGTAGACCTTGCGACCCATCGTGCTCCGCTCCTTGTTGGGGTTTTTCGGCCCCGGGGCGGGGTCCGAACCACGCGACAGAACAACAAAATCGCGCGCCCCAAGCAACGGGCCTCGATCGTCTCTACCAGTGCCAGACCTGCTCGCGCGACGCGCAGAGCTGCGCGATCGCAGCGAACGGCACGCCCTGGACCTCCGCGATCAGCGCGTCGCCGTCGAGCCCGCGCGCCGCGTAGTTGACGGCCGCACCGCGCAGCACGACGGTCACGTCCGCACCGGCCTCCTTCATCGCGTTATCAGCCAGACCACGGTGTCGTCGACGCTGAGCCGCGCCCGCTCGGCATCGCTCCCGCGCCGGCGGCTGCCGCTCCGCGCCGCCGATGCGATCTCCTCCGTGAGCCGCTCGAGCTCCTCGCGTGCACGAAGAGCGGGTTGCCGTCGGTCACGCGGTGGATCGCGCGGACGACCTCGGCGGAGAGGCGCGCCTCGACGTCGCGATAGGCGGCGAGCAGCAGGACGCGCGCATCGCGCAGCTCGCGCGCGAGGAATCGGAGGAGCAGCAGCGACGAGGCGCGCGCCGGCTCGGCGCCGGCCGCACCGGAACGACCGGGTCAGTGAGAGGCGAGGCCCGCTTCGATCTCCTCGAGGGTGAGGCCGCGGGTCTCGGGCGCGTACCGCAGCACGACGAGCGCGCCGACGATCGGCCCGATCGCCATGATGCCGACGGCACCCGGGATGCCGATCTCGACCGCCAGCGCGCCGATCGCGACCGGCGTCGCGAACTCCATCACCCGCCCGAAGAGGTTCGTCGTCCAGCTGTAGCCGGTCGCGCGGATGGCGGTGGGGAAGAGCTCGGTCGCGTACGTGTTGGTGACCGCGTTCGCGCCGAGGAAGCTCACGACCGTCGCCGACATGAGGGCCATCTGCGCCAGCATGTTCGGCGTGTCGATCCAGAAGAGGAGGAAGATCGCGACGGCCGCGAAGACGTAGAACCCGGCACAGCTCAGCCGCCGGCCGAGACGGTTCATGAGATAGCCGGCCAGAGGCGATCCCAGCGAAAACCCCGCGAGGTAGCCGACTGCGACCACCGCGCCATATTGCGCCGCGCTGTAGCCGAGGTTGCGCGCCGCGTGGATCGTCCAGAACGTCGTCGCGGGCGAGGTGACGAGGTGGTTGCAGTTCCAGATCAGGGTCACGAGCAGGGAGCGCGATCGATAGCGAGGCTGGAACGGCACCTTCAGACGCTCCCACATCTCGCCCCAGGTCTGTCGGCCGCGATCGCGCGCGATCTCCTCGAAGCGCCGCGTCTCGCGCATTCCGAGCCGGAAGAAGAAGATGAGCGCCAGCGGCACGAGCCCGATCAGGTACATCGCACGCCAGTCGTGGGTCTTCAGGACGACGCCGGCCGCGAGGAACGCGACGATCGTGCCGAGAGCGGCGACGCCGGACAGAAGCGAGATCCCGAACCCGCGCCACCGGCTGGGATACTCCTCGCCGATGATGATCAGCGACAGCGCGAACTCGCTCGCGAGGAAGATGCGCGCGAAGAGCTGATAGACGGTGAAGCTCTCGATCGTGTCCGAGAGCGCCGTCAGGCCGGTGAAGAGCGCGTACCCGAGGATCGTCAGCGTGATCAGCAGGCGGCGCCCATAGCGATCGGCGAAGACGAGGACGAAGAACGAGATCACCGCGCCGATGCGGGCCGTGCTCACGACGAATCCCCAGGCGCGATCGTCGAGCGCGTACTGCTTCTGCACGAACGGCGCGACCGTCGCGAGGATGGCCGCGTCGAAGCCGTCGAAGAAGGTCGCGGAGGCGAGCATCGCGAGGAGCGCCCAGAGGTAGGGGCTCATCTCGTGCGCTTCGAGGCGGGCGGCGGTCGGCTCGGCGACCTCGGCGGCGGTCGCGCGGGGATTCCGCACCGACGACATCGGCGCCATCTGATCCCATTCCACGACCGTGCACAATCCGGAGCGGCGCTCGGATCGCGGCACTCTTCGGGCGCGACGTGCTATCCTTCGAGCGTGCCGCCGCTCACGCTGATCGCGTACTCCGACTATCTCTGACCCTGGTGCTTCAACGCGGCCGTGGCGCCGCGTTGCCCTGTTGCCATGGTCTTCAGCGACGGAAGTCCGATGAGGTCGATGGCGATTTCGTCTTTGCCCACCTCGATGCGTTCGGCGATGGTCTCGACGATCTGCCGCTTCTGCTCCTGGGAGAGATCGGCCCAGCGGGTCGATAGGTCCTGGGATTCCGAAAGCACCTCATCCCGGGAAAGCAGGCGGATCTTGAGGAAATCGACCTCGCCCTGGACGATCGGGATCTGGTCCTCAAGCTGCTTGAGGCGTTCTTCCTTGGGGCCGTATTCCCTACCAAGGCCCTCGACCGTGATCTGCTCCGCCAGGTACGCTTCCATCACCTGATCCATGGCCTTACGGAGCTTGTCGCGCTCGATTTCGAGGGTTCGGAGGAGATCCTCCTTCTCGCTTACGGTGTCGTCCGACTGCATGAGTGCATCCGCGATCTGATCAGGCGAGAAGACGAACGCGTTCAGCTGCTCGTGGAAGACCACCTCGAGATCCTCGGCGGGTATCTTGTTACGGCACCGAAAGCAGACGTACTTGGGAGAGTTCGAGGGAACATACATCTTCCCGCCACAGATGCAGTGGACGATCCCTCCGAAGAGATGCACCGTCTTCCTGGGCGGACGCCGACCGGTGCGTCGCTGGGCGTCGAGGAGCGCGTTGGCTTGATCCCAGAGCTCGTCGGGCACGATCGGCTCCACCGCGTGGAGCACCCAGTCCTCCTTCGGCTTCAGCACCCACGGCTTGTTGTCGCCCAGGCTGCGGGTGTAGTTGGCCCGCCGCGTCCCTTTAGCGGTCGGGTCTCGGAGGAGTCGGTCGACCGTAGTGTCTGTAAAGGGTGAGCCGTTTCGCGTTCGGTGACCCATCTCGTTGAGAAGCCGGGCAACCGTCTTCTTCCGCCGGTGCTCCACAAAGAGCTCGTAGAGGAGCTTTCGGATCGGCGCTTCCTGAGGGTCGGGGACGAGCTGGTGACCCTTCCATTGATACCCCAACGGCGCGGGGCCACCGAGGCGCTTCCCGAGCTTGGCCCGGATGGGAACGGACGCGGCGGTGCGGTCGGCAATCTCTTCGCGCTCCCATTGCGCCATGGCGGCGATCATCGTGTAGAACAGCCTTCCGGCGGGCGTCGAAGTGTCGATCGACTCCTGAAGCGAAATGAGATCTGCCTCTTCGGCGCGAAAGATATCCGCGAAGTCGAGTAGTTCCTTGGTGTTCCGGGCAAGTCGAGCAAGCTTGGAGAAGATCAGCCCGGTGATGCGCCGCCGCCGGACGTCACGCAGCATCCGTTCGGTTTCCGGCTGCCCCATTACGGACTTCCCGCTGACGGCGTCGAGCTGATAGACCTCGCGGACGTCCCAGCCCTTGGCCTCGGCGTAGGCGCGAGCACGGCGTTCGTGGTGCTCGGGGCTCTCGTCCCGGACCTGGTCCTCGGTCGAGACCCGAATCCAGATCCCGACACCCTTCGCGCTCTCGGGGCTTGGAGCAACCGCGCCTTTCATTTGCCGATCCTCCTACACTCTCAAAACCACACCCGAGCGGTCGCGAGCAATGAATGAGCTCGTGAGCCGTGACCACGATCCTGCGCGCCAGGGCGGAAGGCTGGTGAACTGCCGTAGCCTCGGCCGCGGCGCGTCTGCGAGCTCTGTCGTCAACACTCCTCGGTCTTGCGAGAAGCCCCGTGTACCGGCCGAGCGAGCCGATCCGGACCGCGGGTAGCTCTACGAGCTATTCCGCGAGCGTTTCAATCTGCCTGACCGAGACGAATTTGTTTTTGTACTCCTCAACGGCAAGGGAGGTCATGGCTCACAACGTCGTCTCGCTCGGGAGGCTCCATGGCATCGCTCGTTTCACCCGCGCGAGGTCTTCAACGCGGCGTCCTCGCGAACGCCGCCGCAGTCATCGCCGCGCACAACCATCCGTCAGGGGATGTCACGCCGTCGGCTGAAGATCGAGCCGTCACGAAGCGTCGGCTCTCGTGGCGCCTTGACCTTTCCTGAAAAACCAGCCGGCCTGCCTTCGGTGGGTTTCTCGTTATTTACGTCGAAGACGGTTCCGGCTGTGAATCACAGAAGCCGGGTTTTGGCGTCCGACGGACGTCGGATGGACTCGATTTTGGCTTCAACGATCACAGGCTTGCTCTCCGGCTCGCACCAGGGCGTGCTGAGGGTGACCCGGCTTCCCCAGGCTTCGAACCCAGCGCAGCGTTTCCTCGCGAACGAGGATCGTTCTTCCGCGAGCAGCAGCTTGGGCGCTCTTCACCGCCGCAACACTCACGCCGAAGACATCCGAGATCCAGCGCGGTCGGAAGAGTCCCCGCCGAAAGCACCCGCTGGCGAAGAATGCGCCTGCAGCCAAGTGTATGGCCGAACGTCGTCGCCAAGACTGCACTCTTTGCGAGAAGATGCAGGACGCGACGCGGGACAGGCACCGCGCGTGCTGTGTCCTAACCCCGGCAAGCATCGTGTGGAGGCATGCCGGCACATCGGGCGAGCGCCGATGCGTCCTTCGCGACGGCGATCGCACCGGCGCGGGCGTCTACGAGGCCGACCCGGCGGAGCTCGGCAAAAGCCGCACGAGCCTTTGGACTAGCGAGCCGACTCCACCGAGGAGCTCGACGAGTTCTCCGCGGAGGGCGACGGCTCGAACGGCAGGCGACCAGCTCGACTTGAGTCTCAACTCAAGTTCAGGTAGACTCGTTGCGCAGTGGGAAGGAAGCAGACATTTGGCGCGGTTATCCGGGAGCGGCGTAAGGAGCTCCACCTCACTCAGCGCGACGTCGCGGACCGGGTCGCGGCCCGCCTGAAGGACGAGGAGCGGCGCGGCTTCGACTTCAGCTATCTCAGCAAGATCGAGAACGACCGCCTTCCGCCCCCTTCGACGCCGGCGATCGTCGCGCTCGCCGCCGTCCTCGAGCTGAGCGCCGATGAGCTGCTCGCTCTTGCCGGCAAGACGCCGCCGGACATCGGCGAGAAGTTCAAGCAGAGCGAGGGAGCACGCATGTTCTTTCGCTCGGCGATTAATCTCGGCCTCTCCGAGAATGACTGGAAAGAGCTTCTCGCCACCATGAAGCGCAAGAAGGGCCGGGAATGAGGAGGCGGTTCTTCTGGCACGACCAGATCGAGCGTCGCGCCGCTGAGCGGCTGGGCGAGCTCGCAACGAAGCTTGGCCGCGAGCTCGCGCCACCGATCCCGATCGAACTTCTCGGGGAGCAGGTGCTCGGACTCGACCTGCTCTGGGACGACATCGTCGAGATGCCCGGGGAGCTGATATTCGCCGGCCTCCGCGCCGGCGAAGCCCTCGTGGTCCTCAATGAGCGCCGGCGTACCGTGCTCGAGGAGAAGAGCGGACTCTACCGATTCACGGTCGGGCACGAGTTCGGGCATTGGGATCTTTCCACGGACCACGCGGCCCCGAAACACCCAGCGCTCTTCGATGACATCACGGAGGGCGCCGTGAAGTATCGCTCGTCCGGTGAGAACATGGTCGCCGTCCTGAAGGTCCTCCAGGAGGACGACCTCGGTCGAGAGCTGCTGCGCGCCTTCACCGCCCGCGCCGATGATCCGGAAGAGGCACGGGCCGTGAACCGCTACAGCTCAGCGTTGCTGATGCCCAAGGACATGATCGTGAAGGACGCGCTCGCCATCGACCGGACTCGATGGCCGGATCTGTACCGGCTGGCGGAACGATACGACGTCACAATCAGCGCGCTCACGGTGCGCCTCGAGCAGCTGGATCTACTCTACGTCGAACGCGCCAGCGGCCGGCTCTACACGTCGAAGGCTGCCGCGTTCGGGCAGCAGTCGCTCTTCTGACCCGTTTTCTTTGCACGGGGACTTGAGTTGACTCTCAACACCACAAATCGACGCCGAGCTCGCGGGCCACCCAGGGGAGGGCGCGCGGCACCTTCACCAGTTTTGGATTCAACCTCATCAATTAGGAGCTTTCGAATGGACTACCGGATCGTTTGCACTGAACAGGAACCGGTCGGCGCACCGCCGCAGCACGCGCACATCGTGGCGGTCGGCACCGGCGAGGACGCCAACAAGGCCTCGCACCGCTTCACGCTGGCCGAGGTCATCCGCATGATGGACCGAGGCGACCGCTTCTATACGAAGGGCGAGCGCAGCGGACGGATCGCGCTCGTCATCAAGGTCGCGTGCTCGCGCTGCGGGCACACCATCATCAGGTCGACCGCGGACGCGGTGCAGGACAACAACCTCGACAGCCTGCGCTACTGCCGCTTCAACGCCGCGGCGTGATTGCGTGGGGTAAGCCCCCAGCCCGAGGCCGGGGGCTTACCCCACCATGGTTCCACCTGCCTTCCGCCCAGGATCACGATTCGGGCAACGTAGTCATCATCCCTTTGACCGACTCTGTATACTGCGACGCGAGCTGGCGAAGCCGCTCTTCGACATGCTCGATCCTTATCGAGACGAGCCCGTGCGTGCGGTTCCGGCCGAGAAATTCCAGCAGGTCGTTCCAGGCATTCACGGCACTATCTCGTTCCAGGCTGGTCTTCGCTTGTTGCGTCTGGAGAGCGACGAAGGAGTCGACCTTCCCCCTAAACAGCTCCTCTTGCTTTTTGTAGTTGCCTTGCCACTCGTCTGCGCTCTTCTTCTGCGTCGAAACGTCGGACTCCATCGACGCTACGCGCGTTCGCAGCTGTTCGAGCTCCGCCGCCATCTTGTCCTGGGCGGTCTCCGCTTTGGTCTCTCGTTCCTTCTGCTGATCGTCGAGACGCTTCTGAAGCGCCTCCTGCTTCTGTTCGGCCGCTTCGGCGCGCTGTCTCATCCTGGTCAACTCGGCGTCTTTGTCTCTCTCGCGCTGCTCGGCGCGGCTAACGTCGAACCGCAGTTGATCGGCCTCCTTCGTCAAGCTCTCGACGCGCTGTTTGCTCCCGGCTAGCAGCGACCTGTAGTCGGCGTTCCACCACGCAAAGAAGCCAGCTCCGCTAGTGACGACCACGAGCAGGACAGCCAACACGTTCCGTAGCGTCACATACTTCAAAATCCACGCCGGCTCTGATGCATCGGGCACGGGGTCGGCACCACCATCCGTCGCACCGTCTGTAGGAGGTGATCCCTTCGCAAAGATCGGAAGGTTGAGAATATAGCCGGCTCGATCCCATCCGCGCTCGCGAGCCTCGAGCTCTTCGACGCGCTCGTCCAGCGCCGCAACGATCGCGGACACCATCATGAGCAGTTCCCGATACGTCGGCTGCTTCCGCCGTATGATCTCTGCCATCACGGGGTCAGACCCCAGGTTCCGGTAGATCCGAGCACTCGGTTTGCCGTCGCGCGTCTCGAAGTAACGAGCCAGCGCCCGTTCATCGGGCGAATCGGCCTCCGCAGGGACGTTCTCCATGGAAACCTCCGGACGGTGCCATATCGAGAACTCCACCCGTTCACCACCGAACGGCCCCGAGCACCTGCCCTATTTCTTCGCCGCCTTGCCTATCCATCATCAAGGACGTTATGAGTTCCTGGAGTCGAGAATGAGATCGTCTAAAGTCGCCGGGGATTTGCTCGTACTACGGTAGGTTGGCGATCGCGAGGGTGACCGCGTCGAACACCGCCTGCCGCTGGTCCTCGCTCATCCAAAGCCGCCGTCTGGGCGGCCGATACGGAGCGAGCTCCGGGAATCGGGCAACGATGACGCCGGCGACGTCGTGCTTGGTGACCGCGCCCTGACTGGCGAAAAGGCCTCGCACCTTGCCGGCGGAGATCCTGCGGACGGGTAGCCTCTTCTCGGCGGCAACATCTGCGACCCGCCGAACGAGCGCCTCGATGCGAGGCCCGCGTCGCGCGGTCGGGTCATCGACGTCTTCGACAACAAGCACGGATGGCCGGTACAACCGAATCAGCTCATCAATCTTCTCGAGTGTCAGTCGTTCCTTGTTGTGCCGGATATCTCGCAGACCCCAATCAACTAGCCGATCGTTACCCTCGAGAACGACGAAGCCGAACCCTCGCGTATTGAGATCGACGGCGAGGGCGCGGCGGCGACGCTTCTTCATGGAAGCGGTTCGAGCCAGTAATCGAGGTCCTCGGTCCGCGTCCTCGTGATGACCTCGAGCGCAGCGAGCTTGCGATCGAGTCGCGGGTCTTCGCGCCTGCGTTGGAGCCGAAGCCGAAGAAGATGCGCTCGCCGGCGGGCGTCCTTCTCCGCCTGCTCGAACGCACCCGCGAAGAGCTCCCGCGCGGGAAGGTCGAAGATGATCTCACATAGAAGAGCGTTCTTGAGAGTCGGTTCACGAAGAAATCGCTCATACCGAGAGACCTTAGCGCCATTTCGGCAGCCGAGGAGAAATGCGAGTTCCTGCTGCGAAAATCCCGCGCGCTTCCTCTGCGCTCGGAGGTAGTTCGGAAGTCGCTTGTCGTGCGCCATACAGCTCCAGCTTCCGCCAAACCCAACACGGTCCGGAGGAGGGATAGTTTGCCGCACGCGGAATATTCCGTGGATATCGGCGGATCAGTGCATGAAGGTGGATGTCGGGGACATGGGGGACGTCAGTGTACTCAAACGTCGCTACCCACGAATTGCGTCGCGGCCGAATCGAAAGCGATTGGACTTGCGCTCTATGCGACCTCTGGAACGTCCCCAACGTCCCCCATGTCAACCCGATCGTCCAACACGTCAAGACCGTATCGCTCGCGAAGAAGCGGAAGGCGGGACAGTTCCTCGGGCGTGATGATAAACGTTCCGTGACTCTTCGCCGGCCGGAAGCCGAGTCGTCGGCGGAGAATGGTGCCTATCCATTTTGAAGTAACCTTCCGATCGTAGTCCTCGCCATGGCGCTCGGTGAATAGTCGCGTCACGTCGCCCACAGACACGCGCGACGTTCCTGGAGACGATGAGAGCTCGGATATCACCTCGAGGATCTGCGCTTCGGTGTCCAAGGCCCGCTCGGCGACCATCTCGCGATGGTATCGGCGAGCAACATCATGCAGTTCCCGTTTCGTGTCGGGGTCATCGATGACGGACAGGAGCGGAACAAAGACCTGGTTCAGGCGTGGCTCGACGGAGCGATCGACGAGAGCTTCGTCGGCCACCCGCTTCCCGCGGTTTCGAAAGCGGAACAGGAGGAGCTGGTTGCGGAGATGCTCGGCCTCGTCTGAAGCGTCTACCGGCTGATTGATCGGGATGTCGTTGCGGAGACGGCGGCCGCCCATCTCTTCCGTGATGAAGCGACTCTCGAGAGCGCGATCCTGGAAGTAACCCCGTGTGGCGACAATCTTGGGTCCGAAGACCTGGTACGCCCGCGGGTTGAACTCTCCCTTGTCGGATGCCTGAGAGCGGAGCACCGGAAAGCCGCGTGCGTTGCCGTTGTTCAGGATCTTTACGACCTCGGCCTTCTCATCCGAGACTCGGAAGTCGCCCTCGTCGATGATGAGGGTTCCGCGGAACGTGTCGAGAAGCCGAAAGAGTGGTGAGACCGTCGAGGCGCCCGAGGCGAAAATGGGTTTGTAGCAGAGCGAGCCAACGGTCAGGAGGAAGCGGGTCTTGCCGCTTCCAGGATCTCCACGCACGCGGAGGTACGGCAGCTCATTGAAGCCGTCATAGAGCCAGGAGAAGAGGACGTAGTAGGCAGCGATTCGCTCGTAGAGAGGGGTGACGTCCACGTAGCGGTGAATGAAGGTCTGGATGCGGCCGACGAGCTCGCTCTCGTTTCCGTATTCCTCGGGGCCCGACGGAAACAGGATGATCCGATTCCTGATCAGGTTGTTGTAGGGCGAATACGGCACGAGCTTTCGGTTTGGGCCGCCGTCGACCTGCAGCTCGAGCGTCCACTTCTCGTCCTGCCAGACCGCAAAGGCTGTCTTGCGACGCTTCGGGTCGTACACCATCTCGATCGTCCGACCGACCTCCTCGACGGATGAGACGATGGGGATACGGTGGTTAAGCGCACCCGTATCCGCGATGTGAGTGAATTGATCCATTGCTCCACGGTAATGGCTCCGATCTCACCGCGAAGGCGGGATAGTTTGGCGGCTGCGGCACACTTCCCATCCTTCGAGGTCAGCCGACCGAGTTGACGCCCGTCAAGTAGATCTTCTACGATGCGTAAAGGACCGCGTCTTGCGGAGAACGGCAACTCCTCCATCCTCCTCGCGTCTGCTCATCGCCGTTACGCTTGCATCATGGAGCTGACCGACGACGACATCCGCGAGTACCAGAAAATCTGGAAGGAGGAGTTCGGCGAGGAGATCTCGGCCGACGATGCGCGTCGATCAGCCTCGCAGGTCATCGAGCTCTTTCGCTTGCTCCTCGAGCAGCCACCTCCACCCCCATGAACTACTTCCTCTACTGCCGAAAATCTTCCGAAGACGAGGATCGTCAGGTCCTTTCGATCGATTCCCAGCGCCGCGAGATGGAGCGGTGTGCTTCGGCGTGGTCCGACGTAACCATCGTCCGGATCTTCGAGGAGTCCCGGAGTGCGCGCACACCCGGTCGTCCAATCTTCGAAGAGATGCTGAAACGAATCGAGAAGGGAGAGGCGCAGGGGATCATCGCCTGGCACCCCGACCGACTCGCCCGCAACTCGATCGATGGCGGCCGGATCGTCTACCTCCTCGACAAGGGAGGCCTTCGCGACCTCAAGTTCGCGACTTTCACCTTCGAGAACAACCCACAGGGCAAGTTCATGCTCTCGATCATCTTCGGGTACTCGAAATACTACGTGGACAGCCTCTCGGAGAACATCCGTCGCGGCAACCGGACGAAGGTCGAGAGGGGATGGCTGCCCACGCGAGCCCCGCTCGGCTACCTGAACGATCGCGACACACGAACGATGCTTCCCGATCCCGACCGCTTCCCGCTGGTCCGCCGCATGTGGGAGCTCGCGTTGACCGGCGTGTACACGCCGCGCAAGATCTGGGAGATCGCGACCCTCGAGTGGGGACTCACCACGCCCAAGCGCAAACGGATGGGCGGAGGGCCGATCACACTCTCGGCCGTCTACAAGATGCTAGCCAACGCCTTCTACGCGGGCGTACTCGAGTGGGAGGGCAAGACCTTCCAGGGTAGGCACCGGCCGATCGTAACGATCGACGAGTTCGATCGGGTCCAGGAGATCCTCGGGCGCCCGGGGCGCGCGCGACCGAAGCACCACGAGTTCACCTACTCCGGGATGATCCGGTGTGGGGAGTGCGCGCTCTCGGTTACCGCCGAGAACAAAGTGAACCGCTTCGGCTCCCGCTACACCTACTACCACTGCACGAGGCGCAGAAGGGACTACGTCTGTCGGCAACCCTCGATCGAGGCCCGCGAGCTCCAGGGGCAATTTCTCGACTTTCTCGCCGAGGTCGTCCCGCCCAACGCCGTCGTCAGCTACGTACTCGCACGGGTGGATCGCTTCTCTCGGACCCGCGGCGATGACCGCCAAGCGCAACGCCGCTCCCTGGACCGATCGCTCGCTTCCGTCCAGACTCAGCTGCGGAACCTCACGCGACTCCGGGTTCGCGATGTCCTCTCCGACGAAGATTTCCTCCGCGAACGCGCCGAGCTCAAACGCGACGAGCTCCGGCTCCGTGAGTCTCTCGAGCGCCTCTCCCAAGCACGCCCTTGGTTCGAACCCGCCCGCGAGTTCGTTTTGTCCAATGCTGGCCTCATTTCTCGCTTCGAGCGCGCGGAACCGCGCGAGAAGCGTCTCATCGTCGAAACGGTAGGTTCGAACCCTCGCCTCCGCAACCGAAAGCTGTTGCTGGAAGCCAAGAAACCGTTCCGGCGCTGGCCGAAGAAACCGTCCATTTCCGAAATGTGGAGGTACGTCCAGGACGTTCGAACCTTTGCCGCGAATCCAGAGAATGAAGACACTCTGAAAACGCTTCGCGATCTGGTGAGCGGTTCGCTCCCGAAAGCCGCCTAACCCTTTCCTCGTTCTTTGTCCCTCCCGGCCCGCGAAGCTTTCACGGTCCGTCAGCTCTGTAGCTCATGGCAGCGAGGACGGAAAAAGCCGGAAGGGAGCTTAAGTCGCCGACGCCGACATGGCCCAAGACCGGGGCTTACGTCCGTTGCAACGCGCTCTGAATTGGGTGTATTCCACCGCCATGTCGAAGGACTCCGCACCTCCAGCAGCTGAGCGAGGCCCCTCTCTTCCCGACGACAACACCTGGCAGTACCGGGCTGGTCGCCGCATTCCCGCCAACAGGGAAGACCAGGTGAAATGGGCCGCACTCCTCTTTGATGAGTTCAAGTACCGCCACGACCGATATTGGCGAATCTTTGAGCTGTTTAGCGGCGCGGCAGTCGTCGTCGGAATAGTTCCGTGGGTGAAGACGGATCTACTCGCTCTTGGCGGGTTCGTTCTTCTATTTCCCGCAATCTCGCTCTTCCTTGCGCTAGCTGCGGCGATCTTGTTGAACGCGGAAGCGCAAAGGATGCGCGCTGAGGAAGATCTCCGACTCGCCATCCGACAACAGCTCGGCTCCGTCGCCTTTCGCCTTCTCAACAGTGAGGCCCGACCCGTATTCTTGACGCGCCTGGCGCGGATCAATGTTGGAAGCGCAGTCTCATGGTTTCTTTTCCTGATGTTCGTCGCCGGCAACTTCATCAATGGAGCCTTCTTGTATTCACGGCTGCCCCGCGACCAGACCATTAATGCTACCCAGCCAGCTGCCGCGACCGCTAACGCGACACGATTTAGCTAATACGCGCGGACGCCAACAAGGTCAGCCCCACCCGTTCCTATACTTGACGGGACGCCGGTTATCGGCTCTAATTGATCGAGACCCACAGAAGGGAGGTCTTTCCAATGTGGTGGGCTCTCGCGATTTACCTACTGCTCGGCTTTGGAAGTCTAGGCGGTCTAGTCACAGGCCATTGGTATGTTGGCCTATTCTGTGCAGTTTCCCTCTTACTCCTCTGGGGTTACGCCTCATACCAGCAGTATATCGTTGACCGAGACAGCCAACCCCGGTCTTAAGCATGTAGGACACCTCCTACATGCTTTTTCTTTACTTCGCATTGAGCTCACCAACTCTTGCGATTTAGTCACAAGAGGCAACATCGCCAGTCTTGCGTAGTGGAGGTACGTCCAGGACGTTCGAACCTTTACCGCGAATCCAGAGAAGGACGACACTCTGAAAACGCTTCGCGATCTGGTGAGCGGTTCACTTTCGGAAGCTGCCTGATTCTCTACTTCAGTCGCTACCAGGAGGTGGAAGCGGTGGTGGCTCGAAGAAGAGCATTCTGTAAAGCTCAAGCCATTTGGTTGCACTCTTTCGTGCCTCCTCTTTGCTGATCTCCGCTCCGAACTCCTTCTTCCAGATCTCCTGGTATTCGAGGATATCCTCGTCGGTTACTCCATCCACCACGGTAGCGAAAATGCGAGAGATCGAGAAGGAGAGGTGAGTTGCCGCCAAACGCACAAAACACCTTCTTCACTCTTTGTCTCCATTTGCTGGCGCCACATCACCACTCTCCTCGGTAGCTTTGAGTTTTTGAACATACTGCCGCGCTTTGAGTAGGACGTAGTAGTCGCAGTAGAGTTTCATTCCCATAACTTCCGTAAGAGTGATCGAATGCCGCTCCTGACGCGCGCTATCCGTCTCGAGCCCCGAGGCTAGATCCAGGGTCTTTTCGAAATCCTTCATTCCCTCGATCACGTCCAAGGCTTTCTTTGCGGCTTCTTTGAAATCACTAGTGCCATCCCAGTCGCCGAATGCAATCATCGACGCCTTCAGTGCCTTGTAGAATGCTTCAAAGGCATTCACCTCTAGGCGCAAGTGAATGTCCGTCTTGCTGAACAACGTCAGGCCTAGCGCATACGATCTCACAAATGTCTCAAGTAACGATGCCTCGCGCATGAAGAGCGTGAGGATCTCGTACACATTTCGCACCGCACTCTCATCGAGCACCAGCTTCGCGTCATCGAAACCCACTTGCAACCGCTTCTCCGGCGCAACGACCAGCTTAGTGCGGCCGCTCGGATCCGCTTCAAGATCTACAATGTCAATATAGTACGTAGCAGGATCCCTTGGGACGTTCCACCAAAACACACCCAGGGTGCCAACATTAAAAGCCAATACCACCGCCTTCGTCACGAATAGCCCGTGCTCCCACACATAGCTAGCGTGGATACCCTTCGGAAGCGTGAGTTCAACGATCATCTCACCTTTCGCAAACTTCGTTGCATCCTTCCGGTCCGACTTACGCAGCTTTATGTGCTGAACGCCCTCGTTCCATTTTGTGAAAGCACTGTTGCGAATGGAGTGCGACGGAGTCTGTATCCGAACACGCATCCGGTATTTCGGTGCGTGCGCCTCTTCGCCCTCGGGTCTTTTCCGCTGCATTTCTCTCTGAGCGTACTCCCGCATCTCCGCTTCGTTTTTCCGATAGAGATCACGCAACCACCTAATCCATTCTCTGCCGCTCTTTACCTCGACCAGTTTCGCTAGCGAGGTTTTACTAAAGATCTCTTTGCGTCTGTCCACATCCCGCACTGCAGTGAAGAACCAACTGATCTCTTCGATGTCCCGCTCTTTGAGGTCAGTCAGCTCGTGGGCTTTTTCGACCTCGAGCCGCGCACGCGCGAGCACGACCAGTCGTCGCGCCTCTCCATCGTCGACCCTTTGGTCTACCGGGAGCGGGTTCCTCGTATCGGTATAGAGTGACTCAAGACGTCGCTCGTGCAAGGTCGACGCCAGGTATCGCGATTGCTCGATACCCTCCTTCGTAAACGTCTCATTGCGAACCATCCCTCCACCCCACAGCGCCCAGAAGATCTTCTTTACATGGTCATCGATCGAGCCGCCTATTTCCTCGTCCTCCGAGCGAATAGCCGTGTTCATGTGGTTGATCGTCGCAAGTATCGACTTCCCAACCTCTTCCAATGCCAGCACTGCGAGGTGAAAACAGATGTGATCCACTCCATTGCCGAGTTCGCGTTCTGCGACCGACAAGAAGGACTCCGCACTCGCGAGGCATACCTCGCGGACTACCTTGAGCTGCTGGTGGTCTTCGGCTGACATCATCGGACCATTCTACCACTCAACGACCCGACCGTCCGGGAGCGCGCCGCATAACCGACAGCCATTCGCTGCCTGGGATGGAAGCGCTCAATTCTTTCGCACCGACGTGTCGAGCCGGCACGGCGAGCGGGGCCGTAGGCTCAGCTAAGTTTGGGCGGGTCGCGGCGGCGCCGTACCCCCGGAGAACCATTGGGGCCAAGGCCCCGCCACGTGGAGGTGGTCGGTCTCGTGGATTTCCTCATCTAGGACCACCGACGCCTGGATCTCGGAATGCGAGGCCACGTCTAGTGACTCGACATTGTGCGTTAGAGCCCTTGAATCTTTGTCAAGGTCACCTTGTAGCCCAATCCGGCAAGAGCCTGTGCGGCGTGGCGCAGGTTCACCTTACTAAAGAAGGGCAATTCTAGAGCCGCTTTAGACCGACTCACAATACAAAACGCCACTTCATACGTATTCGTGGCCGGTCGACGATCACAATCGGCAAGTCGATACGCTTTCGGCAATAGCGAATTTAACGCACGTCTGAAATCCGCATCTTGAGCCAAAAGTGTCGCCGCTACCACGCCTTGCCCAAACAGATGACTCAGGACAGCCGATCCATGGTACCGCTTAACATGAACCATCGCTCGAGAGCGCGTAAACAAGTCGCAAAACTCCACACCACTGGGCCGAGCGGGGTAGGTCACAATTCTACGATCCATCAATGCGATTCCGCTCGGATCGCCGGCCTGCACGTCGCGATTGTATGCTCCCTCATCAGTGTGACTGTAATTTGGCAGCTTTACTTTAGTCGCCGGGATTCCCGCGATGTAGTCGTCTATCTTCTTGACGAACGTGGGGGTTACTCGATACCACTGACCGCCAGTCAGGAGAAAGACCTGGCCTTGCCGTCGTAGCTCCGCGTACAGACACTGATAGACGGTCCATCGATGCCTCGGAAACTGACCATCCGCATCGAAACACGCGATCGTTCGTCGTCTTAACTGCTCAGGAGATAGCTTCGCTGGATCTCGAAGCGAACCAAGAAACTCTCTTAAGTGCACGTCCGGATAGAGATCGGCTCCTTTCGCGGTTGAATACCGAAAGCCGCCTACGTCACTCCAATCAAGCGAGCTGGGTACGGCCAGCCAGCATTTTGCCGTAGTCCCAGTTGTTAAATTCGCGCACAGCTCTGCATCGAGTTCCGCCCTCATCCGGCCGTCACGAACCTCGGAAACTTGATCGACCCAAGGAAACCGCGACCGATATCCCGTTTTTCGCCATTGGTTGAGATACCGTTCTAATTGAACGGGGAGGTCCAAGAGAGACATGGCGACTGTGGCGGTAAGCGCGTCCATTCCGGCAATGCGCCTTCCAAGTTCGGGGGCCACAGGCCGACCAACTACCGCGCGAAGAAGATCCTGCTCGATGTTGAGACCAAAGTCTTCAATCGGCCCCTCGCGGCTTGCCTCCTCTCGGGTGTGGCGCGTCAAAGCGTCGAAGCTCTTGCGATCTAGACTTCGGATGCTGTCCGGAGCAATCGAGTTCAGCGTCGTACGGAGACCGAAGCTCTCATCCCAGCAGCCTGGCTGCAGCAGGTGTCGGCCGTAGCCGAATACGACGGCGAAAACCCTGCCGCCAACTTTGAGTGTCAGCACCGCTGATGAGCTAGCTGTCTTGAGCGCTATGCCCGCAAGGTCCGTGATGCCCCGGAATAGCTCTAGCCATCCCGGCGGCCGTATGACTGCGGGTTTGATGAACAGCTGGCCCGACACTGCTCCCAATTTCACCGCGCGCTTGGTCAGCTTTCCGGGCTGCTCAATCGCTGACTGACCGTTTTTGATCGACTTCTTCAGCAAGTAGATCGAGAACGGTCGCGTCTTTGGCGTCTGTGAAGTCACGGGTTCGCCTACGGCGTTTCGTGGGTCTATCGCAGGACCGGGGGCGATAGGTCAAGCTGCCTTTGTGCCTGACGCGCGCCGCATGTAGCAAAGACGCCAGACTCGAGAGCCCGGCGTCGCTGTTACTTGGCGGAGGCCGCAAGGACCTCTCGATCGACAGCTAACGGCCGTCATGGGTGCGCCCGGCGACGACCCGACAAGGAAGGTCGGCCTCGAGTCCCTCCCCGATCCCCGTCTCCTTGAGCGGCTTGCCCGCCGCGGCGATAAGCCCGGCGAGCTTTCGGGGTGGCCCAAAGACCCGACCCGTTCGCCGTTGACGTTGAAGACCACGAAGAGGCGTCTGCCCCACTCGGTGTCCATGGCCGCCGACTGCGACCATGTGCGCCGGGGTCCCCCGGCGTTGTCGTGATCTCGACGGAGAGCGATCGATCTTGCGCCCCGAGCTGTTTGACGGTGGCACGCGGACCCCGCTATTCTGGAAAGGCCAATATTTGGTGACCTGACACGGGACCAGCACATGGAGAAGGCGGCCCTCGAGTCGCTTCACGATAAAACGTTCACGACGGGAGACCCCGAGCTCGATGGCTTACTCGAGCGCGCCCTCGTCCACCACCTGTCACCTGATCCCGCCGACTCCGAGGACGCTGTCCGCGAGCTCTGGGACGGTTGGGAGCGACTAAAGACGCTGGTCGCAGCCGACAAGCGCGCCGGGATCGCTGTCCTTCTGTCGCGGGCAGCCCCGGAACCGACCATCCGGGCTCAGCTCGCCGAGGAGGCCCGCATCCTAACGCGAATTGGCAATCAATTCATGATCAGACACACCGAGACAACACAAACCAAACTCGAGCAGCCTGAGCACTTTAGGTATCTTTTTCGTCGCCTATTTGCGTTCATGTGGCTTCTGTTGCGTGAGGGCACCGTCACAGAGGGTTCTTCGCTTGAACGCGTGCGTGTCGGAATAGTTGAGCCACGTAATGGCCAGCACACAACGCATGCTGTGCCGATGGAAGGCACCATTACCAATCTACCGTCCGGGATTGATCTGTGGATCGTGAAGGAACCTTCTTCAGGCAACTTTCATCCAGACGATGGCCCGATCCACGTAACCGACGGTCATTGGCAAGGCACAGCATTTGTGGGCAATAGCGCACCTGGCGCAGATCAGCTCCACAGTTTTCTCATCCACGTGGTCGGCGCCACTGCGGATACCTCAGAGCACTTTCGTGACTACCTCACGGGCGCGCACGCAACCGATTCCTGGGGCGGGTTATCTTCGCTTTTTGGCGGCGTTATCCTGGGCTCTGTCACCGTAGTGCGCGACGACAGTGGTCCTCCATCGCACTGACCGGTCCGGATATTAGTTGCCGCTTGCGACGCATTCTCCAGACTTGACGTAGTGGACCGTGTCGAGGCATACCTCGAACTTGGGACAAATTGCTTCGTGCTCTTTTGCCACTTATAACACAGAGCGATGATACTTGACGATGGTAGCTGCGATTCGTTGCGCGACACTCTTTACGGATGCGTTTATGCTGAACAAATATGACACGCAGCGCCGGATCTACCCGTCGCAGGCGCACCCCGCTCCTATATGACACGTGTCACCAACTGAGATGCAGGAATCGCCGCACGCCTTCCCGATTGTGCAGGTTTGGCAGCAATCATCGCCGCCGCCACACGACGTCGACAACATGCATCCGGTAACCAGGAACACGGCAAGACTTAGCCGTCGGATATGTTCCATAATAGGCTGCTGTCGGGATGTGTGAAGGTCCGCCACCTAGGCTGAGGTCGCCCATCCTCGACGCTCGACCGACCGGGCTTGGATTGTGAGGCTTGGCTCCTTCTCGAACGTGTTTGTATGAGCCGCTGCCCGCGCAAGCGCCTACTCGAGAGCGTCCGCAACGGCACCTTTGATCAGCCCGTTCGCGTCCATTGTCACGGCGCGGCCTACGTAAATGACGTACATCACGTAGGCATTCTTGGGATGGTTCTCGGTCGCTTGCTTGACTGGCTTTCCCGTTGAAGGATTGGTGGGACCGCTGAGGTTCGACTGTCCTGTGCCCGTTTGCGCCATCGAGCCGCCATTTGCGAGGGCAAATATCCGCGGGGGATCCTTCGCTATCTGGACCTCATTGTACTTCGTCGACGAATCTACGACATTGTGCTTATGACCCGTGTCCGTATGATTGTGCTGCTCGGCCGCGTCATCCTGCATAGAACCCACCCGATCACCGTCGTGCCCCTTTGTCCCTGGAGCAGCTATCTCGGGTCGGGGAGCGGTCCTCGGACGTTTTGGATCGGTAGCGTCCGGGTCGCCACCAAAGGCCGGCAGCTGCTTTTGCGACCCCGCGTGATCCCAGCCCCTAAGAAATAGGCCGCGAAGATCCGGCAAATAGAAGTCGGTCTTCCCGTCGCCACTTCCCCACGTGTCACCGATTGCTTTGAAAAGATCCGGGAGTTCAGTTCGTGATGCCGGTTGACCGGCACACTCGACCCATCCCTGCTTCATCAGTTCCGCCATGATTACTGTTGACGGGGTCTCGCCGAAAGCGACTGTCTTTATTTCACCCACAATCCAACCGGTCTTGACCGTCAGACAAGGCCGAGTGGTACATGGATACGCTTGACATCGCGCGCGCCCGACGTCGCCTACGCAAACAAACACAAACACAATGAGTATCATCACCGCTCTGCGACAGTGCATATAACCTCCAACGCTCTGCATTTTGCGCAGAGTACGCAGTCGATTCATGCGGGCAGCGTACCTTGAGCTGACACATTCGGCGGAATGTCAAGCGGCATTGTGACAGTGGATCGCATCTACGATCCGGCGCCCATGGTCCAGAGGCGCTTTCCAGTTTTTCGGACTACATGTCTGAAATACCAGACGTGGGTGTAGTCGGACGCAGTGAAGCTGGTCGGCATGTCGACACGTCTTGCCGAGGAGCCAAAAGCGAGCCAAGCGTCGAACCGTCCGACGATGGAAAAGGCCAGACACTCCGAGGAATGTCTGGCCGGTGGATCACATGGCGGAGGCCGGGAGAACCTTCTCGATCGAGAGGTGGCGGCCGTCGGGCGTCCGGCCCGCCACGACCCGGCACGGAAAGTCGAGCTCGAGACCCTCCGCGATCGCCGCTTCCTCGAGCGGCTTGCCAGCCGCGGTGAGCAGTCCCGCGAGCTTCCGGGCAGGTCCGAAGATCCGTGCCGTCTCGCCGTTCACCCTGAACACGACGAAGAGGCGCCTGCCCCACGCGGTGTCCATGCCGCCGACTGCGACCATGTGCGCGGGAGTTCCCTCGTCCTTGCCGTCCGGTTTCGAAGCGGCCACCGTCTTCTCCTGGTGGAGGAACACCTCGGCCACCCTGTCCTCTTCCGCAACAATCTCTCGCGCACGTCGCTCGACTTCGTCGACATCGAGACCGTCGAGCGGTGAAGTGATCTCGACCGAGAGGGAGTCGATCCTGCCGTCCCGACTCACGCTCCGCTTGATCATCATCTGACCGGTTGCCTTCGACCGCTTCCAACGATTCTGCTCCTGGTTCATTGCGTCCTCCTTTGTCCAAAGAGCTGCCTTCAGCGTAGGAGGTGACCCGGCTCTCGGGTAGGTGTGATGCTTTGCCGCCTTCGGCAAGCTCGACAGTCTGGGCGAGTGACCCGAATGACTCCATCATAGGTGTGGATGAACCAGACCCAGAACCACCTTACGGTCTTTGCTCGAACGAACTTCCGTGGTGAGCACAAGCCTTTCGGCATACGGACATCCGATCGGCTCTTCCATATATATGCGATCGGCAAGACGGGGACGGGAAAGTCGACGCTCCTTGAAACCTTCATGCGAGACGATCTCCGCGCAGGCCACGGCTTTGCGCTCGTCGATCCACACGGGGATCTCGTTGAGCGGGTGTTCGCCGCCGTCCCAGAAGAGCGAAAAGACGACGTCGTCTACTTCAACGTCGCCGATCGTGGCACCCAGCTCGCCTTCAACCCCCTTGGCGCCGTTCCCTTCGCGAACCGCTCCCTTGTCGCGTCTGGCATGCTGGAGGTCTTCCGTAAGCTTTGGGCCGACTCATGGGGTCCGCGCCTAGAGCATATCCTCCGCAACGCACTCTTGGCGCTACTCGACCAAGAGAACCCGACACTCGCGGATATCCTTCGGCTTCTTACCGATGACGACTATCGGCGTGGTGTCGGCCAGCGGATCGAGAACCCGATGGTCCGAGCGTTCTGGCTGCGCGAATATCCGGGCTATCCGGATCGATTTCGCGCCGAGGCAATCGCTCCCATCCAGAACAAGGTAGGAGCGTTTCTCGCCAACCCGCTTCTCTACGAGATCTTGAACGGCAAACGGGAGGGGCTCGATCTTCGGCGCATCATGGACGAGGGAAAGATCCTGCTCGTCAACCTAGCCAAGGGAAAGATCGGCGAGGATACGGCGAACCTTCTAGGATCGCTCTTGGTGTCGGCGATCGGAAATGCGGCGTTCAGCCGGGCGGACATACCCGAAACTGGACGCCGCCACTTCTGGGTCTACCTCGACGAGTTCCAGAACTTTACGACGCTGTCCTTGGCGAACATGCTCTCGGAGCTTCGGAAGTACCGGGTGGGACTCGTGCTCGCGCACCAGTACCTCTCGCAGCTCGCACCCGAGATCCGCGATGCGATCATCGGCAACGTCGGAACGATCATCTCCTTTCGGATCGGTCTGGCCGACGCCGAGATCATCGCGCGCGAGTTTTACCCAGAGTTCTCGGAGGGGGATCTCGTCTATCTGCCGAACCACGAGATCTATTTGAAGCTCATGGCGCTCGGCATCCAGACGCATCCCTTCAGCGCCGAGACGGTGCCACCTCCCTGACCGGCTCCATTCTCCTTGCGAGGCGACCCGCCTCTCCGCCTCGCGAGGGGAATGGACCCCTCACTGGCACGTCAGGATGGAGGCGGCTTCGCCATGAACGAGTTCGGAGATGTCATTTTCGCGTACTCGAGGAGGCGGGCGATCGAAGACGGGGTGCTCGTCGACGTCTCGGAATGGGCAAGCTCGCGCGAGATGATGGGCGGCTTCAAGATCCCGGTCGCGATGACGGCCGCGGTCTGGGCGCTCGTCGAGGCGCCGGAAGCAAGTCACGAGGACACGCGAGGCCGAGCGCATGACGTCCTCTGGATGGCGCAGCTTGCTGCGCGCGGGAACCTAGACACTGATCGCACCGCATTCACGGTGCTGATCAGTGGCGAAGAGGTCAACCTCGTCCTTCACGTAGGACCGGGCGACGACGGGGAACCCGTCGCGACGATCATGCTCGCGGGAGAGGACTGAGCCATGTGGGAGCTCAGAGTCGTCCGGGAACGAAGAGCGGGATACGGCCTCTCCGGCGAACCGATCACTACCCCCGGGCAGGTCTTCCGAGCATTCCGCGAACGGTTCGAGAAGCTCGACCGCGAGGAGTTCATCGCGGTTCTCCTCGACGGCAAGGGCCGGGTGATGGGGTTCAACTCGGTCTCGACGGGGTCGCTCAGCGCATCGCTCGTTCACCCGCGAGAGGTGTTCAAGGCGGCAATCATCGGGAACGCTGCGTCGCTCGTCCTCGTACACAACCATCCGTCGGGAGACCCCACCCCCTCTCCCGAAGACGTTGCGCTGACGAATCGGCTCAGAAGCGCGGGCGATCTCGTCGGTATTCGGATAGTCGATCACGTCGTCATCGGCGACGGCACCTACGTCTCGTTCATCGACACCGGCCGATTCTGAACACTCGAGCCAGCTTCGTCATGCTGGCTTTTTTCTTCGTCGCTCTTCCTGTTCGGCGCTCGTGAGCGACGAGGGGAACGCTCCGGACGGGTAGTTGGGCCTCGACACGAAACCGGTCATTTCAAGTCGATTGGTTCCCGATCGGCTATCCGTCTTCCGAACTCGTCGCCGAGGCGAAACGCGTCCTGCATACTGCCCACCAAAAGGCACTTGACACACCCGGGCCAAACGGAGTACCGGTTCGTCTGCAGGTAGACGGACCAAAATCTGGTTCCAGAGCACGTATTGCGCAACCGTCGAGACGTCGATCTCGCTGAAGGGGGCATGCTAGTGCGCGCAAATCGTACGCTCCTGGCCGCCGTAGTTCTTGGCATTCCAACTATCCTTGGCTTGAAGCCCGGTGCCGCAATCGCTGCTGTATGCGATGTGTCCGCATTCAATTGTCCCTCTTCCGGGACATGTACAATTACCGGAACGTGGAACATCGACTCCGACTGCACACTAGACTTCGGAGCGCGAAGCGTAGAGCTCAAGGGAACGTTTCAGGCGTCAGCGTTGGGCGGTTCATTCGTAGTGCGGGCAACATCCGTAACATTGAACGCTGGCAAACTGAAGTCTATCGGGGATCTGAGTCACGGTGGCGGCGACATAAGCGTCCTCGTTACTAACTCATTCACCATGCAGGGTGCGGCACCCCGCATTGACACCAGCGGCAATGGAGGCGGTGGGACGATCCGCGTACGCGCAGTCGGCATCACGCTGACGACCGGAACGATCACGGCTGATGGCGGCAGCGGCACTACATGCGGTCCGGGCGGCGGCATTGACCTCGACGCCCTGACCGGCCCACTGACCGCCGCGGCTACGATTCGGAGTATCAGCTCGGGGAGCGACTGCGAAGGCGGCAGCATCCTTTTGGAAGGCGCCTCCGTGTACGTCTCCGGTGATCTCGATGCTCGCGGTGGTGCGGCTGCATCCGAGGACGCCATCACCATTATGGCGACAGCCGGTGACATCGTCGTTAGCGGTTCGGCCTCCCTGAAGGCTGATGGCACCGGGCAACCCGAAGGTAGCGGCGCAGACGCCGGCGCCATCGCACTCTCCGCCGCGTCCGGCGGTATATCGCTGGGTGGCGCACTACTGAGCCTCACCGGCAATGCCCCGGACGGCATTGGTGGCGTCTTGATCCTGGACGCAACTGGCAACATCCAGGTCACTGCTCATGTGCTCGCATATGGCTCGAGCGCCGGCAGCGGTGGCGCACTTTTCGCAAGTACCAATGGAAATGTGACTCTTTTGGGAGACATTACCGCTACGGGTGGCCAAACCTATCCCGATGCAGAAGGTGGGCTAGTTGAAGTTTCGGCCGGCGGCACTACGACGGTGAGCTCGATTGTAGATGTGTCGGCGGCGTTCGGTGGCGGAGTGATCATTGAAAATGGCGGCGATGTGACCGTCGGCGGAAAGATCCTTGCGCGCGGTTCGCACGGCGATGGCGGTCGGGTCGCGGTCCTGGGCTGCCATGTCAACCTAAACGGGACACTTGATGCCGGAGCGAGTAATGGAGGAGCTGGAGGGATCGTCGAATCTTTCGGCGAAGCCATTACTGCCAGTTCGACCGCTCGCATTCTTGCCACTCCTTGCGTGGCCGGTCTGTGCACTTCCTTTACTACGCGCACCGGCAACGTAGTCATTGATCCGCACGCTCTAATCTCTCCATCTCCAATAGTGACCATCGATCCAGACCTGCCCCCGTGCTGAAGCTACCTTCCCGCTAGAGCGACCCCCGGAGGTGAGCAATGCGTGCAACACGACCACGCGTACTCGTGATCGTCGCCCTGGGCTACTGCCTTTCACCTTTTGTCAGCGTAGCCGCGGCCGCAAGCGATCAACGCGCTGACGTTATAATCTACGGCGACCACGACCTAGACACGTTCGCTGACGGCACCCAGTTCCGAAATCCGTTTACTTATCAGACGGATCGCACTCCCGGCTCTGTGGATCCCGTAACCCGTCTCAAACTAGAAACTGTCCCTGGGATTCGAAATACCCCCGGGGCTTTACAGTGGGGCTTGGCCACGTACGGCAAGTACGTGGTCGTTGGCGACTTCGCCGGCCTAAGCACTTTTCTAATAAATAAGAACGCCGACGATCAGCAGATCGGAATCTTCGATTCCGAAGCCAAGACATTTTGCAAGTTGGACGTCGATCCCGACCCAATCGTGAAGCGAAGCGCGACCCAGCGAGGCCTCGTCGTTGCAAATCCCGCGTCGCGGTTCTCACGGATACTCTTCGCCGGTACCGATAACGGATGCTTTCGCTGCACTTCTCCGGGCCACTGTAGCGGGTTTGGTTGTCCAGCGGAGCGTGCGTTCGGTTGGATAGAGGCTGATCTTGACGCGACCGATCCATGTACGCAGTGGCCCGCATTTTTGGGCCCCGAGGATTCCGTCAACTACGACGGCATGGCGTTATTGAATCATCAGGACGTTCCCGGAGACTTCTTTGGCATCGACGTCGCTGTCCTCAGCGACTATTTTGCGGAGCGTATAGCAGTGATGCGTATTGATCCAGGCGGCGCTGCGATCGCTACGGAGTATTCAGTGCCCAGAGCTGTTGTCCCTAAGGCCGGAGGGGGCACCTGCGTGTATCGTAGGTCGCCAGTTCAACAGCCGGAGGTTGATCGGACGAGCCCGATTGCCGATCGCCGTTTCGTCGTGTCGTTCGACGTCCTGCAGGATCCTTCCAACGTAGGTTGTGGCGATCTCGGCGGCGGAAAACACGCACAGGAATATCGCATCGACCTCACGGCGTCCACGCCGGTGATCGAACCCGTCGGGCCATTTTTCAGTGGTTTTACATCGAGCGACTCATCTGATGACCAGGGCGCAATCGTAATGTGGCCCGACGTATATTATAAAAAGGTGGCCGGGCAGACGTGCATGCTGGACGGCATGCCGACGCCGGCCGTTGCTGGAGAGCGCTGTCTCTACAATCCCGCTCGTGCGTCAGAACTCGTCGACATCACAGCAGATCAGACACTTCCCTTCGAAACCAACGGTCCCGCGAATGCCGTGGCGCATCGACATCACCTGCAAGTGAGCTCGCGCCTATACTGTTTGGTGTCGAGCGCTTCGATTCAAAGGGCCAACTTGATAGGCGGCGCTTGGCAGGTGGAAGACGACACCTCGTATAAGATCGGCCTCGGCCGATTTCTATTGCCGTCGGAGCCGCGAAGTTGCAGTGGCGGCGGCAATCACTTCTGTGCATGTCCGCCTGGTACGGACCCAGCCGCCAGCTGTGCAGAGCAGGTACGGTGCGACCCGGCGGCTGGCCAGGTATGCGAACCAAATGAAACAGAGTCGCCTGTGGCGTTCTTTAGGGATCTCGTAGTGGGTGGCGCACCACCCTCACTGTGGACCGCTGACTTTTTCACTAGTGATCCCGATTTCACCCCGGCGCCTAACAGTAGTTTGTACATCTTTCGTGTACCCGTGGAGGTCGCGGTGCCAGATGGCGAATCGTCGATCGGCATGGCGACAGCATGGAGTGGGCAGCGTCTGTGGATGGTGGGAAGGCAGTCCGGGGCATACGTTTATCGGACACGAGATGATGGGCTCTGGTCTCCCTGGAGTGCGCTTCCATCCGACGTTTCCCTCGGTGGAAGTATCGCGGCGGTTGCGACGACGACTGCAGTAGAGTTATTCGCGCGGGGCGATAGCGACAACGTGCTTTATGAGAGTACATTGACCTCCCCAATCGACTGCGACAGTGGTCAGTGTACCTGGTCGCCGTGGACCGCCCTCAACATAGGCACGTCGATTCAGCTCGCCGGAACGCCTGCGGTTGCGTATCAGAACGGCGCAGCGCCGTTCATCGTGATTCGGAACGGAGTGGACGGGAAGATTTACTATACTCGAAGAGTGTTGGGCTCGTGGGCCCCCTGGCGCCTGTTAGTCGATGGGCTCGTTACGGATATGAGCCCAGCCATTACATATAATCCAGTCGATCAATTCTTTTGGGTCGCCGCGCGCCAGGCGGGTCTCGGGGTGATGCGCTGGACCAAATTCAAGCCAACGCAAGATGGAGGCATCGGCTTCCCATGGCGCAAACTTGGTGCATCGGCCAGCCTGGTTCCCTGGCAGACCGCCCCCGCAATTTCATTCGAGGGCAATGCGTCGGGTGGGCTCGTGCGTATCTTTGCGGCGGCAGCGGATTCCGTGGGATCCATCTACCAGGCAGTCAGCGACGGGAAGCGTTTTAGGCGCTTCCAGGGGATGAAGAGCGGGGCGCAGGCCACTCAAAATATCGCCGTCAGTGTCGTGAATGGGGATGTCAATCTGTTTACGCGGCGCGGAGGGCAGGTCTTCACAAGTCTAGCCAAGTAGGCGCCGATTTCCTGTCGGTGCTGCTTGGGTGGTACATGATCGCACGCGGGAAGCGTCGGTCAGCGAACGGCGTTACGAGCGATGGGCGCGATTGGTGCCCTTTCAATCCGCGCGAGCGCGCGTCGCTCCTTCGCTAGTACGACGCTAAACGGACGATCGCTAGTCGGTCGGGCCGTAGTCCAGATCCCGGCCGGTGGTCGGGTCGGCGACGCGGTTGCCATCATCCGCGGGTTTGGCATAGAGTCCGCATGCTGTAGCGAAGCACCGACGGTCGGCTGGTTGCGATGAACCGTTTGGCTGCGTGGCGCTGACACATCGTGCGCGGGAACGCGCTCACTACCCACCGGATGTAGCGCACGGTATCATTCCCGGTCATCGGGCGTTCGCCGACTGCGATCAAGGACTGGTGCTAAGCCCTGCAGCCATACGCTCTATTGGGCGAAGGGAGACTTCCAAGTCGCGTGGAAAGCCGGAGTCATCGTTGCAGAGAGGCTCTCCGGGAGAGTGAGGGACTCGGCGTTGCCCGACGAGAAAGCGGACAAGTAGCGCGAAGCCCGGTGGCGCGCGATGCACGTAGGCGTCTCGCGGAAAATTTCGTGCGGCTTCGCGACAGCGCCGCCTTCACCTTCTTTCTCTACGGCCTTGCCTTCGCGGGCCTTTGTGCTCCCTGGCTTCGAGTTGCGAGTCACGCCGCCCCGCTTGGAGCGCGCTCGAACGCCGCCGACGAATGGCTCGTAGTGTGGATCCTGGCCTGGATCGGGCACTCACTCGTAGCCAATCCACTTGGGGTTTTGGACGCTCCAATCAACTATCCGGCGCCGTCGCAACTCACCGGGAGTGAACACCTCGCGACAGCCCAAATCGCATTTGCCCCCGTGTATTGGGCAACGCACAACCCGGTACTAGCGGCCAACATTGCGGTCTTCATTACGTACCCGCTCGCTGCCTGTGCGATGGACCGACTGCTCAGGCGACTCGGTGTAATACGGGAAGTCGCCTGGGTTGGCGGTCTAGTTCTCGCCCTAGGACCGCTTCAGGTACCAGCGCATTTACATTTGATTCAGTATAGTAATCTGTTCCTTCCTGCAACGTGCCTGATGCTTACGCGTTTGCGGGAACGCGTTGACCTACGCCGAGCAGCTGCCTTCGCGCTTGTATTCGCCCTTTCACTATTGAGTTCCTACTACATCGCCCTCATGACTTGCCTAGCAGTCGTAGCATGGACGCTGTTTGAAGTGTCCGCGCCACGCACGGGTCGAGTTTCGTTTCTGCTCAGCGTTGCGCTTTCCGCGGGGCTGGGATTCGTTCCTTTCATAGTAGTATCTCTGCCATACCTGGTGCGCCCGGAATTCGACGACCTAAAAACCGAGCTACTACAGGCGTCGATGCGGAAGGCGTCGATGCTGTCCGCGGCGGCCTACATGAATACCATGTCGGCAGGGCGGTTGATCTTGGCAATCTGCGCAATCGGGGTCTCGGGTCTCGTTCTCGCGTACCCGTCAGCACGCCGGTGCGCATGGCGCGGCTTGATCCTTATATTGATCGCTCAGTCGTTCATGCCTGGACCGGCGGTTATATGGGACCATACTTTAGTACCTACTCCCTATGCGCTTCTCGTGTCATCTGCCGGAGCTTTCTTCCGCTATCCATTTCGTTTTGTGGTTCTACTGGGCTTCGGAGTCGCATTGCTCAGTGCGGCTGCGCTTGAGGTCGTTTGGCGGCGGTACGGACGATGGGTTGGAGGAGTTAGTTCGGCTGGTATCGCTATCGCACTGATTCTGAATCGGGGTCTTCTCTTGACGGGCGACGGCTTTCGCGAGTTTCCCGACCTCACGGAACCCATCTATGATCGCTTGGTTCGAATAGCTGGCCCGAACGGTCAAGGTCCGGTCCTTGAACTGCCAGTTGTCGCACCTGTTTCGGATCCGGAAGGCGGGTACTTGGGTACCGAAGTACGCGGCATGTTGGCAGCGACGCGACACTGGCTCCCCTTGGTGACCGGATTCACCGGGTACGTTCCGCCTCATCGCCGCTACCTCGACTGGCAAATATGGAACTTGCCGTCTACCGCGGCGTGGGATGCAATCGTAGACATGACTCACATACGCTGGGTGGTTCTGAGGCCGATTGAGCAGTGGCCCAAGGAAATGCGAACCCGACGTGATGGCATTGCGCGGATGCGTGGATTGCGTCAGGTTGCTGATGAGAACGGCTGGGGTTTGTTTGCGGTAACGACCGAGCCACCCAAGGAAAGCTGGTTTGGGGCGGTTGCCGCCGGTTCGCGGGCTGACCAAACGATTTTCGGAACTCCGCTGGTGCGTCTCGAGGAGAATACCGCCACGGCAACAACTGAAGGGACTATCCCGGATAGTCTGCCCCGCGGCCGTGCTAGTCAAGTCCAACTCGAGATAGCGAATATTGGTACCGCTACATGGCCCGTTGTGCCCGCTGACAAGAGCGCGCGCACGAACGTCGTGAACCTAGTCGCGCACTGGCGTCTTTTGAGCGGTAGCCCAGAGAAGGCGAATTATTGGCAACAGCTGCCTTTGGCACGCGATCTTCGTCCCGGTGAAAAGCTTAGCGGTCAGTTCAACCTGTTTGCCCCACCGACGGCGGGAGCGTACGAGCTCGAGGTACAGCCGTCGCAATTCGCGGGGGCGGCCTTTCGCACCCCTGGAAACGTCCCGTTGCGCCATGTCGTGGAGGTTGGGTCCGAGTAGTGACTCGCTGATGCGCTTGCGATCGCGGACGTCACCGCGAGCGAGCTCGGCGGACGGGAAGAGGAGCAGCTCCTCTCGCGGCTTACCCGCCTCCCATACAAGGTGTCGCGGAGCCTCTTCACGTCCGTTCCATCCGGTTTCCTACTTAGGGTCGGACTTTGCGCATACGGCGACTGCCCTGCCGTTACGAGGATGGGACGTCCAGCACCGGTCAATGGACTATGGTAATCCAAACGGAGATCCTTCTAATCGGCTCGCGATAATGCACAACGACGTGCCCAATCCAGGTAGTGGACTTCTTCGGAAAGTCCGCGGCTATCGGTGCTTAGCGCTCGTCGTGAGCATCCTTGTGATGCTATCCGCTACCGCAGATGGCCGAGGTGCGCGGAACTGGAAGGATGGTTGCTCAGACGGGTTGATTGTCCGCCTTCCTGTCGACCAGAAGCCATACCATAAATTCCTCCGCACTCCTGAGGGATCCGAGCGTTGGGTCTCGCCACCGTTGTTCACAATTCAATCATCCATGATTGAGAGCGCGGCGACATTCCAGTATCAAGTGGATGCGCCGTTGGAGGCCCGTAGATCAAGGGGATTTCGCAAAGGGTCCCGGCTTTCCGTCCGGCTTAGCCTCAATGCAGCCGGTCGTGACGCACTCGATGGAAAATTGGGCGACAGACGGCTGGGTGATTCTGAAGAGTACCGACATAACCCTGAGTTAATGGAGAATCTCCAGAGAGACCTCGGAGAGTCCGGCTGGAGTGAGACTCGCTTTGCCAAGCAGGTGCTCGAGTGTAACGGATATGCGCTAGACGCATTAGTTTCGGGAACCAAAGACGCACCAATGGTGGAGGTGTTCATCTTCGGGTCCGCGGACGACGCGCGGCACTTTGCGCAAGTTCTTACGGGTCACTCGCATAGCGCCCCGCCTGCTGCCGACTAACAGCGCTGTGTTGGCTTTCGAGTGTCCACCGTGAAGTGACCGCGCGTCGATTTCGTTTTTCACGTTTCCACCGAATACGCGTAGCGGCCGATCCGCGCCGACGTTTGACACGCTTGGTCGGAGCGAAACACAAGCGGAGAAAGAGCTCGCCGCTCACACGCGGCCGATTAAAGCCGCGCCTAAAGGCGACAGCGTCGCAGTATTTCGACTCCTTTCTCAACCTCCGAGATCGGCAGCCGAATAAGGAGATCTGGAAGCTGACACGGTGGGGCCTGTTCTAGGCTGTCGGCGAATTCGCGCAGTGATCGGACGAACCGCAATCGAGCCCGGTCGGCGATACTCATCGGAATCACATTGTGTGTGCTCATGGGATTCGTCCTTGGCGGACGCCGGGCTTCGAGTCCAGAGGCACCGCCGGCAAGTAGTTCCACAAACGCACTATCCGGACCGATCGGTCAGCGCCCAAGATCATCGCGACTTGACTTTCTCTAGCTGACGGTGGTCCAACGAGGCTGAGAGGAAACGGAGGACCCTCCAATGCCCCGACTCTTCGCACCGCCGACTGTCATCGCCCACTGGGATACGCTGATCGAAAATCTTCAGACCTCGTCGTTGGAGTTCTACAAGGGGGTCGAGGAGGCTCTCACCAAGCGCGAACTCCCGGACTCCCGCACGTTGCGCGTGGATTGGCAGGAGGGAGGCGTCCTTTCAGCAAGGCGGGAATACGTCCGCGTGACTCGCGGCCGATACCGCTTTGACGTGTGCGCCGCGCCATTCGGCAGAGGGTTCTTCGTCTCGTGGTGGCTCGGCGAGCCACTGCCGTCCGGGGTGATACCGACGGTCCTTACACTTGTGGCTTTCTACTTCGCAACTGGCATGATGCGCGAGTCATTTGGGATCCGCCCATACTTGTTCTTGGGGCCCATGGGCGGGCTCGTGCCGCTAGCATCAGCGTTGCTTCTTGTGCTCGGTGTCTTCCTGGCGATCGGTGTCTTCATCCCGGAGAGTCCACTCGATGCCTACATCATGGCGATTCCATTCATCGGGCGAGCATACGCACGCCTCTGCCGGCCGCCGACGTACTATCGCCTCGACATGGCGCTCATGTTTCAGTCGGCCGTTCATGCCGCCGTGCTGGACGTAGTGGATAGTCTCACCAAGGTGAACGGGTTGCGTCCACTTTCGGAGCTCGAGCGAAAACCTATTTTAAGGGTTTTTTGCAATAATTCCCGTCATTCGACGTAGCCCTCTCGCAGTTCGTCTGCACTTGCGGCCGAATCGGTTGGCCACATCGGCGCGAGAGGCACTTCGCTTCCGATGGGCAAGAGGCTCGAGGGTTGAGCGATCGAGCCCCAACATTGGACGATCACCAGCCAACGCTACAGTCGGTGTTTTGGCGTTGGTTACGCGTGAGACCTTCCATGGGATCTTGTCTTCTCTAAGACGCCTAGGACTCTTCACATGCCGGCACTGCCCGAGCACATGACCTGTCTTTGGAGGACACCATGCGAGCGAAGAGGCGGTACCTGTTTGGATGTGGATTGCTTCCTATCGCCTTTGGTGCATCTCTGGCCAGCGCGGAGCCGCCTCCCGGTCAATGGACCGAGCCTCGTGCGTGGGCGGGCGGGCCCATTCTCGGCCCGCACAGCCGTCAGCATCCACAACGTCTCAGCCGCGGCAATCTCGTCGCAATGTGGCAGTGGATGATGAATCACGCCTGCGTGGCCACCCCAACCCTTTTGGCGACAGACGGCATCTATGGCTCATTGACACAGGCGGCGACGCTAAGATGGCAAGCCAATCTGCAATCGCAGGTGCCTAAGGTGAGGGTGACACTCGATGGCATCGTCGGAGGGCAAACCTGGAATCTCACCAGATTTTTGTATCTGTCAAAAGTCAGCGCGGATGCCCAATGGGACACGAACGCATTCAAACCCACCTCCTCGCCATGTAGAGATCTTTGCAATCATGATGTCATGAAGATCCTGTTCAATCGGCCTTTCAAGACGTGGTTTTTCAGGTTTCCCATTTCGGGCGAGAAGCTACGCGTAAATTGGCCCCAAATTAGCGCGGACTGGACGGAACCATGTACGTTGCCGTAATCGCCTAACGGTATGCGACTCTTTGGTTTCGGACAGCCACCTTTCGATCCACATTGAGCCGTATGTTGAACTACGCGCGGGGTAATCTAGACGGCGATAACCACCCATTTTCAGCGAAAGTTCGTTTGACGATCGAGGAGCAACTCACCGAGCAGTTCTACCGCTGGGAGCTCCGTGGTCGGGGCTGGCAGATCTGGGATGGTGCCGTCGAACTGGAGCCGCCGTTTCGCCCCTTTGTTGGACACTTCGTCCGAGCGCCGACCCGCCGCATCGATGACGCAAGGAAGCCGACTCTTCTCGGCAGCTTGATTGAGCGGTTCAGGCGGATTGGTGAACGGCCCGCTACCGAGCAACCCGAGCCCGACGAGGAGCCGGTTCCGGGACTAGAGGACAGAACGAGCGAGATTGTCGAGCATACGATTACGCTGCCCGATGACCTCAAAGTCACGAAGGAGCGCGCCGAGCGGTTTCTCCTGGCACTTTCTCCCCTTGGGCATCCACTCTCCTTCGAGCTCATTGGCGTCGCCGGGGCGGTACGAGTGACGCTCGCATGCCGTCCATCCGACTCACCGGATGTCAGGCGAGCTCTCGGTGCTTACTTCCCCGAGACCGGAATCCTCGAGCACGCCGAGTCGCTTCCCGATCTCTGGAGAAGAGATGAGGACCGGTTCGGAGTCGTCGTCGACTTTGGCCTCTCGCGCGAGTTCATGCTGCCGCTCAAAACGGTCCGCGACTTCGACGTTGATCCCTTGATATCGACGGTCGCGGCGCTCGGCGATCTCCGGGATGACGAGATGGGTGTCGTCCAGGTGCTCCTGCAGGCGACGCGCAACCCGTGGGCACCGAGCGTGCTGCGCGCGGTGACAGACGGCCACGGACGCTCCTTCTTCTCGGATGCCCCCGAGATTCTCTCGCAGGCATCGGACAAGATTGCGCATCCCTTCTTCGCCGTGGTCGTACGCGTGGCTGCGCGATGTCCCGAGAACCAGCGATCGTGGTCCATTGTGCGAGCGCTCGGCGGAAGCTTCCGGCAGTTCGCGGATCCAGGGGGCAACGAGCTCATCCCGCTCTCTAACGACGACTACCCCGATGACCTCCATGAAGAGGACCTCCTCGCCCGGCAGACGCGCCGGTCCGGGATGCTGCTCTCCGCGGACGAGCTCGTCTCGCTCGTCCACCTACCGTCCTCGTCCGTCCGCTCGGAGGGCCTGGCCCGCGAGGCGCGAACGACGCGCGCTGCCGCGCCTATCTCCCGTAAAGGTATCGTGCTCGGAGAGAATCGCCATCGCGGGAAGACTCGGACCGTTACGATCGCGCCCGAACTTCGCATGCGCCACACCTACGTCGTCGGGGCCTCCGGTACGGGCAAGTCGACGCTCCTCTTGCGCATGATCCTGCAGGACATCGAGAACGGCGACGGGGTCGGCGTACTCGATCCGCACGGCGACCTCATCGACGAGGTGCTCGCGCGCATTCCGGAGAGCCGACTCTCGGATGTGGCAATCCTCGACCCGTCTGACGAAGCATACCCGGTCGGGTTCAACGTCCTTGAGGCACACTCCGAGGTCGAGAGAAACCTCCTTTCCTCTGACCTCGTCGCGATTTTCCGGAGGTTTGCGACATCGTGGGGAGACCAGATGACGTCCGTCTTGGGGAACGCGATCCTCGCGTTCCTCGAGAGTGACGGCGGTGGGTCGCTCCTCGATCTGCGAAAGTTCCTGGTCGATGCGGCATTCCGGAAGGAGTTCCTCGCCTCGGTCCGAGACGCGGAGATCGTCTACTATTTCGAGAAAGAGTATCCGCTCCTCAAAGGGAATCCCTCGGCCTCGATCTTAACCAGGCTCGACGCATTCCTCCGGCCGAAGCTGATCCGCCTCACGGTCGGGCAGCGACATGGCACTCTCGATCTTCGGCGTCTCATGGACGACCGGAAGATCTTCCTCGCCAAGCTCTC
>Ga0070741_10002045_pt1 | contig 56427 bp, 80 predicted proteins | sample Coa_R1_4_FD_66440 | JGI IMG/M metagenome (GOLD analysis project Ga0070741, IMG submission 66440) | Surface soil microbial communities from Centralia Pennsylvania, which are recovering from an underground coalmine fire - Coalmine... | ecosystem: Environmental > Terrestrial > Soil > Unclassified ... | reverse complement strand
GTTAAATTGCAGCGAGCAATACGAGGGGTCGCGACGGCGCTTTGCGAGCGCGAACTTGAAGAGCTTTTTCACGCGCTTCATCACGTTCACGATCGCGTATTCTTTTTCTCCGAAGGCGCCGACCATCCACGCGTAAAAATCTTCCCCACGCGCCTGCATTTCGTCGATGGAACGAATCCCGTTCCGGTCGCACCAGTCCAGGAAAACGCGGAACGCATAGTCGATCTCGGTTTTTGTCGAGCGGGCGCGCGACACATATAGATCGGGATGCTTGCGGTAATCCTCTGCGAGTTGGTAGAGCGTAGTCCCGGAGTGGATGTGACGGTCACCCTCGGACTCGGCGTCGGCGTGTTTCGTGGGCCACGACAGCCCATCGATCGGCGCGAAGAGCGGCAAACCGCCTTCGATCCGACGCGTCATTTCAGCCCACCATGCGCGGCACTCGTTCATCGTCCCGCGAAAGTAAAGCTGCTTTTGTTGCCCACGAGGCCCCACGCCCTTGCGGGCCCGGAACTCACCGTTACCGAGTGGCCTGATTCCGGTGGACGTCCTCCTTTTCTTTTTTTCCATTGTCGTTTAGGATTGGTTGAAAAAGCTCAAAGTAGTGAAGGCTTTCCTCCAGTCGCTCCAGGAGGAAAGGCGGCGTAGGCGTCCCGTCGGGACCCCACACAACCGCACCCTGAGCAAGCAAGGCGCGGATGTCAGTTTTTGGCAAATCTATCATGGCAGAAGCTTTGGGTACTGCGAGTTATAGAGTCGTTTAGGTATATAAAAAACAACGGCGAGGGTCTGGGAATCATCCGCTACGGCGGCTTTGCCCCAGCACTTCGACGACAGATAAAAGAGCGCGGCGTTCGGCTTCCGTCAGTGGAATACCACCGAAGGTTGCGCCATTCCGTAGCGCGTATTCAATATCTATGGGTTCGGGCTTCGTGCCCACGAGAGGTGTCGCGCTCCGAAAACGAGGTGCATCTTTATAGAACTCCTCATTCGTGAGTCCTAACGCAGCGATTAAGCGCGCTTTGGTTTTGGGATGTGGGTGAACAATGGCGCCCTTGCTGTTGGGACCTTCCCGGAATGCCTTTACGATACGGCTGATGCCAGAATTGGAGATAGCGAACCCGTCCGGCTGGCCTTCTGAGGCTGCTCGGGCAAGATCTGTATTTCCCATGCCCCGCTCTTCCATCCAATGGGAGAGCAACTCGGCAAATGTTTTTTCCATAAGTTAAAGTCGGATTGAAGGTGTGTGAGGATAGAGTAACGCCGCGTAGCTCAGGGTAAGTTCGTGAAAAATAAGAAGAATCAAGGAATTCATAATTCTTGCGAACTATGCCTGAGTGGTTCTGAGTTGTATTAATGTAATTGATTTTTAGGCTCTTTTGCATGTCACAATCTGCCCCAACTCTCACACCTCGCCAGCAGCGTTTTCGCGCACGCTGGCGGGAGCTCTACCCCGGAGTCGTGACGTATGCCGAGATCGCGGCATTCTTCCGGCTCAAAGTCTCTACACTTCGTAACGAGAAGTGCTATGGCTTGTTGGTAGCGAACGGGAGCACACTTGGCCCTCCGCGATTCACGGAGGACGATGTGTGCCGGTGGGCAACGAGGACCGGCAGGCTGCCCAAAGAATAGTTACAATCGCATGAGCGATCATGCCGCATGAGCGATTATGCGTTTAAACGTATCCGCGTGGGTCGTAACGCGGAAGGCGTGGCATCGGTTCGTCCGCCACCCCTCGCAACGGTTCGGCACACTTTAACGGAACTTCACGCGAGCGGCGCCTACGGAACGGTCCCTAAACTTACGATGCGCTCCTCTCTGTCTCTCTCTATGAAGCACGCCCTTTTACAGCTACTCAACGCTCCTAAATCCATCAAGACGCTGGAGCGTGAGCTGGCGGCTTCGAGGCGAGAGATCGTGCGAGCGATTAACGAGCTCGCCGACGAAGGGTATCCCGTCGTCGGAACGTCGAAGGGCTTTGTCTGCGCCCAAAGCGCCGAGGAGATGGTGGCACACTCCGAGACGATGCGAAAGCGGGGCCAGAGCCTTCTCAACAGGGCTCGAGACATTCGGGCGCGGGCGGAAACGCTCGCGGCCGCACGTCCTAACTTCTCCACGCAATTCAGCTTATTCCATGCGTGACTTTTATTTCTAAGCTCTTTCTTCGCCGACGATCGCAACGCCGCGCGGAACTGCGGTTTTTAGCGGCGGAAGCTGCGGCGCGAGTGAGCGCAAGGCGCGATATGGCGCTTCATTCCCTGTGCTGGAGTTTTGAACGCCGCCTCATTGGCGCGGAGCAACTCGCGCATGCACTATACCAGATTACGCAAGTAACGGTAGTGCCTCATCAGAAACGATTACCAAACCTATGAGTAATTGGCAAAAGCAACAACGAAAGCCTCGAAGCTAAAGGGGATCGCCCCATCCCAGACGCGTCCCAGTAAACCGAAAGTCGTCCTCTTCGGAGCGTACGGAGTGGGCAAGACCTGGACCGCTCTTAAATTCCCGAAGGTCTATTATATCGATGTCGAAGGCGGCGCCGATCTGAGCCATTATATGAAGCTGCTGGAAGAGTCCGGCGGAACGTATGTCGGTCCGGATCACGGCAGTCGCGACTTAGACAGCGTTATCGACCAGGTCGAGGGGCTCGCGACCGAAGAACATCCCTATCAGACCTTAGTTATCGACTCCCTCACGAAGCTCCTGAACCTGGAGATTCGGAAAGAGCGCGAAAACATTATCAAGGCCACGGGTAAGGACCCGGCCTATGGCGCCGAGAAGAAGCCGGTATTGAGTAAGCTCCGAAAGCTACTCGACTGGATTCATCCGCGGCTCGATATGAATACGTTCCTTATCTGCTACGAGAAGGACGAATACGTCGGCGGCGAGCGCTCCGGTAAAACCGCGGACGTGCCGATCGAAGCGATGCACGACCTCCACTTGATTTTACAGATCAAACAGCTTAGCCGCGAGAAACGCCAGGCGTTACCGATCAAGTCGCGCCTGGAAGCGTTCCCGCAACTCCAGCCCTTCGAGTGGAGCTATGAGGAGTTCGGCAAGCGGATCGGCTTCGATACGATCACGCGCGCTACGGAGCTCTTCCACCCGTGCTCGCAGGAGCAAGTCGCGAGATTCGAATATCTCCTTGAAACTATTTCACCGGCCGAAAAAGACCAGCGTCGTGCGAAAGCGCTTCGGAGCGTGAACGCCGACGACTATTCCCAAGTCTCCACGGTCACAATGGACACCTGGGTCGCGAAGCTCGATACAGAGCTCCGGGCCAAGGTCAACGCTCTTTAAATAAATTCCTATGACAGTAACATATAAGAACCCACCCGTGGAAGCGCGGGGTAACTTCCTATTGCCCCTCCTGGAGGGGAAGAAGTTCGCAATTTATGACGGCGTCGTCGTAAGTGCGGAGCTCACGAAATCGAAAGCGAACGACCCGATGCTCAAGGTCAAAGTGAAAGTCTTTGGTCCTGATTTCGAAACGACGATCTTCGACAACGTGCTCCTCACCAACGAAAAGACGGCATGGCGTCTCAAAGACTTCGTCCAGTCGGTCGGTCTCGATTACGAGGCAGGCCAGTTCGAGATCGACGAGATTCTCAACTGCTCGACGCAGGTCAAGATCATCCACGAAGAGTATAACGGCGAGGTCCGGAACAAAATCCAGACCTATATTCCACGCGAAGAGGCGGAACGCGCCGCCAGCCAGGCGCAGGCGTTAGCGAGTGCCTCAGACGACCTCGCGTTCTGAAATGAACAAAGCGCCACTCACCCAACGCCCGTTCGCCGGTGCGCTCCGCCATCTGGCGGGGTCGCCGGCCGACACGAGGCGTCTTCCACTTCGTCCCAACCCCCAGCCTCGCCGCACGCAGAAACGGCCGAGCGTACCGCAAGGCCCGACGCCGCAAATGGCGTTCGATCGCATCTGGACACATTTCGTCCTGGAGCGAAAACCGGGCGGTATGAACGAGAACGGCTTCTCGAATTACCGAGGCGAGGGCGGATTGCGGTGTGCGATCGGACTCCTTCTTCCGGACGATCTTTACGACGTATGGATGGAAGGTTGTCCGATCATGCAGGTCGTAAAACGTTACCCGGACGTCTGGAGATACTTCTCGCGCATCCCGCCGAAGCTACTCTCCGCGCTCCAGGGCGCGCATAGCGACGCGGCGATCCGCTGGGCGCAGGATGGAACCGATTTCCACGCGGAGATCGAACGCTCTCTCCTCAAAATCTCACGGCAATTCGGTCTTTCTATTCCCAGGACGGTTCCCGTATGACTAACCAACACGTCTTCGAGCAAGTCTGGCGTCATTTCGTCGTCGAACGGAATGAGCCGGGGATGGCGCAGGGCGTCTGCTTTCTTCGCGGCGCGAACGATACGCGCTGCGCGATCGGCCTTCTGATTCCCGACCGGCTATACGACGAGTCGATGGAGAACCGGAAGATCGCGGTCCCCGGGGGATTCTCACACACTACCCACGCGTCGCTGAGCACTTCAGTAACGTTTCGGGTCAGCTCCTCGAGAGTCTCCAGTGGGCCCACGACTTCGCCGCGATGAACCCCGACGCCGATTTCTACGCGGAGATCGAAGCCTGCCTTATCGAGATCGCCCAACGTCACCGGCTACGTCTCCCCTACATCGAGGAAGCGTAGTGCCGGAAGAAATTATCATTGCTATCGATCCCGGCCGCAGCGGAGGATTCGCGGTAAAAGATTCCGAAGGCATTCGCCTGTATCCGATGCCGGAAAACGAATTCCGCACGGTCAAACTCATCGACAGCATCGCGCCCCGCGAGCAGAGCGTCCGGGCCGTTATCGAGCATGTCGGCTCGCTCGGTCCTGGCGATCCCCTCAAAGGGCAGCGGCTCTTTAACTTCGGCAGAGGCTACGGCTTTCTGCGCGGAGCGGTTATCGAGCGCCAAATACCATTAACGCATTATCGCCCGCAGGTCTGGCAGAAGTCACTCGGCATTACGTCGAAGGGCCAGGAACGAAAACGCGAGCTAAAAGAGAGAGCCTTATCGCTCTATCCCGAACTCGCGAAACAGATCACGCTCAAGACTTGCGACGCACTCTTACTCCTTAATTACGAATTAACACAATGTCAACAGCACAAGTCATAGTCCTCTTCGCGCTCGCCGCACTCGTCGCCGGCGCGGTTTATGCCGACAAGAACTGGGATAAAATCAAAGCGTGGTGGAAGTCCCTCGAAGAAGAGGATGACAGCTACTACTACGACGACGAAGAGGGCGACCCCACGCCCTCGGGTTCCCCGATCGCCGTAACGGAGCCGGCCGCCCCCGCGGCCACGGCGTCGACCACCGCGCCGGTCGCGACCCCAGCGCCAGCGCCAAGCACGACCGCCCCGGCTCCCGCGAACGCCTCCGTCTGAACATTCCCACGCGAGAAACGGCGCAAGGCAGACGACCTACGCTTGCGCCCTCTCTCCCAAATAATTATTTGTGGAGAACACACTACTACGGTGGGAGCGCATTCCTGGCGCTCACGCGGCGGAACGTCACCTCTTCGAACGGTGGCAGGGCCTCGATAAAGAGGACAACGCCGTCGCGAGCGTTATGTGCGACCACGTTAAAGCTCGCTGGACCTGGAGCGTCATCGCCTCCAGCGATCGCGACATCAACACGTATGAACGCTGCCCTTCCTTCGAAGCGGCGGTCCAAGAAGCGGAAGCTGCTTATGCCAGAATCAAAGACCATGAAGAGCGTAAAGCCGAAAGAGCCCGCGCGCACGCTTTATGACATCGTCGGATCGTTCCTTGACGGCGCCTACGTCGATATTAATAACGAGCGTTTCTTTGTGGAGTATTCTATCGGTAAAGAAAGGCATTCGACGGTGTATGCTGACCTGTCGAGGACACTCGTAGTTCCCAACGGAACGATCGTGCGACTCGGTAACCCGCGGCTCGCCTTCGAATTCCACATCGACGAGCCAGGCGGAACGACGGTCGAGGTCGTAAACGGGTCCCGGCGCGAGGAGATCGAAGATGTGAAGCGTCAATACGACAGCATCATCGACATACTCGCGAAGCTCGGGCTCGAGCTCGCGAAGAAGGATTGCCGGTGCGCCTGTGGCTTCGGTTGCGGGAAGGACTACCCCTATCCGTGGGGAACTCCCCTACCCGCTCCGATCGGGATTGGAGCCTGGCCGCCTGGCACAATTACAATGTAAGCGCGCTTCATGCCCGAAGAGACCAAGCAAACAACGCCCGCGAGACTTCCCCCGCACGACACTCGCGCGGAGCAAAGCGTCCTGGGCGCGATGATGACGAGCCGGGACTCGTTGGAACAGGTCATCCGAACGATCGGCACCCGCGCGGTCGAGCGGAACCCTTTCTTCCTCGCGTCCCACGCCACCATCTATGCTGCTGCGGCGGAGCTGTATGCGGAGGGAGAGGTAGTCGATTCCCTCACCGTCCGCAACCGGCTCGAGCGTAAAGGGGAACTCGACACGGTGGGCGGCGACGCGTACCTCATCGAGCTCACCGGCGCCGTTGCAGGTCACGAAGGCGTGGGCGCGCACTGCGCCATCATTCTCGATAAGTACGTTGGCCGCGAGGCGATTCGTATTGGCGAGGACCTGCAAGAGGGGCTTTCGCGTGGACGGGTCGATACGCTTACGCTCCTGGAGGCAAAAGGCGAAGAACTACTCACTCTTCGCACGGCCGGCCAGCGTAAGGCGCATATACTCTCCATGACGGAAGCCCTCGAGACGGCCAGCGCCAGGCTTAACGCCCAGTCGAGCGCCCCCGGCATCTACGGCATCACTTCGGGACTGTCCGACCTGGACGCTTATACGGACGGGTGGCAGAAAAGCGATCTCATTATCCTTGCCGCGCGGCCTTCTCAAGGCAAAACGGCACTCGCAATTCACGAGACGCTTGCCGCCGCCCTCAACCGCAGCCCCGTCGGATTCTTTAGTCTCGAAATGAGCGCATTCAGCCTCGTCGTTCGAATGCTCGCGAACTTGTCGGAGATCGACTCGAAGCTAATCAATAAGCTCCGGTTCGAGCAGGACGAGTTCACGCGGTTCTACGAAGCCGTAGACCAACTCGAAGCGCTCCCCATCTATATTGACGAAACGCCGGCGATCACACCAATGGAGTTCCGGTCCAAGGCGACCGAAATGGTGCGCCGATACGGGGTGGAACTTCTCGTCGTCGACTATCTCCAGCTCATGCAGTGCGGAGTTCGACAGCCCTCTCGCGATCGCGAAGTGGGATTCATTACGGGGAGCCTGAAGGCCGTCGCGAAAGAACTCGACGTCCCCGTTATCGCGCTCAGCCAGCTCAACCGCGGGATCGAAAGCCGCGGCGGAGCGAAAGGCGAGGAGAAGCAAGCTGCGCGACCGCAGCTAAGCGACCTGCGCGAGAGCGGTAACATTGAGCAGGACGCCGACGTCGTTCTCTTCCCGTGGAACCCGAATCCCGTGAGCGGCCAAAACTTCGGCAAGCTGGGGGAGCCTTACAAGCTTATCGTCGCCAAGCAACGCAACGGAGAAGCGAACGTGATGGTGGACGTGCGGTTCGTCAAGTGCTTATCTAAATTCATCAGCGGAGCTCTTATCTAATGCCCAGAAGAAAAATCACACCGCAAATCGAGTGGGTAGAGCCCAACACCCTTAGCGTGGCGAACGCGCCAGAGACTCGCCCAGCGAGCAGCCCAAGCGTAGCCCCCGCGCCCCACGACGAGCCGGTGAAAGCCATCCCCGCGGCCGACGTGCCGCGCGTTGTGAGCGTGCTTCGCCGCAACCTCGAGCCCGGAGGTAAGTGGAGCACGAAGCCGCCCGACTGGGTGACGAAGCTACTACTCTTCACTATCGACTGCCTTGCGGTAACTATCTCACAACAACAATGACAGAAAACGACAACGACTTACCGTTGCAGCCGGACGAAGAAGAGGAACATTATGTCGTGCCGATCCAAAGCGAGGCGGCGCTACTCGTCTCGACGGCACTGCAAACGCTCTTACTCAGAGAGCCCGGCCGCAGGATGCGGCTAACGACGTCCGACCTCAGCAAGATCAGGGTCATGGGGACGACTCTCCACATCACCGTTTACGACGACGGCGCGGAGATCGAGCTTCGAGCCCCGGAGGAGGGTGGACATGACTATTGAGTGGATCGTCGCCAGTATCTTCTGCACGGCGCTTGCGTATGCCGGGGCCGGGATTTTTTTTAAAGGCTCTCGGCTGGTATCGAAGCGCTCGCGTAGTGTACGGCTGGTAGATGAACTGTCCCTGCTGCGGCGAGCCGGGTAGGGACTTCGGGGGGCGTATCAACATCAACCATTATCCGATGTTCCTATGCGACCCCTGTCCCTGCCCGAAAGGCGAGCACTTTTTTTCGGCCGACCCCGACCCGCAGTTCCAGTGGTGGAAGCGGAGGGAACCCGAAAAGAAAAAGAAACCCAACAAACCTAAGAAGAAGACAACCGAACCAATCGTCAAGCGAATATCGAGGAAGCCCAAAGACACCCTCTCGGGCAATCTCTTTTCGTGACCGCGACTGGTAACCTATTTATGATCTATAAACACACAAAGACCGGGCAGCTTGCGGTCTGTATTCATTTGGACCCCGAAACGGCGTTTCGCTGGAGCGGGCAGCGGGACCACGTCTGTCTCGTTCAACTCGTCGGAAGCGGGATCGTAAAGCTCTATACGCTGACGGAGTTCGAACGCGAATTCCAAATGGCGGACTTCGGTCCTGGCCCGATCGGCAGCTTGACGACCGAAGCTCGCGTGCGCCTGGTCGACGAAGGAGTAAAAGCGTTCGCGGAGGCGCTCGACGCCCAGCTCAAGCCGATCCTGTCGCGACTGGAAGCGCTCGAAAACACGAGCCGCCATTACTCGTCGCGGACCTGGACGAACCTCACGACGCTCGTCAATAATAAAGTCGACGCGCTCGAGCGATCGATCGATAAGCGCCTCGATCCGCTGGAGCAATCTCACGCGGCTCGCCTTACGATCGGCGAGAAGGTGGGCGAGCTCTTCCGCGCGCACGTCGACGACGTGAATGCGACGCAGGCGGCGCTCACGGATGTCGGCCGCAATCTACGCCTCATCCGCCGAAAGGTCGGCATGCCGGACGAACTGGTTATCAACGGTAAGCTTCAGAAGATCGAGTCGAGTATTGGAATCAATCCCGAGCCGGTCTTCGACATCGACGATTTTGACGACTACGACGAAGCGGCGGATGTCCGAGGCTACTACGGCGGTGTAGGAGCGACGCAGGCGCCGCTATCTATGTACGCTATCCATGCGAAAGGAATGTACTCGGGGACCGAATACACCTACTACGCAAGGGCTAAGTCGTCGGCGGATGCGGTTGACAGAGCCAACGACTATTTCAAGCGCAGCGGCTATATGCTCGCGATCGTCGGAACCCAGAAGGTGGATGCCGCACCGCCCAAAGGCCAGATTATCCCTTAAAGCCCTATTTCACGTTCCAGGTCTGCCACCGGCCGGGGCGTGGGATTTTATTTGCCAATGAATTTAAAACAGCTACAACACGAGGTCCACGCGTGGACGCTCGAAAATTTCGAACCGCTCGACTCGGTCTACTCGCTCTTAGGAGTCGTGGAAGAGGTCGGCGAGCTCGCCCACTCGGTGTTAAAATCGAAGCAGGGTATTCGCGGAACGCTTATCGAGCACCGCTTTAAACAAAAAGACGCGATCGGCGACATCGTCATCTTTCTTCTCGACTACTGTAACAAACGCGGGTTTGACCTCGAAGAAATTTTAGAGGAGACGTGGAACGAGGTGAAGCAGCGCGACTGGAAGAAGTTCAAGTACGATGGCGTCAGCGCCCGGACGAGCGGAGGTACAGCGTGAGCGTCGAAAGCGACATCCGGGATTACTCGGAACGTTTAAACAGGCTACTCGCGGAGCACGGCGACGAAATCGAAGAGTACAATGCGATGGTCCATGCGGCGCGCACGAACTCCGAAATTCCAGCCGAAGAGCTGGGGGGGGTTCTGACGTCGCTCTATCACCGGTACAACACGACAGTATTCATCGGTCGAGACGCAGTGAAGCTGATTGACGAGCTGGGAAAGATATTAGATATTCGTTCTAAGCTCATCCGCGATCACAATAAGAGCGTGCCGCGCGACCACGAACTCCTCACCGATCCCAACGAGACGTTCGGCTGGCTCGAAATGATCCAGGACGAGACCTACGACGTCTCTTCCAAATTCTCGCTCCACGACAAGGAGCGGGCGCGCGCATTTTTAAAACAGCTTGACGATCTCGAAAAACAACGGGAGGGAAAACTTTGAAGCTCTATTTAGCTGGCCCCATGACGGGCTACGCCGATTACAACTTCCCCGCCTTCAACGAGGCGGCGAAGGTTCTACGGGGCTGCGGCCACGAGGTCGTGAATCCGGCCGAAAACTTCGGCGGCAGACGCGATCTGCCGTGGGAAGAATATCTTAAACACGACGTAAAGCTCCTCGTCGACTGCGAGGGCCTCGTGGCGCTTCCAGGATGGAACGCCTCTCGGGGTGCTGTGCTCGAATATAATTTAGCGGAATCCCTTCGCATTAAAACGTTCCATTACGGTGCGTTTAAAGCTGCGATCGATCACCCGCTACTCGATATTGCGAGGGAACGGCTATCGCTCTGGGAGGACTCCGAATGAGTAAGGCAGTTGAACAAGCACCGGAGGGCGTGAAGAACGACAGCGGGAAGGCCCGCTTCGACCTCATGAGCCCGGCCGTCCTGATGGAGCTCGGGGAAGTATTCGAAATGGGAGCGCGGAAATACGCCGATCGCAACTGGGAAAAGGGTATGAAGTGGGGGCGCATCTTTGCGGCGCTCATGCGGCACGCCTGGAAATTCTGGATGGGGCAGCGGCACGATGCCGAGGACGGTCAGCATCACCTGGCCTCCGTCCTGTGGTGCGCGATGACACTCATGCACTACGACCTCGAATACGAAACGTATGGAAAATACGACGACCGAAGCGACCGAGCGAAAGCGCGCGCAGCTCAGAAACGAATATGACTCACGAGTTCGAAGCCCGAAGAGTAGAATGCCCGCACTGCCACGCCCGGAGGGGGTTCGCCCCCCTTCGCGGATTGGCGGGGTGCGGCTACTGCCACGCATGCGGCTACACCGTTACCCCCGCATACGAAAAAACGGGAGAGGCTGAAGCAGCCCCACCCGTGAAAAAATTGTTGCCAGCCGAAGAAGCAGAACAAATGCTCTCGCCGCTTATCAAGCGTTCCCTGAAATACTTAGAAGCCAACGATCCGGCCGTTAATTCGTTCGGCCTCATCCTCGCGAAGCTGACGTCGATCGAGACGCTGCGCTCGTGGCGCGTGGGGTTGGAGGCGGGCGGGATCGTGACGCACTGGATGGCGGACGCGGATGGCCGGATCATCAATGGCAAGAGAATGCGCTACGACGGATTCGAGCGTACGGGCGATGTGGAATTTTTATTACGCACCAAAGATGGAGGCTCCCAGGTCCTATACGGCCTCCATCAGCTCAAACGCAAGGGTACGATCGTCCTCGTCGAGAGCGAAAAAACAGCGATCGTCGCGTCCCACTTTTTCCCAGGAACGATCTGGCTTGCAGCCGGAGGATGCACCGGGATTAGTAAAGAAAAGGCCGCTCCACTTGCCTGCCGGCATATCCTCATCGCATTCGATCTCGATGAAGCCGGGATGAAGGGTGCGAAGTTCTGCGGGGACAGGCTACGCGACGCAGGCGCGTTGCCCAAAATTCTCAACATCCGCAATATGTTTCCCGGTAAACCGGATGGCTACGATTATGCGGACTGGCTCATGGCAAGGAGTAGCGCAGAATAATAAGGGTGGCGGGGCGGCGCGCTCATCGCAAAATTTTCTCGCAACCAACATAGCCTGCGACCGCTGCGTACCCCGCCACCCTGTCCTGTCGTTTAGGATGACATCCTAATCACAGCTTATACCTGTGAGAATGTAAAGATAATTCGCACTTATTAGAAAAGCGCCTATGGAGTGTCGGTTTTGGGTATTCGGTGTGGAGATTATTGACGGTTTTTATGCCGCTCACCCCAAAAGAAAAAATCCCAAAGAGCCTCACGCGATAGGCGCTCAAAAACCACCGTAGCCGGACTCGCAGGTTGTACTTCCCTTTCGGAAAGTCCCTAAGATTGAAACAATTGTATCAGTTAGGTAGGTTTGAAACCGATTAAACTGCTATCCAGCCAGCGGCAGCAAAATATCGAACATGGCATGATACTAAAAAATTCGCTCGAGAAAAATCGGCTGTGATATTTCCCCTCACCCAACGCTCCTAACTAATGTCGGCGTGGCGATTTAATGCGCGCAACCTCATCCACCTTTATAACTCTTCCCAAAACGTCAGGTTTTATTTCTTCTTCTTGTCCCACTGTTAGGGCTGATTGATCGCTGACGCTTATTGTCATATTATCAGTGTCCGGCGGAGGAGGAGGTGGTGGAGGTGGGGTCGTAGAAATTGTAGTTGCCGCTGCACCTGTAATTGTAGTTTGAGGAAAAACGGGATCTGCCACCGTGATATACACCTCATAAATGTTTACCTCGGTTCCCTCACTGTAGTACATTCCCCCGTTTAAATTAACAATGAGATTAGAGCCTGTAATACCGCCAGAGAACTGCCGAAATTTTTGATACGTTAGGCGGTTGACCGTAACAGAATACACAATTTTTGGATTTTTCCATTTCGATTGAAGTCCATAACTAACGTTGTCGGCTTCTAACTGTTTTCGATCTAAAAATTGATTCTGAGGTGTTGAACTAAGAATTGTCTGATAGGTAACGTGGACTGATTCTGAGTCGCTAAGACTCGCTGCGATTCCCATCACAGCAGACACGTTAGTGTGAACACTCTTTGTGACATAGTCATTGAAAAATGGAGCAGAGGAAACCATAGAACTACTGAGCTTATTTGCGTTGATGAGATAATCCAAATCGCCGATCAAATCGATCTTTGTCTTTCCATTAGATTCCTCAATGTTCACAAGTCTTCCCACAAGATAAGGGGAGCTATTAAGCATGTTGGCAGGGAGCTGGTATCCTTCGAGGTCCACGTCTGGTAAAGTTGTAGTAAAACTTGCCTTTGCGAATTTGGCATCGATCGCCGCCTGTAATTGATCCTTGGTTATTGGAGGATCAGTTGTTGGGGGATTGACCGGCGGTTTCCCCATCGCTAAAAAAATAAGAGCAATAAAAACCGCGGTAAAGGACATCAACAATCTTTTTTTCATTATTGTAAGGGCCTAAATTGGATGATGGAACGTGTACAAAAGAACGACTTGCGCTGGATGCCGAGTTCCTCCGTTTTGGGCCGTTTCACACGCGCGGTGGCGGAAGATGGCGCGGCGGTGGTAGCCCGAGCGCATTCGCGAGAACGCTCCCAACTAAATTATCGACGTTCTCCTCATATAACTCGCTCACGCGCTTACGCATAAATGGAAGGAAGTCCTGCGGATCGTCGAATGGCGTTGCGGAGTCCTCGGAAATAATTCCGCCCGTTCCGCAGAACAGGCAGGCGAGCGGTAGGCTGTGGGAGCGGCGCTCACGCTCTAGTGCCTGCAATGCGTCCTCATGAGTTTCTTTTTTGTCGTCATACGCAATAATATCAAAAGGGTGGCCGTTGATACAACGGCGCGTAAGCAGATGCATCATGTATTTGTCGTTTAGGTTAGCGAGGCGGAACGGTTCCGGTCAATAGATCGGCTTCTTTTTATCGAAGCGTCCCTCGTCGATGTCCTGCTGTCGTTTACGCTGGACATAATCGACAATCTTCTCCATGTTGGCCCGGAGCCAATCGAACGTCTCTTTATTCATACCCCCAAAGAAGCGTGCCAGCTCCTTGTCGGAACGCATCGCGGTTTCGATCCGGGAATACATAGGTTTCTTACGGAGATGTGGAACTTCTATGTTGGGAAATTTCTCGTTCGGCCGCTCGACGCCAACGAGAAAACGCCAGGGCTGACAACCGATGCCTTGCGCGAGTTTTATAAGCTGCTCTTCGCTCGGGCGCCGCTTGGCGTTCATATAACGCCATAATGTCACCGGATCGATGCCGGCATCCGTCGCGATTTCTCCGACGCCCTTGGGCCGCGTTTTGCTACGCTCGCGCTTACCAATGAGCGCGCGAATGTTATTTGCTATCGTTATGTCGTTTGCGTCTGGCTTCATCGAGCATCCTTTCGTTGTCGGTCTTCATCCACATTATCATTGCGGGAATTCCCAAATTCACAAACAGCCACATAAGAATGAGTGTTGCTATATGGTCCATAGAAAAATAAAAAAGAGTGGCGGCCCAAAATATATTTATTTTAGATTAGCCTTAAAATCGCAGGACGAATTGGATATCCGAGCGACCTAATACTCAAACGGAACTTCTGTATTCAGGAAAACCTAATAACTCGAATGAATCCTCTCACGGATCGGCGGCAATCGTCACTTTCTTCGGGTTTTAGACGTCAGAATATAACGTCTTTGAATCGGACTCACATTTAAACGCCTGAATGCGATGTTCCTGGCGGGAGCGCCGATGAACCGTGATCGATTCGAAGTTCATAACAGTCCCAAATTTTTACCTTACTTTTGTGCATTAGGTTTTGTAACCTTCCGAGCTCTTATCGGTCTTCGTATTGTGAAATCATTTCGATTTTTCGCGTTTTTATGTGTTTGGGCGAGTGTCACTGCTCTTGCCGCCGCATTGCCGGTAACTGCCCGCGCTCAAAGCAACCCGCCGTTTAAAAACCCATCGCTCGACTCGGACTGCTATTTCCCGCAAATCGGCATGCCGGGCGAGATCGATACGATCATGGGAAATCAAGGCGAAGGACTCGGCACTTTCATTTACAATCTCGGCCCGCAGCCGGACGGCACTCCGGGGAATATGTTGATCGACAATGTGAAGGTCGTTGCAACAGGACCGACGTTTAATTTGCACGACTTGAAAGTGAAAGCGACCGCTAACCTCCCCGATGTCGATCCGCAATACATGCGGTTCGGCCATTTTCGTAATAAGACGAGCGTCGATATTTTGGAATGGAATTCCTGGGTTATCTATTGGGCCGATGCAAATGGAAATTATGACATTAAAAACAAAACGAAGTTAGAGACCCATGTTATTGGAAATGGAGTTGTTGCGGGAGGCTCAAGATTTATCGCCTATATTTCCCCGCTTATTTCCGACACGGTCGATGATATTGTTCTTGGCTATGGCACTAATGATTCCATAGAATCTCAGGACAGTATGTATTTAGTTCTGTTCAGTGGTGGCGGCACACTTGCAGCGAAAGACACGGCGTATGAGGATACGTCGGCAAATTTTGGGCCATTAAACGACGATTATTATACACTTCAGGGAGATTTTCGTGGTTCCGGAAGAGACGACCTTCTGATAGTCAATATTCAATTCCACCGTGTCCGTGAGAGGGATGTGTATTTTTATGGGAACGATCCTCCGTTCTCGCTCCAGAAACTTGCGAACGCTATTGGCAGGGACACCTTTTGGACTTCAAAAGATAACAAGGTGATGAAAGATTCTGATTATGCGTGGTTGCTCGAGCCAGATAACGCGATTGTCATGCACCTCCTGCCAAAGAAACGAGGCGATAACTCTGTCGATTTGGCCGCTTGGATTCCGACGACGAACGATAGCGACAATGGGATTTTTATTTTTCGCGGCGGACCCACTTTCGGTTCCCACCGCCTTACGATCGATAGTGCTGTATACGTTATTATACCGCCCAAAACTTTAGGTTACGAAATTTGGCCGGGTATACTAACGAATGCCGGTGACATGACAGGTACGGGTAAAGACGTCCTCTATACTGGTGGCGGAAGTCAATTCAGCGCTGACCAAAATTACTACGTGACTGGAGAAGCGCTCGATAGCAAGATAGATATTTTCTATGGCGGTTTCGGAGGATTGGGGGATACGCTAAACGCGAATTCCGATAGCCTTGAGGATCTTTTACTGGGGAATCCAAGCTTCGGACCGAATGGCACCTTATGGCTAATATACGGCTCGAAACAAATTCCCGTACACCTAAATCCGCAATTTGTGGATTTAGTAAATCTACCAGTGCAGGGCGGGACAGCACTCTCGTTTTCGCCGAATCCTGCTCAAACGTGGAGCGTGGCCACGATCTTTTGGCCAGAAGGGGAAGAAGCAAGCTATGAAGTTTATAGTCTCTTAGGAAGCATTGTCCAAACGGGAACGATTCGAATGCTTGGCGGCGCCGAGCAACTGCGGATGTATTTCCCGAGCCTTTCTTCCGGAGTTTATGAAGTTTTAATTCACGGGTCATCGCACGATGCGCGTACAAAGCTCGTCATCGTCCGATGATCCACTGTCTCCGTCTTAAAAATTCGTTCGTTTTCACCATTTCCAATCCATCGATCCCATGAAAGTCTTTTATCTTTCAATCATCGCCGTCCTTGCGCTTAACGTTTCACTTCATGCTCAGACAACACAGCCAGCGGCCCCGGCCGACACGGTGTTTCCGCTCGGCGGGTTGAATAGCTGTTGTTTAAATGGGAGCGTCGCCGGTTCAGAACTTTCGAAATTCGGGCTCAATATGTTCTATAACCTATCCCCCGGCATTTATGGTATATCGGTTGATCCTTCCGTCGACTTGAACTATTTTTTTCCGCAGGGAACGAATGCCAATCCCCCAACGGGTGGCTATAATCCGCTCTTTGCCGAACTCGATTGCGATCTCGTCTCGAATGAGCATGGCGACGCAGCGTGGGATTTGGCCTCCTCGGCAACAGGAATAAGCACTCTTAAATTTTGGGCCACTGCTGCGCCAGGAGATCCTTTAAAAGGCAATAACGAATATTATATCGACCCTCCCGGACCGAATATTGGAATTCAAAATCCCTCCGACGATCCATTAAGCCCAAATGATCCAAACGTTTATTATTTATGGGATTTCAATCAACATACTGATGGGACCGAAATTTTCGATCCAGGAACCTATATTGGGGTGGTTGGCTCGCCTGAAAATCCGACACCGGCAACAACCTTTTATATCGACTTCATTTACCGGCTCGATCCGACTGATTATCCATCCTCTCCGACAACTGTCTATAATCTTTTATGCAACCTTCAAACGACTGGCGGCTCGGCGACGATCACCTACTCAGCGGATGATGGAGCGCATTGGTTGACACCTACGACCGGAAACGCCCCTGTAGCCGGGACGAGCATCATTCCCATTAATTATACCGACACGCACGCGGACCCAACGCATTTCCAGAGCTATCTGGACTATATCGGTGTCGATGCGAGCAATCCAGTGCCCGACACTGCTCGAGATTTTGCATTGCATCCGACCGAAAACTTAAATTACTTGAGATTTCCAAATAGAAGCCTGAGTCCGCCATTCCCATTATCTAATTATAAACCTCAACCATATGCCGTAATCCGAATCAAGGTACAACTTAGCGGCGGAACGCTATTAAGTAACTACACTAACAATCTTAATAGCGGGGCTTGCCCGATAAAGTTTAATCTTGTAAAAGCGGCGGCAAGCGACGGCATTTACGTACGCGGAGTTCGTATCCGTTCGAACTGGGCGGACGATTTATATCGCGGATACTTCGATAATGCTCATACGGGTCCCGATGGCTCAGGCGGGAACCTCGATCTTGCCCAATTTAACTTAAATTTGCCACATGGCTTGCTTAGTAGCTTTAGTGCCTATTACTCGAACGCGAATGCGGCAAACTTATGGAACGGCGCGTTGGGCCTGAACATCGGTAACGAGGGCGACTGGCCGTTCTTCCGCTGTTTTGCATATATCAATGAACAGTTCCGCGCATTTTCGAAGAAGCCACAAAACGGCGGGGTCCAAAAAGACTTTTTTACCATTATTACAGGAGCCGGCAGCAACCTTGGCAGTAATTTGGCTTTGTGGCGTCCCATTTACGAGGATCAATCAAGGACAAACGCTCCGCCCCCTGCATTTCAAAATGAGAGCATTCAGTTCGGGCAATATCCGCGACCCGATCATGACTTTAAACCAAGACCTTTTTACTTTACCGGAGGTCCAACATATTCCAACACTCCTACTGGCGCGAATGGGAACCCGGCGTACTTTAACTGTTGTGATGATGCTAACGGCAATCCCTTCGCCGGAATGCTGTTCGCCGGGGATGCTATTCCAGCCGAATTAAAAAATCATACGGGTTTTTTGGAACTTGGCTTGAGTATCACTGGATGGAATGGAGCCAATTCGGTGACGACAGCGAATCCAAGTGGCACCTACGGGGCTACAACGTTAGGCGGCACAAGCGATAGTGACGATTACGCTACCTATACGGCTCGGTTTCAGATTGCATCCCGTGGCGTAACCGCTGCAAACAAGCAGACGGCTGAAACGTGTTATCCACAGGATAAACCCGCTTCAGAATGGGTTCCCTATTTTAGTTATCCTTCGGTATTTGCTGGGGCGCAACCGTATAATGCCTGGCCGCTCATCGAAAACGGACAGAATGGCCTAAGAGCAACGCTCTATAACGATCTTAAATCAGATAGTTCAATTCCATCCAGCCTATCCTATTCTCAACTAAGCAGTTTTGTACCATCACCAATCCCTCTCTATGATAGTTCAAAACAATATTCCGTCGGCTCGTGGGTAAAATATACGTCCGGATGCTGTAGTTCTTATTATTATTACTGCTTCCCCCCAGATCCGAAGCATGTTATACCCCCGGCCGCCGGGACTCCTCCGGCGAATTCCAGTCCTGGTTGCTCTTGCGGGACAGGTCCTTTTTATTGGCAGCCGAGCATGCCATCTTTAGCTGATTACTTTAGATTTGAAGATCAACCGGTAACTCCATGGGAAATCAGGGAAGAGACCTGGGATGGCATTGCCTGGGGAGCGAAAGGAATAATCTACAATCCAATGGGTTCCGACGCAGGCGGAAACGTAGGGCTATGCGGCAACAACTTCGAAGATAATATTAATAGCGGGTTCTCAGATATTTCACACGGCGAACCAACAAATAGTTCACCTCTTTTTAGTGAATTTCCAGGGTGGAATTTTTTGCCTCCCGACCGATTAATTCCTTTTGCTACGACAGCAAACCATGATCCTTCGACCACTTTCCCTGACCGTTATGTAATGAATCAGGCTGGAAGTAAATGTTGGGTGCCAGCCTTGAGCGATCTTAAGGTTTATCCTAATCATAACGGCAATTCTCCCACTGGTACAATCTTAATCGATGCTGGAACCCAGCTTACGGCAACAAATACCAATGGCGTCAATATGATTGATGAGTATATAGAAGCTGTCCAAAATTATGCCGGTGTTAATACCGGTACGACCTACTGGCCTGATGCGTCGTTTAAAGTGCCGGACGTCAATCTCACTACCAATTATGGGAGTGCGGCGGGTCCCTGGTTCGCAACAACAATCAACGACAGTTCGCAGCTTGTCACCGCTAATACCGCTACGCAAGACGGGTTGCCAGGTGTTTCTGATTGGCTCGCCTTCGATCGGACTCTCGATGGTGATTTTCCTGGACATAGCGTTCATGCATATGCAAGCCCCTGGTACTATCATGCGCCGCTATTTTATCCAGGGGGTTGGATCGTTGCTCCGATTACTCATATTCCAACCTACTACGGTATGAAAGATCGATCGGATGGAGTAAAGCGTTCCACGGCGGATATTGCGCCGATCGCGCAAGAACTGAAAACTTTGCAGTGGGTGACGGCATTCAATTATGCGGATTTTGTAAGTGCAGAAGCCCAGATTAACTCCGGGAATCATCCCGCGCTGACCTCGGATCAAACCTGGGCTTCAGGTCAGGTTCTAAATTCGAATGGGAACGCTTATATCTATAGCAAGGACGGTCCGCATCCATCTGGCGAGCCGATGTTCCCGCTAACGATCGACACAAGTTTTCAGGTCGATCAGCAGACTCCATTTGCCGCACCAAATGCAACGGCTATTCCTTTTACACACCACAGCGGGAATTTTGATAACGGCACCACAAGCCCACTCTACTATAATGTTGGTATATTCCACGATCCGAATGATGCCGGCGACCCTGTCGATCAGGACGCAATTTATGTAACCATCGCAAACCGAAGGACATGGCCGATCAACTATAATTATAATCCCAATGGTTCGATTGCGTCCGTCCAACAGTTTGACCCGACAGCTCCAAATAATAGTATCGAGTATTTGGGAGCTATCGACGCGAGAATAGTCGATTTGGTACTCAAGCCGAATTGGACGGATTTTCAGGGCAATACTGTAAATTGGTCCAGCAGCGGGGTTCAGTATTACACGATCACAAATCTTCGCACGGGAAAGACCTTCGTTGATAAGGCTTCCAGTCCGACGGACTACGAATTAGAACTCGACCCGGGCGAAGGCACTTTATTGAGGATCGCACCGGCCACTTCGCTCGAACTTGGCCGCACTCCCTATGCGGGGATGGCATATAATAACGGTCACCGGATCGCCAAGATTGGTCCCAAAGGCTCGACTGCCGATTATGGGGTGGTGTGGGAGCAGAACGGGAAGATCATGTTTTGCCGCACGCAGAATGAAGCGCAGGACCCGATCGGAATTTCCGGGACGGGCTTATATGCGCCGCAGGTCGTGTACGATCCTGGCACCGATCATACCCAGGACGGCCACAATCCTTCCATAGCCTCTGTCTCGCAATATGCTTTCGATCACAATCCCGATGCAAGACCTGGCGAAGTTGCGATCGTGTTCTCTGTCGATGATTTTACAAACGATCAAACGAAGGGAACCCGAAAGGTGATGTTCGCCAAAAGCGATCCATCTTCGAATTATGCGACATGGACGACCGCTACCCTTGCGACGGCACTGCCATATCTTACGCCGAGAGTGCATGACATTACCGGGAATGTCGGGGAAAACTCCTTCAATCTTGTGACTCCGGTGATTACACCGGCTTGCGAGGGATATCTGGTAGCATATACCAGCGGGGCAACGACCGTCACGGCACTCGAGGTTTTAGATAGCGGTGGGGTTAATACCGTTCTACTACCCTCAAAAGCGACGGACCAATTTCGAATGTGTTCGATCGCTTCGTACGATCAAACGAAACTCGATCCACCGCACGAGCCGCCGGGCTATGTCGGGTATTCTTACGAACGCTTCTATTTTGCCTGGGAAGCCGATCATCCGGACGGGTCGAGCGACATCGATTTCACGTATGTCGATCATCCACTGGCAACGACAACCTACAATAAGTTTTTAACGACGCAGGTTTCGTTTGGTGCTTGTAAAAACATCCACCCGATGATCGCCGTCGAACCGAATAATTCTGCCAATTTTGCAGTGCCGGGCATTACCTGGGAAGTTCCGGTTCCCGGACAAGCAACGAGGTCTATTCTTCGGGAAATGCTCGGATGGTATTATCCGATGAACGTGTGGGGCGATCTCACTTCGTTTCAGCCATTCGCCAGTGACGGAAAAAATAACGTCAACGTTCCGCAACCTCAGTTGAGATATGAGGACATTCTTTGCAATGGTTCTGCTTCCGTAATAAAAGAAGAAATTTATCAGGACACATTTGTCCACCAGGAATTCTTGAGCCGATGTAAGACCTCATCGCCAGGAGTTTCCCCCGTATGGAATGGGATGACCAAGCTTAAAGACTATGCCCAGTTCGGGAACGTATCGCTGCCCTATGAGTGCGATGTGCCTCCCGACCTTGGCGTGTTGACTTACCGAGGCACGGTTGCCGATGAGAACGGCCTATACGCTGCACAGGTCGTTACGTCGCCGGGAACTCCAGCTGAAATGCAGGCGCCTTCGGAACTGATAAAAGAATTGAAGGTAATGCCGTTGTCGGTCGCAGAACAATGCGCTGTACCGATTTATCTTCATCTGACCGGCGGAGGGTCTGTCATTCAGCCACCTCCAAATCCCACAGGGAATTGGATAAATCCAGTTTGGCAACACCAGCCTCTTGGAACCTTTCAGGAATATGCCATTGACGATTCGGAGAACGGAATTACGCAAGTGTCGTGGCCACTGACGCAAGATACCGTTCGAACGAATTATTTTGCGGTCTCATCGGGGGATACGCTCGAAATGGACCGAGTACTCGTTGTCGATACGACGCAGCTTTCGCTCGTGCTGGAGAGTCCATCCAACTATTTTTCTTACAAAATGGTAGTCAAGGATTCTGCTACGGGGGAAATCACTCAGGTGATCGATTCGGCGGTCATTTATGGCAGAAATCCGGGTAGCGGTAACTATAGTTGTCCGGGGCTCGATCCGGGGGATACCACAATTACCGGTCAGGGCTACCATATTTATGCACCCCTTGTTCCGACGCCATCGGGGACCGCCTACGTGACCGTCATAGCGACTAAAGACAGTGCCACGCAAGGCCAGCTTGTCCAGGAGGAGTTGTACTCGACCGGGATTTCGTTTCCGGAGGCTACCGATACTTCCGGAGGGGCGGGTTATAAAAAGGCCTCACCGACCGCATTAGGCTCCCCGCAGCAGCAGGACCTGGTCGTGACGGTGCATCCGAATCCGGTCAAAGGAACCGTGAAAGTGTGCGTTGAGGACTTGCCTGCCCAGATTCAGGTAACAGTCGATGTCGTTAACGAAATGGGAACGCAAATCGCCACGCTGTACAATGCCACTCCCGAGGCTGAACTGGGCCTCTGCCTCCAACTCGATTGCTCCAAACTTCCAAGCGGTATTTATTATGCCGATCTTCAAACGCAGGGTCAACATAAAGCCGTGCAGTTTACGATCGAGCATTGAGCGATTAATGCCGCCTCTCTTCCGGGCGAGAGAGGCGGTACAGTCTGTTCGGATTGCCGGGCGTAAAGAGGGCGATCCGTGCAGTCGCTCTACACGCGATCGCCCCGGTCCATGCGCGGGCGAAAGGAAGAAGTCTCTTCCTTTTCGCTCCGCCCAACGCACAGCTCTCCTAAAATTCAACGAAGCGCGGCTCATCCCAGTCGGCCTCCGGGTGAAGAATTTTCCCCTTCAGCGCAACGAGGTTAAGCAGCGATCTCAAGTCGAACCACGCATGCGCTCGTTCCGAGACATGGGGATCGTGCGCGCTCGCGGCGTTTTCGCATTCGGCCAGCACGGCGGCACGCATTCCACGCAACACCAGCGGGTCGATATGCAGTTCAAGGTCGATCTGAAGTCTCATGGGTTCCCTCTTCCTCGATATAAACAGTCTCCACTCCATTTAACTCCTTCATAAGCCGCTCGTACTCCACAATCTCGTGAGGCTCCCACGAATAGCGGGACGTGAGCTTGTTGTGCTTCTTGAACACCGCTTGCAATATACGAATATCTATGGCCTTCATCAGAATTTAAGCTCTCGTGTCGTAGTCGTTACTTTGAGCAGCTTCACAAACCCATGATAGCAGCGAACCTCGTACTCTGTTTTTGTTTCGCTCTCCGTCATCGCGCGGTCACCTCCCTATAATACCGGTTCGCGCACGCATCGAATCTCCGCTCGACATATTCAAGCCAGACTGTTACGCCCACGTCGTCAAGGCGCACTGGGAACCACGCAAACCAGCGGTGCCACTCGCTTAGATTCTTGAATCGCCACCTCATCCCAACGCCCCCCTCCTGACTTTGCGACGGATCGCCCGCGTGCGGACATTCTCCTCGGCGACCGCCATCGCATTTTCGAATAAGGCTTTTTTGATAATGTCTTCGAGCGCGATGTAGTGCGTCTCTTTCGTTCGTGCAATGCGGATCGAAAGGCGTTCCTTGCGCTCAGCCACCGGTGCGTCCGGAGCCGGGTTCGCGGGGATCAGCCCAACGACGACCGGCTTGTTACGGGCAATGCTGTAGCGTTGAGCGGTCACCCGCTCGATCTTCTTCTCTAACGTCGTCATATTGTCGTTTGGGTTTAAAAAGTTACTCGTCTAAAAGCTCCGCCGTCTCGGCCTCCCGCCACGACATCGTTAGTTCGTCACCTGTTTGATAGTCGGTGCCAACGTAGCGAGGGTATCCGGTGTCGGTCGGAAGCACTATGTCGATCTTGATGTAGCGTCCGCCCAGGCATTCCTCTTCCGTGTCCGGTTGGAAGTGGACGAGGTCGCCGGGGTGAAATCGCGAGCGTAAGATTGCCAAATCCTCGTTGCAGCGTAGGAGCCGGGCTTTGGCGTTGCGTAGTAACCGGCGGCGCAGACGCACCAGCTCGGTCGCGTCCTCACGTTTTGCCATGAGGACTAATTCCGTGACGCTCCTCGCGTGAGGAGCGCCGTGTGGTTTGTTCTCCATAGTCGTTTTTGGTTGTGACGAGTGGGCTTGGGTGGCACACTCGTCTGTTTGTCGTTTGTGGAAGCGAGGGGAGTCGAACCCCATTCACGGCCCCGCTTAGCGGCATGACCGACACCAACCTGTCGCTCCCGGTGGGATTTAAGATTCCCACGATCTTTCGTTTTCGCCGTCGCCTTCGTTGGCGAACGCAAGCGGGGCCGAACCCTCGCCACCCAGAAAGCGGAAGGAAACCGAGGTAAGGTCGTCCGTATTAAAGTAGCGGGAGTTTTCGCACCCCTCGTCGCCTTCGACATCGACGAGATAGCCCGTTACTTCCTCTGCAAACGACGCCTTCTCGCTATCCAGAACATCGTAGAGGTTCGTCTTTTCTTCGGCCTTCTTAATGGCCCCCTCCATCGACTCGGCCTCGACCTCAACGGGAACCCTTGCGACCGCATAGATATGTACGGTGTATTTAGGCATCTTCTCATCCTTCCTTTTGGATTTCGATTTCTACATCCCCCACCATTGCACCGCCAACGAGGTCTTTGTAGCCTAAATGCGCGAGGGCTTGCTCGTATGCCTCCTCGTAGTTGCCGGCCTGCACCGTGAACGCGGGCTTCTCATAGCCGCGCCCGCGACGGAACTGTTTATAAACGCCATACACGTTGAGTTTGAAAAATTCGCGCACGGCGTCCTCAATGTGGCCGTATTCGGCGTCAATGGTGTCGAGGAAGTCCGTATAATCGCCAGCGCCTTCATCCCATCCCCATACGATCCACGTTGAACGTCCAAGACACTCAAAGTCGTATTGGAACCGATACCTTTCCACACGCTGGGAAACCTCGTATTCTTCGTTTTCCTCGATCTCGCGTACAATGATCCTCTTAGTCATCTTCATACTCCTTTCGCTCGTAATACAAAGCGCGTTCCTCGTCTAATCGGCGAAGCTCGTACTGAGAGACGGCTTGGCCCGCTTGGTATCGCTCCCACGCATCGGCGAGCGCCGGGGACGGAACGAAGCCGAAGTCGGCCTCGCCATCGTCGTTTGTCAGTTCGTTATACCACGCGGAGAGCCGGTCAACAACGTCTGCGCCGCTCAGCGGCTCGTCGGTTCCCAGTTCGGGAAAGCGGCGTAAGAGTTCTGTTCGGGTCATGGTTTCCCCTCCGGTCTATATCCGTAAATGAGTTCGTGGGCATTAGCGAATACGCAGTTCGAGGTATGGTCTTCCCCGAAGTAACTCTCGTCCGCGCAGGTGCAACGCGTTTCGTCGTCCGCAATTTCTCGTACGAATCGCTCCATACCCTCGGCGTCATCACCCTCGACGACATTAATGCGCTCACACAAGTCGTCGATCTCCTTGGACGTGAGCGGATCGCAGTCGTTGAAGTGGAGCGGCATTCGAAGCGCGCCACCGGCAATGCCGAAGTCTTCCTGCCAGTAGCGCAAGGCCGCCAGCACGGTTGCAGTTTCTCGTTCCGTAAGTTTCATGTCGTTTAGGATAGTAAATAGAACCCCGCGCCGGAATCGAACCGGCGCATGTTCCAAACGGGGTTAGCGGAATTCGTCCGATAAGGGATTGTAGTCCGGGAACAGTTTTGCTACCGCGAGAACGAATCCCGAGACGTATTTCGGATTAGCGAAAAACCACCAGCTACTCGCTTCGCCGCGCTGAAGCTGTGCCGAAATGCGAACGGTAACCTCGCCTTTGCTTTCGATATATACGTCCTCGGCGAACGCTAATGCACCGTAGGCGTCGTTCGTGTATTGTTCGCACGCATCGCATCGTTCGATCTTAAACGACGTACTCGCGAACAGCCAGCCCGTGCCGGAGCACGCCTCACACGGCTTGCGTTTCTCCGGGTCGATGGATATGATGCGAGTTGTGTCAAGCATGTTGCTCTCCTTTCGCTTTGGCGAGTGCGGCGCGTCCGCGAATCATCTCTCCTAAATCGTTCTCGAATTTAATTCCAAGCTCCGCGAGTAGCTGTCTATCTAAACTAACGAGCCGCTGAACCGCCGCCTCCAAGGCTTCCGTTAGTTCCCGGATCGTTCGCTTGTTATCGTTCGTTCGTGAGGCCTGGGAAACGTTCCCGCTCATATCCTCCAAGTCGTCTGCCCCTGCCCGAATATCGCGAACCATGTCCTGTAACTGTCTGAGCGACTCCGGTTCGTAGTCTTCGAATGGGTGCTTGATTTCTTCGTGCCCTTCGATACAGTTCAGCACACAAGTGACTGCGCGGATCAGGTTATCGTGACGGTTCACGGCCTGAGCGATAGCGCAGGCGCGCTCCTTCGCGATTTCTTGAGGCTCCGCAAGATAGCGGAATGTCTGTGCTATCTCATGAGTTGCGTCCTGCTCCTCATAAAGATACATGTCGGACGCCTTTAATCTCGGTAGTTGCATCGTTTGTCCCTCCGGTTAATGGGAATAGAAATAAGAACCCGGCGAGAGATTCGAACTCTCGTAGTGTGACCGTCTCACGGCAGGGTTAAGGGTTGTGTGTGCTAACTGGAAAGAGCGGTTCGCATAGCGCGAAACTCGCCGAGTAGCGATAAGGCGCGAATCGTTCCGTCCGGGAGGCGAAAGTACAGCATCGGTTTTTCGTATTCGAACCCGTCTTCCCGCACGAAGTATATGCGGCCCCCCGGCCCATCGAAGAGCGTTAGGGCCGATTCGGGAACCGCTTTTCTTTCGAGATATTTGCAGTTATTCATAATAATACTGAACGTAGGTTTGATATTCCTCCGCGAGTTTAGCCAGTAGTTTTGCGCTTTCGGCGGGATAGAAAGAGACGAAGTCTTCGATCATCCCCGGAGTAATATCGTTTTCGAAAAGCCATGACGGATCACAAAGTCGATGTTCCGGCATTTCTTCCAAGAAGTCGATAAAGCTATCCGGCGTTAGCGTGGACAGCGGCGGCGCTTCGTATTGCCATTCATCTTCCGACCTCCACTTCTTGGCTTTATTCGCGCCAAACGGGAATTCCGTATCCTCGAACGGATCGTCGCGAAACGAAAAAAGATAGGGATAGCCGTTGCTCATAAGCAACCCTTTTGGGCCGGTCTTTTCGCTCCACTTGTCCCGATTGAAAATGACAGGACCGAAAGAATCAAAGAGCACAACTTTGTTAGTTGCTCCGATTGCGGATTCGAGTAGATAGCGAAACGCTCCACTCCGGATGTAGTCGCTCAACTTAGCGGAGGGAATCGCCGCAAACATCGGCTTTAGCACTAATTCCGCGAAGTGCCACGTATCGGAACGCTTCTTATCTTTACTGCACGCGATAGGCAAAATGCCGTTGTGCAGGAAGTAAAGCCCTGGAAGCACTTCGAATGGGTGACAATTCTCTTCCGTTTTCGTTCCGTGCGTTGACAAACGAAAATGCAGGACTGCTTCCTTGCCCTCAAGCACGGGCGCGGCCTGAAAGAGTTGGGGGAGTTTCATCCCCTTCACTGCGTGCGTCCCCTTTTCATCATTATAAACGAAACCCCAGCCATCTGTATTCTCACGAGCGAAGAGTCTGAAATCCGCGTTCGTGAGAATATCCGTTGGCTTCTTTACCACAATTACACACATATATACTTGATTCTCCTGTTCATTTTAAAATGTTCCCGTGTCGCTTATGACCGCGAAGAAATCCGCGTGCGGTCAAGAAGCGTGTAAGGTTTGGATAGGTGTTGCGTTGGGCGGCTTGCTCCAAAAACTTTTGAAATGAGCTGCCACCGTGAGATTCAGAAATACTCATCCCGCCGCCGGGTAACGTGAATTCCGCCAGCGCCAACACGAACTCTAAATTCCGAAAAATTCCCGCCTCTAAGGTTGTACCCTTGAACAGTCGGAACTCAATGGTCTTAGCGTTGCAAAGATTAATTGCTGTGTATCGCTCGGCGGAGTGTCCCATTTCGAGCGGACGATCTTTGAGGTACTTCTTTTCCGAGAATCCGGCCCATCGTGAAGAGTCGCGGCCCGCAATCTTTCGAACCAGTGCATAAGACGCGGGATCAGTTATGTACGCCTGTATCTTTCCGATTTGCAATTCGGATAAGGCACTACGCGAAACATGAACATGCAAACCGCACGTGGACGTATGCCACGAACGCAAGTGATACTGCCTGCAAAGTTCGGGAAGCGCGGCGAAAAATTTTGCCGTTCGCTTCTTGAATTCAGGCATCGTAGCAGGCGCGGTAACAATCTCAAACCCACGTGTAAGGGAACCGTCGGATTTTAAAATCGCGAATCCCGCGAGTAAGTCGTTAATACGGTCGATAGCGGCTCGTAAATCCTCGGCGTCGGAAAGACATTCTATTTCGAGTTCCATTCCGAAATACAATGTTTCCCCGTGAACCTTATACCCGGATTCGTATAATCCGCTCCAGTTCGCACGGTGAGCGCCGTAGAATCCGTGTACCTTTTCGGCACGTGTGCCGTAGTCCCTTAAGGGGGAATCGTCTTCTTCGTCGTCGTCCCTCGGAGCGCAATCCTCACAAATTCCATCGCCGAAATAGTAGTCTCGCGAATAGATTTCATTGCAGTTGTCGCAACAAAAGTAGCATTCATCCCACAGCTCGTCACTGTATAACTCCGTGTGATGCGGGTCGAAAGCGGCATAATCCGTGCAGTCGGTACACCAGTTTTCGTATGGTTCGCCAGAATTACGAACGCGAACGCGGTGTGCGTCAGATTCTTTTTCGATAACTTCGCCGCACCTTCCGCACGAGCAAAACGGTTCCGGCTCTTCTTCTTCCGGCTCCGTTCCTATATCCGGCTCAAGAACCGCCGGTGCCGATTCGAGCAGTGTTAGTAGTTCTTCGTCCATGTTGTCGTTTAGGTTTTAAAGAATAGTGAACCCGCGGAGGGAGTTAACCCCCCGTAAAAATCTCCATTTGGGGTTTTTAGCGGCGTCTTTTCCCCGTCAGCGCGACAACGTGCCGGGCCTGTTCGGGGTCTCGCAGATAATGTCTCCGAACCCCGTAAACGTCTTTGGTATAGTATGGAAGTGTTTCCATATTAGCTCCACGCGGTAAGATAGTTCTCTACTGCGCGACGCACCTTGTCGCGTGCGATGTGTCGCATAGTGCGTTCGAGCAGTATATCATAATTTGTAAAGTTATGACGAACGAACCCGTGTACACTTGCGACTGCGAGGGGAACGTAAGAGGCAGGAGAAAGCGAGTGGTTAACGGGCCGCTGAGCTTCCCGGTCAACGATTCGATCTAATGCTTCTAATGGAATGCGAGGATAGCGGCGTAAGACCGCTTCCCGGAATTGCTCGGGTTGGAAACGGTGTGAATACATAAGTGTGTCGTTTAGGTTGAATTTGAGAGAGTAAAGGGATTTGAACCCTTTACGGCGTAAACCCGGCCCTATTGGCCTTTATAGGCATACCGTAGCACGACGCTACTCCCAGTGAGTTCTTGGAGCGATAGGCTCCGGCGGTTGTCAAAGAACATTCAATCAGGACAGGGTTTAGCGGAAAGCCGAGGGTTCGGGGTGTTGACCTACTGACTGACTCTCTACACGCTAAGGCTGTCACCCTTAGCTGTCCCGAAGGAAAGTGAATTGTAAAATGAACTCACTGGGCTACCTTCACCAATGCCGTGCCAATGATTGCCAGCGGTGGCAATTGCACTAAAACGAGCGTTGGCACACCTTTTTCATAGACAACCGGTTAGCTGTATAGACAAACCAGCGATTTCACAAAGACAAAAACTATCTAATAGAAAGGTAAAACAGCGATACGACCGGCGGCAATGAAAACAAGTCAGAGTGTTGTCGGTTAAACGAACCAAAAACGACACTTACGGCGCGATTATGACCTACGGCGTAACGTACCGGAGGGTTTTAGATTAGTTCCGAGTTCAATTAGAAACCGTCCTTCGATCTCAGGCACGGGAACGAAGTCGATTTCCAGAAAAAAAGCATCCTTTTTCAAAAAGGCCCGCCCCCGATTCAATTCGGGGCCCCTCGCGCGCCGCCCGACGATGGTGTTCTCCCTGTACCCGCTTCAATTCGTGGTATAAGTGGGTTTCCATATAAAAAGCATTCTTTCCCGTTTTTATATTGTGCAGAAACCCTCCTTAAAACGGGTCCCCCTCCTCCACCTCCTCCTCGATCTCAATATGGGAGTGGGGCGAAGATTCACTTATTTTGGGGGTTGGGTAAGTGTTGATTATCTTATTCCCCAACCGCGCGCTGATGACGCTCTTCAAACCATCGCTTGGCTCGTCGCTCGATCGACCTTCCAGGTCCGGCGGCAGCCAGCTCCTTGTTGTCCCATCCTCTTTGATATAGCGAGGGTCCACATGCCCATCGGCGACGTATCGCTGCCTCTCCTGTTCACTCATGGAGGCCCAGCGCTCATGCCGGAAATACCTCACGCCGTCCCTCTCACTCCAGACTCCATATTTGTAGTCCAGGGCTGGGCTGTAAGAAACCGTTGTCTCCCGATCCGGGCCCGGTGCCGAAGGCACAAGGGCCCCGTCCGTACGTACGTGGGTACGTGGGTGGGTGGGTGGGTGGGTAGCATTGCTTAGCATGTGCTCGTCATGCTTGAGCAATGCTCGAGCATCGTTAGCATTCTCTCCGCCAGCGCGCCCCCACCTGGCCTTTGCAGCCTTCTTGGCCCGCTCCGAATTGCCTTGTCGGAATGCGTCCATCCACGCCATGCGCTCATCGAAGCCGGCGGACGAAATGATATTGCCGTCGACCTCGATAAGTCGGAGATCGACGAGCTCTTTTAAAAAGCCGCGGAGGTCCTCTTCGGTCGCGAAATCCAAATCCTCGATCACATCCTCGAGCGTATTTTCGTCCAGCAAGTCGATCCGATAAAGAGGAGATTCCCTCATCATTTCGAGCAACATCCAGTATCGGCCGTAGCCGCCTGGTCCGTGCTTGCGACGAAGTCTCTTCAGCTTCTTCGTTCCCCGCGCGTTGAAGTCGTGGGGGAAATATGGTATGTCTGCCATTAATTTATCACCTGCCTCCATCCCTCGCGAAGATAGGCTTCGCGTTCAATCCGCTTCAACTCGCGCAGCTTCGCCTTCCCCATCCTGACGTCGGCGCCGCGAGTCTTCTTGATTACTCCGCTTTTCGCCCGCTTACTCATCGCCCCTCCGTTTTCGCAGTTTCCTCATAAAGCGTTTTGTACAATAGGGGGTGAGCCAGAGTATATCCATACCCGACCATCCCCGATCCGTCGTGAAAAGCCTCGGAATCCAGTTCCCGAAGGTCTTAGCGAATTCCTCCGCCGACACTCGCGTATTCGCATACTGATATTGCGTGCGACCGCGACTGCGCGGGTAGTCCTTTAGCTTACCCGACGGTCGGCCTCGGCGAGCTGGAGTTCCCATAGATACTTTTTTTTTGTGTCGCGTGTTTATCTTCTCGCGGTCGTCGAATACGGCTCCAGGACCCGCCGCCTCTCTCGCCGATTAAGCGCCATCCAGCCCCCTTGAGGCTTGCGCCACCCTCCTCGGGCAGCGTGTAGGTTATGAGCCGCCTGTATCCGAGCGCGCGCGTAATTTTTCCCGCCGCCGCATATAGAAATGAGCAGGCATTTCTGGTCCCGTCTGTGCAGAGTCGAGTGACTTCCAGCGTCCATCCGTCGTCGTAGTGGCGAGCGACCGGACGCCCGACAGTTACGATTCCCACGAGTCGGCCGACGCTCGCGCATCCGACTCCGAACTTCCAGCCTCGAGGAGGAGCGTGGTGACGGTGATGAGCCGCGATAAAGGCTTTCGCGTCCTTAAATGTTATCGGCTGAAGTGCGAGCATTTAGAATTATTTTACTCGTCATCGTCGTCGTCTCGGATCGCGGTACTTAGTGCACGCGTGAATGCCGGCCCTTCGACGATGTCCGCGATCTCGTTAAAAGAAAGTGACTGCTTGTCATTCGCGTGGAGGAGGTCTGACCACGCATCGCCCAGGAGGCTCTTCACGTATTCGTATGCGTTCGCGCGCTCGTCGCTGACGCAGTCGTTGACGTTCCCAAGCGCAATGTGGTTGATTTTGCAAAGGACGCCGAGGCAGCAAAGCCGCTGGCCGTCGAGGCTAATCATCATCCCGCGCCCCTGTTTATATCTCCCGCTTCTTAGCGCATCGATAAATGACGATCGCTGCTCCGGGGTCATAAGCGGCATTCTCTTTTTCTTTTTCATGGAACTATTACTCCGTGTTTGTGTCCCTTACACTGCCCTTCGCAGTTACAATAAAAAGCGTGGCGCGTGTCTTCGATGACGTGGTGGTTAGAGTCGCCATTGACAACGGCGTAGCTCACCTCGTCCGCCTCGCCGCCCGCGACGGTGGCGACGTCGCGCGCATCGTACCACTTCCCATTAATTTTGTATTGGAGCTTCGGCTTCATCGTATCTCCCTCCACCGGATTACCACCACAAGGATCACCCCGAGGAAGAAGCCGCCAAGAAATTCCTGTATCATTTCCATAATTTTTAGCGCGACGTGCCAAGGGGTGCGGCTCACACCCCATGTCTCGCGCAATTATTCGTGATGGTTAGTTCAGGTCGAGCCGGAAGGGACTGACGATGATCCGTGGCTCGACGTAGACGGGCTGCACGTCTTTACCGTTGGGGTTTTTAAGTAACACCCACGTCCCCTCGGCGCTCGACGGAGCAAAAAGCCCGTTCGGGTCGGCCTGCGGGAGCGTGATGTGGACGGTTGAACTTGTCGTGTAGTACGCGTCTTTCTCTGGGCTGGTGTACTCTGTGGCGTAAGGAATCCCGTAGCCGATCGTCTCCCCGAAAAATACGAGTTTCCCCTGCATCTCGTTATAGAGATACGTGTACGTCGTCAGTCCATTCTGGTCGCGAAGCTCCAGAATATCCTTCAGCATCTTCCGCTCCCGGAAGTTTTTGATCGCCGGCATTCCGGTCTGAGCAGTTCCCTCGGCTAACAGCTTTTCTTGTTGCTGGCGCTGAACGTCGTCTGAAGACGAGTTCCGGCTGCACGAGGCGCAGAAGATAGCGAGTAGTAAAATAAAGGCGTATTTCATTGGAGTTGTTTCTGTCTAAGTTGAGCAATGAAGGTCTGGCAGTCGGCGGGAAGCTTTGTTTCGTCGTAGTCTGCCGTTTCGTGGACGATGACGGAGGCGAGCGCGTCCTTTTGGGACGAGTCCGCCTGCGCGTAGGAAGCCATGTACCCGCGGATTTGCTGGACCATCCCCTGGTTGTATGACTTCGTATTCTCAAAAACCTCGCGCCGCACGTTCTCCCGAGCCGGCGCAAAGACTTTGTACATAAAAAACTCATTGCCCTGAGCGAGCCACGTAAGGGCGAGGAGAACTGCGATGACGCCCAGGGCCCCGAATACTGTTTTTAGCATTAAAGTAGTGGTTGTGTTAGTGCGCCGTCTGGCCCGGCGTGGCCGTCGCGAATTCGCGCACGGCGTCGGAAGCGACGGCGTCGAATTCGATTTCTAATAATTCCACCTTTCGCTCCCACGAAAGGTGAGGTAGTTCCCGAAGGAGCCTGAAAAACTCCCGTGCTCGACGCGCGTGCTTCGCCTCGCGTCCCTTTGGGGGTAGAAGTGCGTCGCGCGCATCGGAGAAGATATTGCTCATCGTTACAGCGAAATTGGGTTGCGCTTTAGCTTTCGCGCGTGTGGTTTTTACGGCCGTATGGATGGTGGAGCGATCCCTCTTTAATATCTCGCCTACATGCCTGAACGTGAGGTTGAGGTTATCGCACAGCAGCGCCGCTGCGATACTACGGGCCGAACTAACGCGTGCTGTCCGGTCCGGCCCCGCGAGTACCTCTGGAGTGATCTCGAACTCACGACACACGGCTTCGATAATCGCTTCAGGCTCCACGCTTCCTCTTGGTAGGACGTGCGGGAATATCGATGGTCTTCGACATTTCTTTTTCGAACGCGGCGATCGCTTTTTTGCGCGCCTTAAATGCCTTCACCAAAATAGGCAATACGTAGCGGAGATTGGCTTCGGCGTCTTTGGTGAGGTAGTTCTTCTGCGCGAGTTCTCTGCCGAGCACCCTCGCCACTGTTGCAACGAATAGGGCCCCTGGCATCCGATGGTAATTCCTTCGTCGCTTATGCTGACGCAGTGCCCACCCAGCTCCTCCGGCTCCCACTCGGCGATACGTAGGTCCGCATCGTCTATGTAGGGGATGTTGTTGCCGAGAGGCTCTATTGTCAATAATGTCTTTTTCTTTCCCATTGTCGTTTAGGTTGATTAAAGCTTTCCTTGTCTGTCGTATTTTGCGAATTTGAGAAGGTCCTCGTAATGCGGGAGCTGGATAAATTCCAGCCGCTTACTTCGCTTTGTCATGCGCCCGTCGATATATCTGTGGGCGCGCATGTGGTCCCGTACGATTGCCTCGAGCCTCCACCGCTTTACTCCGAGTCCGTAGATAAGCCCGTGATAGTCTTGCAGTATCTCGACGGACTTCGTTTCGTGGTCGCGGAAGCTGTGAATGCCGTTTTTAAACTCATGCGTCGCGGCCTTCCCGATGTCGTGGAATAGGGCGGCCAGTACGAATGTATAATCGCATCGGTCGAGCGGCGCGGAACTTCGAATTAAAGGTTCCGCGGCCGCATCGATAACTTTGCAGATATGGATATGGACGGCGCCTTCCGGGTGCCACTCTTTCGACTGCGGCACTCCGAAGTTGGGTCTGAGGTCTGGGACGACCGCGCAAAGTTCATCCCAGTATTTTACAGAATTCCGCGAAAAGATCGCGCGATAAAATCCCTCCGTCACACCAAGTCTTTAAGTTCCGGCCCCATGAGTCGAAAGAACCGGTCCCGTGTTGCGCTGCTGGGGAATACGTACCAGGGAATAACGCCATCGTGTCTCCCACACAGCGGCGCCCACTCTCCGCGCTTAAACGAGGCCGTGTAGACGAGGTCTTGCGGGCCGGGTTCATACTCTTCGAACCCTTCCTCCTTCAAAATCCGCTTCCGCACCAAGCTGGCTTTGCGGCGAATTTCGCGCTCCCGCGCCTCTCGCAGAACCTCGCCCGGAGTCTCGAATACACAGTATCTCGCGATCAGGTCCGGATCGGCGTATCTCAGCGGCACGACCTCGGTGCCGGCGATCATAGAATAGCCAAGAACGAATCCGTCCGCGAGTGGCTGTGTTATCTGTACGTCCGACATTGTTTCCCGCAGCCTCGTTCGTGCCGTTGTTACGAGCTCATCGTACTCTGCTTTCGAAAGATGAATGCTTTTAAGCGCTGTCGTGATATACTGTGCTGTCATATGGTTATTGCCTTAGTTTGTCGTAGATAGCTCGCGTGAGCGCGATGTCGACCGACGCGTCATGAAGTCGCTCTGGCACCTCGACCCCCAGCTTATCGGCCACGGTTCCCAGCTTGAAGTTCAGCATCGCGTGGCGTTCCTTCATCAGCCGCTCGGCCGCCATATTCATGACGTCGATCGGCGGGAACCAGAACCACGAACCGAAATACTTATCGCCCTGGCGCTCGAAAAATTTTCGCAGGAAGTCGTAGTCGAACCGCGCATTGTAGCCGACGAGCCAGAACTTTTCCGTCTTGTTGAACTTGCTGCAATAGCGCCCGAGTATTTTCACGAAGTCGCGATAGACCTCATTGGCATCGGAATGTCCCTCTAAGTCTTCGCGCGTCTTCCCCGTGATCTCGAGCGCCTGTTCGGAAATCTCCGCACCCTCGAACGACTTCACCAAAAAGTCGAAGGTCTTCGATGGCGCAACGCTCCCCTCGATAAGCTCCGCGATCGTCCCGCTGATCTGCGTGACCGCGTGCCGCTCGAAGTTCGTCCCCGTCGTTTCGAGGTCAATAAAGCAGAGGAGTGGATGTTTCATACGTCGATTCCCGACCAATCGTAGTTCTTCCCAAGCGCCCGTTCGTCGCGCCGGCGAAGGAACCATTGAAGGAGAAGTAGGACCGCGATCATGCCGGGACTACCTTACAAATACTCATTTCGACATACGGCCCGATGTGGCTATGCCGATCGATCAGGAGTTTTCCGCCGCCCACGAACAGGTTCCCGCAGGCACACCGGTGCATAACGGTGACTCTATGCGACGTTAGCACCTCCCCGCACCTGGGGCACGCCGCCTCGTTGCGTAAAATCTGCCGTTTAAACGCTCGCTTTTCCATAAGACCTTGTCAATGTATAGCTTGGTTTTTGTGAACTTTTGTCAACGGTTCGGTTGACAAAGAAAATAGAGAGGTGCCGAGGACTCGAACCTCGCCCGCGCCGGCCCATCCGCCTGCACCCCAACCCGGCGTTTTAAGCGAAGCGTCGTCACGCCTTCGCTTGGGACGTATGCCGGAACGTCACGCTTTAGCTGGTCGCTGGCTCCAGCGCCCCGAGCGCGCGCCGCACTTCGGAGCTAAATAAGTTCAGCGCGAACTGTGTCGATTGTTTGCGCGAGTATCCCCTGCGATACGCCGTCCGCTGCGTCGCCTGGATGGCTTTCGTTAGCATCGGGTTCTCTGGGATCGTCACGAGCCACCGGAGCGGCCGCTTCTTCTTTAAGCCCTTAATTCGTATAACTTTCATCGCACGAGCGGCGGGGATCGAACCCGCTTGTACAGGGAAACATGAAAGAAAAACCCTGTGCCTCGCCTTGCCTTCAGGCGCCCGCACCAAGGTGAGAGACCTTGGGTTGAGTGTTGCATACTGATGCTCACACCGGTGAGAGTTGGCGTGAACTACTTCCGTTCTTCTTATGGCTGGGGGCACCGACGGGACTTGAACCCGCGGCCTTCCAGTGGCGTGAGGCGATTCCATCCCCTCAGAGGCCCTGGACGCTCTAACCCACTGAGCTACGGCGCCCAAAAAAAACGTTACTCTTCCACCTCGCTTTCGTGATCGAAACTCTCGGACTCGAATTCGGTTTTAAGTGTGTAGTCGGCCGTTCGGTATCCCCGCTTTTCCGCTTCGTGCTTCCGATGACAGTTCGAGCAAATGCAGACGCATTTACTCAGCTCCGCGAGGAACGCTTCCGTCGAAACGCAGTTGGTTATCATGTCGGAGATCGGGGCGACTTTGAGGCTGGGGTCCTTGTGGTGGAAGTCGAGGCAGGCAGGATCGCTTTCGCCGCACGGGCAGGCGCGATAGAACGCGGCCCGTATCCTTCGCAACTCTTCCTTCCGCCGAGCGACCCGCGACCTGCTTCGAGCTGCACGCTCGTACCTATTCAATCGCTGTCGTTGGGGCAGGGGTTATTTGCGCTTCATATAGTCTTTAGTTAAGTGAAGTCCCGCTGTGGACGATCGGCGTTTCCGACGCCCATATTGTCGATTCGGAGAGTATAACTCAGACAAACTCAGCGTAGTTCCGACTTACTCAAATTTTTTTTATGAATTCTGAGAAATCCTGAGTATGGGACTCTTTTTGTGAGTTTTGGGGTTATATTTAATACGCACGATTCTTCGAAGGCGTGCGGTCCCCCACCTTTTCTTCCCCTCTTTCCGCTATATAGCTTTTACCAATGCCAGGTACTTTACTCGAGACCTACTCTCACGACGACCACATTAACTCTATGCCGGCGTCCGGCGACTCCGGAGACTCTGGAGCTTATGACGGCGGCGGGAACCCTCCAGCCCGTCCCCAGGGCGGCGTTCTTACTCCGGCCCCGGAACCCAAAGTCGAACGCACACGCACGCGCACGCATGGGACGGATGGATACGGCATGACTGACGACGAGAAAAAGCTTCCCGTTGGCGCCGGCGTGGAATACTACGATCCGGATAACGCGGACGTGAAGGGTATGGGCGTCAAAGAATTCCCCGAGGGACATCCCGACCGCGGCATCACGCACCCGTTCGGCGAGGGCTTACATTCGGACGCCGACGTCCTGGAGGCCGCCCACGCCCAGGACATGGCTTCGCTCCCCGCCGATGAGCGCCCGCAGCCAGGAACCCCCCGCGTCCAGCCGCGCCCCGGCTTCATCGCCGCCGATCCGTTCAGCAATCCCGATCAGTTCCAGGTCGACCCACAGTCCGGCCAGCCGCAGTATACGCCTGCGACGACGGTTAAAGAGCCGGTGAAATAATAGTAATTCTGGCACGATTTTTTTTGTTAAGGATGAGCATGAACAGTTTATTGCTCATCTTCGCGCTTCTTTCGTCGCCGCGGCTACACGGCCATCGCACACACCACGCGCGTCCGTCGGCCCCAAGTTCCTACGACTCGCTTATGCACTGGGTCGATTCTGCTTATCGGGATGACTCCTACGTGCGCGCGACCGAGCATCGCCGGTATCGCGAAGGCGGTCTTCATGGTAAGGTAGACGACCTTCTACCGAGCTACTATTGGACGCCGTGGGTGAAGAACTCGGGTGCGGGATGAAGCCCCTTCTCGTCGTAGAAATAGTTTCCAGGCCCCGCCCTCACGGGGCCTTTTCTTTTTAAAGTTTCCATGTCCAACGACCCTCTTGTCCCTGTGTCGGTCCCAAAATCGGCCGGCCACAAGGAAGCTGTCGATCCGTTCAATATATCGGCTTCAGCTCCCACCGTTGCGCGAGGCGCCTCCGAATGGCTCGATGAGCCGGGAGCCCAAAGTGCGATCGAAGACACCAACGCTGGCGAGCCGGCTGACGGCGACTTCGGCTATCCTCAAGATAACGTCCACTCTTAACTCGACCTTCCTCCTCCCAAAATGAAACTTCAAACTCGGCCAGTTACGATTACGCTGGCAAACGGCGCCAACCACGACATTGACGGCGCAGACCAGTCGCTCGTCCGCATCAGCGGTCCGACGGGCGCATTCTCGATCGACGGTATTGCCAGCGGCCGTGATGGCGAAATCGTGATTTTGTATAACACGACCTCCAACGCCATGACGATTACCGACAAGGGAAGTTCCAGCTCCAAGAGCGGGAATCAAATTAACCTGTTGGGTAACACCGTCGCGACCACCGGCGCCGGATGCGTAGGTCTGATCTACGACGGCAAAAACTCCGAGTGGCTCCTCTTCTCCGTTGCCGCGTAATGAGCGACGCTGAGGCTCCTGTCTTTGACGAGGAGCCGATCGAAGACGAAGGGCCTTCTCCCGAAGGCCCACCCAAGCGCGGGCCCGGCCGCCCTCGCAAGGACCCCGACGCAACCATCGAAGATGTTTTCGAGGAGGCGCGGCTGCACGCGATTTCGAAGACGAAGCTGAAACGCTGCTTCGACCGGCTCTACGAAATCGCCGACGACTCGAAGGTAAAGCCCGAGGTCGCGCGCCAGGCCGCAGTTGATTACATCAACTTTACGATGGGGAAGGCTGCCCAGCAGGAAGCCCCCAAGAAGCAAGATAAGCCGACGCTGAACTTCGCCCTCCCTGACGTCGGCGCTCCGGTTCCCGCCCCACAACCCGTCCCGGATGATAATTCTCAATCCGAAGACCAGCGAGACGAACGTTGATTTAGCGTCTCTCGTCTGGCCGCTCTACAATACAAAAAAGATCTCGCTCTTCGTTCGCGATTCAGGCGGAACGAAATACGAGATCAAGCCCGGCGAACGGATCGTCCTTCCGAAGCAGGTCGAGTTCCTGCGCGCGATGGATATGTACGACGCCGTGCTGTACGGCGGCAGTATGGGTTCGGGGAAGTCGTGGATTCTGCGCTGGGCTTGCGTAAAGTTCCTTCTCGATCGTGCCGCCGAAGGCCACATGAATGTGCGCGTTGGTCTTTTCTGCTCGACGTATAAGGCCATCGAGGATCGGCACCTAAAAGAAATCGAGCGGCACTTCCCCAAGTGGCTCGGGTATTTTCACGGCAAGTCCAACGAATACCGCCTCTACCCCGAGTATGGGGGCGGTATTATTCAGTTCCGAAATTTAGATGATCCCGATAAGTACAAATCCGTCGAGTTCGCGATGGCGGCGATTGATGAAGTCACCGAGATTGAAGAGTCTGAGTACGACTTTCTTGCGACACGCTTGCGCTGGCCAGGCATCGAACACTCTCCAATACTTTGCGCTACAAATCCTACCGGCGTTGGCGCTGCGTGGGTACGTCGCCGTTTCGTAGACCCGGATAAACGCGATAAACCGCGCAAGAATCCGGAGACGGGGTACGTCAGTAAAGGGCACTATTTTATTCAGGCCCTTCCGATCGACAACCCGACCCTCCCCGCGCAGTACCTGGACGCGCTGTACAAAAAGCCGCCCAAGCTGCGCGACGCTTATTTCTACGGCCACTGGGATGTTTTCGAAGGTCAGTTCTACGACCTCGTTCCCGACGTCCACCTCGTCAGGCGGTTCGAAATGCCGAAGGAATGGAACTCATTCCTTGCCGTCGACCAGGGCTACGCCCACCCGTGCGCGGCGATCGCCGCTCGCGTCGATTTCGATGGCACCCTATGGGTCGGGATGGATTATAGTGCGGTCCGGCGCTCCCCACTCCAGAATAAAGAAGGGATCGCGCACCGGATCGCCCAGACGGGATTCGAATTAGATAAGTTCCTCGTCGCGGTCGGCGATCCTTCGATGTGGAAAACGGACGGTTCTCTCGAGGGGAATCGCACACCCGGTGAGATTTACAACGCCGAGGACGAGATCGGGAGCTTCCGCCTCTTAAAAGCCAACAACGACCGAATCGCTGGATGGCAGGCACTCCTGGAAGGATTCCATTACGAGCAGGAGGAGGACCGCGATCGGGACGGCAATGTCGTCACGCGGCTCAAGAAGAAACCGAAGATTCGAATTTTCGATGATCTTCATTTTCTCTGGAGTAGCATTAGAAAGCTCCAGCATGACGATCGTCGGCCGGAAGACGTGAAAAAGACCACGGGGGAATATCCTCCGGGCGAAGGCGACGACGAATCGGACGCGCTTCGCTATCTCTATATGGCTGCCGGCCGCTCCGACTACGTGCCGCCGGAGTCGAGCTACGGGGCTGGGTACAACAGCCCGCGCGCCGAAGGAGCCTACGAAAGAATTTATGAGCAGACTGTCTACGGACGAGCATCGATATGGGCCGTTTAAACGCTTAGCGCAGGTGCGGCTCAGGATCGGGCGTCACGAATATATTTTCGAAGACGCCACAGAAATAGCTATCACACATACGACGCAGGGCGATCTGGGGACGACGAAACGCTACGTCCTCAAAGCCAATAAGAAAGGCGTCACTATCAACAAGCAAGACCCAGAATGATCTACATTGTCCACACCCCGCTCGGCGCGACCGAGTCGCAGACCTATAACCCTCTTAACTCCGTCATCGCCTCCCACGAGTTCGACGCGATGGTGAAGGGAACTGTTGTCCCGGACCCGGTGACGGGTGAAAAATCCGTCAAGCACTTTTTGAGTTTAGCCGAACAGGCGTCCGCCCAGCTCGTAGAGGAGTACGAGGAACGAGTGCTCGACACGGACACGAACACGATGGTGAAAGTCTCGAATACGCGCGTGATCGCCGAATGGACGAACGACGATGTCGCTCCGGCTCCGGCAAGCGATCCGACGAGTTCGCCGGCAGAACCTGCGTCGCCGCCTGCCGATCTCCCCGCGCCATCGAGCGACGCACCGGCTCCGGCTGAGAACTCGGCCCCCTCCGAGCCCGCTCCCCCGGCCGATCTATCCGTTGCTCCCACCGATACACCCGCAGCGTCATAAATGGCGGCTAAACAAGGTTACACGATTCACGACCTTCATGGGCACGACGGCGCCGATGAAGGTGAGAAGAAATATGGCGACGTAAAGTTCGCGGACCCGGCAGACCATAAATATCCGATCGATACGGATGAACATATCCGCGCCGCCGAGTCGTACATCGGAATGCCGAAGAACCGCGCGGCGCTCGGCGACAAGGCTGCCGAAGTAAAAGCGAACATCGATCGCGCCGCTCGCGAGCATAGCATCGGCGACCACTGAGGCGAACTATTTTTAAACATTCGCCGTTGTATTATTTAAGCAAGAGATAGCGGGCCAGACCCGCGACTCTTCGAGCCCACAAAATTCGCAGAGAGTTTTGTGGGCTTTTTTTATTGCGGGGTAGAGCAGCGGCCAGCTCGTCGGCCTCATAAGCCGAAGGTCACGGGTTCGAATCCCGTCCCCGTTACGAGTGCGCTGGCAGACCGCCGATAGTCTGCTTCCAATTTTCCCTCCCGTCCTTCTCTTCCCTGCATGTCCTTTCTTACGTTTAAAACGGACGACGCCCAGCGTGAAGCAAATGCCAACGCGTTTCTTTCCTCTTTTAGGCTGGGTGCGGCGGCGGCTCAAAAAGAGGCCGACAACGAAGTAGAGGAGTCGGAGCAGGCGAACGCGCTCGCCAACAAGCGGACGCTCGAGCAGGCGAAACAAGAGCACGAGGACGCGCTTAAAAAGTTAACGCTCGCGCACGAAGACATCAAAAGTCAGCGCGAAGATACGGTCAAAGCGCTCCAGCTCGCCGCTGCGCCGCTGAAAGAAACGGCACTGAATCAGGACGCCGATCCGGCCGACCGCGAACGCGCGTCGATCCTGCTCAACTACATCGGGGACGAAATGGGGAACCCGAATGCGGCCGCCCCGAATCTCACAGCCCTTTCGTTCGTTCCAAAATTAACGCCTGCGGCTCAGAGCGCGCATACGGGAACCCAGCTTTCCGAGGCGTGGGGCGGACAGAATGCGGCCGCGGAGTACAAGCTGAAGCAGGCTGAGGTCGCTACTAAAACGGCGCCCCCCGCCGTTGGAGACGACGTTTCTAATGAGGCGTTGAACGACGCCGCGGCGTATCAGTCGGCGGCGAATACTTCTGGGCGGCTTTCCGCCGACCTGAAAGACCTCAGCGCCCAGCGCAAAGCCATCGACCCCGCTTCGCTGGACCAGGGCGATATTGCGAAGGCGAAAGAGCTCGATGCTGCAATTAAAGCTAAGCAGGCGGAGCTCGACGCGGCAAACAAGAGCCTCGATCTCGCTCACTCCAAGGTCCTGCTGCAAGCGCAATACGGCGGCTTCGGGCCTAACGTCACGAGCGCTACGAATCAGATGCTGGGTGGCGTGAAGGTGGATAACCCCTTCGACGTTCGGAACCATGATTTTTACGGTAACTATATCAACGGGCGACTCTCGGACCCCACGATCGATGAAAACACGAAGGCTGGTTATAGTCGGCTCGGTCTGATCTTGAACGCCGGCACGCGGTTCCAGGACTACTGGAACGGTCCGGCCGCGACTTACGACAGCGATCCATCCCGTACCCCATCGAGCCCGATGGAAGACTGGAAATCGCATGCGGACCCTTCGGCAGCTACGCCCGTCTCTCCGTCCGCCCCTGCTGCGCCACAGTCCCCGGTTCCCACTCCCGGCGCTCACACGATCTTCGGTCTGCCGTTCGGCGACTAATTAACGACGGTCCCCTCTCGCGCGACGCGTTCGCGCGCCCGTCCCTCTCCCCACGTTCCGCGTGCAAGTTCTTAGCGCGTTCGAAAAAGAAGAGCAGCTTAACCTTCAGACCGCCCAGGCTCAACCGGGGCTGGTCCAGTCGCTTGCGGAGGAAGCGGGCCTCGTTTCCCTTAATGGCGGTCCGGACTATAGTGAACTAAAAGGGCTCGCTCAGGACCTCTCTTCGACTGTCCGCCGCGAAATGCAGAACTTCGAGGTCCTGCACGGCTTCTGGTTTGAAGCCCGCGCCGAAGTCCATCAGGAGAACGTCGACTTCTTTCTCTCGCACCAATGGACTCGCGAAGACAGGGAAGCAATTATCGCGCAAGGCCGCAAGCCTTACGTGAGCAACGTGATGCGGCGCTTCATCCTATCGCTCTTAGGCGAGCAGGTGGGCCAGCGCACCGACTGGCGAGCGATCCCCGCAAATAAACTCGCCGAGGGTAAGGCGGATATGATGAACCATATCCTCCGATGGGTCGCCCAGACAAACGACTGGGACGCGATCGAAAGCGAAATCTTTCGCGACGGTATCATCGGCGGCGTTGGCGTGTGCGGTGTCGGTCTCGACCCGTACGATCCGTTTGGGAAAATCACGCTGCACCGGCACCGCCCCCAGGAATTCATGTGGGACATCCACAGCGCGCAGAACGGTTCCCTTCAGAACACGTCGAACCTGTGGCGCGGCTACTTCGTCGACAAGGCGTCGCTGGCCGCGGAGTTCCCCGAATGGCACGACGAGATTTGGGGGCAGTCGGGGCAACTGACCGGCGCGACGGGGTACGAGAGCATATACACCATGATCCGCCCGAAGATTCACGCTCCGGCCGGCCGCAAGGACAACTACTCGACGTATTTCGATCCCTTTATCAAGCGCGCATACGGCGCCCTTGTTTTTAAGCGCGAATTTTATCGCCGTCGCTTTGCCACCAAGTGGCTGATTCGCGACGGGTACAGCGGCACCTCCTACTACTACGACACCCCGAACCAGGCCGCCGACGAAGCGAATAAGCTTATGCGGCAATACTACGAGTCCGGCGTCGTCGAGTATTATGGAATGGTTCCGCGCATCAGCGCTCCGCGTCAGGTCGCGCTGCCGGTGATCGATCAATTTATCTTCGTGGGGGACCAGCTCCTCCGCGTCACGACCTCGACCGTCGATCGATACCCATATAAATTTTACATCCCAGAGTTTTACGATGGCGAGGTAACGAGCTACTTCGAGCATGGCAAGGACGACCAGCGCATGCGTAACCGCATCCTGTCGTTCATCGACCAAATGGCGTCCGGCGTAAAGGGGCTTACCCTTGTCGACCGGGATGCCGTACCACAAAAAATATCGGACGACCAGCTCAAAGCAACGCTCACCCTCCCCAACCAAGTCTTGCTCGTGAATGGCGCGCGCGCCGCTGGCAAGAACTTGAGCGAAGTAGTCCACCACGCAGCGCCGCCTGTACCCGGCACGCTCCATCAAACGCTCTTCGGCATCGTCTCCGGAGACATGGAGCAGCAGTTCGGAGGGCCCAATGCGATCGGCCAAGAAGCTTTCGCCGGACAAAGTGGACGCAACGCTCAGTTTTTACGATCGCAAGCGTCGCTTGCGAATATCCCCGCCTTCGATGCGCTCCGGCGCTTCAATAAACAAGTCGCAGAGGATATTCTTTACTACTCACAGTTCCTGGACCCAGGGGTTCAGATGATGGTGACGGATGAGGCGAGTAATCCGGAGTTCCATTCCATCCTCGATTACGGAGTAAAATCCATTGAGGACATGAAATTCAACATCATTGTCAGCGAAGTGGTCGCGAGCCCGACAGAACGTGACGCACGCCTTTCGCGCCTGATGCAGTTACTCGGTCAGGTTCCCGACCTCGCGATGGATGCGGCCGAAGTCATTTTGGATTTGTCCGACATCGATTTCGAAGACAAGACGAAGATTATCCAGAATCGGGACGCGCGGCTCCAGGCGCAAAACCAGATGGAGCAGCAAATCCAGCAGTTCGAGCAGTCGCGCGACATGAAGAAGCTCGAGGTCCAGATCATGCAGGCGATGGTGAAGAGCCGTCTCGCGGATTTGGCAGCGCGCAATATGCCATCGATTACGCTGACTGGAAAACTCCCCGAAGGCCCCGCGACGCAGGCCACGCTCTTACAGGCGGCCGGCGTCGAAGCCGAACCGCTTGCCGTCGCGTCCGACAACGCGTTTCATGCAATGCTCCGCCAGGAGATTCTCGATATGGCGCAGGAGCATCAGAACGACCTCACTCCTTCGTGGGAACGAGATCGTGGTGGCGGAGGCCATCAGGGTAAGTCGAGCACCGGCGTCCCAACCGCCAAAGATAACGCAAACCGGTCCATCAAACGCACTTCGAGTTAAATGATTAGCACACAAAGCGGCCTTCCGCTCGCTACCCGCACGACAACGACGACCTCCGCGACCCAGGCGAATCCTCGCGGGGTGCTGGGGATGGTCGTCTATCTCAACGTCACTGCGGCCTCCGGAACCGGCGGCCTGAAAGTGCAGATTCTGGGAATCGATCCCATCAGTGGTAACGGGTTTGCGTTGAACGCCCTCCCTACCGCCGTCACGGCAACCGGCACCTATGCGTACGTAATTGGACCGGGGTGCAGCAGTGCATCGGGATCGGTCCAGCAGGCGACCTCCGGCGTTGTCCCCCCGCGGTTCCAAATTCAAGTGACACACGTGGATGGCTCCAGCTATACGTACAGCGTTGGGTATAGCTTGATGGAGCTTTAAAAGTTTATGCGGCGCAAGCGCGTAAACGTAGAGTTTGTGGGGACTCTTATTATGGAGGGGGTCGCGCTCCTCCGCCGCTCTTACATATAACCCCAACCCGCCTTCGTCGAAACCGCGGCCCCCGCGTGGATACGTCGCAGCGATGAAGGCTCCCACACCCACACGTAGTCCCCTTTATGGAGAATGTTTTTGAAGAGGTCGATCCCGGACAAGCGATAGGCGAGCTCATGTCGGGTGGTTTCACCGACGATAAGCTCCCAGCCCCGGAAGCAAAGACCGCGTCCGGCACCGACGCAAACGTGCCAGCGAAATCTGAACCAACGCCCGCGACAAATTCGAATGAATCCGCGACGGCCGAAGAGACGAAATCGCAAACCACGCCCGAAGCAGGCGCGGGAACCACAACGCTCACCCAACAGACGGACGGTTCCGTTGTCGATGACAAGGGAAATAAAGTCGAGACGGCGGCTCAGGCCCTCTCGATCGATCCGCACCAGCTCGTAAAACTTCCCGACGGCTCGACCGCCCCGTGGCATCAGGTCATCGGCGGAACGCTACTCAAAGCGAAGTACGACGAGCGGGTAGGTGAACTAAATAAAGAGAAGGAGAAAGTCGCTGCCGACAAGCAGACGATCGCGCAGGCGAAAGGCTGGCTCGATCTTGCCGACAAGGACCCGGGTGCGAGCGCGTATTTGGTTACGCTCAACCGCACGAACGATCCTCAGAAGGCGCTGCAAGCGGCGCAGGCCGCGCTGGGTGTGAACCCGGCCCCTGTGACACCGGCCACCCCCTCCAAGCCACAACCGGGCTCCGTAGAATACTATCTACAAGACCAGCCCGACGACCTCACCCCAGGCACCCCCGAGTACGACGTATGGTATGGGAAACACCTCTACCACGTCAGCGCGAAAGGGGCCCAGGACGCGATCGAAGCAGATCGCGCGAAACGCGAAGAAGAAGCTGCAAAGCAACGTGCGGCCGAAGAGGAAGAGGCTCGTAAACGCAACGAAGCCAGCGCTTCGGCGACGGCCACGCTGCAAAAGAACGAGGCGCTTCTTAAAAACGCTCATACGTATCTTCTTGCCGAGCGTAAGTTCGATCCCTCTACGCTCACCCCCGAGCAACAGAAGGAGTTGGGCGCGGCGCTCACGGCTTCGGCGCTTGGCTTAAAAGTCAACGTCACCGATCGCGAGTGGCTCTCGAAAAATCCGATTTCTGAAAACGATATGTCGCTCATCGTCCTCAAGGCAGACTTGAGCGCATTTACGGCAAAGAAAGCGGCTCCGGAAATTCCCACGCTCGCACAATCTAAGTTGGACGTGGCACCTAACCCTCCGATCAGCGCTGGCCCCGTGGCGACGAACGCCGTCCCCTCGGAAGCCGTCCACGAAGACGACGGTGTCTTCGGCGCGATCGGAGAGCTCCTTGCTTCCGCACAATAGTTCCTTTGGCGGGCGCATCCTCCCGCGCCGGCCATTCAACTCTCTTAGTCCCAGCTACCACCTATGGCTAATTTTATTGGCACGCCCAGCGTGTCGACGGTTGGCACGTTTTCTCTCGGTGGCAACGACCTCATTCGTGAAGTTGCCCGAGACGTCACGACTTACGATCGTGAGTCCTCCCCTTTAACCTCGTTCCTGTCCCAGACCAAAGGCCGGCTGAAGCCAACCAGCCAAACGACCTTCGAGTGGCAGGAACAACAGTATGACTACGGCACGAACGTCGTGACCGCTTCGATCGTCGGAGGCAATCCGACGGAGAACGTCATCGTCTCTTCGCCCACCGTCGTCGTTGGCGACGCATTCTTCGAGGCTACCAGCGGACAGTATTTTGTCACGCACGCAGTCGTAAGCCGCACGAGCACCACGTCCACGGTGACGCTCATGCTTTTCCCGACGGGAAGCAATATCGCTGCGGTCACGGGTCCTTACACTCTCGTCTCCTGTGGGAACATCCTCGTGGAAGGCGGCTACTACCCGGATGCCCGCGGTACGCGCCCGACCTTCAAGAGCAACAGCATTACCTCGACGTCCTATTCGGTCGACATCACCGAGGAAATGATGTACTCGCCGACGTACTACGGCAATAAGTTCCAGATGGACAAAGAGGCGGCCATCACGCAGTTCCGCTGCGATATGGAGCGCAACGTCCTCTTCGGACAATACTTCGTTGCGACTGGATATACCCAGGCCAGCGTCAACGGGTCCTTTACTGGTACTCTGCGCGGTACGCGTGGCGTCATCAACACCGTCGATCCTGGCAACGTGCAAACGTTCTCGGGTTCCCTTACGGAGTCGAAGTTCGACACGTTCCTTCGCACGGCCGTCTGGAACAACAAGTATTCGGGTAGCTCCACGAAGATCGGCTTGTTCGGTCCGGATGCCGCGCTCGACTTGAACCAGTTCGTAAAGGACAAGGTCCGCGTGCTTCAGATGGGCCGTCAAGCCTACGGCATTGACATCGCCCAGTACACGCTCTTCGGGAACTTCAAGATTCTCGTAATGCTCGAGAAGGAGTTCTGGGAGGTCGCGCCGTATAAGCACGGCATCCTGGTCGTCGATCCGAAGTTCATCTGGCTCCGCCAGTTCGGTCCGAACTTCATGGAGGTGAAAGACACCTCGCTCCCGCGTCAGGCCGGTCACTCGATCGCGCTCAGCTCGCGCTATGGCGTCGAAGCTCGCTTTGCGACCTCGCACGCGATCCTGAAGAACCCCAACTAAGGTCTTCGCTCTGAGGGTGCTGGGCCTCCGTCCCTGGAGGCCCACCCTCTTTTTTAATCCCCACACTAAAAAGTTACCCTATGCCAAGCAAATTAGCCGGCAATAAACGCGTCACCAAAGCGGCGCGCGAACAGGCCGCGGCCCTCGCCTCTCCGCAGTTCGATCAGGACGACGACCTTCCGTTTCGGCGGGCGCTCATTGTTCCGATCAGCACCGTCAAGCGCGAATCGTTCCAGGCCCCTTCGGGTCGCACTATCACGGATGAGACCACTTCGCCGGACTGCGGAAGTATTCAGGTGGCGCTCTCGAAGCCGGTCCTCACGAAAGACAATATGTTCGGGCACGAGGAGAAGATTTATGTCTTTAAGCTCCCGTGTCGGACCGACGTGAATCAGGCGGTACGCGATGGCTTCAAGTCGGAAGACATCGTCCGTGCGCTGATCGTCGACCCCTCCTACGGCCTCTTCTTCGACCTGCTCGAAGTGACGAATGAGGATTCAAGGGACCTGGCTCGCCTGGGTCGCGATCGAGCGGCTCGAACGGAGATCGAGGCCCGTAAAAAAGTTCTCTCCGAGAATCCACTCCTTGCTGTTAACGCGGTAGATGGCGTGAGCGCGATCGCCATGCCGGAAGTCAACCTCCCGCAAGAATAATTCCGCGCCGTGCTCGATACGGACTTAATTTCCCGCGCGCGATATTTGCTGAACGATGCCGGGCGGGGGGCCTCCACCTCCGCCCGTTTCTATACGGACGCCAGCATCGCACGAGCGCTGACCGTCGCGCAGGCTGATCTGTGCCGCGCGATGATCCACGCGCCACATACGCCGGACGTTATTGTAGCACGCCTACTCAAAACGGCTGCCGTCACCGCCTCGCTCGGCGCCGGCACGGCCGTCCCCTCGGACTATTGGTACTGCCTCTGCGGATATAAGAATTCCCCGTATCAGTTCGTTCCTAAAGTTCCAGTCGGCATCGGCGATGCCTTTCGCACACGCGGCGGTAGCTTCGGCCCGAACTTCATTTACGTCAAAGGGGGGCTGGCGTACGGGTCGGCCGACACGATGGTCTACTGGTCCCTCCCGCCGGCGATCGGGAACTCTGGCGCGACGCTCACGCCGTTCCCGGATGGTTTTTATCACTTGGTTAAAACGCTCGCCTGCCGCGAGCTTGTGGCGCAGGAAGATCGGGACGCGGTCGACCGGTGGAATTATTTCAATAAAGAGTTCCAGCGCAAACTTCTCTCGTTCACCTAAATGCCGCAAGTAACTTGGGCGGACCTCAAAGACTCGATCGCGCAGCGCGAGCGCGAAGCCGAACTGTTCAGCACGCCGTCGGAGAACGAAGAGTTCAATCCGTACTGGGACCCGGCTGACGTCGAGCTCCTCCTTTATGAAATCAGTTGTCAGCTCTTACGCGAGATTCCTCCCGAGGAACTTGAAGCTATTGGCAGTACGGCTATCACTGTCGCTACGTATAGCAATGGAGCCGTACTACCAAGCAACACCGTCAAAGTTCTCGGCGCGGCGATTCAAAGGAACGTAGGCGACAGTCTCTGGGTCCCGGCCGTCCCCGTCGATCCCGCCATGTATTATCAAATGGCGGACGTAACCTCCGACGACGCCGCGTTCTATTCCTTCGTTTCGGGAACCGTTGTCTTCTCGGGGAACGCCATCGGCCTTACGCTTCTGACGGAGCCCACACTTGCAAATTTTCAGGCCGATCTCCCCATCCTGCCGCCCGCAGGTTACGACGAAATCCGAGTCGACTGGGTGCATAAAGCGCTCATGACAGAAGACTTCATCCCCGGCGGTCGACTTTAATTCCCTTGCCCTATGCCAGCTCAAAGCCTTTATAACAAGGGTCAGCGTCGCGCGAAAGTTAAGACCCTCCTCATGGCCTTCGCGCAGGACATTCAATACGACGACGCCCTGATTGACGCGAACGTAGAGTACGCTCGCGACTACGTCTGGAGGACCTACGTCATCGCTAACGAATCGGATTTTAGAAAGTACATTTCTATCGCCGACGGAGCGTCGCTCCCGTCCGACTTCACGGCCTACGCCAACGACGCAGTGTACGTCAACAATGGGGTGGAGTATCCTCTCTCGTACATCGACACGGAAGAAATCGGTACGCGAAAGACGAATCCCTATTGTCTCGCGTCCAACACGTCGCCTTCGATTTTCTTCGAGAACCAGAAAGTTAACACGCTGCCCTCGGGCCTGACGATTACGCTGGGCTACTACCCGCGTCAGCCGAAGATGTTCGGCTCGACAATTCCCGACGCGACGTACGACACGATGCCGTATCAGTCGGAGAGCGCGATCCATCAACTTGCCGCTGAATACACCTTAGAGCAGCTTCTTCCCGAAGAGAAAGCTTACCTCCTCACGCAGCAGCAGGCCGCGGAGGTCCTTACGCAGAACAAGGCATTCTACGAGGGCCTCTTTGATAACCAAATGCTGAATTCTCGCACCGAGTCGTCCGGCTCCGTCTAAAAAGCTCCCATGACTCTCGACAACATGATCTACCAGGTGCTTATTCGCTGTAAGCACACGGCCACCGCGGTTAGCCTCGACCAGCCGACCGCAAAGCAGTTGGTGAATAAGGCGCTGCAATTTTATTACCCGATCGCACTTCGAGCCGACCAGACTTTTTACACGAAGTCGGTTACCATCGCCCAGGCTTCGCAGACGACCAACGAAGGGACTTTCGATCTTCCCACCGACTTCTACAAGGGCCTCCTGGTCGAAGTAAGCGGTGCGAAAGAGGGAGCTGCGCGCATTCTTGGGCATCGCGAATACATTAACGTCGCCAACAATCCGTTCCAGGGCGGCACGGCCGCGAATCCGGTGTGCCGCATCGACACGACCGTGCTCAAACTCCGGCCGCAGTCGGTGATGAGCGTTACGCTTCACTACATCTGGACGTTTCAATTCATCGACGACGAAACGACGGAAATCACGGACCCCGGGAACGGACACTTCGCAATTATTCCGTGGACCTTCGAGCAGCCGGTTATTTTGGAAGCGGTCCGGTTAGCGCGCCTCCGCCACAACCTCCTCGTCGATAACCCGAGCGATGTCTCGAAAGGTCTCCAGACGTTAAGCGACGCGATTAATGCGATCCGAGACGCCAACACGCCTCTCCGGCTCTACGGCGCAGAAATTCCCACCACTTCCTAACGTTCCAAAATGACGTGGTTTGAAATTTATATGCAGGCGCGAACAGAAACGAAAGAGGTTGTGCCGGTGGCGTGGTTGAACAGTGTCATTGCGATGCAATGGATGTCGACCGCCCAGTTCATCCTTCAGCAGGAAACCTCTGCGTGCTGGAGGACGGCGACAATCGGGTTGGTCGCGAACAATACGAACGGCATCTATGACCTCCCTGCGGGCTTCCGCCAGTTCAACGAAGTCACCTGGTCGCTTACAACCGACACTCCGGATTTCGTGACCGTCTTCGTGCGGGCGTATCAGGACCTGCACCGTGTTGCCGCGAGCAATCGCACCTCTATAAACGATCCTATTCCACCGTCGAACGATTACCTTCAAGGTAAAATCTTCGTCGCAGTTACGCCGCGGAAAGAGCTACTCGTCTATCCCTTCGATCTCTCGACGGGCTACTTGACGATTAACTATGCGCCGTATTTAAATCCGTACAGCCCGACGGACAAAGACGAGTGGGCTGGGTACGGCGCCGATCCGACGAACAAAATGCAGTCGTGCGGTCCGGAAGACTGCTTCACCGCCGCGACGCATGGGATTAAGGAGTACGTGAAAGCTCAAATTTTCGCGGGCTCGCCGGGTGGCCTCAAAGTTCATCGGGATGAATACGATCTCGCGATGTCCCAGTTCCAGGCTGCGATTTCCGCCGCGAAGACCGACCAGACCGACTACACACAGATGACGCTCCCGCCCCCGAATTTAGCTGGCTTGTTTTAATGGCGACACCGCTCGACCCAAGAACCCTCAAGGTCGGCCAGGAATATCACAGGGAATCGATCCCGTCCCTTGCTGGCCTTGACTTAGACTCGAACACCTCCACAATTTCGAAGGGCCGGTTTACGGACCTTCGAAATTTTCGCATTGAGTCGGAGGGAGAGCTTACGCTCCGCACCGGCATCAAAGAGTACGATATTACGCGGGCGTGGAATCCGGAGTCGGGGTTCGTCCCGATGCCTGCTGGAAGCGTTCCCGTCGCGACGTGCGAGTACGTCGTGGAGTATGTGACGTCGGGCGCGATGAAGACCCTGCGATACAACGTCCTGCTGTGGTGGGATGGCGCCACGGGTGCAGTCGCGCTTTCGATCGTCGACAAAGCCGCCGAAACCTCCTGGACTGCGACGCTCAGTTCTACGATTACCGCGGGAGACACGACGACGACGCCACCTACGCCGCCGACGGTCGGCGTGTGCCAGCTCAATACGTCGCTCATTGTCAGCGTCTATGACGTTGCGACGTACAGTCTCGAGCCCACGTCCGTTCTGACGCCGATCACGAGCGGAACGACGTGGAATGTCACGACGCTTGGCAAGGACCTTACGCCGGTCCCATTGACCGTCTCTTTCGTTGGAAAGACAACGGGCGATCTGCTCGTCTTTAATAACGACGATCACCTCTACGATTCTCACGGAGCGAGCGGTGGGCAGCTCCACGTATTCAGCTCCATCCCCGACCCGATCACGGGCGATCCCCAAGTTTTAAAAGTTCCAATCGACGCGCCCTACTTCCTCGCGACCGGTCCGGAATATAGTTCTATTGTGCCGCAGACGCCCTGGGTGAAAGGCGCCGGCGACCCCGCCGTCCCCGAAGATGCGGCAAGCGCGCACTTCTACAACCACACGAAGAGCCGCGCGTGGGGATACCGCTTCGTCGCGGTCCGCACGAGCGTCGATGCGAAAGGCAATACCGTATATCGGAACTCCAAGCCCTCGGCGGACTTGTGGGTTGAGGACCGGATGTATATTCCTCCGATCGCGGGTCGGCTTGTCTCGGGCGTATTAACATTCCCGGACCAGATCGCGAACCCGAACACGAACCCGCAAATCTGGTTCGACCTCTCCGATCTCTCTTCCTGGGACCCGGATAACTCTGGGCCTGGAATTTGGCAGATCGGCAATGGCGACGGCACATTCACGACGGTCCATACGGGCACGACCGGTCAAACGCTCTTCCCGTCGAAAGACGACTTCTTCGATCTTCAGGCGAAGTTCCGAAGCCTGAGTACCTCGTCCGCGCCGCTTGCCACGCAAACGCCATACTATGCAACGGCGCGTTATCTGGGGTGGGGCGACCCCGCCGTTATGAAGTTCCCGGGCGACGTTACGCCGTACAAACTGATGTGCCCCGCGAGCGAGTTCAAGGGCGCGCCGCTCACGATGTTCGATGCGACTACGTTCCCGATCGACTGGAGCACGACGGAAGAAATCCTCATCTTTCGTACCGCACACAGCGAGCCGGACGATAGTAAGAACGTCACTGACGATCCACTCTTCGAGCCGCATACTTACGGCTACATCGGTTCCCTCAAGCAGGGGCAGGTCTTTACGGACGACATTCCGGATACGGGAATTGATTTTGGCAACACCCCCGATCAATACGATGGGTACGAGGTCGGTCAATTCTCCGCGCAGCGCGTTCGCGATTATCAAACGAAACTCGTCCTGGGCAACACCAAGACGACGTACTGGGTTGATACGCCTGGCCCAGCGGTCTCTGCAATGTACTTAGACGGCAAAGTCTATAATGGTATCAGCCCAAGCAGTCACCTAACGCCAAGCACCGATTTCGCTCCCTCCACCGGACCGGGCGACGGACTCAATACCATTTCGTTCCACTTCGCGTATGTCGATGGGCAGGGTAATCAATCCGATCTTTCGGATATTACGCTCAATAACGCCGCGATCGCTCACGACTCCGACGAAGCCGACTGGATGTTTTTCGTGCTTCCACGCGGCATGACGCCGGACATTGTGACGCTCCGGCTCTATGTCAGCCGCTACTCGGGTGGCGTGAGGAAGTATTTTAAGCTCGGAGACTATCCCGTTACGGACCCGGTGATCGCCGTTTCGTCCGACAGCGTTCCGGCGTACTCGGACCCGAGCGGCATTACTCCGCGGCCGACGAAGACGGTAAAAAATTACTACGAGCCGCCGCAGTACATTTATTCGCTTCCGAACGCTCCGACCGAGTGGCCTCCGCTTCAGGTCGAGAGGGCGCACCCGTTCGCTCCGATTACGGGTATGGAAGTTATCCTGGGAGAGCTGTGGGTCTTTACGACAGACTCCGCGACGCTTACGATCCTTCAGGCCAGTAAGCCACGCGTCGAAGAGGAGACCCGGCAGATCGGAGCGATTAGCCGGACAGCAATTCAGAAGTGGAATAAGGTCGTCTTCTTCCTCTCCGCCAGCGGCCTTTATTTTGCCGAAGGTTCCGGCGTCGTTCCATTTCCGGCGCAAATACAGACGGCCGTTCGAAAATACCTTGATGAATACATTCCCGGCTTGGGGCGGCATGCGAATGCGAAACGCGCTTCGCTCGGGATGCTGGCGCACCGGTACGAGCTTTGGCTGTATTTCCCATCCAGCGTCGATCTCTGGGCGTCGGCTTCCGGCGTGGCGCCGTGGAGCAGTACGACCGCGTATGTCGCTGGGAACCTCGTATCGAGCGGCGGCGTAACGTGGAAGGCGCTTCAGGGGAATACCAACGTCACGCCTGCGAACGATGGCGTCAACTGGGTCTCGTGCGGGCTCCCACAGTCACTTTACATCTATAAGTTCCTTACCGGCGAGGTCCGGCGACATTATCTCTCGGGCGAAGTGCTCGGGGTAGAGAACTATCAGTTCGACCTCTCGCCGTCGTTTGCGCTCGTAAACAACACGAGTAACCGGCTCGACCCTTCTAAGTTCCGATCCGATCAGGTCTTCTTCGCGTCGCATGGGGATGGAACGCTGTATGCGAGCTATGCGGATACAACGGCGACACAGATCGCGACTATCAACTGCGATTATCCCGCAACATGGACCGGGTCGGCCATTGCAGAAATGCCGTTCGCGCTCACCCTCCCTCAGTCGCCGAAGCTCCTCAGAACACTTTATGTGAAGGCGAGCGCCAATGCCGCGCTGACATTCATCACCGGCATGGCGAAAACGGACGGTTCCTACGATGCCGTCCGAGGTCATATCATCGATAGCGCGACAATCTGGCCGGTTACGATCGCAACACCCGGCCGCCCGAACACGCTCGTTCACATCGTTCCCACGACGGCGGCCGAGGGTATGAGTATCGCGCCTTATGTTCGCATTAGCTCGACGCCGAGCGGGGGCACGCACAGCATATCCCTCCAGTCGATCGACGTCGACGTT
>Ga0070741_10002044_pt1 | contig 56471 bp, 60 predicted proteins | sample Coa_R1_4_FD_66440 | JGI IMG/M metagenome (GOLD analysis project Ga0070741, IMG submission 66440) | Surface soil microbial communities from Centralia Pennsylvania, which are recovering from an underground coalmine fire - Coalmine... | ecosystem: Environmental > Terrestrial > Soil > Unclassified ... | reverse complement strand
GTGGACGTTGAGGTCGTAGCCGCAGCCATCGGCCACGTCCCACGCGTTGGTGCTGCCGAAGAAGCCGCCGCCAACACCCGCGTCAAAGTCTCCGTCGAAGTCACTGGAGATGCCATCGTTGTTGCAATCCGCCGTGTTCGTGTCGTCGACCAGGACGTTACCCGCCCCTCCAGACGTCGCGAGCGTATGCGAGTTTACTCCGACCGTGACGGAAGAGCCGTAGGTATGCACCGGCTGGTTCGCGCCAACGCACACGCTGTTCGCGTTCACGACGACAACGGCGTGCGCCATCGCCACGGCGAGAAGCGCACCGAGGAGGATCGAAATCTTGCGCATGAAATAACCTTCTACCCGACCAAATGCCAGGGATCAGTTGCAACATCGCTCCAAAAGATATCCGTATTGGAGGAAAACAGTGATAATCCCCATTCAGTTTGCCATCACAACCGTGTTTCAAAATTTCACATGAATCCTAGAAGAAATCGACACTGTGGAAACAGGTGAATACAAAACGTGATATCTTCTCTCATTACGGATTGGCTTCACAATTTTCCCCCACAACGACCTTGCTTGAGAGAGATATTGTCGCGACGCTGCGCTCGCGGACGTGCAGCCCCGACCGCGGATAGCGCCCGGCCACTGTCGTCAGCCCCTTGCGGAGCTTCGCGGCGTCCGGATCCGCCAGCATCGACGCGAGCCTTCATCGAGATGAGACGTATGAGCAGGAACCTCAGACTCAAGACCGCGCCGCTCGTGGCGGTCGCCCTGGTGGCGATGGCTGCATTGGGCGCCATGACACCCAGCGCCGCCGCAACCGGCTGCCCCCCAGGGGCGACCGGCACCCCTCCCGTGTGCATCAAGGACGAGCCTATGGTGGCCTGCGTCGGCCCCTCGTGCGTCACGGCCAGCCCGAACCACCTCACGGTTACCCTAGACGGAACCACGCTGATCGACCAGGAGTTGCTCCCATGAACACCCGACCCATCGTCCTCGCCCTTGCCGCCGCCTGCCTTCTGATCCTGCCCGCCGTCCTGGCGGACGACATCCCCATCCAAGTTGGAGGGAAGGACGTCAACGTGGACCAGCCTGCCGGCAACACGCCGACGTGCGGCCTCACCGTCTGCACCTCGGGCTCCACCCTCGGCCCCCTGAGCACGCCCTCCACGCCTCCGTTCTGCACGCCCGTCGTGTGCAACAGCGGGGCGCCCATCCAGCTCATCGGGCCCGTGGCCATCCCCTCCCTCTGCTCGGTGATCAACCAGAACGTCGGCCCCAACTGCGGCTCGCAGGCCACGCCCGCCGTGCTGCTCGACGTCCAGTGGACGGACGTCATCGTCACGCTCACGCACGTGGGCGAGACCCAGAACGTCGGCCCGTTCACGGTCTTCGGCGTCACGCTCTGCCCCACCCCCGGCTGCCCTGAGCCTGCGCAGCCTGGCGCGACCGGGTCCGGCACGATCACCGTGACCTGGGGCGTCCAGGGCAACACGCAGACCTACAGCTACCCGATCGCGTTCCCCTGAACGCGCCAGGGCTTGCCTCCGCGCGCGTGCCGCGGCGCGCGGAGGCCGGGCCACCGAAGCCTTTTCAACGCCCGCCCCGCTGCGCCCGGCGATGAGCCCCCTCCGTGACGCCCTGATCCGGTGCGGCGCGGTCCGCTTCGGCGACTTCACCCTCGCCAGCGGAGCCAAGTCGAAGTACTACGTCGACATCAAGCGCGCGAGCACCGACCCCCACGTGCTGCGGCTCATGGGGGAGGGGCTGGGCGCGAAGGCGCGCGGCGCGCAGCGCATCGCGGGCATGGAGCTTGGCGCCGTGCCCCTCGCGGCCGCGGCGGCGCTCTCCAGCGGCATCCCGTTCATCATGGTGCGCAAGAGGCCCAAGGGGCACGGCACCAACACACAGCTCGAAGGCGTCTACGAGCCGGGCATGGAGGTCGTCGTCGTGGAGGACGTGACCACCAGCGGCGGCAGCAGCGCGGAGGCCGTGAAGGTCCTGCGCGAGGCGGGCCTGCGCGTGACCAAGGTCGTCACCGTCGTCGACCGCGAGGCGGGCGCCGCCAAGGCGTTCGCGGACCTGGGCGTCGGCTTCGAGAGCCTCGTCACCGCCAGCGAGCTTCTCAAGGAGGCCAAGCTGTGACGAAGGTCCTGCTGGTGGGCGGCGGGGCGCGCGAGCACGCCATGGCGGAGGCCATCGTGCGCAGCGGCGGGGCGCTCCACGCGGCGCTCCCCAACAGGAACCCCGGCATCCTGAGCCTTGCCAAGGAGCACGTCCTCGTCAAGGACACCGACGCGCCCGCCATCGCGGAGGCCGCCCGCAAGTGGGGCGTCGAACTTGCGGTCGTGGGGCCCGACGCCGCCCTCGCCTCGGGCGTTACCGACGCGCTCCAGCGGGCGGGCGTCGCGGTCGCGAGCCCGACGAAAGCCGCGGCCGAGATCGAGTGGAGCAAGGCCTTCATGCGCGACCTGCTGGAGAAGCACCAGGTGCCCGGCCGCGTGAAGTACCGCACCTTCCGCAGCGAGGCGGGCGTGCGCGACGCGATCCAGGAGATGTGGCCCGTCGCGGTGAAGCCCATCGGCCTCACGGGCGGCAAGGGCGTCAAGGTCAGCGGCGACCACGTGCGCACGGTGGACGAGGCGTTCGCCTACGCCAAGGAGTGCCTCTCGGGCGGAGCGGTCATCATCGAGGAGAAGGTCGAGGGCGAGGAGTTCTCGCTCCAGGCGTTCTGCGACGGCAACCACGCGGTGCCCATGCCCGCGGTGCAGGACCACAAGCGCGCCTTCGAGGGCGACCAGGGCCCCAACACCGGCGGCATGGGCTCCTACTCGGGCGAGAAGGGGCTCCTCCCCTTCGTCACGCGCGAGGAGTACGACCAGGGCGTCGTCATCCTCAACGCCATCCTCCAGGCCCTCCGCAAGGAGGGGCGCCCCTTCGTCGGGACGATCTACGGCCAGCTCATGCTATCAAAAACGGGCCCACGGGTCATCGAGATCAATGCGCGTTTCGGCGATCCCGAGGCCATGAACGTCCTCACGCTCCTGGAGAGCCGCTACGTGGAGATCCTCCAGGCCATGGCCGCCGGCGAGCTTCCCGCATCGCTGGTGCGCTTCGCCCACGACGCGACGGTCTGCAAGTACGTCGTCCCCGAGGGGTACGGCGTCAAGAGCATGGCCAACGAGCCGCTCGCGGTGGACGAGGCCGCCATCGCGAAGGAGGGCGCGCGCGTCTACTACGCCGCCGTCAACCAGACCGGCGGCCAGCGCGGCAAGGTCGTCGAGGCGACCACGACGACGAGCCGCAGCGTGGGCGTCGTCGCGACCGGGGCCACCCTCGCCGAGGCCAACGCCAAGGCGGACCGCGCGCTCGCGCACGTCACCGGGCCGCACCTCTACCACCGGCGCGACGTGGGCAGCGCGGCGCTCATCGCGAAGCGCGTCGAGACGATGCGGCGCGTGAGGGGCGGCTGACGGGGCCCCCGCAACCTTGAAAGGCCCGAGGCGTCTGGCCCCAGCTTGTGGAAGACCCCGTCCACGTCTACGTCATCGGCACGGCAGGCAGCGGCAAGTCGCGCCTCACGGCGGCGTTCCACCGGTGGATGAAGGAGCACGCGCACGACGTCGTCGCCGTGAACCTCGATCCGGGCGCCGAGACGCTCCCCTACTCGCCCGACGTGGACATCCGCGACTGGATCCAGCTCTCCGACGTCATGGAGCGCTACGAGCTTGGCCCCAACGGCGCGCAGGTCATGGCGGCGGACCTCATCGCGCTGCGCCTGGGCGAGATCCAGGGCATCCTGGACGAGTACCGCGCGCCCTACGTGCTCACCGACACGCCGGGGCAGACCGAGCTGTTCGTCTTCCGCGAGTCGGGCCGCGTCACGGTCGAGCTTCTCGCTCCCGGCCGCTCGTGCATCCTCTTCCTTCTGGACCCGTTCCTCGCCAAGCGGCCCAGCGCGTTCGTGAGCCTCCTGCTCCTGGCGGCCACCACGTCGTTCCGCTTCGGCATCCCCCTCCTGCACGTCATCCCCAAGCGCGATCTCCTCAAGGGCGAGGAGCTGGAGCGCCTGCTGGCGTGGACCAGCGACCCCGCGCGCCTGGAGGACGACCTCGCCAGCGAGAAGGCCGACATGGTCAACCAGATGAGCGTCGACGCCTTCCGCATCCTGGACGCCATGGGCAGCATGACGCCCGCCGTCGCCGTGAGCAGCGAGACGCTGGAAGGCCTCGAGGACGTCTACGCGTGGATCCAGGAGGTCTTCTCCGGCGGAGAGGACCTCACGGCCGCGTGATATCACCTTCGGCGCCGCAGCAGCGCGGCGAGGGCGACGCCCGCCGCGAGGACCAGCGCGACCTCGGGGCCCGGGACCTTGGGCGAGGGCGTCGCCGTGAAGCTGCCCGGCGCGCTCATGGCCGGGGTGGTGACGGCCAGGGCGCCCAGGTCGAGGCGCGCGACGATGCGGCTGTCCCCCTGCTCGTAGCCGTAGAACGCGTCCCCCGAGGAGTCCGCGAGGGGGGGCATCGTCGTGGGCGAGGCCGCGACGGGCGTCGCGGTCGCGGGCGCGGGCGTGCTTCCTTCCGAGGACGTGGAGCCGTTCACGAAGCGCACGGGCGTGAGGAGGGTCGCGCGCGCTTCCAGCGCCGCGGAGTGGCCCGCGCCCTGAAGCCGCGGGTCGAGGCGCACGACGACGCTGCCGTTGGCCGGCACGTCCACGGGCTGCGCGGCGGCGAGGCGGCCATCCACCACCGCAGCCACGGTGAGGGGCAGCGGCGCAGGGCCGTCGTTGCGCACCGCGGCGGAGAAGCTCCCCTGGGAGGCGCGCGTGAGGGCCACCTGGGGCGAGGCCTCGGAGACGTTCCACCCCTGGAAGACGAGGGCGCGCGTGCTCTCGCCGCCGGCGCCGGAGAGGCGCAGCGCGCGGACGCCGGGCTCGGGCGCGGGGAAGAGGAGCGTGCCGTTGGCGTCGGTCGTGCCCAGGGGCGCGCCGTCCAGCGTGGCCTGCATGCCGGCCGCGGGCGAGCCGTCGGGCGCGGCGACGCGGAGCGCGAGGTCGCCCGCGCCGTCGGGCGTGAAGGTGAGCGCGAGGTCGGGCACGGCCTCCACCGCGATGGGCGCGAGGCGGCCCACCTGCACCGAGAGCGAGCCGGGAGCCGCCGCGCGCAGCGTGACCGTGGCGCCGCCGGGGATGGGCTGCGCGGCGAGGGGCTGGCCGTCCACCGAGACGGAAGAGGGGACGGGCGCCGCGGGGTCCGCGAAGGCGAGCACCACCGTCGAGGCGCGGCCGGCGGGCACCTGGAGCGGGCTCAAGGCGGGCTGCGGATCGCGCACGTCCAGGAAGCCCGCAACGGGCTCGCGCGCCGTGCCGTTGACCGGCAGGAAGGTCAGCGTGTGGTTGCCCACGGGGAGCGCGTCGAGGCCCGAGGCGTCCAGGAGGACGGCGCCCGAGGGGTCGGTCTGGAGGGGGGCGGAGCCGTCCAGGAAGACGGTGCCCGGCGTCGCGCGCCCGCCCTGGGAGAGGCGCAGCGAGACGCCCGGGTCGAGGCCGCGCCAGGCGACCAGCGTGCCCTGAGCCTCCACGGCCTGCGTGCCCTTCAGCGCGGGCTCGCCGGCCGGGAAGCCCTGGGGCGCCGAGTGCGTGAGGGCCAAGGTGAGGAGGACGCCCACCATGAGCGCGCCCGCGGCGGTCAAGCCCATGACGATGTAGAAGCGCGTGCGGCCGGGCGAGACCACGCGCTTGCCGCGGGGCGTGAGGTCGTAGTAGACCCAGAGGCGCTCGTCCTCGCGGCGCGCGATGAGCCCCGAGTCCTGGAGCTTCTTCAGGTGCTCCAGCACGGTGGCCTTCCCCAGGTTGAGGGCGGTGGCCAGCTCGGTGAGCGTCATGCGGCGCTGCTTGAGGAGGCGGAGGATGTCGCGGCGCGAGTCGCTGGCCAGGGTCTTGAGGAGGTCCGGGTCCAGGGGGATGTCCTCGGGTCCGGGCAGGTCCGCGGCCATGGCTCCTCGCCCGCCTAGAGAGACGCGGGGGCGAATAACCCCCTTGGAACGGGTCGGCTCCGGCCGAACGCCCCGTTCGGCCGGAGCCGACCCGATTCCCGCGGTACTTCGACCGCCACCGCATCCCTGCCTCCATGGCCCGAACGCCGATCCTGCTGCTCCTCGCCATGACCCTCGCCCCCTGCCTTGCCCCCCTGGCCTCCGCCCAGGCGGCCCCGCCCCAGGGCGTGTGGACCGTCTTCACCACCGTCCAGGGGGAGGTCCACGCGAACTACGCCACGGTCCACGTCATCGCGGACATCGCGAACCGGGGCCGCGACCCGGAGTTCCCCTTCCGCGTGCCCATCCCGGACGACGCCTTCGTCACCGGCCTCACCATCGAGCGCGACGGGACGGTCTACACGGCGCAGATCGCGCCCCGCGACGCGGCGCGCCAGCAGTACGAGGACCAGAAGAGCCAGGGCCACACCACGGGCCTCGTGGAGAAGGACCGCCACAGCTCGGTCTACGAGTACCTCATCAACGTCGAGGACACGACCACCGTGCGCGCGACGCTCACCTACGAGGAGTACCTCGCGGCGGACCGCGGCGTCTACAACCTCAGCCTGGTGGCGCCCGTCTCGGGGTTCGGCCAGGACCGCGGCGCGCGCTTCGTGGTGGACGTGACGGACCCCTCCGGCGTGGACGCCGCGTGGGGCACGCCCGACGCGACCGCGCAGCGCATCCCCGGCGGCTGGCTCGTCGAGGAGAGCGTGGGCCCCCGCAGCGGCGACGCCTCGACGCCCTTCACCGCCTCCTACACGCTGCCCGCCGGGCCCGACGGGGGCTCGCTGATCACGTGGGTCGAGAACGGCACGGGCTACTTCGCGCACCGCGTCCGCGCCCCCGCCGACGCGCAGCGCCTCCCCGTGGACATGACGCTGGTCCTCGACGTGTCGGGCAGCATGTCGGGCCTCAAGCTCTCCCAGATGAAGGACGCCGCGGGCCAGGTCGTGCGCGCGTTGAACGGCGACGACCGGCTCAACCTGGTCATCTTCAGCAGCGACGCGTCCTCGCCCTGGACGGGCCTGCGCGCCATGGACGCCCAGGGCCGCGCCGACGCCGCGAAGCAGATCGACGCGCTCCTCGCGGGCGGAGGCACCAACATCGACGGCGCGCTGGCGCGCGGCCTCTCCGCCTTTGGGGCCTCGACGCCCGAGGGCCGCATGCCGGTGCTCGCGCTCCTCACCGACGGCCAGGCCACCGAGGGCGTGACCGACCGCGCCGCGCTGCTCCAGGACGCGCGCGCCGCGAACCGCGCGGGCGTCTCCGTCTTCACCGTCGCCTTCGGCGCGGATGCCGACTGGGGCCTGCTCCACGCGCTGGCCGCCCAGGGCAACGGCACCGCGCTGCGCGTCCCCGAGGGCGCGGGCGCCGAGGTCGACCTGCGCCGCTTCCTCACCGCCCTCGCGACGCCGACGCTCAAGGACGTGAGCGTCGCCTACGGGCCCCCCTTCACCTGCAACGACGTGCCGGGTGTGAACAGCGACTGCGCGCCGTCCGTCCAGACCTACCGCAGCGGCCCCACCACGCTCTTCGCCGGCAGCGAGATGCTCATCGTGGGCACCTTCGACGCCGCCCGGGGCATGCCAGACGCGACCGTGACCGCCACGGCGCCCGGCGGCCCGCGCACGTGGACCGTCCAGGCGACCCCCGCGACCGACGCCGCGTTCCTGCCGCGCCTCGTGGCGTTCCAGCGCGTGCGCGCCATGCAGGACGCGATGGACGCCGAAGGCGCGACGCCCGCGCTCACCCGCGAGCTCACCGACCTGGCGCTGAAGTGGGGCTTCGTCACCGAGACGACGAGCCTCGTCCTCGCCCTGGAGCCGCGCGAGAGCCCGCCCGTGCCTGTGGAGGGCGACGCGGCCACGGCCTCCGGCTACTCGGCCTCCACCACGGGAGCGCCCCGGGCCGGCGCCACCATGGCGACGACGACGCCCGCCAGCGCGAGCCCCGCCGCGCCCATGCCCGCCGACGCGCGCAGCGACTCCTTCGCGCCGGGCGTCGCGACCCCCTCGCCCAAGGTCCCTGCGCCGGGCGCCGCGCTGGTCATCGTGGCCCTGGCCGCGGCGCTGGTGCTGGCGGGCGTGCGGCGGCGGTAGGAAACCCGGGCCCCTTCATGCGTCCGCAGCGCAGAAGGAAGGGGCCATGGAAGACGACGGCCCCGCCAGCACGGACGCGCGCTTCGAGAAGGCGGTCCTGGAGCTGCTGCACGCCACCGAGGCCTACGTGCACCGGGAGCACCCCGCGCTGGAGGCGCCCGACGAGGAGGTCCACCTCTTCGCCGGGGGCCTCGACCCGGTGGAGCGCCGGCTGGACGAGGCGATCCGGGACGTGGAGAAGTGGCGCGCCGTCGCCAGCGCGTTCAGCCGATGGTGAGCGTCCACGAGACGGCGTAGCCGGTGAGCGTGAAGAGGCTCGCCTGCGCCGCGCCCTCGGGCACGACGCCGTCGCTGGGGCAGCCCAGGTAGACGTTGGCCGCGTCGTAGAAGCACGCCTCGACCTGCGCCGTGTGCGTCATGTCCGAGGACGTGATGGCGTAGGGCAGGCCCGCGAGGCCCTCCGGGAGCGCCACGCAGTTGCTGTCGAGGCCCTCCTGCGGGCCGTCGCGGCCGGCGTACCCGTTGCTGACGCACGAGTCCATGAGCTCCGCCGAGAGGCCGTCTCCCAGGAGGAAGCTGCCCGAGGCGGTGAACGCGTGGCCGTCGGCCAGGACGGGCGCGGCGAGGGCGGCGAGGACGAGAAGGGCGAGGGCGATCTTGGGAGCGCTGGCCATGAGGGGGCCTCCAGCCACCGCCAACGCTCCCACCTCCTTAGGAGTTATCGGACGACTCTGTCTGGAAAAGGCGGGGGCGCGGCCCCCCTGAGGCCTTCGCTCAGTGCCCGCTGAAGTTGGGCACGCGCTTCTCCACGTAGGCCGCGATGCCCTCCTTGGCGTCCTTGGACGCGAAGAGCTGGGCCTGAAGCTCGCGCTCCAGGGCGAGGGCCTCCTCCAGGGGGATCTCGGCGCCGGTCTGGACGCTGCGCTTGATCATGCCCACGGCGAAGCTCGCCTTGTTGGGCGGGCAGTACTGGCGCGCGTAGTCCATGACGGCCTTGCGGAAGCTGCTGGCGTCGCCCTCGATGATCTCGTTGACGATGCCGTGCTTCACGGCCTCCTCGAAGGTGAAATTGCGGCCCGTGACCATCATCTCGATGGCCAGGGGCTTGCCCACGAGGCGGACGAGCCGCTGCGTGCCGCCCGTGCCGGGGAGCACGCCCAGGTTGACCTCGGGCAGGCCGATCTTGCCGCCGTCCTTGCGCGCGATGCGCAGGTCCGCCGCCATGGCGATCTCCAGGCCGCCGCCCACGGTGTGGCCGTTGAGCGCCGCGATGACCAGCTTGGGCGTGTGCATGAGGCGGTTGAGCGTCTCGTTGGCGTGGAGGCAGAACTGGTACTTCCACGCGGGCGTGACCGCGTTGAGCATGCCGATGTTGGCGCCGGCCGAGAAGAACTTCTCGCCCTTGCCCGTGAGGAGGAGGACGTGCACCTGGTCGTCGAAGCGCGCCTTGAGGATGGCCTCGTCAAGCTGGCGCATCATGTCGTGCGTGTACGTGTTCGCCGGAGGGTCGTCCAGCTCGATGACCGCGACGCCGTCCTCGACGTGGTAGTTGACGACCTTCTTGTTGGGGTTCGGCTGCCAGGTGCTCATCCTTGGACGCTCCGGATGGGCGCTGATCCGGGTTGGGCTCTTAAAGGGTTTCCTCATCCGGGGGTGGCCCTTCATGCGATGACGCGGCGGCCGCGGGGGGCGCGGTGGATGGGATGGATTTGCCAGGCAGGATGCGATGCCAGCCGTCGATGAGCCGGGCTGCGTGGAAGTTTACGAGGATGCCCAGTGGGAACCCACCGAACCGGACGTAGGAGCGAGCCTGCAGGAAATGGTGCGGGTGGAGGGTGTCCACGGCCTTCAATTCCACGGGGAGCCTGCCCTCGATGAGCAGATCCAAGCGCGCCGCCCGCGACAACGCGCGCCCCTTGTAGACCAGTGAGAGCGGCCTTTCCCGCTCCACGACCAGCCCCTGCTGATCCAGGTCGATCGCAAGACAATCGGCATAGTCCTGCTCGCGCAGGCCCGGCCCGAGCACCCGGTGTAGCCCAATCGCACACCCAAGAACCGTCGTCGCCAGGGCGTTCGCCTCTGGAGGCACGTCGGCATGCCGCATTCCCCTCGAAATCGTCACGCCCCAGGGATGTCTGTCCTTTCCAAGACCCTTCTCCCGGAATCACCGCATCCCCCGGGCCCTCCGCGTCATCGCATGAAGGGCATCAGCACGCGGAGATTCCAGGATGCACCCCTGGGAGGAGCGCCCCAACGCTTTTGACCCCACCCCAGGTTGCCCGCCCCATGACCAAGGCGTACAAGATCGCCATGCTCCCCGGCGACGGCGTCGGCAAGGAGGTCCTCGCCGAGGGCCGCCGCGTCCTCGACGCCGCCAGCGAGCGCTTCGGCCTGCACCTGCAGTACCAGGAGTACGCCTGCGGCGGCGAGTATTACCTCAAGACCGGCAAGGAGTGGGAGCCCGAGGCGTTCCCCTACTGCCGCGACGAGGCGGACGCGATCCTCCTGGGCGCCGTGGGCTGGCCGGGCGCGAACCTCCCCTCGGGCGACATCGCGGGCGCGGGCATCGTGTTCGGCCTGCGCTTCGGCCTGGACCTCTACGCCAACGTGCGCCCCACCAAGCTGTATCCCGGCGTGAAGCACAAGATCGGCAACGCCTTCATGGACGTCTGGAAGCCCCAGAACGTCGACTTCGTCATCATCCGCGAGAACACCGAGGGGCTCTACACGCCCGCCCGCGGCTGGCTGAAGCGCGGCTACGGCGAAGGGCTCGACGGGCTCGCCGAGGTCGCCACCGACACCAACATCATCACGCGCAAGGGCGCCGAGCGCGTCTCGCGCAAGGCGTTCGAGCTGTCCATGCAGCGCGGCAAGGGCGCGCCCAAGGACGGCAAGAAGCGCGTCACCTGCATCGACAAGGCCAACGTGCTGCGCGGGAGCCAGCTCTTCCGCGCCGTCTACGACGAGGTCGCCAAGGGCTTCCCGCAGGTGGAGAAGGACTACGCCTACGTCGACGCGTTCACGCAGTGGATCGTCCGCAACCCCGAGGGGTACGACGTCTGCGTCGCGTCCAACATGCTCGGCGACATCGTGACCGACCTCGCGGCGGTGCTCCAGGGCGGCATGGGCATGGCCGCCAGCGGCAACGTGGGCGACCGGCACGCCATGTTCGAGCCCATCCACGGCAGCGCGCCCAAGCACGCGGGCCAGAGCGTCTCCAACCCCATCGCCACCGTGGGCGCGGCCCAGATGATGCTGGAGTGGCTCGGCCACAAGCACCACGACCGCAAGATGCTCGACGCGGCCTCCGCGCTGGACCGCGCCGTCGCGCACGTCGTCGCCGAGGGCAAGGCGCTCACCTACGACCTGGGCGGCTCCGCCAAGACCCACGAGTGCGGCGAGGCGATCGCCCGGGCCGTCAAGGCCGCGTGATTGTCTCTCTGATCAAGGGTCCAAAGAACGCGAAGAGCGCGACGAAGGGAAACATCGCGTCCCTGGCGCTCTTCGCGCTCGTCGCGTTCTCTGGACCCCTGACCAAGGAGGGCGAAAGAAGCGTCCGCCGGTTGCTTCAAGTGCCCCCATCGGTGTGCGCCGCGTGATGCGCCCGCTCCGGGTCGCCACGCTGGCCCTCCTCCTCGCCGCGCCCGCCGTGCTGGCGGGGTGCTTCGGCCCGAAGTCGAGCCCCGTGGACGTCGTGCCCTACCTGCCGCTCAACGACGCGCAGCCCGGGCGCGGCACCGAGTTCGCCTTCTACCTCCACAGCACGTCGGCGTTCAAGCAGACGCTCCCCGTGCACGCGGACGGCCTGCCCGCCGGCTGGACCTTCGAGCCCGAGAACCAGAGCGTCGACATCCCCGGGAGCCGGTCGCAGGCGCTCATCGTGCGCGTGACGCCCTCGCTGGACGCGACCTACGGGCCCCACGCCGTGGACGTGCTCGTGGGCGACACGCGCGCGACGGTGACCGTGAACGTGAAGGACCTGGGGCGCGAGCCGCTGCGCGCCGGCGTCGGGACGCAGGTCTACTACGTCCTCTTCGCGGACAACGGCAGCGTCATCGAGACCAACGAGCCCACCGTGCGCGCGCAGGCGGGGCTCGCCTACTCGCGGCTGGACAACGGCACGGAGGACTTCACGCCGCTGAAGGTCTACGTCGGCGGCAAGCGCGGCACGCCTCCGCCCGAGCCGTACAATTCCACCGGCTGCGAGGTCGCGCCGTGCTATCACCCCGTCATCGACGGCTTCGACGCGCGGCTGCGGGACGCGGGCGACGGGGGCGGCATGGTCGCGGGCGAGACGCTGGCCGTGCGCGTGCCCGCCGCGAGGGCCTACACCTACCCGGGGAACGAGGCGCATCCGCTCTACGGGCAGAACCTCAACTTCCTCATCCGCGTCGTGAGCGTGGACAACCTGGGCAAGTCCTGCCCCTTGCCGGTGTGCACGTCCTGATTTGCTCTTTGGTCAAGGGTCCAAAGAACGCGACGAGCGCCACGAGCGCAAAGGGCGCGACGAAGAGGAACCTTGCGACCTTGGCGCTCTTCGCGCTCGTCGCGTTCTCTGGACCCTTGACGAGGGGGATCAGCAAACGTAGGACGCACCGAGGAGCGGCACCATCGCTGTCCCCGTTACCAGAGGAGTCCCCGCCTGGCCCGCCGCGTAGGGGAAGGCCCCGTCGCCGGCCTGGAGGGACGCGAGGTACGCCTGCGCCGCGGCGGCGTCCGCCCCCGACGCGAGGAGGCCCATGGCGACCCACGCCGTGCTCAGCGCGTTGCTGGGCTGGCCCGCGAGGGCGCCCCAGCCGCCGTCGGCGTTCTCGATGGCGCGGAGGTGCGCGACGGCGCGGTCCACGGCAGGGCCGCGCCCCGCGGCGTCGGCGGCGGCGAGCGCCATGAGCGCGGCGCCGGTGTCGTCGGGGTCGGAGGAGCCCGTCGTGCTCCAGCTCCAGCCGCCGTCGGGGCGCTGCGCCTGGAGGACGAACTGGGACGAGAGCTGGAGGCGCGGGTCGCTGGCGGGGAGGCCCGCGGCGCGCAGGGAGAGGATCGCCCAGTCGTCGTCGTTCACGGCCGAGGGGCTGCCGAACTGGCTCCCCACGAAGCCCAGCTGCACCACGAGCGCGTAGTCCACGCCGTGGAAGCCGTTGGCGTCGTAGCCCGCGCAGGCGAGGGCCAGCGTCGAGCGCTCCCACGCCAGGAGCGAGGTCGGGTCGGGCGGGTTCGCGACGAGATAGCTTTCCACGCCCCACGCCGCGGGATCCTCCTTCGCGGCGGCGAGCCCCAGGAGGACCCAGTCGGTGGCCGTGCGCGAGCCCCAGCCGCCGTCCGAGGCCTGCGAGGCGCGCAGCGAGGAGAGCGCCGCGCCCTCGCCCGCGAAGCCGGAGGCGAGGACGCAGGGCGATAGCAGGACGAGGGCGAGCGCGGCGGCGCGGAGCATCGTGGAGGGCACGCCGCCGGGGGGTGATAACGTTCCCGCAGGCTGGGTTGCGTGATGTTCAATCGAAATTGAGATTCTTCAACTAGGCTGAAGTACCCGCGGCGCATGGCGGGGCTTCGCCCGCAAGGGCAGGCATGACACCATGAGAACCCACCTGATCGCGCTCCTGCTGCTCCTCCCCGTTCCCGCCGCCCTCGCGCTCCCGCCGGGAGGCCCCACGGTCCACGTCACGCTGGAGATCGACGCGACGGCGTACCCGCTGATCCCTGAGGCCAAGACGTGCGCGGTCGACGTGCCGGCGGGCAGCGACGGCAAGGTCATCCTCACCGCGGCCACCGCCTCGGGCTGCATCGCGGGCTGGAGCGCCACCTACTCGCCCACCGTGGGCGCGTTCTACCTGGATGGCGTGGACGGCCGGCGCGCGGTGTGCGACACGCCGGTCTGGCTCGTCCACTGCACGTTCTGGTTCCTCAGCGTCAACGGCGTCGGGTCCGCGACGGGCATCGACGGCTGGAGCGCGGCGGACGGGGACGTCTACGGCTTCACCTACGACCGCGAGTTCGCGGGGCTGCCCATCCCGTAGCGTTCCACAGTCGCGCGCAAGATGGGGGGTTTCAGGGGGGCTCGCCCCCCTGACGTGAAGTGGTCTGATCCGACGATGAAAACGTCAGGGGGCTTCGCCCCCCGAACCCCCCTTAGGCCAACGTGGGGTGGCACAACTCGGGGTCCTTGTAGCAGGGGTCCTCGACGCACTCGGGCTTGGCGCCGACGTAGCCGCACACCAGCTGCTCGTACGGGCACGGGCCCGATTGGAACTCCGAGCACTCGCCGACGCTGGCGGCGGGGAGGCTCTTGGGGACGCACGCCTTGAGGACGGTCCCGTACCAGACGCAGGCCCAGCCGTCGCAGTTGGTGTGGTCCGTGTTCACGCAGTGGCCCACGGGCACGGAGGCGTCGGTCACGCTGGCGGAGGTCTGCACGCAGTCGCGGACGGGGCCGCCGACGTAGACCCAGCAGAAGTGGCCGTTGTCCGCGCAGCGCACGCCCACGAGCGCGCCGCAGAGGGGCGCGGCGTCGGCCGCGGGCGCGACCAGGAGGGCCGTCTGGGAGAGGACAAGAAGGACAAGGACAGAGAGGATCGCGGAGCGCATGGGGAGTGCCCGCGCGTCGAAGCCGGCGCGCGGGCTTTGGACCTTTCTCCCCGCAGCGGGGCGGCTGCCGCCTCAGGAGACGGCGCCCGTGAACGCGTCCACGCGGGTCACGCCCGTCGAGGTCGTGATCTCCCAGACGGGGCACATGATCATGCCGCGGTGCTGGAGGCCCATCTCGTCGGGGTCGGGCACGAGCTTCACGTTCTCCATGACCGTGTTGCCCGCGATCTCCTTCTCCACCTGCACGGTCTTGGTGTAGGTCTTGAGCATGTGGGCCTTCACCTTCTCGTAGAGGTCGACGGCCTGGAGCTTCTCCTGCTCGCGGCGCGCGTCGGCGGGCGCCGTGGGCTCCCACGCGAGGGCGTCCACGGTGCGCAGGTCGCCCGTGAGGGAGGAGACCAGGAGGGCGCCCTTCCCCGTGACCGGCGTCGCGAGGCCGGGGCGCTCCATGTGGAGGTCGTAGTCGAAGGCGACGTGGGGCACGAGGGCGAGCTTGGGCGTGCCCGTCTTGCCGCTCTTGGCCAGGGCGTCCTGCGCGCTCACGTTGAGCTTCAGGACCCCTGAGCCGGTGCTCACCGGCTCGACGACGGTGGCCGCCGCCTTGGCGGGCTTCTTGGTGGTGATGATCTCGTAGGCCTCCTCGTCGGGGGCCACCTGGACCGCCGCGGCCGCGGGCGCCGCGGAGGCGGCCGAGGCGACCGGCGCCTGCTGGCCCTCGGGGATGAGGTTGCCCCACTGGTCCACGTGCTTGGAGGGGTGCCGGCCGCTGCGCACCTGCGCGATGCCGGGGTTGGAGCTGCTGCCCGTGGCGCCGCCCCACGCGTAGCCCAGGGCGCCGCCCTTCTGCTGCGCGATGGTGGCCTGCATGTCGGCGGGCGCCTCCTTGTGGTGGTTGGGCATGAAGTACGCCGCGCCGGCGTTGGACACCACCGAGGCGGAGGCGGCCTGCGCGACGAGGCTGGGGAACTTGGAGGTGGTCTTGTTGGTGGCCTGCGTCTGCGGGCTGGCCTGGAACGCGCTGGCGGGGGTCGCCGGGAACTGCGCAGGCGCGGAGGGGGCCACGGGCGCAGGTGCGGCCACACCTGCGGGCTGGCGCCCGTCCAGCGCGTCCTTCACCATGGCCTCCCCCACTTCCAGGACGAGGCGGCTCTCGGCCCAGGCCTCGACCCCCTTGGCGGCGGCGATGGCGTCCTTGGCGGCGGCGTCCAGGCCGCGGGGGGCCACCAGGACCCCCGACGTGGCGTGGACCTGTTCATAGGCCTGGAGGAAGAGCTGCGCGTCGGCGGCCGTGACGGGGCCGTCCAGCTTCCACGCGGCGAGGAAGGCCTCGTCGCCCTTGCGCGCGAACAGGGCCTCGGCGTCAGAGCCTTGGACGGTGTACCCCTTGTGCTCCACCACGCGGGCGATGAGCTGATCGAGCGTCTGCATGTGCATCCCTGCAGGATTCACGCCGGACGGGGTTCATAGCCCTTCGCAATCCGATCCCGGGAGGGTTGTCACCCCGTCTGGTGGCGGAGGAAGGGGGATGTGCCCCTCCGACGGCTTACCCGCAGGGAGTAGAGGCTTTGGGAGTCCGCGTCAGGACGATTCTGGTCGCCCTCGTGGCGATGCTCTTGCTGGTCGTGCCCGCCATGGGCGCCGCCGTCACCATGATTCTCAACCCGGTCACGGAGCAGGTGGTGGAAGGCCACACGGTCTTCACGACCATCCAGCCCATCGGGTTCAGCACCACCGAGACCCGCTTCGCGGCGGCCGTCGCGGTGCTCGTGCGCGAGTTCAACACGTCGGCGTCCTACTCGCGCTTCCCGGGCGTCCTCTGGTTCAACGACCAGTACCTGGTGAAGCCCGGCGTGAGCGGCGCCCCCAACATCAACATCCTCTACCCGTGCGGCGCCGTGCTTGCCGTCCGCGCGGGCGACCCCGACCCCCGCACCGCCACCTTCGACAACACGACCTACAGCGAGTCGTACATGATCACGGACCCCAACAACGCTGTGTGGAACGTCGACAAGTGGATCGTGAACAGCAGCCCCATCTGGACCGTCGCCCTGGGCGGCAAGGACGTGAGCTACGGCATCGACGACGACCAGCACTCGTGCGGGTCGACGACGGGCCAGGGCTTCACGTACAACGCGGTCCTCTACTTCAAGCTGGAAGACCTCGTGGTGAGCGGCGCCAAGGACCACTCGGTGGCCTCCACCGACGTCAACGGCTGCCAGCCCGGCGTCTACAACTACCAGTCCAACTCGTACCAGTGGCCCTGCCCCGGCAACGACGACGACAAGGAAGGCAACAGCCACCCGTACAACCCGGGCACGAACTACATGCCCGGCCCGGCCTTCTCGCAGAACAGCACCGGCCGCGGCAACCACGGCGGCAGCGCGAGCTGCAGCGGCGACAGCCAGCCGGACTTCGCCTGCCACGCCACCGCCAACGTGGACATCTACTACGGCGCGGCGGCCAAGCCGTTTGTGCGCAACTACGTGCTCATCGACACGCAGGGCAGCACGGCGCCCTACTACTGCGAGCCCAGCATGACGACGTGCAACTCGCAGGAGTGGAACGACCAGCACCTCCACGACGGCGGCTCGTCGGGCCTGCCCGTGGTGGGCTAGCGTTAAATCCCGAACGGCGCCATGGCCTGCCATGCCCTTCCAAGCGGCCCTCGTGCAGGCCAGGCCCGTCCTGGGGGACGTGAAGGCCAACGTCGCCCGCGTGGTCGACGCGCTCCGCCGCGAGCGCGCCGACCTCGTGGTCTTTCCTGAGCTGTTCCTCTCCGGCTACGCCGTGAAGGACGGCTTCGCGGAGCTGGCCCTGGACGTCCACGCGCCGGAGGGCCCCCTCGCCGAGCTGGCCCGTGCGTGCCGCGAGACGGGCAAGCACCTCGTCGTGGGCGCCCCCACCCGCGGCACGGCGCGCGGCGTCGTCCACAACAGCCTGCTCCTCCTGGGGCCCGGCGGCCTCGTGGGGCGCTACGACAAGGTCTACCTCCCCACGTTCAGCCTCTTCGAGGAGGACCTCTGGTTCGGCGAAGGGCGCAGCCTGCCCGTCTTCGAGGCCACGCTGGGCGGCGAGCAGGTGCGGCTGGGCCTCTGCATCTGCTACGACCTCTTCTTCCCCGAGGTCACGAAGGCGCTCGCGCTCCAGGGCGCGGACGTCATCGTCTGCGCCAGCGCGTCGCCCACGCCCAGCCGCCCCCACTTCGAGGCCGTCTTCGCCGCCCGCGCGCTGGAGACCACCTGCCACCTGCTCTACACCAACCTCTCGGGCCCGCAGGACGCGGCCCTCTTCTGGGGCGGCGCGCAGGCGTGGAGCCCCCGCGGCGGCAAGGTCGCGCAGGGGCCCTACGACGAGGAGGGCGTCGTCCACGTCGCGCTGGACCTGGCGGACGTGGCCGAGGCGCGCCGCCGGCGCCCCGTGCTGCGCGACACGCGCCCCGAGGTGCTGCGGATGCTGCTGGACGCGGGGCGCTAGGGCCCCAGGTGGTCGCGCAGCCGCTCCAGGGCCCGCGCGTAGTCCGCGTCGGCGCGCGAGAGCGCGACCGCCGTGCGCGCCTCGGGCGTGCGCAGCAGACGATAGCGCCGCTCGCGGCCCGCGGCCTGCGCCTCCACGAGCCCGGCCTGCGCCAGCGCGCGCAGGTGCTTCGAGACCATGGGGCGCGACACGTCGAAGGCCTCCGCGATGGCGTGAACCGGGAGCGGGCTCTCCGCGAGCATGAGGACGATGCGGCGGCGCGTCTCGTGGCCCAGCGCGCGCAGCAGGGCGCCCTGCGGGCCCTCGCGCTCCGCCCGCTCGCGGTTCGTCGGCCGCCCGCCGCGCCGCGCGAGGCCCCGCATTCAGGCTCCCGTCTGCTCGGGCGTGGGCGTGTACGGAGGAAGCTGCGCGCGCCCGGTGCGAAGCCACGCGGGGAGGTTCTCCGCGAGGAGCGCCTCGTAGCCGCGCGTCACCATGGCTCGCAGCGCCCAGTCGGGCGCGAAGCCGGAGTGCCGCACGCGCAGCGCCGTCCCCGAGGCCGTGGGCCGGAGCGTCCACTCCACGCGGTGCGTCTCGTGCCCGGTCATCTGCCACGAGTAGACGAGCCGGCGCGGCGCCTCGACCTCCAGCACCTCGCAGCGGCGGATGCCGTCCCAGTGGGGATTGGGCGGCGAGAGGATGCGGAAGCGCGCGCCCTTCTCCAGCCGGATGTCGCTCGCGCCGAACCACTGCGCCAGCTCGCGGGGGTCCGTGAGCGCCTTCCAGACGCGCTCGACGGGGTGGGGAAGCTCGACCTCCTGGAGGATCTCGGCGGTCATGCCCCAAGGGAGGCGGCCAAAACCCATACCTTTTGGGTTACGCGTCCCTCAACGCGAGACGCGCGCCGCCGCGATCACGGGCGCCACGCCGTTGCTGGCGTCCGGGAAGCCGCCCCACACCACGTCGCCGCTGGCGCCCGCGCCCAGGTAGTCGCCGATGAAGCTCTGGCGCTCCTGGTGGCGGCCCAGGTCGCCGTCCCAGGTGACGTTGGTCACGCGCTCGTCGGCCCACGTCCTGCCGCCGTCCAGGCTCACGCTGTGCGTGACGCCGATGAGGCGGTCCTGCGGGTCGTAGCGCGTGTCGAGGTAGAAGACGTGGAGCGAGCCGTCGCGCGGGATCGCCATGTTGGCGAGCCACTGCTGGTGCGCGCCCTCGTCCTGGTCGACGCGGACGGGGGGCGACCACGTGTGGCCGTCGTCGCGGCTGGCGCGCAGGTAGACGTCCGCGTTGCCGCGGTCGTTTCCGGCGTAGAGCGCGTAGAGCGTGCCGCGGCTGGGCGCGTCGCTGAGGTCGTAGACCAGCTCCAGGTTCGTGCCCGTGCGGAACTGCGAGCCGTTGAACGTGCCCGGGATGCTGTGGATGTCAAAGCTGTGCGCGGGCGTCGTCCACGTGCGGCCGTCGTCCTGGCTCCAGGAGATCGAGATGGGCGTGGTCTGCTCGGTGGCCGCGCCGCTGACGCCCGTGCCGGGCCGGCCCAGCATGACGAGGGTGCCGTTGGGGCTCGCGGCGAGCGCCTCGCAGGTGGTGACGGGCGGCGCGTCGGGGCCGTTCACGAGGACGGGCGGGTCCGCGGTCTTGCCCCCGTCGCGCGAGACGAGGACGTGGCAGTCCGTGTAGACCTTGCCGGTGAGCGCGACGGGTCCTCCGCTGGTGGCGCGGATGGCCGTGACGATGCTGCCCGTCTTGGGGTTGACGACGGTGCGGTGGTAGTCGATGATGGCCGCGACGCCGTCGCTCACGTCCTCCGTCACCGCGTCGGGCCACGTGTCGCCCCCGTCGTGCGAGGTGGCCAGGACGACCTTCCAGCCCGGCGTGAGGATCGCGCGGCGGCTCGTGGGGTCGGGACCCAGGGGGCCGCTGGCGCTGGGCGAGGCGACGTTGTAGAGCTCCACCGCGTAGTGCGCGTCCCCCTTGGCGTCGAAGGCGAGGTCCGGGTCCGTGTTGCAGGCGAAGCCGTAGTAGGGCGAGGTGGGGTCGCGCTCGTACCACTTGCCGCCGATGGTCACGTCCTTCCAGCTCTTGCCGCCGTCGTGCGTGACCGCGAGGCCGTTCCAGACGCAGTACGTGCTGCTCTCGGGGTCGTCGTCCTTGGAGCCGATGACGACGTTGTTGGGGTCCTTGGGGTTGACCGCGAGGGCGATCTCCGCCTTGGGGCCGGGCGTGTGGCTGCCCCGCGCGACGCAGTCCTGCACCCACGCGGGGTCGTGCGCGCGCTCCAGCGCGCCCAGCGAGCAGTCCAGGCGCCACGAGCCCAGCGACGCGGCGGAGGTGGGCGCGACGTTGGCCCCGGGCGTCGCGCAGCCCGACGCCACGAGGAACAGCAGGACGAGGGCCAGCCTCCGCATGGCGCCGCAGGAGGGTTGGGCCTTGAAAAAGCTTCGCGCTCCCTTATGTTCCGGTCGCGCGGTGCGCGGGCCACGAAGGTCGCCGCGCTCGTCTCGGGAGGCAAGGACAGCATCCTCGCCCTGCACACGGCCCAGTGCTCCGGCTGGGACGTGACGCACGTCGTCACCGTGCGGCCCCGCGCCCCCGACTCGTGGATGTTCCACGTCCCCAACACCGACCTGGCGCCCTTCGTCGCCGCCGCGCTGGGCCTCCCCCTGGTGGCCGTGGAGACGCGCGGCGAGAAGGAAGCGGAGGTCGCGGACCTGGAGGCCGCCCTCGCGGCGCTCCCCATCGGCGGCTTCGTGAGCGGCGCCCTGGCCAGCGAGTACCAGCGCACGCGCCTGGAGGGCGTGGGCCACCGCCTGGGCCTCCGGAGCTTCACGCCCCTCTGGCACAAGCGCCCCGAGGCCGTCCTGGAGACCGTCTCGGGCCCCGGCTGGGACGTGCGCTTCGCCGCCGTCGCGGCCGAAGGGCTGGGCGAGGCGTGGCTGGGCCGCCGGCTGGACCCCGCCGCCACGAAGGACCTGCTGCGCCTGCGGGAGCGGCACGGCCTCCACCTCGCGGGCGAGGGGGGCGAGTACGAGACGCTGGTGCTGGACGCGCCGTGCTATCAGAAGCGCATCGAGGTCGCGCAGGCGCGCGCCGACTGGCGCCGCGACGGGGGCGTGTGGCGCGTCGTCGAGGCGCGCCTCGCCCCCAAGCCCTCCCCGGCCGAACTTGTTTTATAGCGTCGGAGGCTTGGCGCGCCCGTGCTGGATCCCAGCGAGATGGACCACATCGCCCGGAAGACGGGCCTGCCGCTCATGCGGCTCGTGGACTGGAAGAACCGGGCCGGCGAGCCCTTCGAGCTGCGCTGCCGCCCGGCCGAAGGCGGCGGCTTCTCGCTGGACCTCAACACGCCGCAGCCCACCGCGCTTCCCGCCGCGGTGCCCGTCGTCCACGGCGACTACGAGTCGCGCAAGGAGGACGACGGCGCCGTCGTCTACAAGGGGCTCCCCGGCAACAGCATGGGGCAGGTCATGGGGAACGACGGCCGCCCCGCGTTCGGCGTCGCCTACGACGTCACCGAGCTTGACGCCGAGGGGCGCCCCCTCTTCAAGGTCTACTTCGGAAGCGCCTCCGCCTGGTTCGTGAAGAACGTCTACCACCAGAAGTGGAACGACCTGCGCGAGGCCAAGCGCGAGCTGGAGCCCGAGAGCGCTCCCGCGCCGCAGCAGGACGCGCCCCGCGGCAAGGAGGCGGGACGCAACCCCCGCGACCGGGCCCGCGCCGAGCAGCACCGCGGCGGCGGGGGCGGCGGACGCCACCGCGGCCACCGCGGCGGGCGCGGACGACGCTGACCGTCCTGCTTCTCTTGTCACGTCTTGACGCGACGACGCCACGGCGCCACGACGCGACGTTTGGGAGAATCGTTGCGTCGTGGCGTCGTCGCGTCAAGACGTGACAGAGACGACCATCATCACGAGCGCGCCGCGGCCTCGTCCGCCACGACGCGGCCCAACGCCTCGGCGGCGCGGTCGGCGCGCGCGACGATGCTGCGCTCGTCCAGCGTGCGGAACGCGCCGTCGAGCCACAGGACTTGCCCCGCGACGACGGTCATGCGCACGTCGCTGCCGTGCGCGCCGTAGACCAGCGCGCTGACGGGGTCGTGCAGCGGGCGCAGGTGCGGCGCCTTGGTGGAGACGAGGACGAGGTCCGCAGGCGCGCCCGCGACGAGCCCGTCGGCGGGGAGGCGCAGAGCGCGCGCTCCGCCCAGCGTGGCCTGGTCCACGACGGCCTGCGCGGGCGCGGCGCGCGCGTCCCAGCGGTGGTTCTTCTGCAGCAGCGCCGCGAACTTCGTCGTCTCCAGGAGGTCGAGGCTGTTGTTGCTCGCCGCGCCGTCGGTGCCCAGGGCGACGTTGACGCCCGCGGCGCGCATCTCCTCCATGGGCATGACGCCGCCCGTCGCGAGCTTGAGGTTGGAGACGGGGCAGTGCGCCGCGTGCGCGCCCGCCTCCGCCATGTGGCGAATCTCCTCCTTGGTGACCCAGCCGCAGTGGGCCAGCACGCTGCCGCGCAGGAGGTCGTGCCGGCGGAGCACCTCCACCGGGCGCGCGCCCATCTTCGCGGCCACGTCCTGCACCTCGAAGCGCGTCTCGCTGCAGTGCGTATGGACGAACGTCCCCAGCTCCTCGCGCAGCTCCCGCACCCGCTCCAGCGTCGCGTGGCTGCACGAGTACGTCGCGTGGGGCGAGAGCGTCGGGCGCACGAGGGGGTGCCCGGCCCAGCGCTTGTGGAACGAGCGCGCGAAGGGCTCCTGCTGGTCCACCTTCAGCTCGGGCGTGTCGAAGTCGATGAGCGTCGCGCCCACGCGCGCGCGGAGGCCGGCCCGCGCCGCCGCCTGCGCCGTGGCGTCGGCGAAGAAGTACATGTCGTTGAACGCGGTCGTGCCGGTGCGCACCATCTCCAGGAGCGCGAGGTCCGTGCCGGCCTCCACCTCGTCGCGCGTGAGGTGCCGCTCCGCGGGCCAGATGCGCGAGCGCAGCCACTCCTCCAGCGGCAGGTCGTCGCCCAGCCCGCGGAAGAGCGTCATGGCCGCGTGCGTGTGCGCGTTCACGAGGCCCGGCAGCAGGACGTCGCCCGCGGCGTCGACCACCTCGTCCGCGTCGCGGCCCAGGTCGCCGCCCAGCGCCTCGATGCGGCCGTCGCGCGCGAGCAGGTCGCCGCGGAAGGCGCGGCGCTGCGCGTCCTGCGTGAGGATGATGGCGTCCTTCACGAGGAGCGAGGGCACGCGCCCTGCACCAGGCTCCCGACGTATGAGGGGCGCGCTACGCGGGCACAGCCAATTCGCCCACGGGCGTCACGCTGGTCGCGTCGATGTAGGCGTAGCCGCCTTCGCGGACCATGCGGCCCGTGACGCGGATGTTGGCGCCGCTCCACTGCGCGACGTCGCCCTGGCTCGTGACGACGCCCACCGCGGCCTTGCCGTCGGAGAGGCGCAGCATGCGGCGGCCGCGGAACTCCAGCACGTCGGCCGCGCGCCCCGACACGTCGACCATGCGGCCCGCCTTGCCCGAGAGGGCGGAGACGCTGGGCACGCTCTCGACGTAGGGCTGGCTCTCGGCCCAGAGGCGCTGGAAGTCGCCCTGGAGGCGCTGCACGGCGTTGGCCTCCAGCGTCGTCACGGCGGTGGACTTGGGGTGGACGGTGCCGCTGAAGACCAGCGCGCGGTCCTTGCCGATGGCCGCGTTCACGCGCACCTCGGGGTGCATGCGCACCTCGCAGGTGGCGAGGACCTCGGCGGGCACGGTGTCGGCGCGGGGCACGAGCACCTTGCTGTTGGCGGGGAGGTGGAGGCCGTCGACGCGGGTCGCGATGACGGCGAGGCGCGTGCCGGCGGAGGCCACGTCGTCCAGGCTCCAGACGCCCGAGAGGCGCGTCGTCTCGGTCGGGGCAGAGGTGCGGCTGCTGAGGTTCCAGGCGATGGCGACCACGACGGCGCCCGTCACGAACCCGATGAAGAGGGAGAGGAGGTCGATCGGCATCCCATCACGTCGGGCTCGAAATCACCCGTGCGGGCTATTTCAACCATCCGAAGTGGAAACGGGCTGCCGGCCTCCGCCGCCTCCGGCGGGAGACCCCCGAATCTCCGGATCGCCGAATCTCCGGTGATGAGCCGCCCTCAGCGGCGGCGCACCAGCGCGACGGCCACCGCGGCGGCGCCGGCGAGGGCCAGCACGGCGAGCGCGGAGCCCGCGAGGGGGATGCCCTTCCCGGCGTCGCCTGCCGTGGCCGCGAGGGGGCCCACCAGCGTCTGGGGCGAGGCGAACTCGGCGCTGGCCTTCACGTCGGCCGTGCCGGCGGGGCCCGGGTTCTGCGCGGAGACGACGAGGAGCTTCGTCCCGTTGGCGTCCTTGACGGTGGAGGCCAGCGTGGCGCCCGGCGGCGCGGCCGTGAGGCTGACCTTGGGCTCGGGCGCTCCGGCGGGGAAGCCATAGATGGCGACGACGCCGCCCATGGGCGACTGCGGGACCTCGACGGTGTCGGCCAGGGCGAAGGTCTTCGCGACGGTGGTGTTGCCCGCGCCCACGTCGAAGGTGAACGCGCGCACGAAGGGCGAGAAGGGCGCGCCAGGGGCGGAGGGTTGCGCGTAGACGAAGGCGCGGTACTCGCCGGGTGCCGGGGGCGAGAGGCTCGCCTTGCCGCCGCGCAGGCCGGAGGCATAGGCCAGCGTGCCGTTGGGGCCGTAGACGGTGATCGCGTACTGCGCGCTGAGGTTGTCCAGCCGGGGCGTGAGATCGCCCGCGGCCCACACCTTGAGGCCGGCCACGGGGAGCGTCACGTTGTGGCCCGCCTCGCCCAGCATGGCGGGCGTCGGCTCGGCGACGCCGTGGGCCCGGTTGCGCGCGGGGGTCAGGGAGGAGTAGGCCACCTCGGCCTTCACGTCCCACGCGGACTGCTCAGGGAGGCCCACGCCCTTCACGCGAAGGGTGTACCAGCCCTCCTCGGGGACGCTGCCGATGCGCAGCGTGCGCTGCGGGTAGGTGACGGGGTCCGCGGCCGCGGTCTGGAGCACCTTCCCCTCGGGGTCGAGGAGGAGCATGTTGAGGCTCGCGGCGCCCTTGTCCAGCGCCTGGCCCGGCGTCTCCAGCGTGATGGTGGCGGTGACGCTCTGCGCGTTGTCGAAGGCGAAGAGGGGCACGTCGCGCTCCACCTGCGCCAGCGCGTCGCCCGTGTTGCCGTTGGGCGCCCCCACCACGGCGGAGTCCACCACGGCGTAGTCCTTGGGGTAGGCGTAGCCCTCGGGCGAGACGTCGCCCGCGACGAAGGAGACGGGGATCGTGACCGGGGGCGCGGCGCTGCCGGGATCGGGAAGGATGGTGAACGTGGCCGTGTGCAGGCCGGGCTTCGCCAGCGTCGCCGTGAACGCGACCTGGCCCGACGAGGCATCCAGGGGCTGCGTGGCGTAGACGAGGTCGCCCCACTCGTCGTGGAGCGCGGCGACGACCTTGCCCGCGGGGGCCGGGTCGATCCTGGCGGCGAACTTCTGCGGCTGCCAGAACGGGCCGGAGGACGGGGGCGTCAGCGTGACGCGCTCGCCGGCCGCCTCCGCCGTCGCGGGCTTGAGGGTGAACGCGGGGAGGGGCACGGTGGCGTAGCGGTCCTGCGCGACGTCCGACTCGTGGATGGCGCCCGCGGGGATCGCGCGGAACTCCTTGATGCCGTAGCCCGACTGGTAGAGGCCGTTCTCGCTGCTCTTGGCGAAGAGGAGGAGCTTCGCGTAGTCGAACCCGTCGCGCAGCACCGCCTGCCCCACCAGCGTGACGTGCACCTTGATGGGCACCTGGTAGTCGTAGGTGATCTCCGGGCCCGCGGGATTCGCGGGGTCGGGCTGCATGTGCGTGGGGTCGTTGACGTCCACGGGGATGCTGTCGGGCTCCACGCTCATGTCGACCCACGCGGGCTTGCGCGGGAACTCGAACGTGATGGTGATGGGGTCCGTGGGCGGGACCGGCGCGTACCCCTCGCCGAGCATCTTGAAGCTGAAGTCCAGGGTGGCGTCGAGGGTGACGGTGAGGTTGGGCGTGAGGTTCGCGTAGCCGGAGGAGGCGCTGTTGATGGTGATGACGGGGTAGATGCGCCCGCACGGGACGCCCGCCTGGAGGCCCACGGCGGCGCACGCGTCCGCGGCCGGGGTCAGCGCGAGGGAGGGCGCGACCAGGAGAAGGGCCAGAGCAAGGAGCATCCCACGGCGCACGAGCGGTCCCGCCCTTCGCGAGCGGGCGCGCCTCTTAAAGGGTTTCCTGCAAACCTCCTCCCCGAGGGCTGCAAGAAACGCCATATAGGCCGCCCAGGCGTGCGCCGGTCCATGCGCGCCCTCGCCCTGCTCGCGGTCCTGGCGCTCCTCGCCGGCTGCGTCGCGACGGACCCCTCGACCCCCGCCGGCACGGGCCCCTCGGTGGGCCAGGACGTGGAGGTGGGCCAGGCGCGCGTCCACGCCGAGGCGCACGCCGCGGGCCTCTCGCGCCTCCAGCTCGCCCAAGGGGGCGAGGCCACCGTGACGTTCCCGCCCGGCTTCCTCGTGCAGGACGACAAGGGGGAGCTTCGCCCCGCCAAGGACGCGGTGAAGCTGACGCCGGGCCGCACGCTGACGTTCCTGCCGCCGTGGAACGCGACGGGGCTGCCGCCCCTGTCCGTCGAGGCGGATGGCCAGAAGGCGGACCTCAACCTCACCTACGACGAAGGGCGCCGCCTCGTGTCGGGCGACCTGGCCGTGGACCTCCTCAAGGTGCAGCGCGAGCGGTTCCCCCACCGCACGCCCGGCATGCCCAACTACGCCAAGGCGGAGGCCTACTTCGCGGACTTCTTCAAGTCGCTCAACTACACCGTCGAGATCAACGCGTACCCCGCCGACGACCAGAAGGTCCCCGCGGGCGACCAGCCCGGGCCGGGCAGCGCGGAGAGCGTGCTGGGCTACAAGAAGGGCACGACGCAGGCGGATCGATATCTCGTCTTCGGGGGCCACTTCGACGTGGTGGAGGGCACGACCGAGGGCGCGTTCGACAACACCGCGGGCGCCGTCGCGACCCTCGCCATGGCCCGCGCCTTCGCGAACCTCACCACCGAGCACACCCTCGTCTTCGCCGAGTGGGGCGGCGAGGAGGACGGCATCGTGGGCAGCAGCGCGTGGCTCGCCGCGCACCCGCAGCTCGTCCCGTACATCGACGGCTACGTGAACTTCGACGTGGTGGCCCTCGCGTGGCCCGCGCCCAAGATCGACCCCGCGCCCATCGTCGTCACCGCCGGCCCCGACGGCCCCATCGCGGACGCGCTGCACGGCTACGCGGCGGACCTGGAGAAGACCTACGTGCGCAGCGGCGCGAAGCTCGTCATGGAGGACTGGGCCAAGGACCAGGCCACCGGCACCGCGAAGCTGGGCGGCGCGGGCGTGAACGCGCAGAGCGACCACACGCCCTTCGCCGCGCACGGCATCCCCAGCTACTTCCTCTTCACGAGCCGGGTGCCCGACGTCTTCGCCATCATCCACAGCCCGCGGGACACGCTGGACAACATGACGCGCTACTCCCTGGGCGGCGTGCAGGCCATCGGGCAGGACCTCTCGCCCGCCGAGATGGCCGAGGGCGAAGGATACCTCGCGCGCAGCTTCGAGACGCAGATGGTCCCCATGTTCGACTGGGTGGTGCTCACCGACGACGGGACGCTCCCCGTCGCGGCGCCCGCCGCCGGCCTGCCCCTCCCCGCGCCGCCAAGCGTGGTGTAAGGCTCCTTGGCGTGGTCAAGCGGCGTTCGCGACGCGATATCACCTCGCGCGGCGACCTCGCGCCCATGAGAGGGGACACGCGCCAGCGGCTCCACGACATCCTTCGCGAGACGCCCGGCCTCACCACGGCGGAGGCGGCGCGCCTCGCCGGCGTCGACCGCACCACGGCGACGTACCACCTGCGCCGCCTCGCCAAGGAGCGCGTCGCCCTTCTCGAGGGCGCGCGCTGGTTCCCCGCGGGCGCCGGAGCCCCGCCGCAGCGCGCCCTCCTCGTGGCCGCCCGGCAGGGGAGCGCCCTCCTCGACGCCGTGCGCGCCTCCCCCGGCGCCAGCAAGAGCGGCCTCGCCCGCGCCCTGGGCGTGCCCCGCGCGACGCTCGTCTGGCAGCTTGCGCGCCTGGAGCGCGTCGGGCTGGTGCGATGCGAGCGGCGCGGGCGCGAGGTCCTTGTCTCCCCGTCGCCCGAGACATGAAAGGCTTATCCGGCGGACCGCCCGTGGGGAAACTCTCGACGAGGCCATCCCGGCATGTACGTCATCCTCGGCTGCGGCTCCGTCGGCTTCAACGCGGCCCGGCTGCTCAAGTCCCGCGACGAGGACCTGCTCATCATCGACCGCTCCAAGAAGCGCGTCGAGGATCTCCGCGACGCGGGCTACACCGCGGTCACCGGCGACATGGAGAACCTGGAGCCCTTCCGTCCCGAGTTCGAGCGCGCCAGCGCATTCCTCATCCTCTCCTCCAACATGGAGGCGAACCTCGCGGGGCTCAAGCACCTGCGCAAGGAGTACGCGCAGGCCTTCGTCGTCGTGCGCGCCATCGACCCCGTCTCCGCGGAGGCGTTCGAGAAGGCGGGCGCGGACCGCGTCATCACGCCCAGCGACGTCATCGCCCGCAGCGTGCTGCGCGAATTGACCGAGTTCGAGGTGCGCCGCACGGCGGGCGCGCTCATCTCCATCCTGCGCGCGGCCAAGTCCGTCGCCATCTTCCTCCAGAGCAACCCCGACCCCGACGCGCTGGGCAGCGGCCTCGCGCTGAAGGCCATCTGCGAGCACCTGGGCGCCAAGGCCACGCTGTACTACGGCGGCGCCATCGGGCACCAGGAGAACCGCGCCTTCGTGAACCTCCTGGACATCCAGCTCGTGCAGGTGGGCCCGAGGGACGACGTGCACGACGTCGTGGCGCAGCACGACTGCGTGGCGCTCGTGGAGGCCTCGCTCCCCGGCAAGAACAACGTGCTGCCCCTGGACGTGACGCCCGACGTGGTGTTCGACCACCACATCGTGGAGGAGGAGGACATCAAGGCGCGCTTCCACGACGTGCGCCAGGAGATCGGCGCCACCTCCACCATCCTCACGCAGTACCTCAAGCAGCTGGACGTCCCCGTGGACGCGAAGCTCGCGGTGGCGCTCCTCTACGGCATCCGCACGGACACCAAGAGCTTCAGCCGCGACGTGACGCCCGCGGACATGGAGGCCGCCACCTTCCTCTCCTCCCACGCGGACCCCGAGCTGCTGGAGAAGATCGAGACGCCCCCCATGAGCGCGGAGACGGTGGACACGCTGGGGAAGGCCATCCGCAACCGCGAGCAGTACGGCTCCTTCATCCTCACCAGCGTCGACTTCATCCGCGACCGCGACACGCTGCCCCAGGCGGCGGACTTCCTCCTGAAGCTCGAAGGCGTGAACACCGTCGTCGCCTTCGGCATCGTGGAGGACGTGATCCACCTCAGCGCGCGCACCAACGACGTGCGCGTGAACCTCGGCGAGGCGCTGGAGAAGGCCTTCGGCAAGCAGAACGCCGGCGGCCACGCCAAGATGGCCGGCGGCCAGATCCGCCTGGGCATCTTCGGCGACGTGGACGAGAAGGAGGCGCTGCTGCGCCTCGCGCGCGACGCCGTGCGCAAGCAGGTGCTCAACGTGCTCGGGCTCGAAGAGAGGGCCAAGCGCGAAGAGGAGTGAGCCGCCGGTCCGCACAGTCGTGACGGAACCTATTTGTTCACCCTCCTGCGTCGCCGCCGCGCATGAAGACCCCCGGTCTCGCCCTCATCGTCTGCGGCCTCGTGCTCGCGGTCATCCCCGCCACCGCCCAGGAGACGGGCCAGACGAGCTTCACCCTCGTCGGCAAGCCCAACGCTGGCGGCTTCGCGTGGTTCCTCAACGGCGCGGGCAGCCCCAACCCCACCCTCACGGTCCCCGCGAACACGCAGATCACCTTCACGGTGTCCAGCAGCGACGACACGCCCCACACGTTCGACGCGGGCGGCAAGGTCCTCGAGGGCACGCCCTTCGCCAGCAGCGACGGCGCGAAGACCGTCACCTGGACCTCGGGCTCCTCGGACACGACCTACGCGTGCAGCATCCACCCCGACATGAAGGGCACGATCCACATCGCGGGCACCTCGGCCGAGAAGAAGTCCCCCGGCACGCAGGTCCTTGGCGTGGCCCTGGCCATGATCGGCGCGGCCCTCCTCGTGGCCCGCCGCCAGAAGTAAACCCCTTTTTCCCCGCGCCTCCCCGCGCGGGGCTCCAAACCCTTATCCCCCCGGCCGCGGTCGCCAGCGGCAGCCCTATGCAGGTCGAGCTTCCCGGCATCACGCTCGTGGGGACGGCCCACGTCTCCGCCGAGTCCGTGGCGGAGGTGCGCGAGGTCATCGCGCGCGTGAAGCCCGCGGTGGTCGCCGTGGAGCTGGACGAGAACCGCAAGCGGGCCATCGTGGACAAGAAGCGCTTCGAGGAGACGCCCATCACGGACCTCCTGCGCGGCGGCAAGTCCTCCTTCATCCTCGCGCAAAGCCTCCTCGCTAGCTATCAGCGCCGCATGGGCGCCAAGTACGGCGTGGAGCCCGGCGCCGAGATGGTGGCCGCCCTCCAGGCCGCGGACGCCTCGGGCACCAAGGTCGCGCTCGTGGACCGCGACATCGGCATCACGCTGCGCCGCGCCTACGCCAAGATGGGGCTCGGCGAGAAGATCCGCCTCGTCTGGGAGCTCATGAAGAGCCTCGTGGGCGCGGGCGACGACGAGGAGATGGAGGTGGACGAGATCCTCCAGGAGGACGTGCTCACCACCATGATGGGCGAGCTCTCCCGCATGGCGCCCACCGTCGCGGACGTGCTCATCCACGAGCGCGACGCGTACCTCGCCGCCCACATCCACAAGGCCGCCCGCGACGGCCACGTCGTCGCGGTGCTGGGCGCCGGCCACCTCAAGGGCGTCGAGTCGTACCTCCGCGCGCCCGCCACCATCCCCGACACGAAGCCCCTGGAGGTCGTGCCCAAGCGCTTCCCGTGGGGCATCGTGCTCACCAGCGCCTTCTCCCTGGCCCTCGTCGCGCTCTTCGGCTGGTACGCCTACCAGGGCATCCGCACCGGCAACTTCGCCGACCTCAAGCTCCACCTCCTGGAGTACGTCATCGCCACGGGCGGCATGTGCGCGCTGGGCGCGCTGGTCGCGCGCGGCCACATCCTTTCCATCCTCACGGCGCTCGTCGCGGCGCCGCTAAAGCCCTTGCACTTCTTCGTGGGCAGCGGCATCTTCCCCGGCCTCGTGCAGGCCAAGGTCAACAAGCCCACGGTGAAGGACTTCCAGGGCATCAGCCACCTCCAGACCCTGGGGGACCTCTTCCGCAACAAGGTCACCCACGTCCTCATGGTGGCCTCCCTGGCGCAGCTTGGCGCGAACCTCGGCCTCTTCCTCCTCTTCCCCGTGCTCATCAGCACGGGCGTGCTGAGGCACCTGCTGGCGCCCCTCACCGGCTGAGGACCGCGTTTCACAGCTTTCCACCGGCGCGCTTTTCCTTCCGCGCCTTCTTCGCTCCTGCGGTTCCCATGCGAAGCGCGCTCCTTGCCCTCCTCCTCGTGCTGGCACCCCTCTCTTTCGTCCCCATCGCCTCCGCGGGCTCCGGCTGCTGGGTGAGCAGCAGCGGCGGCATCTGCTGTGCCTGGCCCGACCCCGTGGGCCAGCCGGGCAGCCCCGGCTACCTCGTGACGTCCCTGCCGGGCGCGGTCATCGTGGCGACGTGCAGCACGGTGGCCATCGGGCCCGGCGCCGTGGTTGACGCCGTGGACTGCATCGTGTTCCACACGAACTGCTGAGGTCCCGGCTTCCCGCGCGCCGCACGGGCACCTTTAAGGGGGGTCCCCCAATTCCCGGCCCCGAGGGAAACCCCCCGTGCGCGCGCTTCTCGCCCTCGTGCTCCTGCCCCTGCTCGTCGCCGGCGCGGCCGTCGCCCAGAACGGGACCGCCAACGGGACGAACGCCACCGCGGGCGCGCCCGCGTCGGGCCCCGCCACGGCGTCGGTGACCATGGTCGCGCACGTCGACGGCGACGTCTACTACTGGACGCAGGAGGGGAGCGCGCAGCACAACCCCACGCTCTCCTTCGCCCCCGGCACCAAGGTCACGGTCACCGTGAAGAACTCCGGCGACCAGACCCACAACTTCGCCGTGGCGCCCGACACCAAGGGGAGCGCCTACGTCTCCAGCGCCGCGGACACCGCGACCTACGAGTTCACGATGCCCGACAAGGACACGACGTACTACTGCGTGCCCCATCAGGGCCTCGGCATGAAGGGCGTCATCAAGGCCGCGGCGGCCGGCGGCGAGCCCGCGGAAGGCGGCAGCGAGAGCGCGCCCCCCGCGCAGCCCGCGCCCACCTCGTTCACCGTCGTGGGCCACGACGACGGCGGCGTCTACTACTGGACGCTGGAAGGGCAGACGCAGCGCAACCCCACCATCACCGTCCAGCCCGACTCCGACATCACGGTCACCGTGAAGAACTCGGGCAGCACGCCCCACAACTTCGGCGTGGGCGACGACAAGAAGGGGAGCGACTACGTCAGCAGCCCCGCCGACGTGGCCACCTACACGTTCCACAGCGGCCCCGAAGGGCAGAGCGTGAAATACTTCTGCGTGCCCCACGGCGGCCTGGGCATGAACGGCGTCATCAAGTTCGCCAAGACGCTGGCGCCGCCCCCCGCGCCCTCCGGAGGCGGCGGCACGGGCGGCCTCCTGGGCACCGGCTCCATCAACGGGCCCGCCGTCGACCTGGGCCAGGCCGCGGGCGACTCCAAGTGCGCCGGCCAGCAGGTCCCCGAGGCCACCGCCAACAAGGAGGTCGGCGGCCCCACGCTGGACGACTACAAGAAGCGCTGCGACGAGGGCGGCGTCTCCGCCGAAGGCGAGGCGCGCGCGCCCTCCGGCGCGGACTACGTCATCCCCATCTCCTTCGGCATCATCGCCGTGGGCGTCGCGGGCGTCGTCTGGGTCCACAAGTTCTACAGGCCGTAAGCGCGGGGGACGACGGCCATGGACGACTGGGACCGTCCGCGCATCTTCTTCTCGGGCACCGAGGTCCTCCACCTCGCCGTCTCGGTGGTCGTGCTGACGGTGGCGTTCGGCCTCGTGCTGGGCATCCGCACCGGCAACGCGTTCGTCCCGGCCTTCGACCTTTCCAACGCCGGGCGCCTCCTCGTCTTCAGCGCCATCGTGGTCGTGCCCGCCTTCATCCTCCACGAGATCGCGCACAAGATCGTCGCGCAGCGCAAGGACATGTGGGCCGAGTTCCGCGCCAACTTCATCGGCCTCGCGGGCGGCCTCCTCGTCACCGCCTTCTCGGGCATCCTCTTCGCCGTGCCCGGCGCCGTGCAGATCTACGGCAAGGGGCGCATGCAGGCGCTCATGGAGCTTCGCGAGGCGCGCGCCGCGGGCGACCCCATCGCCGTCTCCCACGCGCAGGCCGAGCTTCGCGCCGCGGCCCGCGACGAGGGCGTCATCAGCGTCGTGGGGCCGCTGCTCAACCTTGCGCTCGGCTACGGCGCGCTCCTCCTCATGCCCGTCCTGCCGCCCATCGGCGTGCCGCCGAACTTCGGCAACCTGCTGGACATCATCGTGCTCCTCAACTGCGTGCTGGCGGCGTTCAACATGCTCCCCATCGGGCCGCTGGACGGCCGCAAGGTGTGGCACTGGAGCAAGCTCGCCTTCTTCGGCACGTGGGCCATGATCGCCGCGCTCGCGCTGCTGATCCTGCGCGCGACGGTGCCCTTCTGAGGCGGCCCCCATGGCCACCCTGGACGCCTACCTCAAGGCGATCGCGGCGGTGACGACCGCCGTCTTCGCCGTCGTCGCGCTCCTGGGACGGAGGCAGGCCGCGGGCCGGGCGCTGGCGGGCTTCCTTGCCCTCATCGCGCTCAACCAGGGGTTCGAGACCGCGCGGGCCCTCGCCTCCGACCCAGGCCTCAAGGACCTCCTCTTCCGCGGCGCCACGGTGGCCGCCGCGCTGGACCCTCTCCTCCTCTGGGCGTTCGTGCGGGAGGCGCTGGGCGAGCCGCGCCCCCGCGCCACGCAGGCGCTCCTGCCCTCCGCCAGCGGCGCGCTCGCGCTTTGGCCCCTCCTGGGCCTCTCCATGGACGCCTCGGGCGGGGCCATCGGCTACTTCGCGGCCCTCTCGGCGTACACGCTGGCGGTCTACGGCTCGCTCCTCGTGGGCGTCCTGCTGCGGCGCGACGAGCGCCCCGCGGCGCGGCTCCTGGCCTTCGGGCTCTGCGCCGTGGTGCTGCCCACGCTGCCCCCTTTCCTGGAGACCATGAGCGGCCTCGCGGGCTCCGCGGACGCAAGGGGGCGCGCCCTCGCGCTGGCGTGGCGCGTGGAGCTTCCCGTCGTCCTGCTGGTCGCGGCCGCGCTCCTGTGCGCCGCCGCGCTGCGCGGCCGCGGACGCTTCGCGGCGACGACGCTGGGGAGCGCCGTGGCGCTGACCTTCCTCATCGACGTCGCGAACGTCCCCAACGCGCTGGCGGCGCTGGGCTGGGCCGCGCCGCCGGCGGCCTCAGGCGGCGTCGAGGCAAGCCTGGGCCGCGCGGGCGCCGCGCTGCGCTGGCTCGTCTTCGGCGCGCTGGCCTCGGTCATCGTGCTGCGGCACCGCGGCCTGGAGCTTTCCGCCGCCTCGCGCCGGCTCGCCGCGCGCGTGCTCGTGGGGCTCGCCCTGCTGACGCTGGGCGCCGTCGCGCTGACCTTCGGCCTGGCGCTGGCCGGCGACGCAGCCGAGGCGCGCCCCCTGGAGATCGCCCTCCTGGCGGCCGTCGTCGCCGCGTCGCAGGCGTTCCGCTCGCTCACCGACCGCGTGGCCCAGCGCGTCTACGGCCTCCCCCGCCCCGCCGACGCCGCGGCCGCGAGGGAGACGTACCGCCTCGCCGCGCAGCAGGTGGCGCGCCGCGGCGACTCGCCCGCGGACGACCCATTTCTCGTTACCCTGCGCGGCGAGCTTGGCATCGGGGCCGCGGAGGCCGCCGCGCTGGAGCGCGCGGCCCTGGAGCGCGAGCCCCCGCCCGTCGCCGAGGGGAGCCTAGTGGCGGGGCGCTATCGCGTGCTGCGCGCGCTGGGCTCGGGCGGCGGGGGGCGCGCGTTCCTCGCCCGCGACGAGGTGCTGGGGCGCGACGTCGTGATCAAGCGCGTGCTCCACGACGAGGGCGCCGCGCTGCGCGAGGCGCAGATCGCGGGCGCGCTCTCACATCCGCACGTCCTGGTCGTCTACGACGCGATCCCGCGCCCCGACGCCACGCTCCTCGTGCTGGAGCACGCGCCTGGAGGGAGCCTCGCCGAGGCCGTCGCGCGCCACGGCCCCCTCCCCGCGCAGGAGGGCGAGCGCGTCGCGGACGGGCTCCTCGCCGCGCTGGAGGCCGTGCACGCGCGCGGCATCGTGCATCGCGACGTGAAGCCGGAGAACGTCCTCCTGGGCGAGGGGGGCTTCCCCAAGCTCGCGGACTTCGGCATCGCGGCCCCCGCCCACGGGCAGGAGGCGGGAACCGTCGAGGGGACGGCGGCGTACATGGCGCCCGAGCAGCGGCGCGGAGAGCCTGCGACGCCGCGCTCCGACCTCTACGCCGTGGGGCTCCTCATGGAGCGCTGCTTCCAGCGCCCGGCGGATGGCCGCTGGGAGGGCGTGCTGCGGCGCGCGCTGGCGGAGGACCCCAAGGAGCGCTGGGAGTCGGCCGCGCAGATGCGCGCCGCGCTGCGGGCCGCGCGCCTCACGCCTGCGGGCGGGACGTGAGGAGGCTCATGCCCACGACCGCGCCCACGAGGAGCGCGGCGCCCGCCAGCTCCACGGGGCCGAACGACTCGCGCGCCAGCGCCAGCGAGACGACGCTCGCCACGAGGATCTCCCAGAGCTGGAGCAGCGCGCTCGCGCTGGGGCTGACGCCGCGCAGGCCGAAGGTCCACAGGCCATACGCCAGCGCGGTCGTGACGACGCCCGCGTAGAGGACCGCCGCCGCGCCGGGCCACGTGAAGCGCAGCGGCGTGGGGTCGAACGCGAGGGCGGGCAGCAGGAGGACGCTGCTGAGCACGAACGTCCACGCGGTCACGCTCAAGGGATCGTGCCGCTCCACCGCGCGGGAGTTCATCACGAGGTAGACGCTCCAGGAGAGGCCGGCGCCCAGGACGAGGGCGTCGCCCGCGAGGCGGCCGCCGGAGAGCTTCGAGGGGTCCTCGCCCACGACGAGGAGCGCGGCGCCGGCGAAGCCCACGAGGATCGCCAGCACGCGCCTCCAGCCGAGATGGTGCCGCAGCACGAAGCGCTCGAGGAGCGCCACGGCGAAGGCGCTGGTGTTGACGAAGAGCGACGTGCGCGCCGGCGGCGTGACGGTCTGCCCCGCGTACTGCATGAGGAAGCCCACCGCGTTGGCCAGCGCGAGCGCCCAGATGAAAGGGGAACGCAGCAGCTTGAGGTCCAGCCGCCCCAGGGCCGCGCCCACGGCGACCACCAGCGCGCCGCCCACGGCGAAGCGCAGCACGACGAAGGCCGCGGGCCCCACGTAGGCGAGCCCCGCGTCGTTCACGCTGAAGGAGGTGCCCCAGAGCGTCGCCGCGAGAAGAGTCGCCGCGACGGCGGCTCCGGGGCGCACCGGCTGGCCCGCCATGGCTCACGACCGCGCGACGCGCCAGTCGAAGGAGAGCGTGCCGTCGGGCCCGCGCGTCTCCACGTGGTGCGTCGCCTGGGCGGGCGCGTTGAGGAGCGCGGTGGTGCCCTGGACGAGGTCCACGGTGAGGTACGTCCCGCGGGGGTCGCCGAAGAGGTCCACGCTGTGGGAGCCTTCGGAATCCCGCGCGCCCACGACCAGGGTGACGGGGAGCGTCGAGCGGTCGGTCGCCGAGTCGTTGACGTCCAGCGTCGCGGTGCGGTTCCCGTGGCTGGGCACCTCCACGGCCTGGGCGCCCGCCTGGAACGAGACGGTGGCGTTGCCGCTCGCCGTGACGTTCTCCAGGGCGAGGCCGAGGTTCCACAGGGGGTCCGCGTCGAAGCCGTCCACGACGCCGTCGCCGTCGGTGTCGGGGTTGCGCGGGTCGGTGCCCAGCGCCATCTCCTTGTCGTCGGGGAGGCCGTCGCGGTCGGTGTCGGCCACGCACGGGTCCGACGTGACGGGGAACGAGAAGCCGCGCACGGTGACGTTCCAGCCCGCGACCTCCGCGCCGTCCGAGAGCGCGTCGGGCGATAGCAATTCGCTGGAGCCGCGGGCGGCGGAGAGCGTGCACTCGCGGGTCGCGTCCATCTCGCCCACGAACTTGCCGCTGCCCGCGGGGACCTCCAGCACGCCCAGCGCGCGCCACGCCTTCGCCTGGTCGGAGCCCGCGGGGAGCGTCACGTTGTGGCCGTCCAGCAGGCCGTCGCGGTCGGTGTCGACGCTGCGGGGGTCGGTCTTGAAGGCGAACTCGTCCACGTCGGAGAGGCCGTCGCCGTCGGTGTCCTGGCGGTGCGGGTCCGAGGTCACCGCGCGCGATTCCACCGTGCCGTTGGCGTAGGCGATGGAGATCGCGTGGGGCGTCGTCTCCTGGTCGTCGGGCAGGCCGTCGCCGTCGGTGTCGCGCGCGCCGTTGCCCTGCCCGACGCACCCGGCGAGCAGGAGGAGGATGGCCAGAAGGGGGAGTGGTCGCATGGTGGGGCCTCAGGTGCCGACGTAGATCCAGTTGAACGGCGGCTGCGAGTTCGCCATGGCGGGGTCCGGGGGGACCTGCACGTTGTTCGCGGCCTCCAGGTTGTGGAAGAGGGGCTCGAAGGAGTACCAGCCCGGCCCCTGGTCGAAGCGCGCCAGGGGCACCTCGACGAGGGTGGTGATCTGGTCGTTGCGCGTCTCCTGCGTGAACTGCGCCACGTTCGCGTTGGCGGTGCCGTCCTTGCCGTGGTACTTCAGCGTCAGCACCAGCTCGCCGTGCGCGAGGACGCGGTCCGCGGCGTCGCCGCCGCTGGCAGACTGCAGGGCCGTCTCGACGACGACCTCGTTGTCCTTGAACGAGGGGTGGAGCCAGACGTAGCTCGCCCACTTCTGCACGTTCACGCGCGCGCGGGCCTGCGCGCCCCCGTAGTGCACGAGCACGTCGTAGTCGCCGTTGCCCACGACGAAGAGGTCGTAGGGGATGAACACGGAGCCCGCGCGCCCGCTCACCTCGAAGGAGCCCCCCTTGCCGGCGGGCGGGTACGCGATGCGGTCGCCGTAGTAGATGACGTAGTCCGCGCTCGCCCCCGCGAAGCGCGAGAGGAGCCCCTTGTCGGCGACGACGAAGACGGTCATGCCGCTGGCGGTCTTGGGCGCGGAGGCGGCGACGATGAGGTCGTCCGGGGAGAGGCATCCGGGCGCCAGGAGCGCGAGGGCGACCGCGAGCGCGGGGAGGAGGCGAGGCAAGGCGGGCCCCCCTACGGCTTCTCTCCCTTCTTGGCGGCGCGCGCGGCGGCCTTGGCCTCCTTGGCGGCGGCCTTCTGCGCCTTCTTCGCGGCCTTGGCGTCGGCCTTGGCCTGCTTGGCGTCGATCTTGGCCTGCTTCTTGGCGGCCTTGGCCTCCTTCCTGCCCAGCTTGCCGCGCTTCTTCTCCAGGATCTTGCGCGCCTTGGCGAGGTCCTTCTCCTTGCGCTTGCGCTCCTTGGCCTCGGCGGCCTCGGCGATCTTGCGCTCCTTGCGCTCGCGCGCCTCCTGGGTGCGGCGCTCCTTGGCCTCCGCCTTGCGGCGCCGGCGCTCGGCCTTGAACTCGGCGCGCGCCTGGCGCGCCTCGGCGCGGTCGGCGGCGCGGCGCTCCTTGGCGGTCATCCGGTACTCGGAGCGGCGGCCCGCGTAGAGGGCGTCCAGCGCGGCCTTGCGCTCCTTGTACGCCTCGGGGTCCGTGCGCTTCAGCTCGGCGAGGAGGACGGCCTGCCGCGGCGTGGGCTCGACGCGCCGCGGCGCTCCGCGCTCCAGCCGCCGCGCCTGCGCGACCTCGCGCGTGCGGCGCGTGACCACCATGCCGGAGACCAGCGCGACCAGCGCCATGGGGATCCAGTAGGTGGGCACGTAGGCGCCCGTCACGCGCAGGAAGCCGAACGCCTGGTAGCGGCCGCCCCCGAAGGTGGGCGTGATGTCGGCCGTGAACTGCGCGCTGCGGCCCAGCTCGTAGAGCTTGCCCTTGGGCGTGAGGATGGTGAACGTCACGTTGCGCGTCTCGTGGGGCGGGACGTACACGCCGCCCGGCTGCGCCACGAGGAAATCCGGGTCGTTGGAGCGCACCGCGATGTGGTAGTAGTCGGGGTAGACGCCGTTGTTGGTGACCAGCACGCTGTACGTGACGCGCTCGTTCTGGCCCGCCTTCTTCGTGATGTCCTGGGGCGCCGTCTGCACGAAGGTCTGCCCGTAGGGGCGCACCTGCGCGACGAAGTGGACGGTGGCGTTCTGCGTCGAGCCATCCTCCGCCGTGTAGTTGGCGAGGACGTCGAAGCGGAAGAAAGACGACTGGATGGTGGGAAGCGTCGTCACGTGGACGCCGAAGACGGCGCTGCTGAGGCCGTAGAGCTGGATGAACGACACCGAAGGGTACGCCTGCCAGCCCGCGGTCTCGTTGGGCGCGCCCACCGGCACCGCGCGCAGCGAGAGGTAGTGCGGCACCGCGCCCAGGGACACCGATCCGGGCACGCCCGGCGAGTCGTAGGTCAGGTCCATGGCCGTGCAGTGGCCATCGCCGCTGCCCAGGAAATCCACGGAGACGAACGTCTCGCTGCACGTGATGGTGAAGCGGAAGTAGGCCTGGCGCGGGTCGCTGGGAAGCGTGGGCGCCTGGGCGCTCGCGCTGGGGAGAAGGAGGAGAAGAAGCACGGCCCCGGCGGCCATGCGAAGCGCCGGGGCGGGGGAGACCATGGCGGGCCCCCGGGATCACGCCATGCGGCGGCGGATCGCGAGGAGGAGCGCCACGCCGCCCAGGGCCGCCACGAGGAGCCCTGGCTCGAAGCCGGGCACGTAGAAGCCGCGGGTGGTGAGCACCACCGAGACGGAGCTGGAATCGCCCACGAGCTTGGGGTCCAGCGCGTAGGCCGACGTGATCTTGTAGTTCTCGCCCGCGACCTGGTTGAGGTAGCCGTTGTGGTAGGGCGTCTGGATGGTCAGCGACACCGTGCTGGTGACCTGCTGGCCTCCAGCCTGCTTGGACTGGAGGATGACGGGCTGGGGCGTCTGGACGATGAGGCCGCCCGTGGGTGCGTCGGGGAGGATGGTCACCTTGGTGTTCGCGTTGCCCAGGTTGGTGATCTGGAGCGGGAACACGACGGGGGTCTGGGGGCGGTCGACCTTGACGGCCTCCTGGAGGTTCACGTCGATGATGCTGAAGTAGTCGGCCGCGATGGGGAAGTTCGTCTTGCCCGTGATCGAGCCGGCGGCCGCGGTCGCGGTGCCGGAGACCTCCACCTGGTCGTTGACGAACGCGGGGGCCTGGTCGCTGGTCGTGATGCACACGGTCAGGGGGCGCGTGGAGGAGTAGGAGCCGGTGGTGCCGGGGGTCGCCGGGTTCGCGAAGAGGTCCGACGAGGGCGAGAGGATGACCGTCGCCCACGCGGGCTGCTTGGAGACGGTGTAGGTGACGCCCACGCCGATGAGGCCCGAGTAGGCCGAGGGGTCGGCGGTGAAGGTCACCGTCTGCGTCTGGCAGACGGCGGGGCGGAGGGGCTTGATGGGGTCCGAGAAGGCGTAGGCGCCGAAGGTGAGCGAGCCGTTCTTCTGGGCGCTCGCGGTGGGGGCCACCAGGGACAGCCCGCCCAACACGAGGCCGCCGATGATCAGGATGTTCAGGATGGTCTTGCTGCGCATGGCTTACCTCTCCAACGAGGCGAACGGCCCAGCTTCCCGGGTCGTATTTAGAGCCTCGGTTTTGACTCCCCGCAACGGGGGACACTGCGACACTCCCAGGGACGTCTTATAGACTTATTGGATGCAGCGTTTTTCAGAGCCGGGACTGACCAAGGACCGTTCTAGGGATGGCGGGGCGCCGCGGGGATCACCGCCGCCAGCACCTCGGGGATCGCCTCCACCACGTCCGTGGCGAGGAGCCCCCAGCTCTTGCGCGCCGCGGCCCGCTCGCCGGCCTCGCCCACGAGGCGGGCCCCGACGCGCGCCGCGTCGAAGGGCGTCATGCCCTTGGCGAGGAGCGCGCCCACAACGCCGGAGAGCGCGTCGCCGGTGCCCCCGACGCTCATGGCGGGGTGGCCCGTGGCGTTGAGCTTCACGCGCTCGCCGTCGCTCACGGCGTCGACGGGGCCCTTCACGAGCCACGCGCCGCCGAACTCCTGCGCGGCGGAGAGCGCGGCCTTCTCGCGCCCGTCGTCGTCCCCGGGCAGGTCGCGGCCGGTGAGCGTGCGGAACTCGCGCGCGTGGGGCGTGAGCACGGTGCGCGCGGTGACGAGGTCCTTGCGCTCCGCGATGGCGGTGAGGGCGTCGGCGTCCACGACCACGGGCATGCCCTCGCGCGCGGCGCGCTCCAGCGCGTGGTGGACCGCCTTCTGCGTCTGGCCGAAGAGCCCCAGGCCCGGGCCCACGACGACGCTGTCGGCCTTCTTGAGCCACGTGTTCAGCGTGACGCGGTTGGCAGGGTCGTCGAAGTTGAGGTCGTCGCCGTTCATCGGCCGCACCACGAGGTTGGGCGAGTAGGAGGCGACCACCTGCCACGCGCGCTGCGGCGTGAGCACGATGGCCAGGTCCGCCCCCGCGCGCAGCGCCGCCATGCCGCACACCGCGGGCGCGCCGGTGTAGGGGCCGCCGCCGATGACGAGGACGACGCCCCCCTCGCCCTTGTGCTGGTCCCACTTCCCCTGGGGGTAGAGCGCGTACTCGCCGGGCCCCGTGTAGCGCGACGCATCGCGCGGGATGCCGATGTCCACGACGCGGATGCGACCCGAGTTGGCCTCGGTCATCCCCTCTTTGACATCATGGAGCGTCACGGTCTCGCGCGGCGCGTAGGTCGTGGCGGTGCCAAAGCCGGTGGGCACGTCCACCGCGACGACGCGCGCCTTGGTCCTTGCCAGCGCGCGCACGAAGCCGGCGTAGGGCTCGCGCAGCTCCCCCGAGAGGCCCGCGCCCAGAAGGGCGTCCAGCACGACGGGGCCCTTGGCCATGGCGGCCTCGACCTGCTGCGGCGTCGCCTCGAAGCGCACGGGCACCTGCGGAGGCAGCGCGCCGAAGGCGGCCCGCGCAAGGTCCGTGCGCCAGCCGCCGGGCGAGACGGGCGTCATCACCTCGACGGGCACGCGCAGCGCCGCGAGGTGGCGCGCGGCGACGAGCCCGTCGCCCCCGTTGTTGCCCGGCCCCGCCAGCACGAGGACGCCCGCGGCGCCGGCCACCGGCGCGCAATGCTCGGCCAGCGCGCGGCCCGCGCTCTCCATGAGCTGCGCGGTGGAGACGCCCAGCGCCTCCGCGTTGCGGTCGAGCACGCGCGTCTCGGGGAGGGGGATCACGCCGCCGGGAGCGGCCCGCCGCGGTAAGGACGTTTCCCGACTCGGAACCTTCAAGGCCCGCACCCCCTACTGCGGAGCGACTCCCATGATCCCCGGCTTCGGCGGACGCAACATGAACCCCAAGCGCCTCAACGCCATGATGAAGCAGATGGGCATCGAGGTGGAGGACATCGACGACGTGGAGGAGGTCGTCATCCGCACCAAGGAGAAGGAGATCGTCTTCCGCGACGCCACCGTCTCCAAGATGGTCGCGCAGGGGCAGACGACGTGGCAGCTCATGGGCACGCCCGAGGAGCGCAGCCTCGCGCCCAAGGCGCCCGTGAAGATTTCCTACAGCCCCGAGGACGTGAAGCTCGTCATGGAGCAGGCGCACGTGGACGAGGCGCAGGCGCGCAAGGCGCTCGACGAGGCCAACGGCCAGCCGGCCGAGGCCATCCTGAAGCTCCTGGGCGAGTGAAGCGTCAGAGCTTCCACATGGTGCGAAGCAGGTCGCCCAGGCGCGCGGGGCGCACCTCGCGCTTCATGTCCTTGGCCAGGGCCTCGTAGTAGACCACCTGGCGCTCGACCTTCTCCAGCTCGGCGCGCAGCTCCTCCTGGCGCCGCTTCCAGCGGTCCAATTCGCTGAGCGTCCTGAGGATCGCCTGGTCCCGCATGGTCCGCCCATGCCCGGGTGCCCAGCATATAGTTTGTGAAGGATCGGGGTCTTCTTTCCGCTGGAGAAGCGAAAACGTACTCAAGGGGCGGGGGCCCTCCTGCCAGCCCGCGATTGATATCACGGGCAGCCGGCCGCCCCCTTCGCAGTGCCAACGGGCGATCTCTCGCTGCGCTCGCTCATGGGCCCCTGCGGATTTGACCTCCGGCCGAAGCCTCTCCTCGCGGCCTGAAGGCCGCTCGTCGGGATCGGCCTCGTTCCAATCCGAGGGGCCCGTCGCTCGCTGCGCTCGCTCATGGGCCCCTGCGGATTTGAACCGCAGACCAACGGGTTATGAGCCCGGCGCTCTACCAGACTAAGCTAGGGGCCCGGTGGTTCGCGCAACGGCTGGCGGGCGGAGGGCGGGGGCCGCTCCGGAGGGGCCAGGATCGCGCGGTGGGTGACCGCCGCTCCCCCGTATGAGGCCGCCGACGGCTTCGCCAGAGGGCAAGATTCATGCCCGCCCCGCGCGACTCCCCGCCAGTCGCAGAGGGATGGTCCGTGGAAGTCCAGCGCGCGATGGCCGATGGTCAGCTCTTCGTCAAGAACGCCGAGGAGGAGATGGACCGCAAGATCCTCCGCGAGGACCAGCTCTACTTCATCGACAACCAGGTGGAGGCCATCGACACGTTCCTGGCCGACACCGAGGACCTCAACTCCCACGGGGACGTGAAGGCGCTGCGCGACCAGCTGCGCGGCCTCAAGCAGAAGCTCGAGAAGAAGAGCATCGAGTTCCTCGCCCAGCAGGAGGGCGGCGACCTCCCCGAGGACCTGCCCCCCGCCGAGATGGCGGAGGCCATGGTCGCGTACGGCAAGGACTTCATCGAGATGGCCGACGAGGCGCTGAAGACCAAGGTCAAGGCCGTGGACCAGGTCGCCGCCTGGGAGGACCCCCTCGCCACGCTCAACAGCTTCCTCGCGGACTCGGAGACCCTCGTGGCGCACCACGCGCCCCTCAAGAAGGTCCGCGACGAGGTGCGCGCCCGCAAGATGGAGCTGCAGAAGCGCATCCAGGACGTCGTCCAGGCGTGGCGCGCCAGCGACCTCGCAGGCGGCGACGAAGAGGACGAGTGACCCGCGTCGGGATCATCGGCGGCACCGGCATCGCGCCCCCGCGGGGCGAGCCCCTTCTCGTGGAGACGCCCTTCGGCGACGCGCCCGTCTGGCACGTCCGCGACGCGGGCGTCGATCTTTTCCTCGTGGCGCGCCACGGGACGGCCGCGCGGCCCGCGCACCGGGTGGACCACAAGGCCAACGTCGAGGCGCTCGCGCGCTGCCGCGTCGACGCCGTGCTGGCCCTCAACAGCGTGGGCGCGCTCATCGAGGACTTGACGCCCGGCACGCTGCTCGTCCCCGACGACTACCTGGACTTCCGCTCCTCGCCGCTCTCGTTCTTCGACGACTCCTCGGTGCACGTGGACGTGAGCGAGGCGTACTGCCCCGACGCGCGCCGCCTGCTCGTGGAGGCCGCCCGCGCCGAGGGCGCGACCGTCCGCGACGGGGGCGTCTACGCGGCCACCGACGGGCCCCGCCTGGAGACGCGCGCCGAGGTGCGCGCGCTGCGCTCGCTGGGCGCGCACGTCGTGGGCATGACCGGCTGCCCCGAGGCGGCGCTGGCCCGCGAGCGCGCGCTCTGCTACGCGAGCCTCTGCCTCGTCACGAACCCCGCCGCGGGCGTCGCCGGCGCGCGGCCCCGCGCGGAGGACATCCGCGCCGAGGCGGCCAAGATGGGCGGGCTTGCCCTGCGCGTGGCGCGACGCGCGGCCCTCGGCGTGCGCGCTCCGCGGCCCTGCGCGTGCGGACGCGCCCTGGAAGGCGCCCGCCTCTAGCGCATCGTGGCCACAAGCAGGGCGATGGACGCCGCGCTCTGGAGAAGCTCGTCCACGAGGAGAAGCCCCGGGTCGGGCCCGACGGAGACCATCATCATGCTCCACGACTCGTAGACGATGACCGCGTTGTGGACGAGGAGGAACGCGGCGAAGAGGAGCAGGCCCAGCGTGAAGGGGGAGCGCAGCTGCCGGTGGTTGCGCCAGTAGACGGTCGCCAGCACGAGGGCCAGCACGCCGTTGAGGGCCGCGAGGCCCAGGTCCAGCGCCTCCAGCGCGCTCACCGCGGCGCCTCCTTGAGGATCTTCGCGGCGATGAGGTCGAAGTCGGCCATGCTCTCCTCCATCTCGGGCGTCAGCAGGTGGACGGCGCCGTACTTGTCGCCCGTGGGCGAGACGATGCGGTTCTCGCGCAGGACGCGCAGGTGGTGCTCCGCCGTCTTGTAGTCGATCTTGAGCATCGTGCTCACCTGGTTCGTGTTGGAGGGCCGCTCCCGCAGCAGCGCGATGATGCGGATCCGCATGGGCCCGCCCCTCGTGCCGCCGAGGAGATGCCAGAGCACGCGCCGGAGGCTCGCCATGACGGCCCGCCGCGGGCAGGCGCTCCGCATGGGCTTCAGGCTGTCGAAGCCTACACGCCTTCCCCCAGATTCGGCCCGGATGGGAAGCCGCCGCCAGGACCCCGAAATCGTCTTATAGGCCGGCCCGCATCGCCGCATCCCAGCCCCGGGCTCATGGTCTAGCTGGTTATGACGGCGCTTTCACACAGCGCAGATCTCCGGTTCGAATCCGGATGAGCCCATCCGCGGGGGTCGTGGGGGAGAGCCCCCGCGACCCTCGTCCTTTTCTTGACCCAGCGCCCGCTGGTGCGATATCAAATCCCAAAAAAAAAAGAAGGCGGGGTGCGGGCTCAGGACAGCGGCACGCAGTACTGGCAGGGCCAGTAGATGGGGTACTGGCACTGGTAGTAGCCGTACTGGGTCTGCGTCGCGCCGATGCAGAGCATGTAGTAGCAGTGGGAGTTCGTCGCTTCGGTGCAGCTGTTCGCCACGTCGACGCCGCCGAAGGCGCCGGCCGCGGGGACTGCGAAGCTGAGCGCGCTGAAGGCGGCGAGCAGGCTGAGGGCCACAAGGAGGGTTCGCAAGGTCAAGCCTCGGCGGGGGCAGCCGCCTCCGGGGGGATTTGCCTTTCTCCTGCGCAGCCGGAGGGACCCCGAACCCGTCATCGCAGGCGCAGCTCGGCGAGCACGGGGAAGTGGTCGCTGGCGGCCTTGGCGTCGGGCGTCTCGACGCGCGTCACGGAGAGGGCGTCCCATTCGGGGCCCATCCAGACGTGGTCGATGCGCTCGGTGGGGTCGAAGGACGCGAAGGTGTAGCCCGCGGTGTCGTTGGCGTCGTGCCCCGTGGCGACCCACGCGTCGCGCCAGCCCGCCGCGGTGAGCGTCCAGTAGACGTGGCCGCCATCGGCGTCGTCGCACGCCAGCGCGGGGCAGGCGTTGAAGTCGCCCACGAGGAGCTTGGGCCCCGTGCGCGTCGCGGCGCGGGCGAGGAGCGCGTCAAGCTGCGCGGCGCGGTCCGCGGCGCCCAGGCCGAAGTGGACGCCGTAGAGCCACGCGTCGCGGCCGCCCACGTCCAGGCGCGTCTCGGTGGCGTAGCGGTTGTCCTTGGTGGTGGGCAGCGTGATCCACGCCGTCTCCCGGATGGGCTCGCGGGAGAGGATGCCGCCCGCGAAGCCTTCGGCCGACGTGGGCGGGCCGTAGTAGGAATGATAGCCCAGGCGGTCGGCGAGGATGCGGACGAGGTCCAGGTTGCCGCTGGAGAGGCGCGTCGCGTCGTACTCCTGCATGACGACGACGTCGGGGCTGGCGTCGCGCACGATGCGGACGAAGACCTCGGGGTCGAGCACGCCGTCGTTGTCGAACCCCTGGTGGAAGTTGAACGTCATGACGCGCATCGGGCCCGCGCTGGGCGCCGGCACGGGCGCGGCGGGCCTCGCGAGAGGCGCAGCGGCCGCCAGCAGCAGGACGGCCAGCGCCACGGCGAGCGCGCGGGTGGGGTGCCACGCCGCGGCGGCGCGGGGGACGGCCACCAGCGCGGCCGCCGCCACGAGGAGGACGGCCAGCGCGGGCAGGAAGCGCTCCAGGCCGTGCCACGCGCCGCTCAGGGGCACGTAGGCGAACGTGAACGCGAAGATGAGGAGGAACTGGAGCAGGACCATGACGCCCGCGCCGAGGCCGAACGCACGCGCCGCGGCGGTGAAGCTCCCCAGGGGCGCCAGGACGACGGCGGCGTCCACCACGAGGGCCACCTGCGCGACGAGGGCCCCCAGCGGCACGAGGGGCGAGTGCAGGAGGCCGTGGTCCAGCGCGAAGAGGAGCGCCAGCGCGTTGAGGACGAGGAGCGCCGCGCGGCTCCATTCGCGCAGCGCGAGCCACGCGCCCGCGAGGAGGCCCACGGCCACGCCCAGCACGGCGAGGCGCGCGTCCACCTCGTCCCAGCGCGCGAGGCCGAAGGGGTTGGCCACGATGGCCGTCTCCAGGAAGAGCCACGCGCCAAGCCCCCACGGGGCGAGCCCGCGCCGGCGCGGCCCTTCGGGGAGCGCGGGCCCGGGGCGCCACGCGAGGACCACGAGGAGCGCGCCCGCGGGCAGGAGGAAGAGGCCCCCCGCGCGTGGCAGCGTCCAGTCCCACGAGCGGCCCCACGCCACGACGGCCACGTCGGCGGCCCACCCCAGCGCCATGCCCGCCGCGAGGGCCGGCCCGCCTGCGCGCGGCAGCAGCGCGGCCAGCGCGACGAGGGCCGCGACGCATGCGACGCCCGAGAGCGCGACGCCCAGGATGCCCGGCGCCCAGGGCGTCGCGAGGCGCGCCAGGGCCAGCGCGAGGGCGGCCGCGGGGAGCGCGCGCTCGCCCGCGCCGCGCAGGAGCGCGGGGGCCAGGAGCATGAGCGGCAGGAGCGCGGTCGCGTTGAGCCCCAGCTCGTTGAGGTTGTAGTTGTAGACGCCCGAGAGGAACGCGCGAAGCGCGCCCGCGAAGAGCAGGGTCGCCAGCGCGGCCGCGAGGGGGGCGCGCCAGGACGGGGGCTGGGGCTCCATGCTCCCCCATCCGCGGCGCGCTGGTTGGAGCCTTGCGGTTTCATTCCGCGACGGCGGGAGGCTCGGCGGGGCCCCGCGGCGCGGGCGAGGTCACGACGATGGCGACGGCCGCGACGATGAGCGCCGCCGCGAGGAGGGTGGCGCCGCTCACGGCCTCGCCCGCGAGGACGACGCCCAGCGCCACCGCGACGATGGGGTTCACGAAGGCGTAGGTGGCCACCAGCTCGGGGCGCGAGACCTTCAGCAGCCAGACGTAGGCGCTGTACGCGACGACAGAGCCGAAGAGGGCGAGGAACGCCAGCGCGATCCACGAGCGCGCGCTCACCGCCGCGAGGTCCACGTGCGACGCCTCGCCGCGCGCGAGGCCCACGACGGCCAGGAGGACGCCGCCCGCGATCATCTCCATGCTGGCGCCCAGGAGCGGGCTTGCGGGAAGGGGCGCCTTTCGCGAGTAGAGGCTGCCCGTGCTCCAGAGGAAGCTCGCCAGGAGGACCGCGAGGAGGCCCCACGCGGTGACGGTCGCGCCCTGCGCGGAGAGGAAGCCCGGGAGCACGAGGACGGCGACGCCCGCGAGGCCCAGCACGATGCCCGCGAGGGTGCGCCAGCCGGGGCGCGCGCCGGTCGCGCCCCAGGAGAGGAGCGCGATGTAGACGGGCACGATGGCGACGAGGAGCGCGGCGAGGTGCGACTCCACGGTCTGCTCGGCCCAGGAGACGAGGCCGTTGCCGCCCACGATGAGGAGCGCGCCCACGATGGCGGCGCTCCGCCAGTGGAGGAGCGCGGGGCGCGCGTCGCCCGCGGCGCGGCGCCAGAGGTAGAGCGCGACGCCCGCCACGATCCAGCGGGAGGACGCCATGAGAAACGGGGGGAGGCTCTCCACCGCGAAGCGGATGGCGAGGTACGTCGAGCCCCAGATGACGTACACCGCCGCGAAGGCCGCGACGAGGGCGGCCGTGCCGGGCCTGGAGGGGGCCATGGTGAGGGCCACGAGGGGCCCCCACCATGAACCCACCACCTGGGGTTCCCGAACGAACGTTCGCCCGTTCAAGCCGGCGGCCAATGGTACGTCGTCGAGGTCGCCGTCTGGCCGTCCGTCGAGCGGGCGCGGAACTGGACCGTGCTGCCGGCGGGCGCGTGCAGGCTCTTGGCCCACGAGCCGTAGCTCTGGTGGTCAAGCGCCGTCCACGCGCCGCCGTTGATGGCCACGTCCACGCCCGCCAGCGTGCTGCCCGTCACGGACACGTCCGTCTCCTCCCACCACTCGTTGCCGCGCACGTTGCTGAACGTCGCGGCGAACGTGGGCGGAGGGGGCGAGCCGCCGCAGGTGGTGGCCGCCATGGAGGTCCAGAGATAGCATCCCGACTGCGCGGTGTTGCCGCCCGTGTCGGTCGCGCGGAACTCCACGGTCGAGCCGCTCGCGGCGTGATAGCTCGCGGCCCAGTCGCCCCAGCTCTGGAGCGTCAGGGGCTGCCAGGTCCCGCCGTTGACCCGCGCGTCCACGCCCGAGAGGGCGTTGCCCGTGGTGACGTGGACCTGGATCCACCACTCGTTGGCGCCCGTGGGCGTGAACGTCGCGCTGAACGAGCCGCCCGGCGGCGGGGGCGGGGGAGGCGGAGGGGGCGTGCCGCTGCCGCCGCAGTTGTCGTTCTCGTGGAAGCTCAGGAAGAGCCCCTGGCAGGGCTGGTCCGTCTTGAAGAACTGGAACCCGCCCCCGGCGCTGGAGCTGTGGATGCTGAGGGCCCAGCTGAGCTTGCCGCTGCCGTCGAAGTCGCCGATGACCGGCCCGCGCAGCGCGCCATACGCCGTGTCGACGTGCTGCTCGAAGGCGCCGGTGCGCGAGTTGACGTACCAGACGCCGTCGTGGCCGTTGGCGGTGCCGATGGCCAGGACGTCCTGCACGCCGTCGCCGGTCACGTCGGCCAGCGCCACGTCGTCGTTGCTCCACGGGTCGGCGATGTCGTCCTTCCAGAGGAGCCTGCCGTCCCACGAGTACGAGAAGAGGTGCGGGGAGCCCGTGACCTCCCAGTTGCCCGGCTTGTGGCCGATGGTGTTCCAGTCCAGCGTGATGATCTCCTTCTTCCCGTCGCCGTTCACGTCGGCGAGCACCGGGTGGTTGTAGCTCGTGGGGTTGGTCCACGAGGGGTGGACCCACCACTTCAGCGCGCCGTTGTAGCCCAGGACGAAGAGCGCGGCGTGGTCGTTGCTGAAGTTGGTCGCGTCGTGCGCGTCGCGCGCCATGTAGACCAGCTCCTTCTTGCCGTCGCCGTCCAGGTCGGCCGCGCTGCCCGAGACGGAGATGGACGCGGGCGTGACGTACTTGTTGGAGTAGAAGGTCCACTTGGGCGTGCCCGTGCTGGCGTCGCGCACGCGCACCTCGCCGCCGTCGCCCCAGAAGACGATCTCCTTGTGGCCGTCGCCGTCGAGGTCCGTGAGCAGCGGGCCCGCGTTGCCGCCGTAGTCGGCGCTCTTCCAGCGCACGCTGCCGTCGGAGTTGAACGCGTAGAGGCCCTTGTCCTCGGTGTTGCTGAAGGTGACCAGCTTGCCGCTGCCGTCCACGTCGCCCACGGCGACCCCGGCGTCGGCGCCCGTCTGGTCGCCCATGTAGTCGGACATCCGGTGGCACCACATCTTGGTGAACGTCATGCTGGTGGTGGAGGTGCCGCTGTCGTAGCGGAAGGCGCACACGACCCCCGCCGAGTCGTCGCTGACGATGTCCAGGTGCCCGTCCCCGTCGATGTCGGCGACGACCGGGTCGCTGATGGTGCGCACCGGCCAGCCCGCGGGATAGTCGGGGTGAATCTCCGCGAGCACGCGGCTGGACGAGCCCGAGAGCACGTAGAGGTCCTGGTTGTCGTTGCTCACGACGACCTCCCGCTTGCCGTCGTGGTCGAAGTCGGCCACGGCGTAGGTGTCGCTGTCGAACTGCCCGAAGCTCAGGCTATGCCCCGGGCTGCTGTTGGTGATCAAGTTCAATTGCGTGGTGGTGGCCGCCCGCGCGGGCGACGCTGCGACCAGCAGGAGCCCGGCAAGGAGGATAGGAAGCAGTCGGCGCGGCAGGGAATCGCCTCTTGCCCTCCTCTGCCGCTCCGACCCCAAGCCCGCATTGGTGCGGGTATCGAAGTCCGCGCCTCCGGCGTGCGTAGCCGAAGGTTCTTTGGCGCACGGCTCCCTGGCGCGTCGCATGAAAGCCGTGGTCATGGCGGGCGGGGAGGGGACCCGCCTGCGGCCCCTCACCCTGGACGTCCCCAAGCCCTTCCTCCGCGTGGCGGGCAAGCCGGCCATCGAGTACGCGCTGGACGCCCTGGTGGCCGCGGGGATCAAGGACATCCTGGTCACGACCTTCTACAAGCCCGAGCGCCTCATCCAGCACCTCTCCGGCGGAAGCCGCCTGAAGGCCCGCATCTTCTACAGCGTGGAGGACGAGGCCATGGGCACGGCGGGCGGCGTCGCGAAGTGCCTGCCGCTCCTCGGCGACGACACCGTCGTCGTGCTATCAGGCGACGTCATCGCGGACGTGAACGTGAAGGCCCTCGTGGACGCGCACCAGCGCAGCGGCGCGGTCGCCACCATGGCGCTCACCACCGTCGACAACCCCACCGAGTTCGGCATCGTCGGGCTTGGCCCGACAGGCCGCATCGTGCGCTTCAAGGAGAAGCCCAAGGCCGACGAGGTGTTCAGCAACCTGGTGAACGCCGGCATCTACGTGCTCTCCCCCGAGGCGCTGCGCGCGATCCCGCAGGGCGAGACCTACGACTTCAGCAAGCAGCTCTTCCCCAAGCTCCTGGAGGCGGGCAAGCGCCTGCAGGGCGTCCCGCTGGAAGGCTTCTGGATGGACGTGGGCCGCCCGGGCGACCTCCTCAAGGCGAGCCAGGCCTTGGGCCAGAAGCACCGCGGAGGGCCGCTCAAGGAGGGCGCCAAGGTCTCCCCCTCGGCGCGCGTCGCCAGGACGGACCTCTACCCCGGCGCCGCCGTGGAGGGGAGCGCGTTGGTGGAGGACTGCATCCTCTACGATGGCAGCCGCATCGAGGACAAGGCCACCGTGAAGGGGACCATCCTGGCGCCCGACGCCGTCGTCGGGGCCGGCGCCCGCGTCTCGGACTGCGTGCTGGGCCGCGGCGCGCGGGTGAAGCCGGGCGCCACCGTGCAGGGCGAGAGGGTCCAGCCGGGGCAGGTCGCCGGTTGACCCCCTAAAAACCCCCACCCCTGCGTCGCTCCCGCCTCGCCCCACCGGTTCAACCAGGCAAGCAGCCTAGCCACCTGCCGACGAGCATGAGGCAAGACAAGGTGGCCCAGCTTCGCCGGCTCATGGCGGAGGGGTACGTGGTGGAGGCGATCAGCAGCGACGAGGAGTGCGTGGAGGCGGTGCTCCGGCGCGGCATGCTGCGCGTGAGCCTGACGTTCATCGGCGCCGAGGCGGAGGGGCTCCTCACCGTCGCGACGCCCGCGCTCACCGAGCGGCGCCGCGAGCGGCTGTGGGGCGCCTGAGCCCTCCGGGCTGAAGCCCGCATGCGAGGGGGCCGACGGGCACGCGGACCCCGAGGATCCAAGCGCGAGGTGGATCACGCAGGCGACGCCCGCAGCGCGTCCGCCACGACGGGCCCCCACGCCGCCAGCACGAGGGCGAGGCCCACCGCGATCTCCGCGGGCGCGTGCAGCCAGGCGCCCACGGCCGCCACGAGGAAACCCGCGAGGCGGAGCCCCTGGAGCGCGGGGACCATGCGGCGCACGAGGGCGCGGCCCCAGCGCGTGGCCTTCAGCGGCGCGAGGTCCACGAAGCGCAGCACGAGCAGGGTGCCCACGAGCGGCGGCACCAGGAGGACCATGACGCCCGCGAAGGCGCGCCCCTGCCAGAGGAGGGCGAGCGCGGCCAGGCCCGAGAGCCAGTCCGTCGCGAGCTTCGCGGGGTGCCCCTGGTGGAGGCGCATCGCGTCCTTGTCCATGGCTCAGTCCGTCCAGTAGAGGAAGAAGAAGGCCCAGATGAGGAGGAAGAGGACCGAGGTGAAGAGGAAGGGGACGAGCACGCCGCCGTTGCCGCTGGCCATGATCCACGCGACGCCCAGGATCAGCGCGGCGACCAGCGCGGTGAACGTGTTGCGGAGGTTGCGCCGCTCCTCGCGCTCCAGGCGCTCGCCTTTCCGGTCCATGTCGACGCGGACGCGAAGCTCGTTGTTCTCCACCATGCGCAGGACCTTGTTCACGCGCTGCGGGAAGTGGCGCGCGGCCTCCAGCGCCTCCAGGGCGCCCGAGAGGAGCTTCTCGCCCGACTCGCCGACGTTGAACGCCTCCTTGCGCAGGTAGCGGAAGACGTAGGGCTCCAGCACGTCGACAAGCTCGTAGCCGGGGTCGAGCTTCTTGCAGAGCCCCTCGAACTGGAACAGGGCGCGCGTGATGAGCATGAAGTCGGGCGGCAGCAGCATGTCGTGCTTGTTCGCCACGTCCAGGATCATCTCCAGGACGACGGGGTCGCCCACGCTCGCGCGCTCGCGCTCGTGGTAGTCCATGATGCGCTCCATGTCGCGCATCAGCTCCCCCATGTCCACGTCGCTGCCGTGGCGGCAGATGTCGATGAGCGCCTGCGCCACGCCGTCGAGGTCGCCCCGCACGAAGCCCAGGATGAGGGCGAGGATGCGCTCGCTGCGGCGGCGCGAGACGGAGCCCACGGCGCCCCAGTCGAGGAAGGCCACCTGCTCGCTGCTCATGGCCATGAGGTTCCCCGGCGAGGGGTCGGCGTGGAAGAAGCGGACCTCGAAGATCTGCTTCGCCATGGCGTAGGTGATGATCTCCGCCAGGCGCTTGCCGTCCAGCGCCTTCAATTCGGGGTTCTCGAAGTTGCTGAACTTGATCCCCTCGATGCGCTCCAGCGTGAGCACGCGCCGCGACGAGGCGTGCCAGTGGACGGTGGGGATCTTCACCGTGGGATCGTCCTGGAACGCGCTGCTCACGCGCTGGACGTTCTTCGCCTCGTTGCGGTAGTCCAGCTCGCGGAAGAGCATGGCCTGGACCTCCAGGAGGTGCTCGCGCGGCTGCCACACGCGGGAGGCCGCGAAGAGGTTCTCCACGAAGCGGACCATGGGCTCCATGATCTCGAAGTCGACGCGGACGCGCTCCTCGATCCCCGGGTGCTGCACCTTGACCGCGACCTTCTCGCCCGAGAGGAGCGTCGCGAAGTGGACCTGCCCCACCGACGCGGAGGCGACGGGCACCTCGTCGAAGGTGGCGTACACCTCCTTGAGCGGGCGGCCCAGCTCCGTCTCGATCAGCTCCCGGATCTCGGGGAAGGGCGAGGGCGTCGTCTTGTCGTAGAGGTGCTTGAACTCCTCCAGGAACGGCTTCCCGATGAGGTCGGGGCGCGTGCCCAGAAGCTGGCCGATCTTGATGAACGTGGGGCCCAGCTGCTCCAGCATGCGGCGCACGCGGCGCGGCACGTCGGGAGGGAACACCAGCTCGGAGGTGCCCACGATGTCGCCCGGCACGCGCTCGGCGCGCGCCAGCTCGCGCATCATGGCGAAGAAGTCGTTCTCGTAGAGGATGCGGCTGATCTCCACCGTGCGCTGGAGCTTGCTGATGGCCTTCTGCGGGCGCTCGTCGGCGTTCGGAAGGTCCGATCCGCCGAAGTCCGCCATGGCGGCGGGAAGATGGCGGGTCCCCGTTCAAGCTTTGCGGACAAACGCGGGGCTCGGGGGGCGCAGGCCCCCTGGACCCTCTTCACTCGCTCTTCTTGCCCGGCTTCTTCCGGGACGCGGGCTTGTCGGAGGACGCGCCCTCGGCGGCGGGGCCCTCGTGGCCGTTCTCGCTGCCCATGGGCATCTCGCCGGGCGCGCTGCCGGCCGGCGGCTCCGCGGGGCGGGGCTCGTCGGCGCGCTCGCGGCGCAGGAACTTCGGCGCGCGGTCGCCAAGCTCGGCCTCCAGCTTCTCCACGCGCGACTCGAACTCCTTGGTGAGGATGTCGACGCGCTTCTCCACCTGCTCGCGCACCTGCTGCATGGTGTCGATCGCCTTGGGGAGGACCTTCTCGTTGATCTCGGCGACCTGCTTCTCGGCCATCTCGCGCTGCGCGGCGACGAACGCCTTGAGGTCGTCCATCATCTGGTTGCTCATCTCGCGCGTCATCTGCGCGGTGGGGCGGCGCACGACGAAGTACTGCGCGTGCGGCTCGAGGTTCACGATCTGGCCCCACTCGTTGGCCTCAGCCTGGTGGACGAGGTCGGCGGGGGAGGGCTTCTTGGCTTGGGTGGCGGTGGGGGCGGACATGGGGATCACTCCGAAGGGGACTTGGAACGGGGCTCGTCCTGGAGGGCGATCTCGACCTTCTCCTCGACGCGGTCGAGCTGCTCGCCCACCCAGAACTCGACCTTCTCGTAGAGGCCCTGGAAGGAGCGGGGGGCGTTCTTGGCCAGGAACTCCTTGGTGGCCTTCTCGGGCGTCTCGAAGCGGCGCTTGAGGTCCTTGTACTGGTGGAAGGCGACCTTCATGTGCTCGTTCGTGGCGACCTGGATCTCGCGGATCAGGTCCTTGGCGCCCAGCTTCACGTCGGTCTCGCCGCCCGGGAGGACCACGAGGACCTCCTGGCCCGCGTACTCGGTGAAGCCGGAGATCTGGCCGTTGGGGCTTACGCGCTTGGTGCCCAGCACCTTGCCGTTGCCGATGTCGATCTTCATGGGGGCTCGACCCTGCCCGATTGTGGCTGGCACAACGGGGCATGACGGCCTACTGCCTCATGGTACATGAAGATGGCGGCTCCGGCCGGCGGGGATTTCGGGGCCTCCGAAGTCCCAGGCCTCCCGCGGGCCCCGCCCGTGTCACGCCTGCTTCGGGGTGCCAGGCTCGTGCGCCTTGGCTCCGCGCGTCTCCTCGCCCGGGCCCCGCGCCAGGTGAAGCTCGAAGGCCGTCACGGGGTGGGAGAGGCCGAACGCCTCCAGCACGGCGGGGTGCACCTCGCCGAAGACGCCGCGCTCCGGCACGCCCGCGCAGCGGCCCGCGACGAAGGCTGGGTCGTCGGTCTTGATGACCGCCAGCTCCCAGCGCAGGTCGCGCGCCAGCGCCTGCACGATGCCCTTCACCTCGCTGAAGCTGGAGCGCCCCTGGATGACGACGCCCGCGACGCGGCGCTCGTTCACCACGTGCCCGTGCTCGTTGACGTGCGTGACCATGCCCACCTCGAAGAGGCGCTGGGGCAGGTCGCGGTGCGCGTTCTTCTTGAGGATCTCCAGGAGGCCCGGCAGGAGGCTCGTGCGCAGCATGGTGAAGTCCTCGGTGGCGGGGTTCTTCACGTCC
>Ga0070741_10002043_pt1 | contig 56477 bp, 47 predicted proteins | sample Coa_R1_4_FD_66440 | JGI IMG/M metagenome (GOLD analysis project Ga0070741, IMG submission 66440) | Surface soil microbial communities from Centralia Pennsylvania, which are recovering from an underground coalmine fire - Coalmine... | ecosystem: Environmental > Terrestrial > Soil > Unclassified ... | reverse complement strand
GCGCCCTTCAGAATCGTGATGTTGTTTACGCGCTTGCGAAGGGCGTCGATCGCATGCGCCTGCGTGTGGAACCCGGCCTTGGTCAACCCGCCGGCGACACGCACGGCTTTCGAGTGGTCGGTGATCGCCACGTACTCGTGGCCGCGCGCCTGGCAGGCCGCGACCATCTCGGCGAGCGTGTTCTTGCCGTCGGTGGCATCGGTGTGCATCTGCAGATCGCCACGGATGTCGTCGAGCGTGACGAGCGTCGGCAGGCGACCCGCTCGCGCTGCCTCGATTTCGCCGCGGTTCTCTCGCAGCTCGGGAGGAATCCACGGCAGGCCGACCGCGTCGAATACCTCGGCTTCCGTGCGTCCGCCGATCTGGCGACTGCCGCGGAAGACGCCGTACTCGTTGATCTTCAGATGCCGTTTGACGCCGAGCAGACGGATGGCGATGTTGTGCGCCTTCGAGCCGGTGAAGTAGTGCAGCGCCGCTCCGTACGACTTCGCAGGAACGATTCGCAGATCCACCTGCAGACCCGAGCGGAGCGCGACGGAGCACTTCGTGTCCCCGCGAGCCACAACGCGCTTGACGCCTTCATACCCGACGAACCGATCGGCCGCCGGTGCGGCGTCAACGGAACACACCAGAATGTCGACGTCACCAACCGTCTCGGCCCGGCGCCGGAAGCTGCCGGCGATCTCGACGCGCTCGACGCCGGGCACGTGACGGAGCATGTCGACGAGCGGCTGCACGTAGGCGTCAGCATCTGCGAGACGCGTTCGGGCCACATGCGCCTTGTCTTGCTCGATCCCTTGCAGGATGGTGTGCTCGAGGGCCTTCCCCATGCCGCGCAACTCGGACAGACGACCCGCACGCGCCGCCTTCTCGAGTTGCGGCAGCGTCTTCACGCCCAGCTTCTTGAAAATGAGCTTCGCGCGCTTCGGGCCGACACCCGGAATCCGCAGCAGCGCGACGAGGCTCTCCGGCGTCTTGTGCGTCAGCTGGTCGAGCAGCGGCAGATGACCCGTTCGACAGATGCGGGTGATCTTGCCCGCCCGCCAGATCGGCACCGATGCCGGGCAGCTGTTCGAGCGCGTCGCCGTCGTGCTTCAGCATCGATTCGACCGGCGTCCCCAGCGTGTTGATCGTGCGGGCCGCGTTCCGGTACGCGCGCACGCGGAACGGATTGGCGCCCTCGATCTCGAGTAGGTCGGCCACCTCCTCGAAGGTCTTCGCGATCTGGATGTTCTCCATGGCGTCCTCTCACGCGGCCGGCCGCACGTGTCTGCCGATCAGCCTGATGAACTGTGCTTCGTCGATGACGCGGACGCCACGGGCAGTCGCGTTCGCGAACTTCGCGCCCGGATTGGCGCCAGCGACCACAAGGTCGGTCCGGGCGCTGAGGCTGCCGGCGGTCCGAGCGCCTGCCGCACGAGCCAGGTCCTCGGCCTGTTCGCGGGTCATCGACTGCAGGGCGCCCGTGAACACGACCGTCTGCCCCGTCAGCACGCCGCGACGGCGCGGGCGTGGGGCTGCGACCGTCAGGCCGCGCTCGCGGCAGAGGGCGATCACCCGTCGATTTGCCGAGTGGCGGAAGAACGCTGCGATATCGCGCGCGACCGTTCGTCCGATCCCCGGTACGGCGCGCAGCGCTGCCTCGTCAGCGGCAGCGATGGCGTTCAGGCTGTCGAAGTGCGCCGCCAGTTCGCGAGCGGTCTGCGCGCCGACATTGGGAATGCTCAATCCATGCAGCAGCCGCCACAGGGCTGGTCGCCGTGCGGCGGCGATGGCGCGAAGCAGATTGTCGGCAGACAGATCGGCAAATCGATTCAGCTTCAGCAAGTCCTCCTTCCGGAGCGAGAACAGATCAGCAATCGATCGGACCAGGCCGCTCGAGACGAGGGTGTCGACGGTTTCTGATCCGAGGCCGCGGATGTCGAGGGCGTCACGCGATCCGAAGTGCGCGATCGTGCGCTTGAGCTGCGCGGAACACGACAGGCCGTTGGGACATCGATCGAATGGGCCTTCTTGAATGACCGCCGTGCCGCAGATTGGACAGCGCCGCGGCATCGCGAACCGTCGCCGGCGGCCCCGCCCCGGACGGTCGACGCGCGCGACGATGTCCGGGATGACGTCGCCTGCGCGGACGACACACACCCGGTCGCCGATGCGGAGATCCTTCCGAGCGATGTCCTCGCGGTTGTGCAGCGTCGCCCGCTTGACGCGCACGCCGCCGATGTCGACCGGCTGCAGCACCGCGACCGGGGTCAACACGCCGGTCCGACCGACCTGGACGACGATGTCTTCGATGACCGTCTCCGCTTCACGCGGAGTGAACTTAAAGGCAAGTGCCCACCGCGGGTGACGGGCGGTCGTGAGCAGGCGCCCGCGTGCGGCGAGATCATCGACCTTGATGACGATCCCGTCGATTTCGTACGAGAGTGCCTCGCGGCGCCGTTCCAGGTCCTGGTGGTATCGCAGGATCTCCTCTACTGTTTCGCACGTGCGCGCGTATGGGCTCGGCTGCAGCCCCCATCGACGCAAGGCGGTCAGGATCCCCTCGTCCGTGGATGGACGTGGCGCGCCCTCGACCCGCAGGATGTCGTAGAAGAACACGTCCAGCCGGCGCGAGGCGGTGACGCGCGGATCGAGCTGACGAATCGATCCGGCGGCGGCGTTCCGTGGATTCGCGAACGCGGGCGTCCCTGCACGCGCCAACCGGCTATTAAGGGCACGAAAGTCGGCGAGGCGCATGATCGCCTCGCCACGGACCGCCAGCACTTGCGGCAGCGTCATCCCCTGCAGTCGGAGCGGCACCGAGCGAATCGTCTTGACGTTTTCGGTGACGCCTTCGCCGTGTTCGCCGTCGCCACGAGTGGACGCGCGTTGCAGGACGCCGTCGCGGTAGACGAGTTCGAGTGAAAGACCGTCGAACTTTGGTTCGACCGTGTAGCGGACGCGCGCGACGTGCAGCGCCGCGCGAACGCGCTCGTCAAATCGGCGGACATCGTCGATGTCGGTTACCGACTCGAGGCTCAGGATTGGCGCGACGTGCTGGATCGTTGGAAACGCTGCGACAGGCGCACCGCCAACGCGCTGGGTGGGAGATGCCGGCGTGACAAGCTGCGGATAGGCGGCTTCAATCCGTTCGAGCTCGGCGAACAGCCGATCGTACCGCGCGTCCGAGATCGACGGGCGATCGAGCACGTAGTACCGGTAATCGTGGCGCCGGATGGCCGCGCGCAACCGCTCGGCCCGACGCCGCGCCGCGGCCATCGTTGGCGGAACGCGTGGGACGCTCGACGCGCCGATAGGCATACACCTCTCCCTGACCGTCGCCCGTTGCCGCCGTACGGCGCCGTTGCACTACCCGACCATCCGACGCGTCGAAGATACGGGGATGACCTCAGCGCGCCGGCACCTCCTCAATCGGGATCCCCCGACGCTCGCTGCTGAAATCGCGCGCCTCCTCAACGTGACGTCGCCGATACGATTTCCGCCGGCTTCGTGGCACAGATCTCGTTCAGTGCCGCGACGATCTCCTCAGCCGTCGGCGCCCCGCGCAGGTGCGGCGCCTGGACGACGTCGTCCATCGACAGGACGCCACGGAGGTGTCCCTCTTTGTCCAGCACAGGCAAGCGGCGGACGTGGTGCTTGGCCATGGTCGCAATCGTGACCTTCAGGTTCTCATCGGAGAAACAACTGAAGACCGGGTGCGACATCGCATCCTTGGCGCTCAGATGCGACAGCGTGCGCGGCTTCGCCGCCGCGTACAGGCAGATATCGCGATCGGTCGACACCCCGGCGACGACGCCGTGACTGTCGACGACCGGAACGAATCCACAGTGTCGATCGCGCATGATCTTGCCGGCCGTCGCGAGATCGTCCTGAGGATTACAGGCCGCAACGTCGCTCTTCATGACGTCTTTGACGAACATGCCTGCCTCCTGCTACGGCACGATAACGAGATGATCTTCGACCTGTTTCACGCCCGGCGCCGCCCATGCGGCACGTTCGGCCTCCTGGCGCTCTGTCCAAGAGTGAACGTTGCCATTCAGCACGACGGTCCCGTCATGGGCATTCACGGAGATGCGGCGCGCATCGACCTCGGCGCTCCGTTTGAAGGCTGCCTCGATCTTCTCGCGGACATCAAGCGGGCTCACCGGCTGCGGTGTCACGGTGATGTTGTTCCTGACGCCTTTGACGCCGGTCAAATCGCGCACCGCTCTCGCGGCGGCGTCTCTCTGATAGTTCCACTGGAGCGCGCCGGCCAACGTGACCCAGCCGTCGGCCACAGCCACACTGACATGGCCATCAGGGACGACGGTATTCCACTTCAACGCGGCGATTGCGGCTTGCGCGATCTCCGTATCCGTCCGTTCAAAGCCGCTCCGCAGATGGACGGCGAGATCGTTTGCCACGGCCTTCACACCATACACATGCAGCGCAGTCCGTGCGGCCGTCGTCTTTTCGGCAAAGGATGCGACGTTGCCGCGGAGCGTCACCACGCCCTCGTGGACTGAGACGCCGATGTCCATCGCATCCAGGCTGGGTTCCCAGTCGAGCGCGTTCTGGACGTGGTGCTTGAGATCCTTGTCGGTCATCTTCCTGCCTCCGTGCAAGAGATCGAGCTCTGCAAGTGCAGGTCCAACGCGACGCGAATGCCAACTGTCGCAGACGCCGTTAGTTAGTGGAACACCATTGCGCTGAACTCGTCCCTCATCGGGTTCCCGACAACGCCCGCGACTTCTTGCTCAATGTTCGTCAACGCGCGCGACGAAGCGACGAAAGCGAGCCGCCCTCATCGTCGTCCTCCCGAGAGATCGCCGATTGCTGACGGCCTTGTTGGCGCGTCGCCGCGCACGTATCCCTTCGCCTGCAGTGCACGAATAATCGCGCCCGCCGCCGTTTCAACAGATTCGCCGGAGCCGGAGACGATCACCTCCGGCTGTTCCGGCGCTTCATAGCGCGCCTGCAGGCCGGGCAACGTCGACGTCTCGCCGGACTGCGCCCTCCGGTAGAGTCCCTTCGGGTCGCGCGCGATGCAGACGTCCAACGGACAGTCCACGTACACTTCGATGAATCGATCGATGGCGGCGCGTGCGGCAGCGCGGTGCGCGCGTCGATTCCCGGTCGCGTCGAAGATCACAGACACGCCGTGCCGGACGAGCAGCGCGCCGATGTAGGTCATCGTGCGGTAGAAGGTCTCGCGTTCTTCATCCGTGTAAGTCGGGTGCGGCGTCACGACGAGCCTCAATGCGTCGGACTCGAGCACGGCAGCGTCGATGCCGCGTGCCGCGAGCTCTCGGACCAGGACGTGCGTAATCGTCGACTTACCCGACGCCGGCAGCCCCGTGATCCAGACGGCGAACGCTGGGATCATGGCGTCATCCCGCCGCAGTAGTCGTCAACACGAGCCGGATCGAATCGTGGCTGATCCAGGACAGAGCGGACGAAAGCCATCAGCTTCCGGCGAATATCCGGCGCGAGATGCGGATACCAGACGGGGCTGGCGACCACGAGGCCGCGAAACGCAAAGAACGGCCCGACGACAGCGAACAGCTCCTCGTCGCCCGTCGCACTCACGTACCGGTTCCAGAACCGCCTGAACAGCTGTTCGAACGGACTTGTCACCCGTCCGCTCCGTTGCAGCGAGAAGAACAGATAGTTGATGGTCATCGCGGCGAGATCGTCGGCAGGGTCGCCCCATTCGCCACGCGAGCGGTCGAGCACTGTGAAGTCGGTGCCCTCGCGAAACAGGACGTTCCACGGGTGGAAATCGCCGTGGACCTGGCGCAGCCTGTGCGCGTAGGCCTTGAGCCGCCATCGCCATTCGACGCAGGCCTTCTCGATTTCCTTGAGCATCGCTGCGCTCATGCCATCGAAAGCCTCAGGGTACGAGTCGAGAATCCCCATGATGCATTCATGATGGCCGACCAGTTCGCGCACACGACGCGTGTACAAACCTGGATCCGGACCGTGGACCTGGTGGATCGCGACGAGGTAGTCGCAGAGCGCGTCGGCGCGCGCGATGTCGCGATCCTGCAACTCGCCTCCGTCGCGAAGGCGTTCGAGATCCTTGTAGTACTCCGTGCCCTCGACGAACTCGTTGACCGCGAAGAATTCCTCGACGTCGCCCATCGACAGCATCGCGCCGTCCTTGGCAAACCCGCCGACGTCGAGGCTTCGTACGTGTCTCGGCAAATGGTTGAATGCGCGGTGGCTCCACAACAGGATTTGGGCGCGATCGGCCATGTGCTCATGGCCGAACGGTCCCGGCGTGATCGTCTCGAGCACCGCGGCATGGCGCTCGCCGTTCATCTCGTAGTCGACTTTGACGGGTTTGCCGTATCCGTATCCCTTCAGCTCGCTCGCCTGCGGCTGCTCGCCAAGAATCGACAAGTCCGAGATGCGAATGGCCGCACCGAAATGTGCTTCGAGGTACCTTTGCACCTCGGTGCGATCGACCTGATTCATCGTGGCCTCGCAACAGTGATCTCAACGATTGGCAACTGCAGTGCCAGGCGCGATCTCTGAGCTGACTTTCCCGTCGGCGTGAGCGGCTGATCAGATGCCGGAAACTCGGCGCGCCGGTCACGCCAACTCCAGGATTACGCCCGCCGGCAACGCGGAGCCGTCAAGAGGCTCAAGGACGCGTTCGACCGTCTCGCCGTCTGCCACGCTTGTGTCGTTCGTCGAAGAGCCGGGCGAAAAGGGTCCACAGGCGAGTACCGACAGGCTCTTGCCCGCGACGCCTGCATCGCTCCACCGCCCGCACGTCGTCAATTCACTGGCGGCGAGCGAACCTCCGCGCTTTGCGGATCCCCGCTTTCGAGGCGACGCCGGAGTCCTTCGAGAACCGTACTCGCTTCGGGCTTGAGGCGCCGTTCCAAGAACCACCGAATCAGCCCGGCGAACGGACCGTCGAGCGCGTCCACCTCCGAGCGATTCAGATAGACGGGGTAATTGGGTCCGCCCGTGAGCCGGGGAGCAGCGCAGTGACACCGAGCTACGCGTTCATGTGCACGGCACCGCGGAAGGCCTGCTGCAGAGCCACCTTCCAGTCGGCTCCGGCACCACTGGCGGCGTATTGCATTTCGCGCATTTCGTCGCCTGACAGTTTCAACCCGCATCGGCCCAATCGACAGGCGCTGAGTTCCGACAGGTCCTCGTCGTCGAGCGCGAGCGCGACGAGGTCGTCCATCCGCGGCGGATCCGAGAATCGGCCTATGGCCGGGACGTCCGAACTCTTCTCAACGCCTCGATGTGGCGCATCCACGCCACGAGACGGTCGCCGTCGATCTTGACCGGCACGGCGGCAAACACGGCGACTTCCAGCCCTTTCGCTGGAAGCACACGCGCGATCGGCTGCCCGCTCTGCAACTGGTGCCGGTCATTCGCCGTCGCCATGACGGTCCGCTGGAGGAACGCCAGCGCATCACCTTGCGGCGCGATCCCGGCGAGCTGCAACGCCAAGAGCGTTTCTAGCATGGTGCTCCGTTCTGGCCGACGGTGCCGAAAGAGAATCCTCGCGCGCGCAGCGCGGCGATGATCCGCGCCGTCGCCTCCACGACCTCGGGCTGCGGCTCGCGCGGGTGAGACTCGTCGCCATCATGCATGACGACAATGTCACCCGGTCGGACGCGTTCGACGATCCGCGCCACGATGCGATCGGCGGTGCGTCGATGAAACCAATCGACATCCCAGAGCATCCAGCCCCAGCCGACCAGGGAGTAATCGATCTGACGCAGACCCTCGTACATCGGCCCGCTGCGCCAACCGCCGTGCGGCCGGAACGCGGGGCATGGTCGCGAACCCGTGAGCGCGCCGATCCGATCGGCCGCTGCGGTGAGCGTCCGCGCCAGCCGTGACGGAGACATCACCATGTGTTTTCGGGTGGCAGAATGCAACGCGACCGCATGGCCGTCAGCGAACATTCGCATGACGAGCGACGCCGTTTCGTCGGTGACGTGACGATCGATCACGAAGAACGTCGCGCGTACGCGCTCGCGTGCGAGCAGGTCCAACAGCGCCGGCGTCGTCGTTGGATTCGGGCCGTCGTCATACGTCAGATAGACCGTCGGCGGATCCCCACGAGGCATATGCCACACCGCGCGCTCGCCGGCGAGCAGATCGAGGAGAAATGGCGCGGGCGCCGTATGAGCGAAGACCACGGCGGCGACGCCAACGATCAGGACGATCCACATCGCCGCGTTCACGTCCAGGTCTCGAAACCGGATCCCGCCGAAGATCACCGGATTCCCGGCGTCCAGGGTCCGGAAAAAATGTATAAGCTGCAAAAGGCTTGCTCGACGCGCGTGGTATTCGGCTTGCTCTATCCCTCTTTCGCAGCCGGACAACTCAGATGAACGCGCTCGAGGTCCGTGACCTCGCCATACGGTTCGACCGTACCGAGATCTTTCGCGCCCTGCGCTTTGATCTGCCGAAGGGTGCGGCTCTGGCGATCGTCGGTCCGAACGGGGCGGGAAAGACGGTGCTGCTGCGCGCGCTCATCGGCGCGATCCCGTACAGCGGCACGATTCGCTGGGCTGACGACGCGCGACTGGGCTACGTGCCGCAGAAACTCGATATCGCTCGCGACGCACCGATCACCGGCCTCGATTTTCTCCGCGCCAGGGCGGCAGTCTCCCGAGCAGCGCCGGGAGCATCATCCGAGATGCTGGCGGCGGTCGGCCTCACCCGCGAAGCCGCGGCTAAACCGATCGGTGCGTTGTCGGGAGGACAGTTCCAGCGCCTGCTGGTCGCCTTCGCGCTGCTCGCCACCCCCAACGTCCTGTTGCTCGACGAGGCGACGGCGGGCGTTGACGAACCAGGACAGGAACGCTTGAACGAGCTGATTCACCGGCTGCAGCGTGATCGCGGTCTCTCCGTCATCCTCATCTCGCACGATCTCTCCGTGGTGTTTCGGCACGCCACCGCCGTGCTCTGCCTTGGTCGGGAGCATCACTGGTTCGGTCCGCCGAAAGACGTCCTGACTCCCGATCGACTGCGCGAGTTGTACGGAGCGCCGGTGGCCTTTCACGTCCATGAACGCTGAGTTCCTGCTGTTATCGGCCGCGATGGCCGCCGCGGCCGGACTCGTCGGCTGCTTCGCCGTCATGAGGCGAATGGTCTTGTCGGCCGATGCGCTTTCTCACGTGGCTTTGCCAGGTATCGGCGTGGCCATGGCGCTGCACATTCACCCGCTGTTCGGCGCCGTGGCGATGTTGTTCTTCGGTGCCCTGCTGGTCTGGGGGCTGGAGGAGCGATCTCGCCTCGCGACCGAAACGGTTATCGGGATCGTGTTCTCGGCGGCGCTCGCGATCGGCAGCATGATTACCTCCGGCGAGGACTTGGTTGAGGCGTTGTTCGGCGGCGTCGGCGCGTTCACGCGGACCGAGCTGATCTTCGGGCTCGTCGCAGCCGGCGCCGTCGTCGTGTTCATCCTCACGCGGAAACACGCGCTCGTCATCGCGCTGGTCTCACCGGACCTCGCACGAACGTCCGGCGTCCATCTTCGGCGCCTCAATCTCCTCTACCTGCAGATGTTCGCGCTGACGATCGCGTTAGGGCTGCGCTATCTCGGCGTACTGCTCATGGGGTCGCTCATCATCATTCCGGCGGCGACTGCGAAGCGTGTTTCCTCGAACCTGGATCAGCTCCTGACGCGCTCGGTGGCGATCGCGGTCGCGACGACGCTCCTCGGTTCGCTCGTCGCCGTGAAGCTTGGCCGCGAGGCCGGACCGGTCATCGTCACGCTGGGCGCGTGTGGGTTTGCTCTCACGTTTCTACGCCGTTCGTAATGTCGACTTGATGTTCGACGCAATCACCCCGCCGTTGCGGATCAACAGGCGTCCGCTCCCGAAGTCGAGGGCACGCCGTCCAGGTCCGTCACACGGCCGCCGGCTTCCTCGACGATCAACGTGCCCGCCGCCTGATCCCAGATCTTGTCGCGGTACGCCGGGCTGGCCGGAATTCTGAGGACCAAGTCCGCCTGCCCCGCAGCGATCAGCGCGTGCTTGGCCTGGCTGTCCACCAACCGGGGCGGTTCATCGACGTGCAGCGCCTCGACGACGCGATTGAACGCGGGCAAATCGATGTGGTCGCCTTCGAACGATCGCAGGATGCGAGCATTCGACGGGAACCGACGCGAGGATACATGCAGCGGCATGTACTCGCCGCCCGTCAGCAACTGACGGAATGCTCCTTGATTTCGGACCGCGCAGGCGATCCCACCGACAGCTTCGCGCGGCTGTTCGGGCGACGCGAGCGCGGGACACCCAGCAGTCCAATCTCCGCGCGTCCGCCGACGACAAGCGCCAGCGCGACCACGTACTGATCGCCGCGAATGAACCGCTTGGGTGCCGTCGACCGGATCCAGCGTCCAGAATCGGGAGGCCGGCACGCCGCGGTCGCGATCGATCACGTCGAGCAGCCGATCGGGACTGAGTCCGGACACGTGTCCGTGCAACGCGTCGAGTACCGCCCGGCGGATCAAGCGATTCTCAGCGCGGCGCAACGCCGCCGAGTCTTCTTCGGCCACCAGCGAGTCACCGGGGAAGGCCTGACGGAGACGTTCGGCCACCACGGCCTGCACCGCGAAGTCCGCGACGGTCACCGGCGACCGATCGGCTTTGAACACTCGCTCACCGAACCGGTCGCGAAGCTCTCGCGCCAGCAGAGCGGCCTCGCGGACCGCCGCAATGGCGCCGTCGAATTCGCGCTGCCAGGGTTGAGCGTTCATGTTGCGTCACCCACGCGTCACGTCAGCCGCTGACGCCCCGGATCGCGCCACCGATCGCCTCGGTTCGCAACGAATCGGACTCCTTTTGCCGACCGAGCCGGACGACGACGCGCCGAGCGCGCCCGTCAACCGGAAACGCCACGACGCCTGGCGGTCGAACAACGCCGTCCACCTGAAGCTGGGCGACGCCCGTTTCTACGCCGTCCGGGTTCTCGATCGTCACCAGCAATCCGCCTCCCGGCCTCCGCAGGACGATCTCGACGTGGCGCCAACTCCGTGGGAAGCACGGCTCGATCCGCACTCCGCCGGCCTCAGGCCGCAGCCCGACGACACGCTCGATACCGAGGCGCCAGAGCCACGCCGCCGATCCCGTGTACCACGTCCATCCGCCGCGGCCAATGTAGGGTCGCGCGCCTCCGATATCGGCGGCGACAACGTAGGGTTCCACCAGATAGTGCGCGACGGCGGCGCGATCGCGGGCGTGGCCGATCGGGTTGAGCAGGTCGAACGTGCGAGCCGTACGCTCCCCATCGCCGAGATCGGCGAACGCCCATCCCACCCATGTCGCGGCGTGCGTGTACTGGCCGCCGTTCTCCCGGATGCCGGGCGGATACGCGCGGATGTACCCGGGATCGCGATGCCCCTCACTGAAAGGAGGCGTCAGCAGGCGAACCAGCCGCTCGTCGACGTCGACAAGATGGCGCTCGACCGCGCCCAGCGCCTGCACCGCTCGTGCCCTCGAACCGCCTCCCGAAATCACGGCCCACGATTGCGCGATGGAGTCGATCTGGCACTCGTTGTTCTCCCGAGACCCCAACGCGCGCCCCTCGTCGTCGATTGCACGCCGGTACCAGTCGCCGTCCCACCCGTGCTCCTCGACGGCGTGCGCCAGCTCGCACGCACGCCGTCGCCATCGATCCGCCTGCTCCGCGGTTCGTCGCGGCTGGCAGATCGAGGCGAAGCCGTTCATGGCGGCGATCGCAAACCACCCGAGCCACACGCTTTCCCCGCGACCGAGCCGTCCGATCCGGTTCATGCCGTCGTTCCAGTCGCACGATCCGATGAGCGGCAGTCCGTGCGCGCCGCGCGTGACCCCGCGATCGAGGGCTCGTTCGCAGTGCTCCAACAGGCTCGCCGCCTGGTCGCCGGCTTCGAAGACCGCGTACAGGTCGTCCTCCTTCTCGCCGAGCGCGCGGCCTTTCAGGAACGGCATGCGCTCGTCGAGCACCGCCGCGTCGCCCGTCGCCGACACGTAGTGCGCTACGGCAAAGGGCAGCCACAGGAGATCGTCCGAGCATCGAGTCCGCACGCCGCGAGCGGACGGCGGATGCCACCAGTGCAGGACGTCGCCTTCTTCGAACTGACGCGCGGCACAGTCGAGCAGGTGGGCGCGGCACCGCGCGGGCTCGACGAGGACGAGCGCCATCGCATCCTGAAGCTGATCGCGGAAGCCGATCGCCCCGCTCGACTGGTAGAAGCCGGTTCTCGCGAGCATCCGGGACGCGATCGCCTGGTACAGCAGCCACCGGTTGAGCATCACGTTCATCGCCAGGTCAGGCGTGGCGACCTGGATCGCGCCCAGCCGATCGTCCCAGAAGCGGGCGAGCTGTTCCCACGCCACGTCCGCCGCGCGCGTCTCGCGCCATCTGTCCACCAGGTCGAGCGCGTGCTCGCGATCCGTGCCTTCTCCCAGGGTGAAGACGACCTCGTCGTCGGCGCTCGCCGGCAGATCGAGGTGAACCTGCCAGACCGCACAGGGATCGCGTCCCGGCTCCACGGTCCCCGTGAACCCCCAGCGGTCGAGCGCCGCCGGCCGCCGCAGCGTGCCCTCGCGCCCGACAAACTCCGCCCGGTCCGAGGTGATGCCGTGCGGCTTGCGGCTGGCCGTCAGGAACGCCACGCGATTCGCGAATTCGGGCTGCCACGGGTTGCGGAGGAGAATCGCGCGGTGGCTCGCCTCGTACTCCGGCGCCAGCGCGGCGGTCGGCTGCTGCCGCGATCCCCCGAGCACCCACTCGGCGTAGTAGGTCACGGTCAGGCGCCTCGGACGAGCGCGCCGATTGCGGACGTGAAAACGGACGACCTTCACCGGATCGTCGGGTGCGACGAAGACGAGCAGATCCTGTGACAGCCCGTGACTCTCCGTGCGCCAGCGCGCGTACCCGGCGCCGTATCGAATCTCGTGGGCCACCGCGGCACCCGCCGGCTGCGGCGTCGGCGTCCAGACGGCGCCGGTTTCCTCGTCGCGGACGTACAGCACCTCGCCCGGGCGATCGCTCACCGGATCGTTGGTCCACGGCGTGAGGCGGTGCTCCCCGCTGTTCCCGGACCACGTGTATCCCCCGCCCGCCTCGGTGACGAGCGTGCCGAATTCGGCGTTTGCCAGGACGTTGCACCAGGGCGCCGGGGTGGTCTCTCCGGAACCGAGGTGAATCACGTACTCCCGACCGTCTCCGGAGAATCCGCCGAGTCCGTTGTCGAAGAGCAATCCGCCCGGACGCTCGAGGGCCGGCGTCTCCTCGATCTCTGACTCCGTGGAACCGCCCGGGAGAAAGCGTGGCAGCAGGGCCGGCTCCTCGTGCACGCGGGCGAGCTGCGATCCGAGCTCGCCGCGATCGGTGTCGAGCACCACGTGCGCTGCCACCTCGAGCAGGCGCCGCTCATCGCCGCCGATATGATCGGCCGAGAGAAAATGGACGCCTGCGTGCTGACCGAGTTGCTCGCGCGTGCCGAGCTCGAGAAGGAGCGCCCGCAGCTTTTCGCCGACTGGTTCCTCGTACCCCGACACACCGTGGCGGAGCACCACAAGGTCGAAGCGCAGGCCTCGCCGCCTCCAGAGCGCATGGGCCCGCGCGGCATCGCGCAGCAGCTCGATGTCGTCGGCCGTTCGCAGCTTCACCAGCAGGATGGGCAGATCGCCGGAGAGCCCCATCCCCCAGAGGCGCGGCTGGCCCAGACGGTTGACCGCGATCGTGTCGTCAGGGCAGCGCAGCGCCCGATGGCGGTAGACCAGCAGCGACGCGAGCGTCTGGAGCTCGTCCATCCGCGCGGGTGCGACACCGAGGCGCTGCAGCTCGCGCGCACCGTCGGCCTCGGCCTCGGCCATTACCCAGTCGACCGCGTTCATGGTCTGATAGCGCTCGGCGAGCTCGAGCACCGACTCGCGGGAGCCCGACGCGGCGGTGATGAACGCGAGCCGCACCGACGCGCTCGGCTCCACGTCGACCGCCACCTGCAGCGCCATGATCGGGTCGAGCGTGAACCCCGCGGGCCTCGGCCCCGACCCTACAGTGCCAGCCGGCTGCCGCCAGGTCCTGCCCCGTCCGAGAAACACCGCCCGGTCGGTCTCGACGCCCTGCAGCCGCACGGTGGGATCGTCGGTGATGAAGCGGTGCAGCAGGACCGGCGGGCGTTCGTCGGGGCTCCGAGGTTGCCGCGAAAAGAGCAGACCGTCGAGCGGCGGGACCGATTCGCTGTGGACGAACAGCTTGCTGAAGGCGGGATGCCGTTCGTAATCCGCCGCCTTTGCCAGCGCGATCTCGGCGCACGTCGTGATCGTCAACCGCCTCGCCTGCTCCCCGTCGTTGATGATCGTCACCCGCCGGAACTCGATGTCGTCCGCAGGGGCGACGACGATTTCCACGCGGACGGCCAGGTCGCCGTCGCGTCGATGGAATTCCGCCAGGTGCGGGTAGAACGTCACGTCCACCGCATCCGGCACTGCCCCGCACGGCTGCCGCGACGCCGACCACTGTGCGCCGGAGTCCTCGTCGCGCACGTACATCCAGATGCCGGTGTCGTCCATGGTGGGATCGGCCACCCACCGCGTCAGGTTCCACTCCTGCCAGCGCAGCGTGCCCGCGCCCGAGTCGCTGATCCAGCTCGCCAGGCGCCCGTTGCCGAGCAGGTGCATTTCAGGGAACGCGCCCGCTTTGACCGGTGACCATGGCTCGACGACGGGAACCGTCAGCGCCCTTTGACGCTTCGGTTTCCGGACTTCGACGATGGCGGCCTCGGGCGCCACCTCCAGCGGTACGCGCTCGTGCAGCAGGAGCGAGACCGAGCGCATCCGCCGATCGGCTGCGGCGCGCCGCACGAGCGCGTCGTCGCACATCACGTTGTCGAGCGCCGCGAGAATCATCCCCTGGTGGTGCGCCATATAGGACAGCACGGGGACGAAGATGCAGCCGGCCGGCGTCCGATCCGGCGTGAAATCCGCTGCCTCGTAGAGGCCGTACTCGCCGATCAGCCCGAGCTCTTCGAGCCGGCGGATGTTCGCGACGGCGGCGTCTTCGTCGATCGGCAGCGCAAGAACCGACGCGTACGGCGCAACCACCGTCTCTGTCGCGAGGCCGCGCCGGAAGCCGAGCGCCGGGACGCCAAAGGAACGGTACTGGTACGCGTGATCAGCGTCGGTGGCCGACAGCCCTGACTCGGACATGCCCCAGGGCGTGCCGAGCGTGCGTGCGTAGCGTCGCTGGGTGTCGACGGCCGCACGCTCGCTCTCGGCCACGAGCGAGCCGGGCTCGCTGCGCACCAGCAGCCGTGGCATCAGGTACTCGAACATCGAGCCGCCCCAGGAGAGCAGGCACCGATCGTGATCGACGACCGTCGTCGGGCGTCCGAGGTGGAACCAGTGCTCGACCGGTACGTCGCCTTTCGCAATCGCGAACAGGCTGGCAAGACGCGACTCCGACGCGAGCAGGTCGTAGTGGTGCGGGTCCAGCCGGTCGGCGGTCATGTTGTAGCCGATGTGGAACAGCCGGACCTCTTTGTCGTACAGGAATGTGAAGTCCATTGCGAGCGCCAGCGCCTCGGTCTGCTCGGCAATGTCTGCGAGCGATGTCCGCAGAGTGGCCGCCGCCTGCGCACCCCGGTCGAGTGCCTCCGCCAGTGCCGTTCGCCATTCGTTGTGCGCGACCGTCTCGGTCGTCGACAGCGCGTCGGTCGGTGCATTGAGGCGATCGCGCGCCTGACGGCAGCCATCGGCCATCGCTGTGAGCGGGAGCGTCAGAGGGACGGCGGTCGCGATCGCCGCCGCGATCGCTTCAGACGCTGGTGGCGCCTCGGCCAGCAATGGAAGCCATGGGAATAAGGCCCCGTACTCGCGATCCATGCTGCGCAGGTGATGGTGCAGTCGCTCGAGCCAGATGCGCACCTCGCGCACCTGTGGGAGGGTCGCCGGATGGTCCTTCTTTTCCTCGATTGCAGCCAGTAAGCGCCGATCCAGCTCGCGAACGGCTCGATCGCAGAGCTCGCGCAGCGTCGACCACCATCGGGCTGGATCGTCTTCGCCCAGCCGAACGCTCGCCTCCATCGCATCGAGGTCGCGGCGAAGCCCTGCGCCCTCCTCCCCGCCGAGCGACAAGCGCCCAACGGCGTCGTCGAGGAGCTTGAACACATCGAGGAGGCCGCGCCACTGCTGCGGGCGCAGCGCCGGACCGGCGGCCAGCTCCACGCACCCTTCCTTGAGCGCGAGCAGGCTGACTGCGAGGTTGCCGCTGTCCACGGTCGAGACGTACCGGGGGGTAAGCGGCTCGAGCGTCCGCGTGTCGTACCAATTGAGCAGGTGGCCGCGGTAGCGCTCGACGTGGGTCAGCGTCTGAAGCGTGTTTCTCAGCCGCGAGGCCAGCTCGTCGAGCCCCACGTATCCGAGATCGCAGGCGGACAGCGACGACAGGAACATCATCCCGATGTTGGTGGGCGACGTGCGATGCGCGATCTCGCCACGCGGTTGCTCCTGGAAATTATCGGGAGGGAGCCACTGATCGTCCGGGCCGGCGAACACTTCGAAGTAGCGCCACGTGCGGCGGGCGATCCGCCGAAGCAGGACGCGATCGTCTGCGTCGAGCCGCCTCCCTCGTGCCGGGCGGGGCTGGCCGAGCCAGTAGGCGACTTCCGGCGCGGCGAACCACAGGCCGAGCAGCGGCAGCGCGCTCGGCAGCGCGTGCGATCGAACGATCAGGATGGCCGCACACGTGACGACCGCGAGTGCTGGCGCGATCCACATCTCCCGCCAGAGGAACAGTCGCGTCCCCGACGCGGCGAGCTGTTCCGATGTCCGGGCGGCGGAGGTCCACTGGAGCAGGTGCCGTCGTGTCAGTAGGAGGCGCACCAGCGTGCGAACAATCGCATCGACGGCGACGGCCGCGTCATAGGGCAGGAAGATCAAGAGGAGCAGCCAGCGGCCCGCCTGATCGGAAGTACGCTGGAACACGCCGGCGTACGCGCTTCGCCGACGTCCGCGCGCGAGGCCGGTCACCAGGTCGGTGAAGATGTGGCCGCCGGGAGCCACGATCCCGAGCACGGTCCACACAACCGGGTGGCCCGGCTGGATCAGCCACCCGATGATCAGCATCACGGCGAGCGCCGGCGCCAGCAGGCTGCGTCGGAGGTTGTCGACGATCTTCCACCTGTCGATCAACGTCAGCCGGTTGCGAAGCCGCGCTCCCTCCCCAGGCACGGAGCGCCACAGCCACGGGAGAAGCTGCCAGTCGCCGCGGATCCAGCGGTGCTGGCGCCGCGTGAACTCGAGATACTGTCGCGGGAACGTCTCGTACAGCACGATGTCGGTCGCCAGAGCCGCGCGACCGTGGATGCCTTCGAAGAGATCGTGGCTCGCCAGCGCGTTCTCCGGCACGCGACCGTCGAGGCTGCGCCGGAAGGCCTCGACGTCGTACGCGCCCTTGCCGACATAGATGCCGGACCCGAACAGATCCTGATAGACATCGGAGACGGCGCGGCTGTAGATGTCGATCGCCGTGTCGCCGGTGAACCAGCGCGCGAACCGGGAGCGATTGCCGCACTCGGGCGAGACCTCGACGCGCGGCTGCAGGACCGTGTACCCCCTGCGGACGCGGCCGGTGGCCGCGTCGAACTCGGCGCGGTTCAGCGGGTGCGCCAGCGTGCCGACGAGTCGCGCGAGCGCGCCGCGCGGCAGCACCGTGTCGATGTCCAGCGTGACGACGTATCGAACGCCGTCGAGACGGGCGCGGTCACCTTCGTGGAGCATGAAACCGGCCACGCCGACCCCGCTCAACAGGCGATTGAACTCCTCGAGCTTTCCCCGCTTGCGTTCCCACGCCATCCAGACGCCCTCGGCGGCGTTGAAGCGCCTCGGCCGGTGCAGCACGTGAAAGGGCTGCGACGCATATTTCTGGTTGAGACGCCGGATCTCCGCGCCGAGGGTCGCGAGCGTGTCGCGGTCGGTGGGCAGCTGCTCGCTCGCCGCGTCCGGGAAGTCGCTCAGCAGGACGAACGGCGTCTCGGGATCCGGGTTGGCGAGATAATGCAGCTCCAGCCGCTCCGCCTGACGCCGTGCGTCGTCAGTGTCTGTCACCAGCGTCGGCATGACGACGGCCGCCTTGAACTCGTGCGGGATGCCCGCGTCACAATCGAGCTTCGGCAGCGTGCTCGGCGGCACGACCATCGTCACAAGCCAGAGAACGACCGTGACGGCCAGCGCGGAGGCTGGCACGAGGACGACGGCGAGCGCGAGCGCGGTCTCGAGCGGCGTCAGGCCAATCGAGGTGAGGTACCACGCTGGCACGACCAGCGTCGCGGACGTCGCGGCGACGAGGGTCGCTGCGTACAGCATGGCCGCGTGACGAAACAGCCATCGCCGCGCACGCCGTCGAATCGACGACCGATAGCCGATCGCGTGCTCGAGCTCTTCGATGCCTTCGTCCACGAGCCAGTAGCCGACGTGAGTGCGCCACAGGGTGTTTCCGACAGCCTGACGGGCGTGCGCCACAGTCCGCTCGGCGACGTCCACCTCGGAGTGCGGGCTGCGGCGAGCCAGTTCCTCCACGGCTCGGCGATACGAGTCGCGCGTGTCGAAGTCCATTCGCTGGTACATGCGCGCCGGATCCTCGCCGAGGATCGCCTCGACCCGGCTGATGCGACAAAAGAAGTCCTTCCAGGAAATCGACGCGATCGTGCGCAGGTTTGAAATCGCACGTCCGACGCACTCGGTGTCTTCGAGCGCGAACTCCGGCGTCTCGTCGATCGCGAACGGCCGGCCGAGAGACGGGTCGAGACGTTCGAACGCGGCAACCAGCACCTCGAGACATCCCAGGCGGAGGAACGTCGGCAGGGCCCACAGCTCGGCGATCGTCAGCGGCGTGCGTGCCTGATACGCATCGAGGAAACGTGTGACCGTCGGGACCGAGAGTTGGAGCCGCGTCGCTGCGAGCAGCGTCCGCGCGATGCACCAGATTCGCGGTCGTCCGGCATTGGAGCCGGTGAGGGTGGGAAGGCGGCGGAAGAACCCGGGCGGAAGGTCCTCGTCGATCTGTCGGACGGCACGCGTGACGAGGTACTCGTTGTCGAGGATCCATTCCGCCGCCTTCGCGACGGCACCCTCCGACTCGGCCAGCGTCGAGCGCGCGCGCGCCAGCCAGTCGATCATCCGCCGCACGTGCAGGAGCGCAGGGATCGGGCGCGGTCGACTGTCGGACAGGCCGTGGCCGTCGGCCAGCGCGCGCGCGTCGGCTTCGAGCGCGCCGTGCGAAGCCTCGAGCGGTGCCGTCATGGCTCGGCTTGTGCGGGAGGCCGCGTCCGGGTGGCGCGGCGCGACGCCTCCTGGGACAGGCGCCTCAGCACCCGGCGCGGCCGTTCTCGAAAGACGAGGAGCGGCGCCGTGACGTGGGTCAGGAGATGTGCGGCCACGCTCCCGCACGGCGTGTCGCGCGGCCCCCGCCGTCCGTAGGCCGAGAGCACGATGAGATCGACGCCCTCTCGCCTGACCAGCCGCGCGAGGCGCGTCCTCGCATCTCCGCCCCTCGAGACGATCGTGCGCGCGCCGATGCCCGCCTCCGACAGCCGGGCGCGAACCTGCTCGAGATACCCGTGCGCCACGCGCTCGTTCCTGGCGATCAACCGCTGCTCGAGATCGAGATCCTGCGCGGTGAACGGACCCACCGTCGTCAGCTCGGGCGCCGGCGTGACGTGCGCGACCAGCAGCTCGGCTTCGTGAGCCGTCGCAAGACGCGAGGCGATCGGCAGGACGCTCTCGGCCCGGGCCGAACCATCGAGCGGGACCATGATCCGCCGGTAGCGAACGGCGCGCTCATCCTGACCGCCGTTCGCGGGAACGAGCAGCAGCGATCCAGGGATACCTTCGACGAGCTTTCTGGCGGTACTCGACAGCGGCCACCTGGAGCGTCCGTGTTCGCCGTGGCTGGCGAGAACGGTAAGGTCCGCCTGGTGCTCCGACGCCCAGCAGCAGATCTGCTCCGCGGCGCTTCCCTGAACGAGCTCCACACTGATGTGGACGTTCGGTCGCAGGGCGAGCGCGACCAATCGATCCAGATGCGTCCGCGCCTGACGCTGGCGGATGTCCCAGTCGATCGGATCGGGAGGAGTCGCCTCCTCGTGCGACTCGGGCTCGAGGACGCGGACGATCGTCAACGGCGCGCCGAACGCCTCGGCGATTGCCGCCGCCTGGAGCACGAGGGTGCCGCCCATCCTCGAACCGTCAACACACACAGCGATGCGCCGGAACGGTGCAGACGGCGTGGGCCTTTCTCGCGGCAGATCGTCAACGGCCACGAACGTCTCGAAGGGGCTGGGCGATCCCATGTGCGACTCCTGAACAAGTCACGATCGGCGAGGCGGCTCGGCGCGTACCCAAGGCACGCGCGCGCTCGGTCACCGCGGGTTCCGCTTGCGATGGTTCGGCTTCGGGGTCGATTTCCCATTCGTGCAAGCAGTTCTTGCAGGAATAGACCAGCGGAGCGCGGATATCGTGATGGAGCATCTCGCCATAGGACGCGCAGACCGGACACGTGATGATGGGCGGGGCTGTGGCAGTCATCGTTCACCCCGTGACTCTCGTCGTAGGCGATTAGGGTTATCCGTCTGCTAGAACGCATGTGACGTACCAAGTCAGTGAATGCGCCAACAGCGACGTCCGCGCGACACGTTGTGGCTTTGGAACGTGTGGCCACCGGATTCCCGGCACAGCCCGTCGGAATAGCTCGGGCGCGATGCTTGCTTTTCTCTGCCGCGGCATCAGAAGGACGCGGGGCATGACTCGGACACTGCGAAGCTTTTCAGCGCACGATGTGCGGTCTGCGAGGTCACGACCACGTGATCGCCGCGAGAGGGTCCGAGCTTGCCATCAGGACGGACTCCACGCGCGAACGACGGTCACAGGTGGGGCGTCCGTCCTCGCGGCACCGTCCTTCAGAAGGCCGGACATCCGCATCCGCCATCCAGGAATCGGAGAAGCGAGGCTGACATGCAGCTCACACCGACGATCACATTTCGCGGAGTCGAACGGACCGCTGCGCTCGAAGCCGACGTCATCACACGCTTGCGCAAGCTCGAGACGTACTATCACGGGATCATGGGATGCCGCGTGCTCGTGGAACTCGTCCAACGGCATCACGACACGGGCAATCGCTACCACGTGCGGATCGACCTCACCGTGCCGGGAGAAGAAATCGTCGTAGCGCACGAAGCCAGCCTGCGTGCGGCCACCCAGGATGTGGACGCGGCGAAGATCACGAGGCTGTCGGAGCCCGATCCGGAACGCAAACACGCAAGTGTGGCCATCCACGAGGCCTTCGACATCGCTCGCCGTCAGCTGCAGGACTACGCGCGACGACAGCGCGGCACAGTGAAGACCGCGGCCAGGCAGGCGCGAGGTCGTGTCTCGCAGCTGCTTCCCGATCGACGAGTACGGCTACATCGAGGCGGAAGACGGGCACGAGGTCTATTTCCAAAAGAACAGCGTACTGAAGGGCGGCTTCGATCGACTGACTGTCGGGAGCGCGGTGTCGTTTGTCGAGGAGCCTGGCGAGAAGGGACCGCAGGCGAGCACGGTCACACTCCGGCATCCGCACCGGATACACAGGTCAGCCTCCTCGGTGCCAAGAGCACGCGTCGTCCGGTGATGGGCAGGCCAGTGGCCATTCCAAGCGACTCCCGCGCGCGAAGCGACCGTCGGGAAATCGCGGGATGGCTGATGTACGACTGGGCGAACTCGGCGTTCCAGACGACCGTCCTCACGGTCCTCGTCGGACCGTACCTGACCGATCTCGCCCAACGTGAGGTAGGCAGAAACGGCGTGGTCGCGACACTCGGACCATTCGGCTCGATCACCGCGTTGTCGCTGTTTCCCTACTGCCTCGCCATTTCCGAGTTTGTCCAAGTGATCTTCCTGCCGTTTCTCGGCGCGATTGCTGATTACACCCGCGCGAAGAAGCGCCTTATGGTGGGGTTCTGCTACGGAGGTGTGGCCGCAACCTGTCTCTTGTTTTTCATCACCGGCCGCCACTACCTGCTCGGCGGGTTGGTGCTGATCGTCGCCAACACCGCGTTCGGCGTGACAATCGTGCTCTATAACGCGTTCCTCAACGAGATCGCGACCGCGAGCCAGCGGGACAAGGTGTCGAGTCTGGGCTATGCGCTTGGCTACCTCGGAGGCGGCCTTCTGCTGGCGGCAAACCTCGGCCTGCTTGGCGTTTCGGATCGACTTGGGATCACGAAGGAGCTAGCGGTTCGAATCTCGCTGCTCTCGGCCGGGTTGTGGTGGGGTGGTTTTGCGCTGATCACGTTCGCGGGGCTGCAGACGCGAGCGGCCATTCGGGCGCGACCGTCGACGCGATCCTATCTGGCGATCGGACTGTCTGAACTGCGTGGGCTGTGGGCCGAACTGGCGCGCCTGCCCCATACGCGGCGGTATCTCATCGCGTACATAGCGTTCAACGACGCCATTCAAACGGTGATCATCGTCGCCTCCGTCTTTCTGGCGCAGGAGCTCTTCGTGTCGCGCGGGCTGCCGACCAACGAGGCCTTTCTGATGGGTCTGGTCCTCATGGTCCAGTTTGTGGCATTTGGAGGCGCGCTCCTCTTCGAGCGGATTGCCGTCCTCCTCAGCACGAAGAATGCGATTCTCTTCTCGCTCGTCATCTGGACTGGGATCGTCGTCTACGCTTATGGATTCCTTCAGACGGTCGCTCAAGCGTGGGTGATGGGCGCAGTGCTCGCGATGGTGCTCGGCGGGTCTCAGGCCCTGTCGCGGTCACTGTTCTCGCAGATGATCCCGTCCGGACACGAGGCGGCATTCTTCGGCGTGTACGAAATCACGGAGCGAGGTACCTCGTGGATCGGTCCGCTCCTGTTCGGCCTCGTGGCCACGGTAACCGGCTCGTATCGTCAGGCCATCCTGTCGCTCGTCGTGCTTTTCATTGCCGGCATGCTGATGCTGCTCTTCACCGACACCGAACGCGCGATTCGTGATGCGGACAGCTCCGTGCGATGAGCGGAGGTACCTCGGCGCCGTCTACACCTTCGCGGAACTCCGGCTGGTAGGCGGGCTCATCGCCGACAATCCGGCGCACCATCTGAGCGGCGCGGCGCGGTTTGAAAAGTCGTAACGGCTCGAACTTCTTCAGCGCAAAGGCACCGACCTTGCTGAATCTCAATTGGCAGCAATCGAATGACTACTGTGCGACACATCTTGTTCCCGTACGACTTCTCAGTCCGCGCGCGCCAGATCATCCCGTTCGTTCGCGCGATCGTGCATCGAACGTGCGCGCGTCTCGCGTTGTTCATTGTCGTGCCGCGATCGTTCGCTCCGTTGAGTATGCCGGTCGGTCAGATCGTCCGGATGGTAGTCGAGGAGGCCGTACGCGAGCGCGCTGACCTCCTGATCCTCGGCCGCGGCTCGGTCGCTGAACCATTCGGACGGTTACGGACGCATGCGTTCGGCATCATTCAGCGCTCGCCGTGCCCGGTGATCAGTGTCTGACGCATTCGCATCGGCGAGATTCGGAGTAGTCGCAGTGACAATCGCGCTCCGCGCTGTGACGGTCCAAGCCGGCCAGGACCCGCCTCTCCGCCTAACCTTGCAACAGGCGATCACACTCGCGCTGAAGAACAACGTCTCCGTCCTGACGACGCGTGCTGATGTGGACGAGGCTGCCGCCACACGCGAACGCCGTTTCTCGGCGCTTCTGCCGCATGTGACCGCCGATGCGCTCGCCAACAGACAGAATCGAAACCTGGCCGCCGCCGGTCTGACGATTCCGAATATACCGACGGTCGTGGGCCCGTACTCGTACATGGACTTTCGACTCAGTGCGAACGAGCCGCTCATCGATCGCCAGGCCTACCACGAGTGGAAGTCGAGCGCGAAGGCGGAAGATAGCGCCGCGCTTACCAATCAGGACACGCGCGATCTCGTCGTCCGGCAGGCCGCCGGTTTATACCTCGCCTGCGAAACCGCGGCTGCCGAAGTGGAAGCGTCGACCGCGCGCGTCGTGAGGTCGGATGCCTTGCTGCGCCTGGCCCGCGACCAACGCGATCAGCAACTGGCGACCGGTGTCGACGTCGTACGCGCACAGGTCCAGTTCGCGCGTGACCGTCAGAATGCGCTCGTCGCGCAGAACACGTATCAGACCTCGCTTCTCAGCCTTGCGCGCTTTCTCGGCTTGGATCTCGGGCTGCCGATCGAGCTGACCGAACGGTTGCAGCTTCGTCACGTCGACATCCCACCCATCGAAGAGGCTCGACGAAGCGCGTTGGCCACGCGGGCCGATTATCAGGCGTTCGTCAAGGAGCGCGAGGGCCTCGACGAGCAACGGGAGGCCGCACGCGCGCGGCGGCTGCCCAAGCTCGCCGTCAGCGGCGACTACGGCGCACTGGGCAGCTTCGGCTCGCTGCCGGCGATCGGCGAAGTCCAGGCGACCTTGTCGATCACCCTCTTCGATCGCGATCGTGTTGGTGAGCTCCAGGAAACGCGGGCGCGGATCCAGCGCCTCGATCAGCAAATGGCCGATCTCGCCCGCGGTATCGAACAAGAGTTGCGGACTGCCATTCTCGATCTGGAATCCACGGAAGAACAGGTCGACGTGACGGAAGCAGCGTTGGATCTCGCGACGCGAGAGCTGGCGATGACGGAGGACCGATTTCGAAACGGCGTCAGCGACAACATCGAAGTCGTCACGGCACAGGACGCTCTCGCCCGCGCGTTAGACGATCGGATTGGCGCCCTGGCGCGCCACGCCGATGCGCGCATGGCGCTCGCACGAGCCCTGGGCGGCACGGAGCAATCGTATGTGCGGTTTCTGGGCGAGCCCTGACACCGTCACGAGCGCCCACGGAGATGAATCATGAGGCGCGTGACTCCGATTGTCCTCGTGGTTGTCCTCGCCGCGACCGGTGTCGAGTTGTACCCGCGATGGTTCGCGAAGCCGTTGCCGGATCACGAACTCAAGCTGTCTGGCAACGTCGAAGCCCACGAAAGCCTCGTCAGCTTCAAGGTCGCGGGGCGGATCGCCGAGCTGCCCATCGAAGAAGGTCAGAGCGTCCATTGTCAGGACCTCCTCGCACGACTAGACGATGAAGACTATCGCCAGCAGGTCGCTGTAGATCAGGCCACGACGGCGCAGCGACATTCGCAGCTGACGCTGGGCCTGGCCGGCAGCCGCACGCAAGAGATCGAAGCGGCGCGGCAGGCGGTCGTGGATGCCGAGGCGGACCTCGCGCAAAAGAAGCAAGATGCTGCGCGGTACGAGGCGCTCTTCCAGAAGGATGAGGTAACCGGTCAGGTGCGGGATCAGGCGGCCACGAGCGTGACCCGCGCACAGGCGGCGTTCGAACGCGGCCGTCAGAACTACAGCGAGCTGCTCGAAGGGACGCGCAAGGAAGAGCTGGCCGTGGAGCGCGCCAACGAGCGACAGGCTCGCGAAAACGAGACGATGTCCCGCGTCCGGCTGTCGTACACGGTCCTGCGTGCGCCATTTGAAGGAGTCGTCCTCGTGCGACAGGCTGAGCTCGGCGAAGTCGTCTCGCCGGGCACTCCAATCGTGACGCTTGCGGATCTCGCGCATCTCTGGATTCGCGTGTATGTGCCGGAGACGGATTTGGGACGGGTTCGTTGGGGCCAATCGGTGTCCGTCCGCACCGACACGTACCCAGGCAACACATATCGCGGCATCGTGTCGTTCGTTTCCTCCGAAGCGGAATTCACGCCGAAGAGCGTCCAGACCGAGAAGGAACGCGTGACGCTCGTCTACCGCGTGAAGATCGATGTGGACAATTCCAGTCTCGAGCTCAAGCCTGGTATGCCCGCCGATGCCTATATCGACCTGAAATGAGGCGGACGTGTCGCCACCGAGTCCAGCCATCACGCTGTCCGACCTGACTAAGCGATTCGGTACCTTGGTCGCCGTGGATCGTCTCGCGTTCCACGTCGACGCCGGCGAGATCTTCGGTCTCGTGGGTCCGGATGGAGCTGGGAAGACGACGACGTTGCGGATGCTGGCTGGCGTCATGGCCGTCGATGCCGGCGCGGCGACAGTGGCCGGCCACGACGTCGCGAACGATGCTGAAGGCGCGAAACATGATCTGAGCTACATGCCGCAGCGCTTCGGCCTGTACGAAGACTTGACCGTCGATGAAAACATTCGCTTCTATGCCGATGTGTTCGGCGTGTCGCGTCACGAACGGTCGCAGCGTGCCTCAGAGCTGCTGACCGCGGCCGGCCTGAGCGACGTCGGCTCCCGTCTCGCCGGCAATCTGTCCGGCGGCATGAAACAGAAGCTGGGTCTCGTGTGCGCGCTCATTCACATACCGCGCGTGGTATTGCTGGACGAGCCAACCAACGGCGTCGATCCCGTGTCGCGGCGCGATTTCTGGCGCATTCTCTACACTCTCGCCGCCAAAGGTGTCGCGATCCTGATTTCAACGTCGTATCTCGATGAAGCCGAGCGCTGTCATCGAGTCGGCTTGATGCATCGCGGCCGGCTGCTGTTCTGTGACCGACCCGAAGTGGTCAAGCGACATTTTCCGGGAGCCGTTGTCGCCGTACGCGCACCGGATCCCACGCGCGTCCGAGAAGTGTTTCTCCACGCACCACACGTCCGCCACACGCTGCTCGTCGGCGACCGCGTGCACCTGTTCGTGGACGATGCCACCACTTGCGTGGCCGAGCTTCGTCGAGCGCTCGATGAGCGGCATGTCGCATACGACGCAATTGATCCCGTTCCACCCAGCATCGAAGACGTGTTCGTCTCCACGGTCGAAGCCGCTCGGTTGTCAGGAGTTGGAGGATGACCGCTGGCGCACCGTCCGTCGTTGTCGAACATCTGACCAAGCGCTTTGGCGCGTTCACGGCAGTTGACGACATCTCGTTCGACGCGGCTCGCGGCGAGATCTTCGGCCTTCTCGGACCCAACGGTGCAGGCAAATCGACAACGATTCGAATTCTCTGCGGGCTGCTCCGACCGACGTCGGGCCGGGCGTTTGTCGCGGGCCTCGACGTCGCAGCGGACCCCGAGGGCGTGCGTCAACACATCGGGTACATGTCTCAGAAGTTCTCCCTGTATAACGATCTCCGCATCGGCGAGAACCTCGAGCTGTTCGCCGGCCTGTACACCGTTCCACACAAGGAGGTACGGGAACGCATCGGATGGGCATTGCGAATGGCGGGGCTCGAGGGCCGCGAGCGCGACCTGACCGGCGCACTTCCCGTTGGATGGAAGCAGCGGCTGGCGCTGGGATGCGCCTTACTGCACCGTCCACCGATCGTGTTTCTCGACGAGCCGACCTCTGGCGTCGATCCGATCTCGCGACGCCAATTCTGGGACCTGATTCACGAGCTCGTCGCGGGCGGCATGACCGTCTTCGTAACGACCCACTACATGGACGAAGCGGAATATTGCAATCGTCTGTTGCTCATCGATCGGGGTCGGATCGTGGCCCAGGGATCGGCGAGTGAGTTGAAAGCGCGCTTCATGAAGGGCCAGCTGCTCATCGTTGAGGGGCAGCCGCTCGGACCAGCGCTCGAAGCGCTCCAACAAGCGCCAGACATTCTGGATGCGGCCGTTTTCGGGAATGCCGTTCACGTCGTCGTGGCGGATGCCGCCGGTGCCATCCCGAATATCCGGGCCTGGTTGACTGCACGGGGAATCGCCATCGGCCGAATCGCGCCGATTGCGCCCTCGCTCGAGGACGTGTTCGTGTCGCTGACTGCCTCGCACGATTGAGTCAGGGAGTTGGTGTCATGAGGCTTGGACGCATCGTCGCGATGATGAGAAAGGAAGTGATCCAGATTCGGCGCGATCCCCGCAGCCTGCTGATCATCCTCCTCATCCCTGTCGTGCAGCTACTGATGTACGGCTATGCGGTCAATCTTGACGCACGGCACGTCCCTCTCTGCCTCTACGATCGCGATGGCTCGCAGACCAGCCGGGATCTGCTGACCCACTTTCGAGCGACGGACTATTTCGATGTCGTGCGGATCTCCGAACGCTACTCCGATGTCGTCCGGCAGATCGATCGCGGCACGTGCACCGTGGCCATCGTGGTTCCACCGCAATTCTCTGAACGGCTGCACATGACCGGGGACGCGCGCGTCCAGGCACTAGTGGATGCCAGTGATGCCAACACCGCCAGCCTCGGGATGGCCTACGCGCAGGGAATCGTGCAGGGCTACGCCATGGACATCGCCGTCGAGTTCCAAGGCCGTCACGGCGTGGCACCCCGACCCGCCGCGGTGAGCTTTCAGGCGCGCACCTGGTTCAATGAGGACCTCGAGAGCATGGCGAACATCGTGCCCGGCGTCGTGGCACTCGTGATGGCCGTCGTCGGATCGTTCCTGACGTCGCTGACGATCGCGCGCGAGTGGGAACGCGGCACAATGGAACAGCTCCTCTCGACACCGATCGGCCGGCTCGAGATTCAGATCGGCAAGCTGACCCCGTATTTCATCATCGGCCTGGCCGACACTGGTCTCTGCGCGGGCATGGCGGTGTGGTGGTTCGACGTGCCGTTTCGCGGCAGTTGGATCGTGCTCGTCGGCTGTTCCATGTTGTTTTTGGTGGCCGTGCTGTCGCTCGGGTATTACATCTCGGTCACGGCGAAGTCGCAGCTCGGCGCCGGCCAGATGGCAATGCTGGCTACGTTTCTGCCGACCTTTCTACTGTCCGGCGTGATTTTTCCGATCGATCAGATGCCGGTCCCGGTGCAGTGGATCACGCGCATCGTACCCGGACGGTATTACGTGGCCATCTTGAGGAACGTGTTTCTCAAGGGTACCGCGGTCTCCCTGCTCGTGCCGCAACTGGCCGCTCTCGGAGCGATCGCCGCGGTTCTGATCGTTCTGTCGACGCGCGCGTTCCAGAAGAGGCTCGAATGAACGTCCTCCACTCGATCGGCCGGGTCCGGCACCTCCTGACGAAGGAGTTCATTCAGACGCTCCGCGACCCGCACACGCGTTGGCTGATGTTTGGGCCGCCCATCCTGCAAATGTTGATCTTCGGGTACGCCGCCACGCTGGAAGTCCGGCACGTGACGACCGCGATCCTCGATCTCGACCAGACACAGGAGAGCCGCGAACTGATCTCACGGCTCGCCGGCAGTCGCTACTTCGATGTGCGCACGTTCGCCGACCGCCGAGACGAGTTGCGCGACGGCATCGATCGCGGCGACTGTCTCGTCGCGCTCGAAATCGACGCAGGCTTCGGCAAGCGGCTTCGCGGTGGCCAGGGCACGGTCGTGCAGGTCCTCGTGGACGCCTCGAATTCGAACACCGCGCTGGTGGCGCTCGGCTATCTCACGCAGATCGGGGCGCGATACGCGCAGGACTACGAATTGGATCAACTATCGCGCATCAAGCCGGCTGCCGTGTCGTTCGTTCCGCAAGTCACACTGGAGCCGCGACCATGGTTTAACGAAGGGCTGGAGAGCCGCTCGTATTTCGTCCCAGGCGTCATCGGAAACCTCATGCAGATGATGGTGATGATGCTGACGGCATTTGCGATCGTCCGCGAGCGCGAGATCGGCACGCTCGAGCAAATCATGGTCACGCCGGTGCGTCGGTGGGAGTTCATCCTGGGCAAGACCATCCCGTTCTTTCTGATTGGTTTGACCGACGCGATCTTGATCGCCGGCATCGGCACGATATGGTTCGGCGTGCCGTTTCGGGGCAGTGTCGTCGTGTTGATCGTTGGCATTATCATCTTTCTCGCAGCCGCTCTCGGCCTTGGACTGCTTCTTTCGACCGTCGCCAAGACACAGCAGCAGGCGAGAAACTCGGCATTCTTCTTCACGATGCCAGCCACCACGCTGTCAGGGTTCGGCACGCCGATCAGCAGCATGCCGATCTTTTTCCAGCGGTTGACCTATATCAACCCGCTGCGGCACATCATCGTCGTGCTGCGCAGCGTGTACCTGAAGGGGGTCGGATTCGATGTCCTGTGGCCGAATCTCGCGGCCATGGCGGTCTTTGCGGTGGTGGTGTTGAGCGTCAGCATCCTGCGCTTCCAGAAATCGCTGGAATGAAGCAGGCGACGCCGCAAGAGTGTCGTCGCGTCCGAGTTCGTCACCCAAATACCGGTACACCCGCGCATGCTGCACTTCCACGACCTGGCGGCACAGGACCAGGGAGGTACGCGCGGCACGCAGGCGTCAATGCCTGGTATGGCGATCGAAGATGACGGTATGCGCCGCCACAGCACTTCATCGTCACTGGCAACCGCGAATGGCGGACTTGCGACAGAACATCGCGAGGGCTGCCGGGAAGCCGATAGCGACGCCGTCATGGACCTGCGAATTCGCAAGAGTATTTCGTTCTCTCTTCTGGTGCATCAATTGCAAGAGTGTAAGGCGCTCGGGTCATGTGATGACACGGGCGTCGCAAGGAGTTCGAGAAGCGATTCTCTGACGACAGTCGAAAGACTGATTCGCAGGAACACATCCGACACTTCAAGGACGCACGGCGAACGTCGCATGACCTGGGTTTCTGTACGCTCACTGCCTTCGTCTTGCGCCTACCGACGACTCAGAGCATCACGCCACGCGGCCAACCCCGAAGCAAGTTCGGACCGTCGTGCTGCAGCTGCCGGGCGACTTCATCCGCGCTCAGGTCAGTCGATTCAAGCGATCTGACAGGCGCCTGGCTAACCATCATCGCCACGATCCTCGGACGGACATCGTGAGGCCGTCGCGTGCCAATCGTGCGCCGATGCCCTGCTCGCCTGCCAGCGCGCGAACCATCCTGGAGGCGTCTGCGCCGGTCAACCGGACCACGCCAGAGCCGCAGTGCGTGAAGACGGCGCGGTCGACGCCACCGACCTGGCACCAATCGAGCTGCTGGGCGACGCTCGCGTAGACCTCCCGCAGATCAAAAGTGCGTCCATCCGCTGCGCTCGAGGCGAGGGACTGCCCGGACTCATCCAAAGCCGTGATCTGAGTTTTGCTTCCCGGTCGCCGCCTGCAGTCGCCTCTCGTTCGCGGTTTCAGCTCGATGCCACACAATCGGCTGCTGCGCTTGCCTGTCGCTCAGTCATGTGAGCCGCGCGGTCAGCACGGGACACGACGCGCGCCGAACAATCTGATTCGTCGTCGATCCGAGAATCGCGAGATCGAGCGCGCCTCGCGCATGAATCCCCAGAATAATCAAATCAGCCCGCGCTTCAGCCGCTGCGGCGAGGATCGTCTGCGTACGGCTTCCCGTGCCGTACCTGCGTCTCGACTGGCGCCGCCACATCGGTCGGTAATAGCGTCTCGAGCTGATGTCGTGTGTCGAGCTCGCATTCGCGCAAATACTCGCCGACGCCGACCGGTTGCCCCCCTATCGCACGGTCGTCAGGTCGCGTGTCGAGCACGTGTAAGAGGGTCAGGCCTGTTCCGGCCTGTCGTGCGAACGAGGCCGCCAGACGCAGGCCTGCGAGTGACGAGGGTGAGAAATCGACCGCGCACAGAATCCGTGTGAAGGGCACGTTGGATGGCGGAGACGCCATCGGCGGAACTGTCAAGACGGGCGGCACGGCCTTGCGCAACACCTTCTCGGTCACCGATCCCAAGGCAAAGCGCTCGAAGCCGCTCAAGCCGTGCGTGCCCATCACGATCAGGTCTGCCAACGTGCTCTGCGCACGCTCGACGATCGTTCGCGCCGGATCGCCACCCTCAACGATCACCTCGACCGCAAGCCCTGCCCCTTGCGCAGGCGCCAGAAACGCGCGGAGATCAGCTTCGAGCGCTTCCACATCGGGCGGTTCGGGCGTAAACGACGGATACCCGGACACTCCGGAGAAGACGGTCACCGGATACACGTGCAATCCGGTAAGTGAACACTTCGACCATCGACCGAGAGCGATGGCGTACGTCAAGGCGTGTGCCGATTCTTTGGAGAAATCCACCGGGCAGAGAATGCGCGAAAACGTGGCCATACGTGGATCACCCGAAGAGGCGGACGATCTGCGCCACTACGAATGTCACGGCAAACGCGACGCCGAGCGGCATGAGCGCGCCGAGCACGGTCCACTTAATGCTGCCGGTCTCCTTGTACATAGTCCAGATCGTCGTCGAACAGGGATTGTGCAGCACCGCAAACAGCATGAGACAGATCGCTGTCAGCAACGTCCAGCCGTGTTGGTCAACAAGCAGGGTGCGAAGTTCGCTGAGCGACCCGACCGACACCATCATTCCGGCGCCCGTATAGGTCATCAGGATCGTCGGCACCACGATCTCGTTCGCCGGAATTGCCACGATGTACGCGAGCAGGATGACCCCGTCCAGTCCAATGGGCCGACCGAAGGGTTCGAGCGCACCGGCCACCCACTGCGCCGCACTCTGCGATCCGATCGCGACATGGCTGAGTAACCAGATGACCGCGCCGGCCGGCAAGGCCATCGTCACCGCGCGATAGAGCACGAACAGCGTGCGATCGATCAGCGACGTGTACAGGATCTGCCCGATGTTAGGTCGCCGGTACGGCGGCAGTTCCAGCGTGAACGCGCTGGCTTCGCCGCGCAGCACCGTCCGTGACAGCACCCAGGACATGAGGAATGTGAAGATCACGCCCACGACGACGGCCGCCAGCACCGCCCCGGCCGCCGCGACCGATGCGAACGCGGGTCTAAGCGCCGCGGCCACGAAAATCGTCGCCAACATGATCAACGTGGGAAACCGGCCATTGCAGGGCACGAAGTTGTTCGTGAGGACGGCAATCAAACGTTCGCGGGGCGCATCAATCACTCGACACGCAATGACACCGGCGGCGTTGCACCCGAAGCCCATGCTCATCGTCAGCGCCTGCTTGCCGTGCGCACCGACTTTGGCAAATAGCCAATCGAGATTGAAGGCGACGCGCGGCAGGTAACCCAAGTTCTCCAGAATCGTGAACAACGGGAAGAAGATGGCCATCGGCGGGAGCATGACCGATACGACCCACGCGAGCGCCCGATAGACACCGTGCCAGACGAAGCCGGTCAGCCACGGTGGCGAGCCGATCGCCTGGAACAAGGCCGCAGCGTGATCCTCGAGCCAGAACAAACCCAGGGCGAGCAGTTGCGACGGGTAGTTCGCGCCGACGATCGTGATCCAGAAGACCGCCGCCAGGCAAAGCAACATGATCGGCAGGCCCCACACGCGCGACGTGAGGATGCGATCGATGCGAAGGTCTTGATCAAGTTCCGCGTGCTCGGCCGTGCTCACGGCCCGCGAGGCAATCTCCTGCGCTTCATCGAAGATCGCGCGCGTCACCTCGTCACGGAATCGTACGTCCAGGCTGTGCCGCAACGCGTCCGCCTGCTGCCGGATCGCGGTAGCCCTTGCCGTTGCGGTCTCGTGCGTCGAGAGCGGTGCAGTTTCCGATGTTGGACCGACTTCGTCAGTCAGCGGCGCGAGTTCGCCCCGATCCAGCGCCTCTTCGACTCGCCGGTCGCCTTCGAGCACTCGCCACGCAACCCATCGGCTGTTCGGCAGATTCGGGCAGGCACGCTCGATCGACGCGGTCAGCTGATTGACGGCCGCATCGGCGCCACCGGTGTGCCCGACCCGTGTCGGATGCGTCCGTATCGCGCCGATCGCGATGTCGGCGGCGGCGCGTACCAAGGCGGGCACGCCCTCGCCCGTTCGACCGACGGTCGGCACCACGGGAATCCCGAGGTCGCGCGACAGTTGATCGGCATCGACGCGAATGCCCTTGCGTCGCGCTTCGTCCATGAGATTCAGACAGAGCACGACCCGATCGGAAATCTCGAGGATCTGGAGGACGAGGTTGAGATTCCGTTCGAGGACCGTGGCATCTGTGACGACGATCGTGCAGTCGGGCCGACCGAACAGGACGAAGTCGCGCGCGATCTCTTCGTCCGTCGAAGCCGTGAGGAGTGAGTAGGTGCCCGGCAGATCGACGAGCTTGAATCGGTGGCCACCGTACTCGAAGCCACCTTCGGCACGCGTGACCGTTTTACCCGGCCAGTTGCCGACATGCTGCTTCAGGCCCGTGAGGGCGTTGAAAACAGTGCTCTTCCCGGTGTTCGGGTTGCCGGCGAGCGCGATGACATAATCCCAGCCGGTGGTCTCGATCCCGAGTTGCGTGAGACCGGCGTGTTGGCAGCCCGCGCACAACGGGGCGGGGTTCGAGGTGCGCGACGCCAGCGGGAGCAGGGGTCCCACCGTCATGACCGCGCTTCCTGGATGCTGGCCGCCATACTGGCCTCAGTCGCATGTTCGATCCGCTGGACAATGATCTCCGCGGCCTGCTCATGCCGGAGAGCGATAACGGCCCCGCGGATGCGGTAGGCCATCGGTTCTGGCGCAAGGCCCGCAAACAAGCAGTCGATACGAGTGCCCGGCGTGACGCCGAGATCCAGCAGGCGCCGCCGAGCGAACCCTTCGCACTCGAGATCGCGGACCGTCGCGGACTCGCCAGGCGCGAGATCGGCAAGGCACACGGAGGGGACGCGCAGCCGGCGAGCCGTACTAACGAAGATGTTGTCTGCGGCCCGCGCGGGCACGACATACTCACGCTCGCCGTCCCAGAGCGTAATGTGTTGATTGGTTCGCTCGAGGATTTCTACCGTCAATCCGAGCTTCACGCCAGCCTTGGTGATCTCACGGAAGACGTCCGCCGGCTCGTCCTCGAGATGCACGATGGCCGCCGGTACCCCCGTCGGCCACCGATGTAGGCACGTGCCGTCGGAAACGGCGAGTTGGCCCGCCGCAGTCGGAATCGGATCCCCATGGGGATCTCGCCGGGGGTACCCAAGGTGTGCGTCCAGCACCGTGGCGTCGGCCGGCGACAGCGTGTGTTCCTGGCGATCGGCTGCCGCGTGTAAGGCGTTCGCCGGCATCCGCAGTTCGTCGGCAAAGTAGCGCTCCAGGAGGCGGTGCGCTCGGATCACCTGCAGCGCCAGCGCCCGACCTTCGTCACTGAGCTCCAGGCCGGAATCGGCGTGCCGGATCAGCCCTCGCTGCTCCATCGTGACGAGATGCTGCATGGCCTCGGCGAGCGGCGTGCCCAGTGCGCCGGCCATAGACTCCGGAGTGGCGAGGCGGCCTCGCATCTCTTGCGCGTGAATATGCTTGAGCGCGTCCTCGATGGCCACGCGCTCCAGGGCGGCACGTCCGCGCCAGAGAGGGACGATGGCGCGTCGCCACGAAAGCAACAGCACCGCAAGCACGGCCAGCACCAGGGGAACTGCGTAAAGGAACATGTCTCTTGAGGACCTGATACCGCTGGAGCAATGAACATGCCCCGGATCTCCTGGCGCTTCCTTCCTGCCGGACATGGCGGTTGAGAAGTCGCTGCCGGATCTTCGTCAACGTCCGCAGCCGCCTCCCACAAATCCGCAAGCAGCCAAGAATTTCACGCATTGTGAGCCTTGGCGCGGAAAGGAGGACGCCTGCGGCTCGCCTGTCGAGGCAGAATCTCTTCTCCGGGTGGACAGCGGTGAGAGGTGGAGACCTCGATACCGATGCTGCAATCCGGCACGCTGCCGTGAACCGGGCACTGAGCCTCGAATGGTTCATGCTCCCCTGGATGTCGGTTGAAGCCGCAGCCGTGGGCATCGTGGCGCACAGTCTTGATCGCGGTTCACACGCTCACGCGGATCGGATCATCGTCAGCAACATCTTGAACGGCGTTCGCGCTGTGAGCGCGTGCGGCTGATTGGCGGGCATCACGATCAGCTCGCCTGCGGACACGTGGCGGGTCTTGCCGGCGATCACGATCTCGGCATCGCCTTCCAAGACGTGGACCAACGCATCGAATGGCGCGGTGTGTTCGCTCAAGCCTTGACCCTCGGCGAACGCAAATGCCGTCACCGTCCCGCTTGCGCGTTTCACGAGCGTTCGGCTGACGACGGCACCCTCCTGATACGCAATCAAATCCAGCGGCCGTACCCGTTCGGCAACAGGCAGTTCAGCGACAGCCATGGATGCCTCCGCTCAGCGCTCGATCCAGTCGACGAACGTCCCGGCTCCGTCGACGATCAGCATCACACGCAGCACGCGGTCGTCGTGATACATGTGCTTCGCTCCGGCACGTGCGAGATCGACGATGTTGATGCCCAGTTCCGGGTCGATGACCTGGCGAAGCGCGTCCGCGAACGGCCGTCTCGGTGATCGGCATCGTTCAGTGACTCAGAACCGGGCGACAGACCGTCAGGTCGAACCCGCTGGCGCGCACCTTCCCCAATAGTTGCGTCCAGCTTCGTTCGAATTCACGCGCGGCGGCCTCGTCGGCGAGCGCTGCGTAGGTGAGCGGCAGGCATTCCGTCTCGTGGCAGACTGGACATCCCTCGTGCATCATGTCCTGCGACATCAGCACGTCCCGCAAACTGACGGTGTAGTGCTGTCCGCAGGCCGCGCATGGAACGAGCACCGCGATCTGCTTCAACAGATCGAATTCAATCGCGTCAGTTTTCACATCTGCTAGTAGGGTCGCCATATGTCCTCCCTTTCCCCCGATCGTAGGGCGGCATGCCACAGGCGTCTTTGCGACGGCGCAAACAGCGGAGCGCGGGCGGACTGTGGCACGATGGCAGTCGGCGATGGCGAACCGTGAGGCCCCTGCCTGATCGGACCGGGCGATGCGTTCGGCGGCGTCGGGGCGTTCGGTGACCCGACGTACCCCATCAGCGCCGAGGCCGTCGAGGCGTCGATCGCCCTCGCGTGGGCATCCACGACCATGCGCCACCTGCTGGAGACGGAGCCCACGATCGCGGTGAATGCCGTCCGCTTCGTCGCCGGCCGCCTGCACGACCTCCAGCAGCGATACCGCCAGGCCATGACCGAACGCGTCGAGCGTCGCGTCGCGCGCGCGTTGCTGCGGCTGGTCCACGACGCCGGCCGCCGCGTGGACGCGGGGATCGAAATTAGCTTTCCTGTGTCGCGTCAGGACATCGCCGAGATGACAGGAACAACGTTGTACACGGTGAGCCGGCTGCTGAGTGCCTGGGAAGAACGAGGCCTCGTGCAAAGCGGCCGGCAGCATATCGTCCTCACCAAGCCGCACGCGCTCGTCGCGATCGCCGAAGACCTGCCCTCCCGCTGACCCGTTCCATCCTTCTGTTTGCGCCGGCGCAACGATCACGTCCCGATGGAGAGCGATGCTGTGTGTGTGGATGGTGCATTGGGCATGCCGATCGATGACCGACCGCTCACGCCGACCGACACGATCGCCGAGCTCCTGGCGACCTATCCAGCCGCCGCACGGGTTCTGTTCGATCACCGCATGCACTGCGTCGGCTGTGATATCGCCCCATTCGAGACGATCGCCGACGCCTGCATCATCTACGGCGTCGCAGTAGACGACCTCTTCGCCGAGATTCATCGCGCGACGGGCGCACAGGGGGACAATCGATGATCACCACGACTTCTTCGACATGTGCCGATGGCGTCCGGCCCCGACTGCCGGACATGACGCGGTCAGGTCAGCTGGTGCAGCGTATCCGGGCGGAATTTATCGAAATGCCGGGGCTGCTGTTGACGCTGTCGCAGGCTGCTCGCTTGTGGTGCCTGACGGCGCCGCAGGCACGGGCCGGGCTGACCGAGCTGGTTGACGCCGGGTTTCTGGTGCGCGATCCGCATGATGTGTATCGACGTCGCGGTGCGTGCCCACGTTGCTCGTGAGGAGCACAATGGCTACCTACATGTTCGACGATCTCGACGATCTTGGCGTCCGGGGACGCGTGTTCTATGAAATGTTTCCGGGCACCGCGGCATCCGATGCGTGGTGGCTCGCACTGGCCAGGCCGTCGAGGACTGCAATCGATTGCAGGCAGAGAACGCTCGAGTTGTCGCCGCGCTACATCTGACGTCCTGACGAGGCTCGCCTCAATCGTCAGACACGGCGCCGAAACCTAGATCTCGCGGTTGGTCCTGCGGGGCGGCGGCACTTTGAGACCGGCCCGCCGCGCCTTCGCCAGGCCAATCGCCACGACTTGTTTCATCGACCGCGCGCCATGCTTGCCCGCGCGCACGTGCTCGATCTCTTCGCGAACGAATTCGCCGGCTTGCGTCATCGGTGCTTTCCCTGCCCGGCGGGCCCGCTCGGCGCGTCGGAGCGTCTCGGGTTCAGGCATGTGCCGTCTCCTCCCGTTTCAGCGGTTCAGCGCCCAGCACCCTGGTAGCCTTCCTGACGTTGGCTGGCGCAACCCAGCACAGGCACCCGAAACGACCGTTCGCACAGATGGCGTCCATCGCAGTATCGTGATCTTGGCATCGCCCAATTTTCCGGCGATGTCCGCGACGACGCCGACACGATCGTCGCCCTGAATCAGGAACCCTCGCTTCGGGCCGACCAGCTTCCATTTGTTCGCCTTCGCGACAGCTTTGAAGGCAGCACCATCAGCGGGAATGAAGTCCAGTTGGGCATGTCGACCCTCGGGAAATCCCGAGAACGCCACCAGATTGACGCCGGCATCCTTTAACGCACGCAGCACCTTCGCGCCCTCACCAGCCTTCCGAGCGACCCGAAGGTAGTAGTAGTCGACGAGACGAATGGTCTCAGCCATCACATCTCCTCTGCCATGCCGTTCTCCTTGCTGTTGTCGGTCACTTTATGAAACGCGATTGCAGTACCGTCACCAGAGCAATGCTGCCGTCGTCATGACAGCGAAGAGAGGCTCGCTCGCGACGGATCTCCGATAATCTGGCGGTGTTTGCGAAAAGCCGCCGCACACTGCCGCCCTCTCGTCGAGAACGAACGGTCTCAACGACAGACAGGCGATGAATCCATCGTCTCGACTTCAGCCCGCAACGCGCGCATGTACTCCTGAAGGTGCCGCTCGATTTCCGCGCTCGCCTGCCACAGACGGGTTTTCTCATCGCGATACCGCCGCAGGAAATAGTCGATGGTTTCGATCCGGATCCGGATTGAGCCGAGCGACCGATTCTCGTCGATGTCTTTGAACGCGAAGAACGGCGTCCCCGCGCATTCGACGATCTGCTCGATGACCGAGTAGACCGGCGCGTCGTGGCCGCACTTGAAGTTCGACAGCTCGAGCGCGACGAGATGCGGATGCCGCGCGACCAGCTTGGCCGCCCACAGCTTGTGGTTGGTGCTCGCGACCGAGGCGTTCTTCCACACATCGCGAATGTCCAGTGAGTGCGCGATCGTCCCGGCCCGGACCTCGTCGCCGAACAGCCGATCCAGCAGATCGTCGTCGAGCGGCAGCGTGCTCTGCGAGAGGATCGGGTACCCGAGCTTCTGCAACTCGTCGAGGATGCCGTGATTGATGCCGGGGTCGTGATGATATGGACGCCCGAGCACCACGATGGCCAGACGGTTCTCGCGCTCCACCTGTTCGAGAACGGCTCGTGTCCGCGCGCGAATGCCGCGCCAACATTCGTCGAAGGCGGAATACCCCGCCTCGACCGCCCGGACGTTCTCCTCTTCCGACAGCCCGAGGATTGGCGCCCAGCACTGAAACAGCTGGCGCGCCAGCATGCGGCGGTCGGAGAAGTCAACGATGGGATTGAGATACACGACCCCGGCCGCTGCGAACGCGTCGGCTTCCTTCGTGAACGCGGCCTTGACCACTTCGGGCGTCAGCGCGGCGGTCGGACAAGCATTCGAGGCGCGTGCGTTGACCAGCGGTGACTGGAGCACGTCCACCATCGGAAAGAAGATGCAGTCGAGCGGCTGGCGCGCGTGCTTCACGCGCAGCAGGTTGTGCACGTGCGCAAGCGCCACCTTCGACGGAAAACACGGATCGATCGCCCCTCGGGCCGATCCGGCTCGATAGAGCGCGTCGCTCGTGTAGTCCGAATACACGATGTGGCCGGGACCAACCCCGAGGCTTTCCAGGTAGCCGCTGAACAGCGGCGCGTAGGTATAGAGGTTCAAGGCGCGCGGAATGCCGACCCGCAGCTGCGCGCGCCGGCGCATCCGTTCGGCGCGCTCCCGGCTGGCGCGTGTCCACGCACGGGCCGGTACGGGGTCCGCGACGCTCGCCGGGTGCCGCGGCTTCCACGCCTCACGGCCGGCGATCTCGACGAGGTTCGGGTTGGCCGCCTTAATCGCATCGAGCTCGCCCTTGACGTCGCGGACACCCGCGATGTCCAGTGCCGCACCTTTTTCGCAGCTCGCGATGATGAAGCGACGCGCGGGTTGGACCGATCCCGCCTCCACGTCGACGAACGTCCGCTGACACGTGTTCTTGCAGTAGTGGCAGCGGGTCTCTTCGGTGCACGTGGTGCGATAGGTGATCGCCCGGGCGGCATCGAACCCGATGAACGTCGTCGCCCGTCCCTCGCGCCACAGACGCACCGCCTCGAGCGCTGCCCCAATGGCGCCGGATTCACCGCAGTGCGGGTGCACCATGATCTCCGGCTCGACGCCGGTGCCGTCAAACGCACGCCGGATGAAGTCGGCTTCGGCCTTGACGACCGCCAGATTGCGCTGTGTGCCGCCCTGCAGCACGAACCGCCGCCCGAGCCGCGCTGGGCTCGACACCGCCGCGACGTAGTAGAAGATGTTTTTCGGCAGCACGGCCGCCAGGCCCGCGAGGATCTCGTTCGATTCCCAGCCCTGCCGCTGCGCATTCACGATGTCGGCCTGCAGGAACACCGCGCAGCCGTAGCCGAACGCCGGCATCCGCGACGCCGAGAAGGCGTGCTCCGCATACTGCTCGACCGGAATGCCCAGCGCCTCGGCAGTCGCCTGCAGGAAATACCCGTTGCCGGCCGAACACTGCGTGTTCAGGCGGAAGTCCTTCACCCGCCCGTCGCGCAAGACGATCAATTTGATGTCCTGACCGCCGACGTCGACGATGACGTGCGGATCGTCGTAGCAGCGGAGCGCCGCCTGCGCGTGCGCGACCGTCTCGACCAGCGCGACGTCGGCGCCGAACACGTCGCGCAGGATGTTCTTCGCATACCCGGTTGTCGCCGCGCCGAGCACCTCGACTCGCGCACCCTGCTGGCCAAGCCCGGTCTCGATCTCGTCGAGCAACTCGCTGGCGTCCTGGATCGGGTTGCCGTTCGACAGGCGATACGCCTTGGCCACGACGTCACCGCCCTCGGACACGAGGACCGCCTTCGTCGAGGTGGATCCGCCGTCGATGCCGAGGAAGGCGCGCACGACGCCGCCGGGCATGACGGGCGGCGGCATGTCGCAGGCCGGCGCATGCCGACCCTCGAACACCGCCCGGTCGTCGCCGGACTGGCTGAGACCGGCGATTCCGGATCGCGCCTTCTCGTTCGGCCGGTCGACGCGCAAGTACCGTTCGAGCGCGGCCGTGCCGTGGTAGCGGCCGACGTCCTCCTCCTCGACCTTGCCGGCTTCCGCTGCGCCGAAGGCGGCAAAGTACTGGGCATGGTCCGGCACCGTAATGAGGTCGTCGATCTCCGCGCCTGGCGGCACCGCCACGTGGCGCTCGGCCCAGAGCCGCGGAAGCTGCGCCTGCCAGGCCTCGCGCAGCGCCGGGATGAAGGTGTGCGGGCCGCCGAGCAGCAGCACCCGCGGCCGGAGCGTGTTGCCACGGGCGAGCACCGTCAGGTTCTGCAGGACGAGCGCGTCGAAGAGCGACGCCATCAGCTCCGATGTCGGCACACCTTGCTTGTGGAGGCTGTTGATGTCGGTCTCCGCGAAGACGCCGCACTTGCCGGCCACCGGATGCACCCGCACGCCGGCATACCGAAGCGCCCCGAGTTCGCTTGCCGGAATCTTCAACTTCGCGGCGATCTTGTCGATGACGGCGCCGGTCCCGCCGGCGCAGCGGTCGTTCATCGACGCGATCTTTTTGCGCGGGCCGCCCCGGCCATCGTCGACGAAGACGATGATCTTCGCGTCCTGGCCGCCCAGTTCGATGACGGCGTTCGCATCGGGGTGCCGCACCTCGACCGCCATGGAGACGGCCACCACTTCCTGCACGAATCGAGCGCCGACGAGCGGCGCGAGCGCGCTGCCGCCGGATCCGGTCATGAACACGCGCGCGTTGTGGGTCGTGACACGCGCGTCGCGTTCCATCCGCTGGAGAAAGCCGAAGAGCGTCTCGGGCTGTCGCGTCTCATGACGGCGATAGTCCTCCCATACGACGCCCCCGCTGTCCACGTCGACGACGACCGCCTTGACGGTCGTCGACCCCACATCGACGCCGATGCGATACGAAGGGGTCGACGCCATCACGAGCTGCCTTCGACGTGGCAACTGACGAGCGGTTCGCGGGTGCGGCCGCGACGGTTCATCAGCGCGCCGACGTGGAGAACGAAGTTCGCCGCAGTGCCGGCGACACCCGGGTGCGGCGGCACGGCGTACAGCGGATGACACAGCGCGGGGTGGTCGACGACGTACGAACGAATCTCTTGCAGCGGGCGACCGGTCGCGTCGAGCGCGTCCTCGAACTCGTGCCGCGCGCGCGCCTTGGCATCGGCCAGCACCATCTGCACGCGGCTGCGCGCGTGGATCTCGCCGTCACCAGCCGTTTCGAGTGGCAGAAACAGGATGTCAGGGAAGCGGCTGACGACAGCCGACTGCGCGCCATCGGATTGCGTTGACGGCAGACAGCCGAACGGCTTCAAGCTGAGCACCATGTGACAGTGGTGGTGCCGCGTGTGATAAAGCGTCTTGCCGATTTCGAGATGGCCTTCGCCGCCGCGGGCGAGCGGGTTGTAGAACGGCGCCGCCAGACGGGCCAGCTCGTCTTGCGACGGCAGGCGATGCGCGAGGCCGCCAAGCGCGGTGGCGATGCGGTTGTACTGCCGCGTCCAGATGCGCTCGCCTGTCGCGAACAGCAGGCGCCTCGCGTGATACCGGACGTCGCTCGCGGCATGGCGCAGCGGATGGCGCCAGCGTGTCGCTGAGGGCAAGTCGAGGCCGCGACGAGCCTTGGCCTCGAGGCGCCCTTGGAATAGCAGGTACATCACCCACGATCCGATCGGATCGACCAGCAGCTCCGCCCCCTCGGATTCGAGAAACTCGAAGATCCGGAAATTCCCGGCACTCTCGGTCGTTTGCGCCCAGAACTCGCCCGTGATCTTGACGATGGGCTTGACCCGCAGCCGGTCGACTTCGATGGTCGCCATCTCGGCGCGCGCGTCCGCCACCGCGTCGCGAACCGAGCTCCCGTAGAGATGTTCGCGGATCTTGCCGATCGTGTTCAGCGTGTCGTGGAACCGGAGATGGTGTTCGAGGGGACGCGTCATCCAGCGCGGCACCGTCGCGAGGAGCTCGAACATCGGGCGCTCCCGAAGCATCCGGGCGAGCCGAGCGACGACGTCGCGGCAGACGCGGTCGGTGTCGCCGGCGTGCGCTTCGTACGGGCGGATCTGGTATCCGAGCTGATGGATGACATCGGCGAGGTTGAAGGCGTTCAGGGCGCCCATCCCGAAATCGACGGAGAACGCGAGCCCGGGCTGCCCCGTCTGCGCCTTCACGCCATCGTCCTGCTGGAAGAGCAGCACGCGAAAACCGTCGAAGCCGGCATTCTGCAGCGCGAACCGGTACTCGGCTTCGTACATGCCGAAGCGGCATGGCCCACACGTGCCGGCAGTGAAGAAGACGTAGCGATCGATGATGTCTTCGCGGGAGAGACCGTCGCGTTCGAGCTGCCGGAGGTACTGAATGAGCGAGCCGACCGTGAAGTACGTCGGGTTGCACTGACCCACATTGCCGTGCTCACGACCGATCTGATAGGCGGCCGCATCCGGCGCCGGGACCACGTCGCACCGGTATCCCGCGCCGTCGAAGACGGCGCGCAGCAACTCTTCGTGCTTCCACGTGAGCCCGCCGAACAGGATCGTGACATGGTCGCGTTCGTCCGCCGTGAACGGCCGTTCGACCGGTCGATGGAAGTGCACTGGCGCCTGGATCCCGTGCACCGCTTCCAGCCTGACGCGCTCGGCCGCCAGCCGACGCTGAAGTTCGCTCTCGAACGACGCAGACATGGCGGTTTCAGTCGACGTTCCCGCGAATGCCCTGGAACCCGTGCGCGGCCTGCTTTACCAGCAACTCGATCACGCGCCGGTCGTTGTAGCAGGAGCCGACCGTGTGATTGAGCGTCGAGAAGCAATGCAGCTCGCACGACTGCTTCATCGCGTCGAGCGACGCCTTGTCGAATCGTGGTTGGCCGACTCGCCCCCAGTCTTCGGACGCGTTGTCGTTGGAGAAGCACGGCGCCAGCGTGCCGTCGACGCGGATGATGAGCGTGTTCAGGCCCGCACGGCAGTTCCACGGCTGGTCAGGTCCGCCGCGCATGAAGCCCTTCATCTTGGACAGCCGCTCAAGCGAATTCACCATCGTGTAGCCTGTGCGCTCCTTGTCGATGAGCCAGTCGATGGTGTCGTCGACGGCCACGTAGTCCTCGGGACGGATGTAGGTCGCGTTCTCGTCTCGATGCTTGAAGTCTGGCTGGTCGTGCAGGGGCGGTTCGTTGATGTGGTAGTCGAGATCTTGTGCGCGTGCGCGATCTCGGTCAACTCGCGCACGTCGTCGAGGTTGTTGCGGCTCGTCGCATAAGCGACAATTTCCAGCAGCGGATCTCCCACCTCCACGACGGTTTCTACAGGCAACGCCCCACGATCCAACTGATTCGCGAACTCCTCCAGCCGCGCGCGCGCATCGGACACGAGCGTGTCGAGAAACTCCTGCGGCGGCGGCAGGTACACGTCGCTCGCCGCCGTCAGGTAAGGATTTGGAACGACGTGCAGCAATACCAGCGACGCGCCAGGGGGTTGCGCCACCGTCTTCGCATAGTCGAGTGTCCGGGCAGAAGATTCGCCCAGGTCCAGCGGAACGACGACGCACGTAATCTTCGCCATGTGCGCTCCACTGTGGCGTCTCCGGCGCCTCGATTTCGGTGACCGCTTCCGTCTGACCGCCGGCGTCATGGTGATGCCGGGTAGCCAACCGATTGGGCCAGGACGATCCGCTGGTCGGGCCGCAACCCGATGCGGCGGGCGAGTCCTGCCCGATCCACGCTTGCGCGCACGACGGTGGCGAGGCGTTCCGACGCGCAGAACAGATAGACGTTCTCGGCGATCACGCCGGCATCAGCGCCGGCATACATCAGCCGGTCGTCGGCGGATCCTCCGCTCATCTTCGCGAAGTCGGCGACATACACGAGATCGATGGCCGCGTCGCCGGCGAACGCCTGCGTGCCAGTCGCGGCGCGGAGATCGCCCGACACGACGAGCTGCAGCCGATGCGCCTTCGCGTCATACACATAGAGTCCGCCCGGCATCGCGACGTAGATGTCAATCTCCTGCCGGTTCGATGCCGACGGCGCCGTTCGCCGACCGTCAGGTCGATTGATCCCAAAGGCCGCCCACAGCAGACTCGACACGATCGGCGTCGGCAGCGGCTCTCGACGGAACTCCCGCTGCGATTGCCGGTCCTGCAACACCTGCATCAGCGGACGGCCACCGGTCCGGTCCGGTGGGGGAAGCTGAATCGCCGCAGTCTGCGCAGCAACAATCGCCGGACTACAGGCCAGGACCATCGCACGAGCGAAGCCGCCCACGCGCACGTTCATGATGCGTCTCCTGCTGACTGCGAGCCTACGTTCTCGACGGGAGCTTGATGTCCTTGTAGAACCGTTTCAGGAGATCGTCGACCGCGTCCTTGAAGTCCTCGTCTGGATTACTCACGTGGATGATGTCGGTGTTGTACCCGCGCCAGACAAGTTGATTCGTCTGCGAGTCAATCACGTCGATGATGAGCGTCGAATCCGTGTACGGGATCCGCCAGATGTCAAACCCGTCGGGCCAACCCCATCGCCACCCGAATCGACGCGGACCCCAGAAACCGGGATATCCGTAGTCCATCACGCGGAAGTCGTAGCGCTCGCGGAGACCGACGTAGAACGCCACCAGGAAGTCCGCGTGATCTGCCGTCTGGAGTTCGAACCCGTGACCCTGCAGATGCGACTGAATCGCCGCGCGAATCCGATCGCCCCAGATGCGATTGTCGGCGATGGGGTCCTGCGAGATGCGCCGCTGGTTCTTGAAGTCGAACGTCTTCAGTGTGCTGAAGTTGTAGCCTTTGTCGTAAAAGGAATGAGTGGTGGCCTCGAGCGTGGCCGTGCCCGCAATGACGGCGACCGAGAGGATCAGCGGTGAGAGGCGCATAGGATTTCCTTTCTTGCCCGACGTGTCTTCGGAGACACTGCCGACAATTCGGCGTACTTGTCTGCGAAGCCGGCGAATGCTCTCTCGCGGTACGCAAGATCGTGCAAGGACACGGCCGTCTGCGTTGCTGATCCGAGTGGTTTCGAGTCCGGTCGCCGGCTGGAGGTGACCCTTCGGTATCCGCTTTGCGTCACGGGATAAGGGCCAGGAGATGTTCCATGCGCACCGTTGACGTCCCGCGAAAGGACTGGGCACGCACGCTCGACGAATTCAGCGCGCTACATGAAGGGTCGCTGGTCTCGCTGGACGTGCTCGCACCGAGCTTCGGCGTTCAACCACAAATTCGGGCACTCCCGCTGCGTGGTGTCACGGCTGAATCGGGTCCCGGCGGTGCTGCCATCATGATTGCGGCGGCACGAGCCGACGGCGAACAGATTACCCACCTGATCCCCTCGCCCACCCACGTTCGCATCGCGCGAACCAACGAGGGCGCCGATGTCGCGCTCGAGATTGAATCAGAAGAAGGACTCGCGGCCATCCTCCGGTTCATGCCGCATGGCGAGGTCAGGTCGCAACCCGATCGATCCCGACTTCGAGACTCTTGATGAAACCGCTGGCGACGTGACCGGTGACGTCGATCCGCTGCTCGCGATTCGCCAGCGAGCTCCCAAACCCAAGATATCGCGCACTCCAGGTCAGCCGGGCTTCGCGTCGAAGAAGATCGTAGACCCATCCTGCCTCTGCTGCCGGACAATACCGTCAATCAGCGGCGCGAACCGCCGCACCTTGTCGGACAGCTCCGAACGAATGAGCGCCAGCGCAAGGAACGCGTTGTGAGCGATCGACGACGGCTCCCCCGGGTGCCGCGACGATCGCATAGCCATCGCGCTCGACGGTGCGCTGTTCGAAGTGGTCGAGGGAACGTCGGATCAGCGCGCGGAGGTCGTCGCGCTCCAGAAACGCGCTGAGCACCTCGACGTCCCAAATCGAGGCGATGTCGCGAATGGGCTCGCCGTCGCCGATGGTGATCTCGTTGTCCGGATCGTACAGGTACAACAGCCGGCCGGAGGGAACTGAGATAGCATCGGAGATGCCATCACGATTTCAGCGCGGAACACGCCACGGGCGCGTGATCGACGCCCCACTCGACGGCCGCGGACGCCGCCGGACCCGTTGTCGATGCTGGTAGAAGCACTTCGCGGTGAGTAATGGAATGAAGGAAGCGGTACTTGTTACGGTGATTCTCTTGCTCGGTGGTGGCGCATCGCTGGCACCTCGCATCAGCCAGGACGATCGCCACGTGATGGTGGACCAGCGGACGGTCGCCGGCGTGCCGAACGGGATGGACGTGCTGTCGAACGTCCTCTTTCTCGCCGTCGGCATCGCCGGCTTCGCCGCGACACTCGAGCGCCGCGGCTGCACGCCGTTTCGCGATCGCTGGACGCGCTGGCCGTACCGGGCACTGTTTGCCGGAGTCGTGCTGACGACGTTCGGCTCGGGCTGGTATCACCTCGCGCCAAGCACTGCGCGCGTCGTCTGGGATCGCCTGCCGATGACGATTGCGTTCACGGGGTTGCTGACGGCGGTGATCGCGGAACGCGTCAGCGCGCCCGCGGCGCGTGTGCTGTTCGCACCGCTGCTCGTCGCCGGCGTGGGAAGCGTCGTCTACTGGTACATCACGCAGCTCGCTGGCCGCGGCGACCTGCGCGCGTACGCGCTCGTGCAGTTCGGCTCGCTGACAGTCGTCGTGTTCGTGCTCGCGCTGTACCGGCCACAGGACCGCGGCAGCGCGTGGCTCTCGGGTGGCCTCGCGCTGTATGGAATTGCGAAAATCTTCGAGATGGCCGACCGACCGATCTACAGCGCTCTTCAAGTCGTGAGCGGCCACACGCTGAAGCACATCACTGCTGCGGCAGCTGTCGGATGCGTGGCCGCCATGTTACGCCTGCGCTCGGGATCGCTCGCCTACGACGCGGCAGCTGCCGACGACGCCCGAGTCGCCGCCGCAGACGGTTCGCTCGCAGGAAGACCGACGCGCCTGTAGGAGCCGGGAAGAGTTGCCGGAATGTCGGCACTCTCTCTGGTATCCACTTTGCCCATTGCTTGCAGAGGCAGCACATGCGACGGGGGTGGATCCTCATCGGGATTACGGTAACGACGCTCGCGATCGTCGGTCTCGGCATCCGGCACGATCTTCACGGTCTGACGCTCGTCATCCGGGCCGCCGATCTCCACGGACCGGCACGTCGCTTCGCAGACTTCGACACGGTGCCGATTCGCGAGCGGCTTGTCGACACCCGAATCGATGCGATGCCGATCCGAGTGCGGGTGTACGTGCCGTTGGTGAGGCCACGCCAAACGGTCCTGCTCGTGTCGGGACTGCACCCGGCGGGCATCGACGAGCCGCGGCTCGTCTTCCTCGCACGGCAACTCGCCGCAGCCGACATCGTGGTTGCCACGCCTGACATTCCGGAACTGTCACGGTATGAGATTACGCCGGTGCTCACCGATCGAATCGAACGGCTGGCGCTCTGGCTCTCGTCCGATTCGCAACTGGCGCCGACCGGTCGCATCGGCCTCATGGGCATCAGCTTCAGCGGCGGGCTGGCCGTTGTCGTCGCTGGGCGGCCGGCCTTGCGCGGACGACTGCTCTACGTCTTCTCCTTCGGCGGCCACGACGACCTGCCACGGGTGCTGGAGTATTTCTGCGCTGCGGGATCGACGCCGCCGCCGCACGATTACGGCGTCGCGGTCGTCCTGCTCAACGTCGCCAGCGAGCTCGTCCCGCCGGAACAAGTGGATCCGCTCCGCAGCGCGATCCGCCGATTCCTCTGGGCATCGTACCTTGATAGGGTCGACAAACAGAAAGCCGACCGGGAGTTCGCCGCGCTCCGGGAACAGGTCAGAACATTACCGGAACCCGCCGCGACACTGCTCGACGCGGTAAATCGCCGCGATGTCGCCACGCTCGGGCAGCGCTTGCGGCCTCATGTCGCGCGCTACGTCGAACCCGCAGCGTTGTCGCCGGCGCGATCGCCCGCGCCATCCGCGCCGGTCTTTCTGCTCCACGGTCGTGGCGATCGCGTCATCCCGACGTCGGAGTCTGAGAATCTAGCGGCACGCCTGCGTCAGGCCGTCCCCGTCCGCCTCCTCGTCACCGACTTGATCTCACACGCGGAGGCCGATCAACCGCCGCACGTTCTTGATGTGTTGAAGCTCGCCGACTTCTGGGGCGATCTGCTCGCGCGCTGAACTCCTGTCATTGGCTTGCCTCACCCACCCACCGACCTTGACGACCGACGCGCCGTCTGATCGCAAACCACGTCTGCCGAGCGAATCCGCGCGTGCCAGAGCAGCCAGCGCGTGGTGCCGATGCCGCCGGGCCGCACCACGCTACACGGTAGCCTCCAGTTGAAGCGCCCGGGGAAAGAGCACGTTGTTCTCGAGGTGTACATGCTCGTGCATCGACTTCTCCACGTCCTCGAGCTCGCGGTAGAGCGTCCGGAAGGTGCTACAGGACCATTCCGGCACAATGTACGAATCGGTCAACTCGCGGATTTCGGCGAGCAGCCGGCCGGCACGGTCGTGCTCACGCTCCATCGCATCAATCGGCCCTCCGATCGTCAACCTGGCGGAGCCACCAACCTCGATCTCGCAGATTGCCGGGAAGAGCGCGAGCTCTTCGGTGTCCATGTGCGCGATCAGCTCTTCCGACAGCTCCTCGACGATCTCTTCGATTCGCCCGAGATGTATCGACCTCGACCCGTGTACCTGAAGGACCTTCGAGGCGATCGCCTGGAGCTGCGGCAGCTGCCGCCTGAGCGGATCGTGGTACGTGCGAATGATGTGATCGATGAGCGCCTGCAACGGCTCTTGCGTCCAGTCGCGTTGGCCGGGCGCCGATACGGCTGCCGACGCCTCTATTGCCGCAACCATATCGGGGAACGAGAGTCCCTGTTCCTCGCAGACCAAGCCGATCGGCTTCTTGCCGCCGCAACAGAAGTCCACGCCGCGCTCCTGGAAGACATGGACACTGGACGGGACTGAGGCCGCGATGTCGGCGATGGGCGTGTTCTCGGTGATCTGCACGGCTGAAACCTCCGCATCAAGCATGGCGCCGGTGCCGCTGCGTTGTCTTTGCGCGCCGACAAACATCGGGAGGGGCGCAACGGACGGCAACCACCGGTAGAAAGTGCGTCCGCTGCCGATCCGGTGCCGACATGGCCTCCACGCTGTCACATCGACCCACGCGTGGTGAGAACGAGCCTGCACGGCGTGCGCGCGATGAGCGCCTGCGGCTGATGGGCGGGAATGAGCAGCATCTCGCCGGTGGCGAGCATGCTTTCTGCCGACGATTGAGATTTTCACCTCCTGCGGTACTTCGCGCCGGCCGAGCAGGATGACCCAGCGCTCAGACCATTTGGGAATGAGCGACAACTGATCCGACTGCTCGACAGTGCCGCGGCTGTTCCGCCCGCCGGGGGCAACGTCGGGGCAACGGCATCCGCCGCGCCGTAGAACACCGCGAATTTATTGGAGAGAGTTGGTTGCGGGGGCGGGATTTGAACCCCCGCCGATACCTCGACCGTCTGTAACTTATTGAAAACACAAAGGCGTCAAACGGCCAAAAGGCCCAAAACTGCCTGGGCCACACACGTATTACACACGCGGACCTTGTGACTCTGGTACGATCCGATCGTGCTCACGGTCTATCGGCGCCACCTCGCCAAGTGCCCGCATCGCTCCCGCCGCGAGCGCCGTTGCCGGTGTCCGCTGCATGTCGAAGGCACGCTGCGCGGCGAGATGATCCGCCAAGCGCTCAACCTGACGTCGTGGGAAGCGGCGCAGGACAAAGTCCGCGATTGGGAGCTCGGCGTCGTACAAGAAGATGCCGTCACGATCGCCGACGCGAAGACGCGCTTCCTTGAAGACGCCGAAGCGCGCAAATTGAGTCGAGAGAGTCTCAAGAAATATCGCGGCCTGCTCAAACAGCTCGAAGCGTTCGCGGCCAAGCGCGGCTTCCGGTACCTGCGTCAGTTGGACCTTCAGGTGTTGCGCGACTTCCGCAACACATGGGTCGACGGCGCGATCTCGAGCAAGAAAAAGCTGGAACGCCTCCGGTCGTTCTTCCGCTTCGCGGTCCAAACAAATTGGGTGAAGCAGAATCCGGTAGTCGCGATGCGGCCCCCGAAGGTGTCACACCCGCCGACCCTGCCCTTCTCGCAAGCCGAAATGGAGAAGATTCTCTGGGCCTGCGACCTGTACCCCGACAACGGCCGCTTCCGAAAAGGCACGCCGGCGCGCCTGAAGGCGCTCACCCTCTTGATGCGCCACACCGGTCTGCGAATCGGCGATGCCGTCACCCTCGCGACGGGCCGGATCAAGGACGAGAAACTGTTTCTCTATACGCAGAAAACGAAGGTGCCTGTTTACTGTCCGCTGCCGAAGGTGGTGATCGAAGCGCTCGACGACATCGATCCGGTCAGCGAGGGGCACTACTTCTGGACCGGCGCGTCGGATACGCGCAGCATCACCGGCAACTGGCAGCGGCGCTTTCACAAACTGTTCGAGCTGGCCGGCATGGAGGACGCGCACCCGCATCGCTTCCGGGATACGTTTTCCGTGGAATTGCTGCTCGCCGGCGTGCCGATCGAGGACGTGTCCATTCTCCTCGGACACTCGTCCGTCCGGATCACCGAGCGCGCGTACGCGCCGTGGATCCAAGCCCGCCAGCAGAAGCTCGAGGCCGCGGTCAAGAAGGCCTGGTAGACGCGTCCGAGCACGCCCGTCGGCCGTCTATAACCGAGGCCCAGACCCACACTCCGCCCAACACTCTCGGCCTCCGGGGCTCCGGGGCTGCACGTCCCACATGCGACATCTTTTCGGTGTTAGCATGCCTGCGCTCAAACCCACACTGCGATTGAGAGGCCCGCGTGGCGCCGGACTTCGACGTGCCGCTTCGTGATCTCACCGTCTACTTGCTCAAGGAGCAGGTCAGCGAGGCCGCCAACGCCATCGGGCACCCCGAACGATTGAAGCTCTTTACAATCACCGCATCGTCGGGCGTGTCGACGGTCGGCCACCTCTACGTCAAGGCGCCGCGCTCGCGTCCACCGCGCTGGGCCGATTTCTTCGACGGATACGTGGATCTGTCAGAGCTAGGCCGCGTCTCGTCAACCGCCGCGGTGCTGCTCGTGAAAGCCCGCGGACGACTCCTCGCAATCACGTTCGGACAAGGCCGGTTCCTCCTGGTCCCCGACTGCTGGGAGGAGCGGTTTGGACTTCGAGTCGTGCTGAACTCGATTCCTCCCGATCATCTCAAGAGCCTCGACAAGCGGACGTTCGACGCCATATCCACCCACAGCCGCGTGCAGGGCACGCGTGAGGGCTCGGCTTTCGAATTTGGTGTCGATATCGATCAGGACTTGGTGAGGGCTGTCACCGGCACTCCGGACGACGCGGCGCTCGGCCACAAGTTGAGCGGCATGGATGCGCTCCACTGTGGCGTGAGAGTCTCGGTCGATGGACTTAAGGCGCTCCTACGGACCTATGTCGATAAGAACGGGGACGACAGCTACAAACGCCGGTTCCCGTGGATCGACCACATTGCAGACGTGTCGGACAAGGCCCTCATCGCGGAACTGGATGCGCGCCTGGTCGACACCATCAACGGCGAGCGCGAGCGTTGTTGGCTCTGCGTGCCCGAGATCATTGACTGGAATCGTACCGGCGGGTTTCGGTATGCGTTCAGCGTCCGCGCGCCGATGTTTCACGATCTCCGGTTCGATGACTTTCTCGAGACGCTGGACGGCGCAGAGGTCGACATCGACGTGCTTCGACGCAGACGCGCCCACTGCGTGGACAACGAAGGTCGGCAGCTCGAAGATTGGTCAATCTATCGATGCATCTACGGCGAACTCGAACTGCGCGGCCAAACGTACGTCTTGAGCACCGGACGGTGGTACAGGGTCGAGACGGATTTTGTGACGGCGGTCAACGCGCACTTCGATCAACTGCCGCGTTACGCTACGCCCTTGCCGGAATATGACGACGCGTCTGAAGGGCACTACTGCGCGCGTGTGGCGCTGGCGGCACCCGGCACGTATGCGCTCATGGATCAGAAGATGATTCAGATTGGCGGCGCACATGGCCAGGTGGAATTCTGCGACCTGTTCACGTCGAGTAAGGACCTGCTCCACTTGAAGCGTTATGGAGCGTCGAGCGTTCTCAGTCACCTGTTCTCACAGGGCGTCGTGTCCGGCGAAGCCTTCAGATCCGATTCCGCCTTCCGGACGCAGGCAGCGGACTATTTGCCAGAACCGTTCAGGTTTTTTGCTGGTGACCGACCGCTGAATCCGGAGGAATATCAATTCGTGTTCGGCGTGATCAGCGAAAAGCCTGGAGCGCTTCGGCTGCCTTTTTTTTCTCGAGTGAACATTCGCCAAGCCACGCGTCGGCTGCAGGCGTTCGGCTACCGCACAGCGCTCGCAAAGATCCAAGTTGCGGATGCACGGACGAAGCTCAAACGCTTCGCGCCGCGCTAATGCTAGCGTCGTCTTTCAATCCCGCGCCGCAACTTCTCGGACTCCTTCTCGAGGCCGGCCTTTTGCAGGGTGTACACGGCATCCCACACGAGCCGCTCGAGACGTTGTATCTCGGCCTCTCGTTGCGCGATGGCCGCGTCCTGGCCTGCCCATTGGCGCAGCAGTGCCCACGAGGCTCGATACTCATTCAGGAGGCTCACCATGTGCTTCTCACCGGGCTGGGCCGCTTCGCGCGCCCACTCTCGCTCGGTCGCCTCGATATCGGCCAGTACCACTGATGGCTCCGCCGCGCAGAACTTCCTGGCGAGATCGACGGCCTCATCAAACGGGAGGTGAACAAGTCCCTTCCGATCGACGTACCCGACCGGCGATGGCTTGTCCGTGGGCATCCCCGCCCGCACCTTGACACGGTCGATCGCCTCAGGTCGTCCCGTCACGCTGCCTCTGTCGTAACTGACTTCATCGCCCACATTCTCAAACACCTCGTGCAGGGCGCGATCGACCGGCGAGTCCTTGCGGAAGCCACACTCTGCGTTGTGTTCGACCACGCGTTCCGCGGCGGCCTCTTCTTTTAGAAACGCCTTATGCTCCTTCCATGGCGCGAGAAGATGCGTCGATTCGACATAGTGGGTCAGCCCTGGATTTGGGTCCACCCATTCGGCCTTCCATTTATTGGCGCGCACGTGCTCAAGAATCCGGACGCGTTGAACGGCCGCGCCGCGCTTCTCGCGCAGCGCGTACTCGTCGCCAGCCTTAATCTGCGCTCTTAGCATGGGTCGTCACGGCTCGACCCATTACAGCCCAATCACGCGACTTTGGCGAGTCGCGTCACGACTCGCTGAAACACACTTGCCGGAATGCGCAGCGTCCGATAAACGCGCTTGCCCTTTTTCGGAAAGCAGATCACGATAACGCCTGGCTCGTTCAAGAACAGCCGCCGGACGGTTTTCCCGTCTATCCTGAGTCTCTCGGCGACCTCTTCCGGCGTGAGAACAGGTTCGTCAATGCTGATTGCCCCGGCCATAGTCAATCCTTTGAGCCTCGGCGCTGGGACGCCGGACTCCGATGTCCTGCAACGCTTAGTTCATGCTTTCGTCCATTCGATGGCGTAACGATCCGCCTCCGGTTCGTAGCGACACAGCCGACCAAGCTCACTGACGACCCGCTTCCCGCTGCGGCGCTCAATGTGCAACACGAACTGCACGGAGTCAGCGATCATGTGCCGGATCGCTTGGTAGGGTAATTCCACGCGAGACTGCAGCACACATGAGGCGAGTCGCGCCAAGGCTTGCTGTGCAGAATTTGCATGGATCGTCGACAGCGAGCCGCTATGTCCGGTGTTCAGGGCCTGCAGGAGGTCGTACGCCTCCCCTCCGCGCACTTCGCCCACGATGATCCGATCGGGTCGATGCCGCAACGTCGCGCGAAGCAGATCGCGGATGGTCACCGATGGCAGACCCGGTTGCTCGCGCCTGGCCTCGAGCCGAACAATATTCGGCTGGTCGATCTGCAACTCGGCCGTGTCCTCAATGAGCACGACACGATCGGTTGCAGGAAGATACGCCGACAATGCGTTGAGTAAAGTTGTCTTCCCTGTGCTCGTCCCACCGCTGATCAGAACGGTTTCGTTCTTCTGGATCGCGCCGCGCACCCTCTCAAGCACATCGGGCGTCATCGTGCCGATCCGCACCAATTCATCGGCCGTGAAGAAGCGGGTTTGGAACTTGCGAATCGTGAGCGTCGTTCCGCCGACGCTACACGGCGGAAAGATCGCGGCCACCCGCGAGCCGTCCGGCAAGCGCGAGTCAAGGATGGGGTTCTCCTCCGAGACGTCGTCGCCGAGCGCACGCGCGATGTTCTTCACCGCGACCTTGAGGTTGCGTTCATCAAGCTGGACTCCTTCCACTTCCTTCAACAGGCCTTGGCGCTCGACAAAGATCCTTCGAGATCCGTTCACCATGATCTCGCTGACGTCGGGATCCTGGATCAAGTGCGCGATCGGCCGCAGAAACGGCAGGATGACGTCGAAGGTCATGTCAAGCGGCTCCCGCGGCGACATGTTCGAAGTGGCTGGTTTGGACGTCCAAGTAGTACGGCTTCAGATAGCAGTACGTCGGCGGCTGCGGATTGACACCGTCGTACGGCAGCACGATCGCCTGTCCGTTCTGGAGCTCTGCAAACGCTTTGGGCTGGAACACGTAGTCCATCGACACGCTGTACGTCTTCGCGGCGCTCACGGTGGTCCGATGCGCGGCCGGACGGCCGGTCAGCATGCTGACGCGAGCATCCTGCCCGGCTTCGGTGATGGAATAGCTCGGTTTGAGCCGCTCCGTTTTCCCACACAGATCCGCGGCCATGCGCGCGCTGAAGTCGTCGGACAAGGCCAGGAAGATCTTTGTGCGCAGTCCTTGCAGCAGGGTGCGCCATGACTCGCCCGGCAGCGTCGACCGCAGCGAGCTGATGCTCTGGGTCGCGATGATCGGAATGCAACGGGCCTGGCGGGCGAGTGAAAAGAACTTCTCGTCACCTGAGGGCTCGTTCTCGCCCGTGGTCGCGAACGCTTGGTACTCATCGCACACGAACACCACTGGACGTCGACTGCGTGTCGGATCGGTTTCCATGGCGTGAATGCGATTGAGCACCGCCCGCTGAAAGTCCTGTTTCAGCATGGTGCCCAAGGCGCGAGCCAGGCCCGGATTCATCGCGATCGGGAAATTGAGCGCCACCACCTTGCCTTGGTCGATCAACTTCGTGAGTGGCGGCAGCGGCGTCCCGTGGATCCCGTTCGGATTGCGCGCTGGATCGTACAGATCCTTCGGCGGGCAGAACGTGTGCTTCACCTTGGGGTTGTCGTCGAACAACGACAGGAACACGCTGATGCCTTCGACGAT
>Ga0070741_10002042_pt1 | contig 56481 bp, 50 predicted proteins | sample Coa_R1_4_FD_66440 | JGI IMG/M metagenome (GOLD analysis project Ga0070741, IMG submission 66440) | Surface soil microbial communities from Centralia Pennsylvania, which are recovering from an underground coalmine fire - Coalmine... | ecosystem: Environmental > Terrestrial > Soil > Unclassified ... | reverse complement strand
GGCCGAGGGCGATGCCGACGTCGGCCAGGCGGATGGCCGGGGCGTCGTTGGCGCCGTCGCCGGTCATGGCCACCACCGCCCCCGACGCCTGCAGCGCCCGCACGATCCGGACCTTGTGGGACGGCGTGACCCGGGCGAAGACCGACACGCCGGGCAGGCGCTCGGCCAGCTCGTCGTCGTCGAGGTCGTCGAGCTCGGCGCCGGTCATCGACGGCCGGCCGTTGAGGAGGCCGAGCTCGGCGGCGATGCCCTCGGCGGTGGACGGGTGGTCGCCGGTGATCATCACCACCGACACCCCGGCCTGGTGGAGGTCGCGCACCGCCTCGGCCGCCGTCGGCCGGACGGGATCGGCGATGGCCAGGAAGCCGAGGAACGTCAGGTTCCGGACCCGGTCCTCGTCGAGGTCCCGGCGTTCCGTGGCCGGGCGGCGGGCGACGCACAGCACCCGCAGCCCCCGCCGGGTCAGGCGCTGCAGCGTTCCGGTGGCCCGGCGCCGGGCCGCGTCGGTGAAGGGGGCGGGGACCTCGTCGGATCCGTTGGTGGCGTAGTGGCTGCACCGGGGCAGGACGATCTCCGGGGCGCCCTTGACCGAGAGGATCAGCTCTCCGGCCCGCTGGGCCAGCGTGGCGTGGAAGCCCCGGCCGGGCTCGAAGGGCATCTCGTCGATGCGCTTCCAGTCGTCGTAGCCGTGGCGGGCGTCGATGCCGGCCCGGCCGGCGCCCTCGGCCACGGCGGCGTCGGTCGGGTGGGGCAGCCGTCCCCGGGGCGGCGGCTTCGGGGTGGCCCGCAGGCCGGCCCGGAGGAGCTTGCGACCGAGCTCCGACAGCTGGTCCGGCCGCTCCTGGGTCCCGTCGACGAAGGCCACCGAGTGCAGCGACAGCCGGCCCTCGGTCACCGTGCCGGTCTTGTCGACGCACATAACCTGCACCCGGCCGAGCGCCTCGATGGCCCGGGTGTTGCGGACCAGGATGCCGTGGCCCGACAGGCGCCGGGCGGCCGAGAGCTGGGCCACGCTCGACAGCAGCGGCAGGCCCTCGGGCACCGCCGCCACCGCCAGGCTGACGGCTCCGGCGGCCAGCTGGCCGAGCGGCTGGCGGCGCAGCAGCCCGGCGGCCACGGTGACCACCCCGGCGCCGATGGAGATCGGCACCGTCAGGGCCGTGAGGTGCTCCAGGCGGGCCTCGACGCCGGTGGGCGGTGCCTCCCGGCCGGCGGCCACCGCCCGGCGGGCCTCGGTGGCCGCCCCGGTGGCCACCACCACCGCCAGCGCCTCGCCGGCGGCGATGGAGGAGCCGTCGTAGAGCATCGACGTGCGGTCGGCCAGCGTGAGGGCGAAGGTCGGGGCGGGGTCCTTGGCCACCGGCAGCGACTCGCCGGTCAGGCTCGACTCGTCGACCTCCAGCCACTCCGCCGACAGCAGGCGGAGGTCGGCCGGGACGGCGTCACCGGCCCGGAGGCGGACGACGTCGCCGGGGACGAGCTCCCCGGCGTCGATCACGGTCTCCTCGCCGGCCCGGCGGACCGTGGCCCGCCGGGCCCCGACCCGCTGGAGGGCGCTGAAGGCCTCGTCGGCCCGGAACTGCTGCACGCCGCCGATGACGGCGTTGAGCGCCACCACGCCGCCGACCATGGCGGCGTCGACCGGCGCGCCGGTCACCAGCGACAGGCCCGCCCCGATGGCCAGGATCGGCGTGAGGGGGTTGTCGAGCTCGCCGGCCATGTCGCGCAGGAGGCGCAGGGGAGCGGGCGTCTCGACCCGGCGCGCCGGGTGGCGCCGGCCGGCCTCGTCCGGGGTCAGCCCGCCGGGCGACGAACCGGTCCGCTCCAGCACCGCCTGCGGTTCGAGGGCGTGCCAGGGCGTCGGGTCCCTCGGCAACGGGCGGGGCCGCTGGGCCAGGGCCAGCGCCGAGCGCGTTCCGCCGGCCATGGAGACGAGGGCGGCGCCGTTGACCGCCGTCCCGACCCGCAGGCCGGTCCCCGGGAGGGGCCGGAAGGCCAGAAAGGCCGCCAGGCTGGCGCCGAGGGTGGCGGTGCGGGCACTCCAGACGCTGTTGGCCCGGGCGCTCCCGCAGGCCTCGATCAGGAAGGCGGCGTCGTGGAGGCCGGTGGCCAGGATGTCGGCGCCCCAGGGGACGGCGTCGCCGGGCTCGTGGACGCCGATGCCGCAGTCGGCCGCCCGGAGGCCCTCCGACGACGAGGCGCCGCCGACCAGGCAGACGACCCGGCCCTCCCGCTGGAGGTTCCGCACGGCGTCGGCCAGCCCGTCCCCGTCGGGCACGACCCGGTCGGCTTCGATGGGGATCGACGGCGCGTCGGACCGCAGGGCGAAGGCCACGTCGAGGCTGCCGGCCCGGGCCAGGGCCACGAGGTCGTCGGCCTCGGGCCGCAGCGCCGGCCGGAGCTGGACCAGCGCCCGCAGCCGGCCGCGGCGGGCCAGGCCGAGGACGGGGACGGCGGTGCCGCCGAGCTCGGCCGCCCGCCGGCGGATCCGGTCGGACAGGTCGACGTCGATCCGGTCGAGCGGCCCGAGCCGCCAGCCGTCGCGCCGGACGAGGGCGGTCGGGCTCCCCGGGTCGAGCAGCGACCGGACCGTGCGGCGCAGCTCGGCCGGGTCGGCGTCGCCCACCGGCGCGATCTCGCCGGGGACGACGTCGTCGGTCAGCAGCAGGTCGCCCTGGAGCACGAGGCAGTCGACCCGGTCGAGCACCCGCAACGTGTCCCGGTGCACGACGACGACGCCGCGGCCGGCCAGCGTCCGGCCGATGGTGGAGGCGAAGGCCTCCTTGCCGTAGCGGGCGGCCTTCGGCACGCCGGCCTCCAGCGCCCGCCCGGCCAGGGCGGGACTGCGGGTGCTGACCAGCATGGCGCCGGCCGCGGCCAGCGATGCCGTCCAGGCCCGGTCGGCGAAGCGCTCCACCGGGCCGGCCGGCAGCGGCCCGGGCCGGGGGGGCGCCAGCGCCGGCAGCGGGCCGAAGGCCGGCTTGGAGAACAGCTCGGGCTCGCGGGCGGCCCACGCCGCCCGGCCCGACCGCAGCTCGAGGAAGATCTGGAGGTGGTGGCCGAGCTCGGTCAGAGGTGCCAGCGGCCCGCTGCCGATGCCCTGGACCAGCGTGTTGACGACGGCCAGCGACACGTCGGTCACCGGGCTCGGGAAGCGGTCCTCGATGAAGCCCCGGACCTTGGGCACGCCGTTGATGACGGCGACGGCCGAGCCGGCCACCGTCCGGACGCCGCCGGTCAGCGGCACCAGGAACCGCACCGGGAAGGCCACGGCCAGGCTGACGGCGTCGGCGCCGAGCTTGGCCGCCTCCCGGAGCAGCGGCTCGGTGTCGGCCGGGTGCGTCTCCAGCTCCCGGGGGAAGGGCCGGTCGGCGAACCCGCAGGCCGCCTCGACCCGCTCGACGGTGGCGATGAGGTCGGCGGCGGTCACCGCGGCGGGGTCGAAGGCCACGACGACCCGGCCGAGGTAGCCGTTGACCTCGACCCAGTGGACGGCGTCGTCGGCGGCCAGGGCGGCCTCGAGCTCGGCGGCGAAGGCGCCCAGCTCGCCGGGCTCGAGCTGACGCAGCTCGAGGTGGGCCCGTTCCTGGTTCGTCCACGTCCGGCGGGACCGTCCGCAGACGGCGCGCACCACGGGACGGACGGCGTTGATGAGACCCATGGGGGGCGGGGGCCGGGGGTGCTACGAAGGGTTGGCCGGCGGGCGGGCGGCGCCGCCGGGCCGGCTGCGCTTGGTGGGCGAAGTCCTCGCCTTGGGGACCGCCGTTCCGGCCGGGCCGCCGCCGGCCGCCGGCGCCGCCTTCGCCGTTCCGGCCGGGCCGCCGCCGGCCGCCGCCCGGGCGGCCCCGGCCGAGGCGAACGTTCCGCCGGCCACCATCCCGCCGGCCATGGCCACCGTTCCGCCGAGACCGGCCAGCGCCGAACCGAGGACGTGCCCGGTCGTGTTGAGGACATCGCCGAGGAGGAGGACGGTGCCGCCGATGGCGCCGGCCGTGGTGTCGAGCACCGTCCCGGTGCCGTCCAACAACCTTCCGGCCACGGTGCCGACGCTTCCCACCACCGTGACCGCCGCGCCGAGCGTCTGGCGGGCACCGCGGACGACAACCCCGACCGGAGATGACCGATGACCGTTCGCGACAGGTGCCGTTTCCCCGCTGTTCATCGTCTCTCCTCTTTGCGCCACCGGACCGAGGCCGTTGTCTCTACCCGGTTCGGAGCTGTCTCAGTCGCGCGATCACGTCGGGGAGCGCGGCCAGGAACGCGTCGACATCGTCGGCGGTGCTCGACCATCCGACGCTGACCCGCAGCGAGTGGTCGGCGTCGACGCCCATGGCCGACAGCACCGGTGACGGCTCGAACGTCTCGCTGGAACACGACGACCCCGAATGGACGGCCACCCCCCGTTGGTCGAGCCCGAGGAGGACGGGTTCCGCTTCGACCCCCTCCACGCCGAAGCAGACCAGATGCGGCAGGCGGTTGTCGACGTCCCCGAAGATTCGCAATCGTTCGATTTCCTTCGGCGCTTCGCTGAGGAGGCGGTCGGTCAGGCGGCGGGCGGCGCCGGCTTCGGCCGCCAGTCGCTCGCCGTTCAGCTCGCCGACCGCGGCGGCGAACCCGACGGCGGCGGCGACGTTCTCGATGCCCGCCCGGCGGTTGCGCTCCTGCGCCCCGCCGAGGTGGAAGGGCGGGATCCGCAGTCCCCGCCGGACGATGAGCGCCCCGATGCCCTTCGGCCCGCCGAGCTTGTGGGCGGTGACCGAGCAGAGATCGGCGCCGAGGGCGGCGAAGTCGACGGGGAGGTGCCCGGCGGCGGCGCAGGCGTCGACATGGGTGAGGACGCCCCGCTCCCGGGCCGCGGCCACCACCTCGGCCGCCGGCTGGACGGTGCCGACCTCGTGGTTGGCCAGTTGTACCGACACCAGCGCCGTGTCCGGCCGGACGGCCGCCAGGACGGTGGCGGGCTCGAACCGCCCGACCCCATCCACCCCGGCCATGGTCACCCGCCCGGCCCGGTGGGCGGCCTCGAGCACCGCGGAATGTTCCACCGCCGATACGACGAGGTGCGGGTCACCAACCGCAACAGGTTGCGTTCGACCGTCGGAATCGGCCGCTTCGCGCAACGTGTTGCGCAGAGCGACCCCCTCGGCCGCCCGGGCGGCGGCCCCGAAGATGGCGGCGTTGACGGCCTCCGTGCCGCCGGAGGTGAAGATCACCTCTCTCGGCCGGGCGCCGAAGAAGGCCGCCACCTGCTCCCGCGCCTCCTCCAGGGCGACCCGGGCCGCCCGGCCCTCGGCGTGGATCCGGCCGGGGTCGCCGGGGTGGCCGAGCCAGGGCAGCATCGCCTGGCGGGCGCCGGGCCGCAGGGGCGAGGAGGAGGCGTGGTCGAGGTAGGCGCGGCGGGCAGGGCCGTCGGGCACTAGACGCAGGTGATGCAGGAGGTGTCGCCGGCGGGGCGGGAGGCGGCGAAGTGGGGGTTGGTCTCGCCGTAGAGGGCGGCCAGCATGCCCCGGATCATGCCCCGGTCGACGGCGCAGACCACGTGGGGGAACTGCTGGGCGGCCTCCCCGAAGGGGCACTGCTGGGAGATGATCTGGAGCTGCTCGCCGTCGGCCTCGGTGTGGGCGGCGAAGCCGTGGGCGGTCAGGGCGTCGGCCACGGCGTTGACGGCCGTGCGCATCGACCGGTGGCCCTCGGCCTGGCCCATCTTCCCGGCCAGCGCCCGGCCGTAGTCGTAGCCGACCTCCTCGGCCATGGCCGTCGCCTGGTCGTCGGGCAGCATCTGCAGCGACCGGGCCAGCAGCGTGGCCAGGAGGTCGTCGCGCCGGGGCGGGAAGCTCAGGCCGTGGCCCGGCGCCTCCCGGACCTGGTAGCGCTTCGACGGCCGCCCGGCCGACTCGCCCCGGACCAGCTCGACGGCCAGGTAGCCGCCGGCGGCCAGCTTGTCGAGGTGGTGGCGGGCGACGTTGGGATGCAGGTCGAAGTGCTCGGCCACCTCGGAGCACGTGTGGCCCGCGGCCGCCTCGGCCCGCAGGTAGAGGTAGATCTCCCGGCGGGTCGGGTCGCCGAAGGCGTTGGCCAGGGCGCTGACGGCGGCGCTGAACTCGTCGGCCGAGAAGGCCGGCTCCGCCGGAGCCTTGCTGCGCATCTCGACGGGCTCCGGTGACCGGAGAGGCGTTCGACCCACGTTGGTATTCTACTGGCTCCGTAGTGTTAATTCTCCCGGTAGACACCCCCGAACCCCCCGGGTATGGCCGGGAACACCCCCAAAGGAGCGTCGTGCTCACCGAGTCGTCCGTGATCGAGGCCCTGCAGCCGGTACTGGATCCGGAGCTCAACCGGTCGGTCGTCGACCTCGGGCTGGTGAAGTCGGTCTCCGTCAACGGCGAGATGGTGCGGGTCACCGTGGCGGTGCCGGCCCACGACTATCCCCGCCGCTCGGAGCTGCGCGACCGGGTCCAGGCGGCGGTGGCCGCCGCCCCCGGAGTCGGGTCGGTGGCCGTCGACCTGGCCGCCATGGGCGAGGACGAGCAGAAGACCCTGGCCGCCAGGCTGCAGCCCCTGGGCGAGGGCGGCGCCCCCCAGAACCCCTTCCTCACCGCCCGGACCCGGGTGCTGGCCGTGTCGTCGGGCAAGGGTGGGGTCGGGAAGTCGTCGGTCACCACCAACCTCTCGATCGCCCTGGCCCAAGCGGGCTACTCGGTGGCCGCCGTCGACGCCGACGTGTGGGGCTTCTCCATGCCCCGGATGCTGGGCATCGACCGGCCGCCCATGCTGATCGAGAAGCTGATCGTGCCGCCCTCGGCCCACGGCGTGAAGCTGGTGTCGATGGGCTTCTTCGCCCGGGAGGACCAGCCGGTCATCTGGCGGGGCCCCATGCTCCACAAGGCCCTCGAGCAGTTTCTGACCGACGTGTGGTGGGACGAGCCGCAGTTCCTGGTGGTCGACATGCCGCCGGGGACGGGCGACGTCTCCCTGTCGATGGCTCAGTTCCTCCCCCGGGCCGAGGTGATCGTGGTCACCACGCCCCAGCCGGCGGCCCAGAAGGTGGCCCAGCGGGCCGCCTTCATGGCCCAGAAGGTCAACCTGACCGTGACCGGCGTCATCGAGAACATGTCGTGGTTCCGGGGCGACGACGGCAAGGCCTACGAGATCTTCGGCCGGGGCGGCGGGCAGGAGCTGGCCGACACGCTCGGCGTGCCGCTGCTCGGTCAGGTCCCGCTGGTGCCGCAGCTGCGGGAGGGCGGCGACATGGGCCGGCCCATCCTGGTCGAGAATCCCGACGACGAGGCGTCCCGGGCCTTCACCGAGATCGCCCGCCGTCTCTACGAGGACCTCGCCCCCAAGCGGGTCTACCGGAGCGAACTGCGCATCGTCTGAGGGGTCCGGCCCCTACCATGAGGGCCGGATGACTGCCCTGCTGCTGGCCTATCTCCGCTACGACCCGCTGGTCCGGATCCATCTCGGACCGCTGTCGATCTCACCCCACGGCATGGGCATCGCCGTCGGCTTCCTGCTCGGTTCGTATTTCTTCCTCGGCTGGTGCCGCAAGGCCGGCCTGACCGACGACCAGGTGTACTCGCTGGTCAACCGGGCGGCCGTCGGGTCGATCATCGGGGCCCGGGTGGCCTACGTGATCAACCACCCCGGCGACTTCAACAACCCGCTGGAGATCTTCTACGTCTGGAAGGGCGGGATCTCCCTGCTGGGCGGGATCGGCGGCGCCGTCCTGGCCGGCGTGCCGAAGATGCGCCGCGACGGCCTGTCGTTCTGGAAGGTCATGGACATGGCCGTCCCCTGCGTGGCCATGGGCATCATCGTGGGCCGGATCGGCGATCTGATCATCGCCGACCACCTCGGCAAGCCGACCCACTTCTTCCTCGGCTACGTCTGCCCCAGCCACGTGACCGGGTCGCCGTGCCTCGCACCGATCGGCCAGGCCGTCCACCAGCCGGCGCTGTACGACTTCGTGTCGGCCATCTTCCTGCTGCTCACGCTGCTGCGGCTGCGCCGCACCCCCCGCTACGACGGCTTCCTGACGCTGGTGTTCGGCGCCTGGTACGGGACGGGCCGGTTCATGGAGGACTTCTTCCGCGTCGACGTCACCCACGGCACCGGCCTCACCGGCAGCCAGTGGACAGCGCTGACGGTCCTGGGGCTGTGCCTCTACTGCCTGGTCATCCTGAAGGACACGCCGTGGCGGAGCGGCCGGGGCGAGTTCGCCTCCATCCCGGCCCGCCAGCGCGGCGACGAAGGCGAGCCGGAGGGGCCGCCGGCCCCGGAGGTGGAGGTCCCCGAGGTGGAAGCGGACCAGCCCACGGAGGACGCCGAGTAGCATGCGGCCCGCACCAGCGGCGGGCACGACGGAGGCAGCGCGGTCATGTTGGAAGTGAGAATCGGCGTCATCTACTCCCCCAAGGAGCTTTCGGTGGAGCTCGAAGGCGCCAAGGCCGACGAGATCGTCGGCACCATCGAGGACGCGCTGAAGGGCAAAGCGCCCGTCATCTGGCTGACCGACAAGAAGGGCCGGCGCATCGGCATCCCGACCGACAAGGTCGCTTACATCGAGGTCGCCGAAGAGGACACCGCCAAGCGCGTCGGGTTCGGGCCGAGCTAGGCGGAGCCCGATAGCCGTCCCGTCCACGCCGGATCTGCTCGGCCGCCGGCTCCTCTTCTTCACCGGGAAGGGCGGGGTCGGCAAGAGCACGGTGTCGGCCGCCATGGCCCTCCTGGCCGCCCAGGAGGGGCGCAAGGTGCTGCTGGTGTCGGCCGACGGGCGGGGCGACATCTCCGCCTTCTTCGAGCGCCGCCCGGTCGGGTTCCGGCCCGAGATGGTCTTTCCCGCCCTGTGGGCCATGGCCATGGACACCGAGGCCTCGCTCCAGGAGTACCTCCGGCTCAACCTCAGGATCCCCCTCCCCGGCCGGGTCGGGCCGGTGGCCAAGGTGTTCGACTTCGTGGCCACCGCCGCCCCCGGCGTGAAGGAGATCCTCACCATCGGCAAGATCTGCTGGGAGGTGCGGGAATCCCTCGAGGGCCGGGCCCAGTGGGACCTCGTCGTGGTCGACGCCGCCGCCACCGGCCACGTCGTGGCCCAGCTCGGCGCCCCCGGGGCCATCGACGAGCTGGTGGCCGTCGGCCCGATCAAGGCCCAGACGGGCTGGATGGGCGACCTGCTGTCCGACCCCGCCGTCACCGCCCTCAACGTGGTGACGACGCCGGAGGAGATGCCCGTCCACGAGACCATCGAGCTGGTGGCCCGGGTCCGGGAGACCCTGCCCGTCCCCCTGGGGGCGGTGGTGGTGAACCGGGTGCTGCCCGAGCTGTTCACCCACGCCGACGAGGCCGCCTTCCAGATGCTGCGCCAGCCGACGGCGGTGGCGGCCCTCGAGGGGGTCGTCGGCCCGGGGGCCGGCGACGTCCTGACCGCCGCCGACCTGGCCGTGACGCTGCGCCGCACCCGGGCCGCCCACCTGAGCCGGCTGCGCCAGTCGGTGGAGCTGCCGTCGCTGTACCTGCCGGAGCTGTTCATCCGGGCCCAGGGAATGCGGGTGACGCGGATGGTGGCCGACGCCCTCGGGGAAGAGCTGGGCCTGTGACGGTCATGCAGGACGACAACCTCGACCGGCTCCTGGCGGCCAAGTCGATCGCCATCTTCTGCGGCCCCGGCGGGGTGGGGAAGACGTCGGTGGCGGCGGCGTCGGCGGCGGTGGCCGCCAGCCGCCTCGGCGGCAAGGTCCTCGTCGTCACCGTCGACCCGGCCCGGCGCCTGGCCGACGCCCTGGGGCTGTCGGCGCTCGGCAACCTGGAACGGCCCGTCCCCGGCGACCGGCTGAAGGCCGCCGGGCTCGACGTCCGCGACGGGCTGTGGGCGGCCATGCTCGACACCAAGCAGAGCTGGGACGACCTCGTGCTCCGCTACGCCCGCGACGAGGAGACCGCCTACCGGATCCTCGAGAACCGGCTGTACCACAACATCACCGCCCGGTTCGTGCAGAGCCACGACTACATCGCCATGGAGCGGCTCCACGAGATCCACGCCGAGGGCGGCTACGACCTGATCGTCGTCGACACGCCGCCGTCCCGGAACGCCCTCGACTTCCTCGAGGCGCCCGAGCGCATGGCCGACTTCTTCGGCAGCCGGCTGCTGCGGTGGCTGACCATGCCCTACCGGGTCGGCGGCCGCCGCGGCGCCCGCATGGTCAACCTGGCCTCCCGGCCCTTCTACCAGGTGGCCGACCGGCTCCTCGGCAGCCAGTTCCTGGAGGACATCGCCGAGTTCTTCCTCAACTTCCAGACGATGTACGACGGCTTCGTCGAGCGGGCCCGGTCGGTCGAGGCATTGCTGCACGACCGGCGCACCACGTTCGTGGTGGTCTCCACCCTGGAGGCGGCGCCGCTGCGGGAAGCGGAGTTCTTCATCGCCGAGCTGGTCGCCCGCAAGCTCCACCTCGGCGCCGTCGTCCTCAACAAGACGCTGCCCGACTACCTGCTCGACGACGCCGGCGACGCCGCCGCCCGGGCGCTGGTGGCCGACCCCGGCCCGGCCGCCTCGGCGGCCGCCGCCGCCGAGGCCGACCTCGACGCCGCCACCGCCGGGCGGGTGCTGGCCACCATCGGCGAGTCGTTCCTCAACTTCGAGCTGGCGGCCAAGCGGGAAGCCGAGCTGCGGGGCGAGCTCGGCCGCCTCTCGGCGCCGATCCTGCGGGTGCCGGCCTTCGAGGAGGACATTCACGACCTTCCGGGCCTGGCCCGCCTCGGGGAGTGCCTCTTCGGAGGCCAGCGCGACAATTGACGGCCATGGCCGGCCGCACCGTGTTCTGGGACGTCGACACGCAGGTCGACTTCATGCTGGCCGGCGGGGCCCTGCCGGTTCCCGGGGCGGAGGCGATCCGCCCGAACCTCGGCCGGCTGACCGAGGGGGCCCGGGCGGCGGGGATCACGATCGTTCACACCGCCGACGACCACGACCCCGGCGATCCCGAGCTCTCGGCCGAACCCGACTTCGTCGAGACGTTTCCCCCCCACTGCCTGCGGGGGACCGGCGGCGCCCGCCGGATGCCCGAGACGGCGCCCGGCCCGGGGGCGGCCGACATCCCGCCCGACGGCGCCGGCGTCGACCTCGCCGCCCTGTCGGCCGCCGGCGAGGTCGTCCTGCGCAAGAACCGCTTCGACGCCTTCTCCAACCCGGCCACGGCGCCGCTGCTGCGGGCACTGGCGCCCGACCGGGTGGTCGTCTACGGCGTGGCCCTCGAGGTCTGCGACCGCTACGCCGTCGAAGGGCTGCTGGCCCTCGAAGCCGGCATCGAGGTCGTCGTCGTGGAGGACGCCGTGGCCGCCCTCGACCCCGCCCGGGGCGCCGAGCTGCTCGACGGATGGAAGCAGCGGGGCGTGCGGATCGCCTCCACCGCCGAGGTCGTGGGGGAGCTGTGAACCCCGACCTGCTCCTGGCCCACTACCACGAGATCGGGCTGAAGGGCCGCAACCGGCCCCGGTTCGAGCGGGCCCTGAGGGACAACCTCCGGCGGGCGCTGGGCGACTCGGCCGGGCGGGTGCGGCTGGTGAGCGGCCGGGTCGAGATCACCGAACCCAAGCCCGACGCCCTGGAGAAGGCGGCCCGGGTGTTCGGCGTGGCCAACGTGGCGCCGGTGCTCGTCGCCCCGGCCGACCTCGACGCCATCGTCGCCACCGCCGTCGACGTGGCCCGCGACGCCGACCGGCTCACGCCGTTCGAGACGTTCGAGGTGCGGGCCCGCCGGGCCCGGACGGGCTTCTCCGCCACCAGCCAGACCGTCAACGAGACGGTCGGCGACGCCATCCGCCTCGGCCTGGCCAAGCGGGTCAACCTGTCGCGGCCCGATGTGTCGGTCCGGATCGAGATCGTCCACGACAAGGCCTACGTGTCGGCGGCCAAGGTCCCCGGCCCGGGCGGCCTGCCGGTGGGGACGGCCGGCGCCGTCGTCACCCTGCTGTCGGCCGGCATCGATTCGCCGGTGGCCACGTGGCGGATGATGCGCCGGGGGGCCGACCCCGTCGCCGTCCACTTCCACGGCCAGCCGTTCACCGACCGGTCCTCGGAGCAGAAGGTGGGCCAGCTCGTCGCCGTGCTGGGGCGGTGGGGCTATCGCCGGCCGTGGTGGTCGGTTCCGATGGGCGAGGCCCAGCGGGAGATCACGCTGTCGGCCCCGTCGTCGCTGCGGGTGCTGCTCTACCGCCGGCTGATGCTCCGGGTGGCCGAGGCCCTCGGCGCCCGCCGCGGCGCCCTGGCGGTGGTGACCGGCGAGAGCCTGGGCCAGGTCGCCTCCCAGACGCTGGAGAACATGGCCGCCGTCGGGGCGGTGGCCACCTTGCCGCTGCTGCGGCCGCTGGTCGGCACCGACAAGGTGGAGATCATCGACGAGGCCCGCCGGATCGGGAGCTACGACGTCAGCGCCTCCGCCCACCAGGACTGCTGCACGCTGTTCGAACCCCGCGATCCGGCCACCCACGCCTCGGCGGCCGAGCTCGACGAGGCGGAGGCCGGCTACGACCTTCCGGCCCTGGTGGCCGACTGCCTGGAGCGGGCCGAGGAGCGTCCGGCGGGTTAGTCCCGGGCCGCCGTTCCCGTTGCAGGAGCAGCGTTCTCCGAGCCCGAAGTGGTTCACCTCTGTCCGTTACCATCGCGTAGCAAGTGCTCGACTACCACCTTCACCTCTTGAGACACGGTGAGGACGGCCCCTACCGGGCCGAGTCGGTGCGCGCCTACGCCGCCGCCGGCGCCGCCGCCGGCGTGGAGGAGATCTGCATCACCGAGCATCTCTTCCGGTTCCGCCAGGCCGACCGGCTCCTCGCCGGCTGGTGGGACGCCGATCCCGACGGCCGCCTCCGGGAGCAGACCGCCGCCTACTGGGCCGAACACGCCACCGGCGACCTCGACGGGTACGCCGCCGCCGTGCTGTCCGCCGCCGCCGACGGGCCGATCCCGATCCGGCTCGGCCTCGAGGTCGACTACTACCCCGGCCGGATGGGCGAGGTGGCCGACCTGCTGGCCGGGTGGCCCTTCGACCTCCTGCTCGGTTCGGTGCACTGGCTCGGCGCCTGGGGCTTCGACCAGATGGGCGACCCGGTGGTCGACGAGCAGTGGCAGTGCCGCGAGGTCGAGGCGGTGTGGGACGCCTACGTCGGCGCCATCGAGGAGCTGGCGGCGACGCGGACGGCCGACGTCCTCGCCCATCCCGACCTGGCCAAGGTGGCGGGCATCGTCCCGGCCGGGGATCTGGCGCCGTGGTGGGACCGGCTGGCCAAGGCGGCGGCCGAGAACGAGGTGGCGGCCGAGGTGTCGAGCGCCGGGTGGCGCAAGCCCGCCGCCGAGGCCTACCCCGCCCCGCCGCTGCTCGGGCGGTTCCGGGCGGCCGGCGTGGCCGTGACCACCGCCTCCGATGCCCACGAGCTGGCGCTGGTGGCCGACGGCACCGACCGGCTGCGGGCCCTGCTGGCCGCCGCCGGCTACACCGAGCTCCGGGGCTTCGAGCGGCGCCGCCCGTCCCCGAGGGCGATCTGAGGCCCGATGGCGACGCTCGTCGAGCTGGCCCGCTCCCACACCCGGTTGACCACCGACGACGCCGCCCACCTCCAGCGGCTGGCCGCCAGCTGGGGGATGCTGGCCGACCTCTGCTTCGCCGACCTCCTCCTGCTGGCGCCGGTGGCCGGCGAGGAGGGCCACCGCTTCGTGGTGCTGGCCCAGGTGCGGCCGACCACCGACCAGACCCTGTACCGCGACGACATGGTCGGCACCATCGTCGACGAGGTCGAGCGGCCGCTCATCGCCCGGGTGTGGCGGCTCGGCGAGATCGGCGTCGGCGACGCCGGCGTCATCGGCCAGGTCGCCGAGCGGGCCAACGTGCAGGCCATCCCCGTCCGCCACCGGGGGAAGGTGGTGGCGCTGGTCACCCGGGAGGCGGCCACCACCACCGGGCGGCGCCTCGGCGAGCTGGAACGGGTCTACTTCGAGATCTTCGACCGCTTCGCCCGCATGCTCTACGAGGGCACGTTCCCCTTCAAGGGCGGGGCCCAGGTGCAGGAGGAGTCGCCCCGGGTCGGCGACGGCGTGCTGTTCCTCGACACCGAGTCGACCGTCCGCTACGCCAGCCCCAACGCCGTGTCGTCGTTGCACCGCATGGGGATCCACGCCAACGCCCAGGGCCAGCGCCTGAGCGACATCGGCCTCGACGACGACGCCGTCCGCACGGCCTTCGCCGCCCGGGCGCCGGTGACCGAGGAGCTGGAGTGGGGCGACACGTCGATCCTCCTCCAGGTGATCCCCCTGCTCGAGGAGGGCAACCCCAACGGCGCCCTGCTGCTCATGCGGGACGTGTCGGAGCTGCGCCGGCGGGACCGGATGCTCCTGTCGAAGGACGCCACCATCCGGGAGATCCACCACCGGGTGAAGAACAACCTCCAGACGATCGCCTCGCTGCTGCGGCTCCAGAGCCGGCGGCTGGCGTCGCCGGAGGCCAAGCAGGCGCTGGAGGAGTCGGTGCGCCGCATCCGGTCGATCGCCCTGGTGCACGAGACGCTGGCCTACGAGGCGGGCAACACCGTTCCCTTCGGGGAGATCATCCGGCCGCTGGTCCGGGTGGTGGAGGACGGGCTGGTCTCCCCCGACCGCCACATCCGCTTCCACGTCGAGGGCGATCCCGGCGACCTCCCCGCCGAGGTGGCCACCCCGCTGGCCGTGGTGCTGACCGAACTGCTCCAGAACGCCGTGGAGCACGGCTATCCCGACAACGGCTCGGGCCACACCCGGGAGGGGTCGGTGACCGTGCGGGTCGTCCGGGAGGACGACGAGGCCGTGGTCGACGTCGTCGACGACGGGGTCGGCCTGCCCCCCGACTTCTCGCCCGAGAGCTCGTCGGGGCTCGGCCTGTCGATCGTGCGGACGCTGGTGCAGAGTGAGCTGGCCGGCGAGATCACGATGAAGAACGACGGCGGGACCCGGGTGCACCTCCGGGTGCCGATCGCCGCCCCTCGCGTCGAGCGTTAACCGGCTCGTTGCCGAGCCGTGGGAGCCCCGCCAGCTCCTGTCACTGCCGTTGCCTAAGTTGCCGGCCATGCGACGCCGTGGCGTTGTCCCCGTGGCCGCCGTCCTCCTGAGCGCCGTCCTCCCGGGCGCCGTCCTGCCCGCGCCGGCCTTCGCCGGGCACGGCTCGTGCGGGCCGCCCAGCACCAAGGTCCAGGACCTCTCGGCCCTGGCCAAGCCGGTGAGCGAGGCGTCCGGTCTGGCCACCTCGTGGCTGCATCCCGGCGTCGGCTGGATGATCCAGGACTCGGGCCATCCGCCCAACGTCTACTCGCTGCGCGTCGTCGGCAACCGGCCGGTGGTGCGGGCGATCAGGGTCGCCGGCGCCGAGAACACCGACTGGGAGGACATCTCCTACTCGAGGGGGGCCGACGGCCGGGGCCGGCTGTGGATCGTCGAGAGCATGCAGTCGCACCGGGACCCCTACATCTACGAGGTGCTCGAACCCGACCCGGATCACGCCACGACGGCCCAGCTCCTCGCCGTGCACAAGTACCGCTATCCCGGCGTCGGCTGGCAGAACACCGAGGCCAGCTTCTGGTTCCACCAGCACCTGATCCTGGCCACGAAGACGAGCCCGACCCGGCTCTACCGCTTCGAGTCGCTCGAGGGCCGGTTCACGCTCTATCCCACCTATGTCGGCGACCTCTACGGCGAACCCCGCATCTCCATGCTCCGGGCCTCCCCCGACCAGAGCGCCCTCATCGCCTCCGACCACCAGAGCATGGCGGTGTACGAGGGGCGGGGGCCCGGCAGCCGGATCGAGGACTTCGTCGGCAAGTGGCCGGCCTACGGCCGGGTGACGTTCCGGGGCGACAACGTCGAGGCCGGCGACTTCTTCCCCCTCGGGTCGTGTGACGTCGTCATGCTGGCCGAGTCCCGCCACGTGTACCGGCTCCTGGCCCGTTGAGCGGGCTCAGGGGACCACGATGGTCAGGGCGTCCTCCTCGTAGGTGAAGTCGAGCCGCTCCACCTCGCCGAGGTGGTCGCCGTCGACCTGGTAGGGGAACGGCCCGCTGCCCAGCACGGTCAGCGCCTTCACGTCGGGGCGGTGCACCAGCCGGGGGTGGCGGTGCAGGATCTTCCCCGACCCGAGGGCCGAGCCGACGGCGGCCATCACCGGCAGGAACCGCAACGTGCGGAAGGCCGTGACCGACAGGCGGGAGTCGAGCCCGGCCTCGGGGGCGACGACCACCGGCCGGGGCCCGAGGAACGTGTAGGGGCTCGTCTTCGACACGATGGCGAAGTAGCAGCCGTCGATCAGCTCCTCGCCGATCTGGATGGCGAAGTGGGGCCGGCGGTGGTCGTAGTGGCGGAACCAGGTCACGAAGGCGCTGGCCACGAACAGCGGGTGCCCGGCGTAGCGCTTGAGGTCGTTGCGCCGCTCGACCTGGGCGACCACGGCGGCGTCGAAGCCCAGCCCGGTGTGGAACAGGAAGCGCCGGCCGTTGACCGAGCCGACGCCGATGCGGCGGTAGGAGTTCCGGTGGAGCGACGCCAGCAGCTGGCCGGTGGCCTCCAGGGGATCCCGGGCCACGCCGATCGTGCGGGCGAAGACGTTGGTCGACCCGCCGGGCAGCGGGGCGAGGGCGGTGGTGGTGCCGGCCAGCCCGTTGGCCGCCTCGTTGAGCGTGCCGTCGCCGCCCATGGCCACCACCACGTCGATGCCGTCGTTGGCCGCGCCGTGGGCCAGGCGCTCGGCGTGACCCCTCCGGGTCGTCTCGGCCACGGTCAGCTCGTGGTCGGCGGCCAGCGCCTTGGCGATGACGACCCGGGCCCGGGCGGTCACCGACGAGGCGGCGGCGTTGACGATCAGGAGGATCCGCACAATGGCGGGACAGGTTACGGCGTCATCGGGCGGTACCAGGTCCCGTCGTCGGGCCGGCCGGACGGGGCGAGCCACTCGACGAGCCCTTCGCCCGTCCACACCGGCGGGTCGACGGCGCTGGCCGGCACGGGGATCGCCGTCCAGCTGTCGTGGCGGCGGTCGAACACCGCCCCCTGCCCGCAGTGGACGGCGAACACGACCGCCCCCGCCGCCACGCCGGCCGGCAGGCAGTCCCGGGCGGCCAGGGGGAGGTCGGGGAGCGGCCGCCAGGCGTCGCTGCCCCAGGCCGGCCACCGGGCCGGGTCGAAGGCCGCCGCCTTCAGGTCGTGGTCCCAGCCGATGGCCTCCGTCCCGTCCCAGGCCAGGGCCAGCGCCTGGCCGGACAGCGGGGCGACGGGCAGGACCTGCCACTGCCCGGTGGCCGGATCGAGGGCCGCTCCCCGGGCCCGGTCGTCGATGCCGCCCGGCGCCGGCCGGGGGTCGATGAACCGGCCGTAGACGATCAGCTCCGAACCGGTCCAGACCGAGGCGCCGTTGTTGATCTGCGTCGGCGGGGCGGGCCGCTCGGCCAGCTGCAGCGGCAGGGCCGGCAGCATCCGCCAGACGTCCTGGGCCGGGTCGTAGGCCGCGGCGTTGAGGACGCCGTCGGAGAAGCCGACGGCCCGGGCCACCACCAGCAGCTCGGTGCCGGTCCAGGCCCAGACCAGGGGCACCCGGGCCGACAGCGGCCCGGGGGCGATGGCCCGCCACTGGTCGGAGACGGGGTCGTAGGCGGCGCCGTCGTTGCGGGGGCCGCCGCCGTTGACGCCGCCGTAGACGACGACCTCCCGCCCGGTCCAGACGGCGGCGGCGCCGGTGCGGTTGGCCAGCGGTGACCGGCTCAGCCGGCGCCAGGCGCCGGTGGCCGGGTCGTAGGCCGCCCCCTGGGCGGGCCGGCCGGGCCGGTCGCCGCCCCAGTAGACGATCTCCCGGCCCGTCCACACGGCGACGTTGCCCTGCCGGCCGGGCAGCGGGCCGGTCGGCCGCCACGTCCAGCCGTCGGGGATGCGGTCGGGGGCCTGGACGGGGACCGCCGCGCCGTCGAGGGCGGCGGCCGACTCGCCGGCGCCGGCGTTGGCGTCGGCCAGCGTCGAGTCGAACCCCGCCGCCGGCGACGGCTCGTCGAAGTGGAGGTGATGGCCCGGCCGGTCCGGGCCCCGCTGCCCGGCCAGCGCCCCGCCGACGAGGACCACGGCCAGCAGCGCCGCCAGCCCCACCGTCACCTGGCGGGGGCCGGTGGTGGCCGGGGCCCGCGTCGGCGGTCGCCCCCCGTCGACGGGTTCCAGGTCGATCACGCCCGCCAGTATTTCCCTCGCGGCGACCATGAGCCACCCCGCCTCACCGGCTGCTTAACCTTGTCGGTTGATGAACCCGCTCTGGCCGTTGGCGGCCGCGGTCGTCCCGGCCGGCGACCGGACGAGGATGGAGCGCATCGGCGACTCGCTGAGCGACTTCGCCCGCGACAAGGGGCTCCGCCTCGTCCTCATCGTGCTGGGCACGATCATCGTCGTCCGGCTGGTGCGCATCGCCCTCTACCGGGTGCAGCGGCGGGTCGAGAAGGCCCGCCTGGTGGTGCGGGGCGTGGGGGAGACGGGCCGGCTGACGGCCCTCTTCGACGTCCTCAACTACCTGGCGGTGGCCCTCGTCGTGGGGGTCGGCGCCATGAGCATCCTCTCGGCGGTGGGAGTCAACACCGGGGCGCTGCTGGCCTCGGCCGGGGTGCTCGGCTTCGCCGTGGGCTTCGGCGCCCAGACGATGGTCAAGGACCTGCTGAACGGGCTGTTCCTGCTGGCGGAGGGCCAGTACACGATCGGTGACGAGATCACCGTCAGCGGCGTCACCGGCGTCGTCGAACGGGTCACGCTGCGGACGACGACGCTGCGGGCCAGCAACGGCGACATCCACATCGTGCCGTCGGGCGACGTGCGGCTGGTGACCAACAAGTCCAAGGGCTGGTCGGTGATCATCATCGACGCCGGCATCGGCTACGCCACACCGGTCGACCGGGCCCTCGACGTCCTCGACCGGTACTGCGCCGAGGTCAACACCGACGCCGACATCGCCGAGCATCTGATGGAGCCGCCCAAGGTGGCCGGCGTCACCGCCTTCCAGGACCACCAGTACGTCGTCCGGGCGACGGCCAAGGTCCTCCCCGGGGTCGACTCCAAGCCCATCGAGCGCCGCATGCGCCGGCTCCTGCGGCGGTTGTTCGAGCAGGAGGGGATCGAACCGCCGGTCCCGGTGGTGGCCCTGCCGGCGGCCCCGGGCACGCCCCCGCCGCCGCCCCGCCCCGGCCCGACGACCGACGAATGAGCGGCCCCGCCGGCCGCCGCCACCGAGGGGACCGCTCCCGGCGAGGTTCCCGATGAGCCCGGCGCGCCGGGCGGCGGCGCTGGCCGCCGTCACGGCCGAGGTCGTCGACTGCCGGCGCTGTCCCCGGCTGGTCGCCTGGCGGGAGGAGGTGGCGGCCCATCCCCGGCCGGCCTACCGGGGCGAGCCGTACTGGGGCCGGCCGATTCCCGGCTTCGGCGATCCCGACGCCCGGGTGGTGGTGGCCGGGCTGGCCCCGGCCGCCCACGGCGGCAACCGCACCGGGCGGATCTTCACCGGCGACCGGTCGGGCGACTGGCTGTTCCGTTCCATGCACCGGGCGGGCTTCGCCAACCAGCCGGAGTCGGTCTCGGTCGACGACGGGCTGCGCCTGACGGGCGCCTGGGTCACGGCCGCCGTCCGCTGCGCCCCCCCGGCCAACAAGCCCACGATCACCGAGCGCGACGCCTGCGCCCCCTACCTGGTCCGGGAACTGGCCGTGCTGGAGCCGGCCGTGATCGTGGTGCTCGGCTCCTTCGCCTACGAGGCCGTCTGGCGGGCCCTGCGCGACCTCGCAATCGACCGGCCCGCCCCCCGCCCGAAGTTCGGCCACGGCGTGGAGGTCCCCACCGGCGGCCCGGTCGTCGTCTGCTCATTCCACCCCAGCCAGCAGAACACGTTCACCGGCAAGCTGACCGAGCCGATGCTCGACGAGGTGTTCCACCGGGCCCGGGCCCTCGCCGGCCTCTGATCAGGCCGCCGCCAGCCCGGCCAGCGCGGCGGCGATGGCCCCGGCCACCATCTCCGGCTGCCGGGTGACCTGCCGCCACGTGAAGCGCAGCACCCGCCACCCGTACGGCACGAGCCCGTTCTGCCGGACGAAGTCCTCAGCACGACGTGGTGGAAGACGGCCTTCGGCAACCCCGCCCGCCGCAGCAGAGCCGACATCCGCGACTCCAGCCTGGAATCACTGACCGCCTCCCCCAACGCCCGCTCCTCCAGCACCCGCCGCAACACCCCGGTGCCGGATCGGCCCTTTCGAGCCAGCCGTTCCCGCATGGCCTCGACCGCCGCCACCGAGAACAGGGACGGCCAGGCCAGCCCGGCATCGAGCGCGTCCTCGACCGCGTCGGGTGAGACCAACGCGGCAAGGTCCACCATCGTCCGCAGGGGATTGGTGACGGGAATCCGATGCCGGACCGTGGTCTGGTCGGCGACGAGGTCGCTCGACCGGTGGACGATCGCGCCGGCCGGACGGGGCCCTCGGCGCCGGGGCACGGTGATCTCGACGAGGTCGTCGGCGCCGTCGACCAGTCTCCACAGGCGGGCCGCCGAGCGGTGCGAGGCGACCGATCCGGGTCCGGACGCCAGACAGGCGGCAAGGACGGACCGCTCCCATGATGCCGGTGCGCCGGCGAAGCCGAACACCCCGGGATGGAGATTGACGTAGCGGCCGGCCGCCGCGCCGCGGTACACGGCCGCCCGGCTTTTCCCGCAGGCGAGGGCCTGGGACAGTGTGAACAAGGAGTACTGGCGCTCGGCCACGGCCTCCAACGCCTCGGGTTGCTCCTTCTCGCGCTCTTCGTTTTCCATACCCGCTCCTCATCCGGGCAGGATTTGTCTCGGTTTCCGAGACGAATCCTGCCGAGATCCTCTGATCCCGGGGGAAGAGGGCCCGGCGGGCCGAAGGCCGTCCGGGACAGCGGGCAGGGTACCCTTCCCGCTATGGCGAGTGAGCTGGTTTTACGGGGCGTCTACGTCGCCGCCGTCACGCCTTTCGGGCGGGACGGCGAGGTGGCGCTCGACGCGCTGGAGGGGCTGGTGAACGGGTTTCTCGACGGCGGCGCGGCCGGCGTTGTGGCGCTCGGGACGACGGCCGAGGCGGCCGCCCTGGAGAAGGACGAGAAGCAGGCGGTCATCGACGTCTGCGCCAAGGTCTGCGCCGAGCGGTCGGCGCAGCTGATCGTCGGGGCCGGCACCAACAACACGGCCGCGTCGGTCGCGGCCGTCGAGGCCCTGGCCGGTACGCCGGCGCTGGTCGCCGCCCTGTCGGTCGTGCCGTACTACGTCCGGCCCTCGGAAGCCGGGATCGTGGAGCACATGAAGGCGGTGGCCGCCGCCAGCCCCGTCCCCGTCGTCGTCTACAACATCCCCTACCGCACCGGGCGGGCACTGGGCTCGGCGGCCCTGCTGGAACTGGCCGCCGTCCCCAACATCGCCGGCCTGAAGCAGGCCGTCGGCAGCATCGACCTCGACACCCTCGAGGTGCTCTCCGGCGCCCCGCCGGGGTTCGCCGTACTCGGCGGCGACGACGCCTACCTCTTCCCGACCGTGCTCATGGGCGGGGCCGGCACCATCGCCGCCTCGGCCAACATCGCCACCGAGCGGTTCGTGGCCATGATCGAGTGCGGCCTGGCCGGCAAGCTCGAAGAGGGCCGGGCCGTCCACGAAGCGCTGCTCCCGCTGGTGAAGCGGCTCTTCGCCGAGCCCAACCCGTCGGTCATCAAGGGTGTGCTGCACGCCCAGGGGAAGATCCCCACGCCGTCGCTGCGCCTTCCGATGACACCGGCCTCGACTTCCGCCGTCGACGCCGCCCTCGCCGCCCTGGAGAAGCTCTCGTGAGCAAGCGCCAGTCCCGCATCCTCATCGCCTGCGCCGTGTGGACGCTCTACGTCTGGATCAGCCGCATCGTCATCATGGCGGGGCAGGACAACTCGACCGGCTTCAAGGTCGTGCACGGCATCCTGGCCGCGGTGTCGATCGCCTTCGGCCTGGCCGTGGGCAAGATCGGCTGGGAGGCCCGGCGGGAGGCGAAGACCCCTACGCGATCGGCTCGCTGATCGCGGCGGCGAGGAGCTCGTCCTGCTCCTTGTCGTGGATGGTCTGGCTGCCGCTGGCCGGGCTGCCGCTCTCCCGGCGGGCGACGTGGCGGATGCCGCTGTCGCCGCCGAGCACCCGGCGGAGGTGGTCGTCGACGAAGACCCAGGCGCCCATGTTCTCCGGCTCCTCCTGGGCCCAGACGAGCTCCGTCTCCGGGTAGGCCTCGAGCGCCCGCTGGATCGCCGCCCCGGGGAAGGGGTAGAGCTGCTCGAGTCGCAGCACCGCCACCGGGGCGTTCTCCTTGTTGCGCCGTTCGATCAGCTCGTGGCCGAACTTGCCGGTGCACAGCACCACGCGGCGGACGGAGTCGGCCGGCGGCGCCTCCGGGTCGAGCAGCACCGGCTCGAACCGGCCCCCGGTCAGCTCCGAGACGGCCGACCGTGACGCCGGCATCCGGAGGTACTTCTTCGGCGTCATGACCACCAGCGGCTTGCGGGGCCGGGCCTTGGCCTGGGCCCGGAGCAGGTGGAAGTACTGCGCCGCCGTGGTCGGGTAGGCCACCCGGATGTTCTCGTCGGCGCACAGCGTGAGGAACCGCTCCAGCCGGGCGCTGGAGTGTTCCGGCCCCTGGCCCTCGAAGCCGTGGGGCAGCAGCATGACGAGCCCGCTCTCCTGGCCCCACTTGTCCTCGGCGGCCACGATGAACTGGTCGATGATGATCTGGCCGCCGTTGACGAAGTCGCCGAACTGCGCCTCCCACAGCACCATCGTCTCGGGATGGGCCACCGAGTAGCCGTAGTCGAAGCCGAGGCCGGCGTACTCCGACAGCAGCGAGTCGTAGATCCGGAACGAGGCCTGGCCCCGGCCCAGCACCGACAGCGGCACGTGCTCCTGCTCGTTGCGGTAGTCGACGAGGACGGCGTGGCGCTGGGAGAACGTCCCCCGGCGGGAGTCCTGCCCGGCCAGGCGGACGGGTGTGCCATCCTGGAGCAGGGTGCCGAAGGCCAGCGACTCGGCCAGGGCCCAGTCCACCGTCCCGGCCTCGAACGACGTCCTGCGGTTCTGGATCTGGCGGACCAGCTTCGGGTGGATGGTGAACCCGTCGGGGGTGCCGGTGAGAACGTCGATGACCGCCGCCAGGCGGTCCGCCGGCACCGTCGTGTCGACCGACGGCCGCTCCTGGCGGGCCCAGTCGTCGACGGCCGGCGGCGGCAGCGGTTCCGTGCTCGGCGGCTCCGAGGTGTGCGTCTCGGCGAAGGCGCCCTCCAGGCGGCGCTGGAAGTCCTCCAGGGCCGCCTCCGCTTCCTCGACGGTGATGTCGCCCCGGTTGATCAGCGACTCGGTGTAGAGCTTGCGGATGGAGCGCCGGGCCTCGATGAGGGCGTACATCTTGGGCTGCGTGTAGGCCGGCTCGTCGGCCTCATTGTGGCCGTGGCGGCGGTAGCAGACCATGTCGATGACGACGTCGCGGGCGAAGCGGGCCCGGTAGGCGAAGGCCAGCCGGGCCACCCGCACGCAGGCCTCGGGGTCGTCGCCGTTGACGTGGAAGATCGGCGCCTGCACCATCTTGGCCACGTCGGTGGCGTAGAGCGACGAGCGGCCCCGCTCGGCGGCGGTGGTGAAGCCGACCTGGTTGTTGACCACGATGTGGATCGTGCCGCCGACCCGGTAGCCGGGCAGCTGCGACAGGTTCAGCGTCTCGGCCACCACGCCCTGGCCGGCGAAGGCGGCGTCGCCGTGGATGAGCACGGCCAGCGTCGAGGTGTGGCCGGTGTCGTTGCGCTTGTCCTGCTTGGCCCGGGTCATGCCCTCGACCACCGGGTCGACCGCCTCCAGGTGGCTCGGGTTGGAAGCCAGCGTCAGGTCGAGCATGCGGGAGTCGGGCGAACGGTGCACGCCGGTGGCGCCGAGGTGGTACTTCACGTCGCCCGAGCCCTGGGCCGAGGCGGGGTCGAGGTTCCCCTCGAACTCCCGGAAGATCTGGCCGAAGGTCTTGCCGACGATGTTGGCCAGCACGTTCAGCCGCCCCCGGTGGGCCATGCCCAGCACCGCTTCGTCCATGGCGTTGGCGGTGGCCTCGTTGAGGATGGCGTCGAGCATGGGGATGAGGCTCTCCGCCCCTTCCAGCCCGAAGCGCTTGTGCCCCAGGTACTTCGTGTGCAGGAACCGCTCGAAGGCCTCGGCGGCGTTGAGCCGCTCCAGGATGCGGCGCTTGTCGGGCAGGGGCACGTCGACCCGGGCCCCCTCCACCTCCTGCTGGATCCAGGCCTTCTGCTCGACGTCGGAGATGTGCATGTACTCCACGCCGATGGTGCGGGAGTAGGCGTCGCGCAGCACGCCGAGGATGTCGGCCAGCTTCATCGTCCTCGTCCCGGCCAGGCCGCCGGTGGCGAAGGTGCGCTCCAGGTCCCAGATGGTCAGCCCGTAGAAGGCGGGGTCGACCTCGACGGGGGTGACGGCGGGCTTGCGGCCCAGGGGGTCGAGGTCGGCGATGAGGTGGCCCCGCACCCGGTAGATGTTGATGAGCTGCAGCACCCGGGCCTGCTTGTCGACCTCGTCCTCGGCGTCGTGCTCGGGGTTGGAGTCGACCCGCCACCGCACCGGCTCGTAGGGCACGTGGACGCTGCGGAAGATCTCGTCGTAGAACCCGTCGTCCCCCAGCAGCAGCTGGTGGACGTGGCGGAGGAACTCGCCCGACTCCGCCCCCTGGATGATGCGGTGGTCGTAGGTCGACGTCAGCGTGACGACCTTGCCGACGCCGAGGCGGGCGATCGTGCGGGGATCGGCGCCCTGGTACTCGGCCGGGTAGTCGATGGTGCCGACGCCGATGATGGCCCCCTGGCCGGGCATCAGCCGGGGGACGGAGTGGACCGTGCCGATCGTGCCGGGGTTGGTCAGCGTGACCGTGGTGCCGGCGAACTCGTCGGCCGTGATCCTGCCGCTGCGGACCCGGCGGATGACGTCCTCGTAGGTGGCGAAGTAGGCGTCGAAGTCGAGTGTGTCGGCGGCCTTGATGTTGGGCACCAGCAGCGTGTGGGAGCCGTCGGCCCTGGTGACGTCGACGGCCAGGCCGAGGTTGACGTGCTCGTGGCGGATCACGCCGGGCTTGCCGTCGACCAGCGTGAAGGCGGAGTTCATGACCGGCATGCGGCCCAGCGCCTTGACGACGGCCCAGCCGATGAGGTGGGTGAAGGAGACCTTGCCGCCCCGCTGCATGCGGGTCAGGTAGTTGTTCACCACCCGCCGGTTCACTTCCAGCAGGCGGGCCGGGATCACCCGGGCCGACGTGGCCGTCGGCACGCCGAGGCTGGCCTCCATGTTGCGGACGATGGCGGCGCCGGTGCCCTTGAGGAGGACCGGGGCGGCCGCGCCGCCGGGCTCCGGCTGGAGCTGGGCGGGCGTCGCGGCGGGCGCCGGTGCCGGCTGCGGCGCGGCGGGTGCGGGAGCGGGTGCGGGCGCCGGAGTCGAGGGCGCCGCTGCTTCACCGTTGCCCGCCCGGTCGGGCACCCGCGGCGTGTAGTCGGCGAAGAAGTCCTGCCAGCTCTCGGCCACCGAGGACGGGTCCTCCAGCCACTGGCGGTAGATCTCTTCGACCAGGCCGACGTTGGGGCCGAACTCCCCGGCCAGCCGGGCCACCGGCGTCACGTCGTCTGCAGCCATGGCGTTCTCAGCTCCTCAACAGCTCGGCCACCTGGAAGGCGAGGTCGAGCGACTGGCGGGCGTTCAGGCGGGGGTCGCACATCGTCTCGTAGCGGGCCCCGAGGTGGTCGGAGCGCAGGTCGTCGGACCCCCCGAGGCACTCCGTCACGTCGTCGCCGGTCAGCTCCACGTGGATGCCGCCGGGCCACGACCCCTCGGCCCGGTGAACGGCGAAGTAGCCCCGGATCTCCTCCATCACCGCTTCGAAGTGCCGCGTCTTGTAGCCGTTGGGACTGGTGAAGGTGTTGCCGTGCATGGGATCGCAGGCCCAGGCGACCGGGTGCCCGGCCTCCCGCACGGCCCGCACCAGCGGCGGGAGGGCGTCGCGGACCTTCTCGGCCCCCATGCGGGAGATCAGCACCAGCCGGCCGGGCCGGCGGTGGGGGTCGAGCCGGGCGCACAGCTCCAGAGTCTCCTCGGCGGTCGCCGACGGCCCGAGCTTCACCCCCAGCGGATTGCCGACACCGGACAGGAACTCGACGTGGGCCCCGTCGGGCTGGCGGGTCCGCTCGCCGATCCACAGGAGGTGGGCCGAGCAGTCGTACCAGTCGCCGGTGAGGCTGTCCTGGCGGGTCAGGGCCTCCTCCCAGGCCAGCAGCAGCGCTTCGTGGGACGTCCAGAAGTCGACCGAGTGGAGGGCCGACTCCCGGCCGAGGTCGATCCCGCAGGCGGCCATGAACCGCAGCGCCCGGTCGATCTCGCTGGCGATGCGCTCGTAGTTGAGGCCTTCGGGGCTGGCGGCCACGAACTCCTGGTTCCAGGCGTGGACCTGGGTCAGGTCGGCGAAGCCGCCCTTGGTGAAGGCCCGCAGGAGGTTCAGCGCCGCCGCCGACTGGTGGTAGGCGTCGACCATGCGGCTGGGGTCGGCCTGGCGGGCCTCGGCCGAGAAGCCGGGGTCGTTGACGATGTGGCCCCGGAACGAGGGCAGCTCCACGCCGTTGCGGACCTCGGTGGCCGACGAGCGGGGCTTGGCGAACTGGCCGGCGATGCGTCCCACCTTGACCACCGGCACGCCCGAGCCGTAGGTCATGACGACGGCCATCTGGAGGATGACGCGGAGCTTGTCGCGGATGGAGTTGGCCGAGAACTCGAACGACTCGGCGCAGTCGCCGGCCTGGAGCAGCACGGCCCGCCCCTCGGCCACCGCCGCCAGGGAGTCGGTCAGCGCCCGGGCCTCACCGGCGAAGACCAGCGGCGGCAGGCGGCGCAGCCGCTCCAGCGCGCTCTCCAGCGCGTCGGCGTCAGGCCACTCCGGTTGCTGGGCCGCCGGGCGGACCCGCCACGACCCGGGAGCCCACGCCGTCACAGGTAGCCGGTGGGCCCCATGCTCGGGCCCTGGCCCTGGGCGCCGGGGGGAAGCGCCCGCCGGCGCATCTGCTCCAGCTGCTGCTGGGCCATCATCTGCTGGGTCATCATCGTGGCCTGGATGCCGTGGAAGAGCCCTTCCAGCCACCCCACCAGCTGGGCCTGGGCGATGCGCAGCTCGGAGTCGCTCGGCGTGCCGTCGTCGAACGGCAGCATCACCTCGCTGAGCTCCTCCTTCAGGTCGTCGGACAGCACTTCGCTCAGCTCGGCGAGCGAGCGCTCGTGGATCTGGCGCAGCCGCTGGCGGCCGGCCTCGTCGAGCGAGGCCTGGCGGACCTCCTCCAGCATGCTCTTCACCATGGTGGCGATCCGGATGAGCTTCGAGGGCTGCGACACCGTCTCCCGGTCGGGGTTCTCGGCGCTCTCGCCGTCAGCGGGCGGGGGCAGCACCTCGACCATGCCCGGCGCGCCGGTCGGGTCGTCGGGGGCAGAGGTCGGATCGGTCAATTGGAAGGCTCCCTGCGTCGTCGTCACCGCGGCCCGAAGCGCTCCCCCAGAGCATAGGGGGCCGTCCCGTCGTGCTACCCAGCCGGTCGGCCGGTGACCCGTTCTTCAATGATTCGCTAATGCCACTGTTTGCGATAACTGGTAACCTGGAGTGATGGACGCCGGGGCGCTCGTCGAGGAGATCCTCGGCCGCTTCGCCGCCGCCGGCGGGCGCCGCACGGCCAGCCGCCAGGCCATCATCGAGGCGGTCGTCGGCGCCGGCGGCCACATGACGGCGGAGCAGATCGCCGCCGCCGTCCAGGCCCGGTTCCCGTCGGTCAACCTGTCGACCGTCTACCGGACGCTCGACGCCCTCGAGGAGCTGCGGGTGGTCGACCACGTCCACCTCGGCCACGGCCGGGCCGTCTACCACCTGACCGACGAGTCCCACCAGCATCTGTTCTGCGAGCAGTGCGAGCGGGTCCAGGAGCTGCCGATCTCCAAGCTGGCGCCCCTCTTCGCCGTCCTCGAGGAGGAGTACGCCTTCGAGCTCGACCGGCGGCACTTCGCCATCGTCGGCCGGTGCCGGGAATGTGCGGGCGACGCCGCCGGAAAGGAAGAACGGGTTTTGCGCCAGGCCGGGACGTGACGGCTTGTCCCCGGTCGCCACGGAGCCGCAGCCTGGCGCTCGGCCCATCTCTTCCCGGCTCGCCGCCGTCTAAACGGGATTTGGCAGATCTCGGCAAATCGGACGGGTATCGGCCGCAGGCGTGGCCTCTGGGAGGCATGATGCCTCTATGGCTGTGCGCATCCTGACCGTGGAGGACGACGAGCGCATCCAGGCGGCGATGCGGCTGGCCCTGGAGGACGAGGGCTACACGGTGGTCGAGGCCGCCAGCGGGGAGGAGGGCCTCGAGCTGTTCGGCCGGCGTCCGGCCGACGTCGTGCTCATCGACCTCATGCTGCCCGGGATCGACGGATTCGAGGTCTGCCGGTCGATCCGGCGCCAGAGCGACGTGCCGATCGTCATGGTGACCGCCCGGTCCGACACCCACGACGTCGTGGCCGGCCTCGAGGCCGGGGCCGACGACTACGTGACGAAGCCGTTCGTCCCCAAAGAGCTGGCCGCCCGGATCCGGGCGCTGCTCCGGCGGGCCCGTTCGGGCGATTCCAGCCCGTCCTCCATGGTCTTCGGCGACCTCGAGATCCGGCCCGAGGCCGGCGAGGTCCTCGTCGGGGGCAACCTCATCCCGCTGACCAAGACCGAGTTCCGCCTGCTGTGCGAGCTGGCCAACAGCCCCAACCGGGTGTTCTCCCGGGAGCAGCTCCTCGAGCGGGTGTGGGGCTACGACTACTTCGGCGACGGGCGCCTCGTCGACGTCCACGTCCGGCGCCTGCGGACGAAGGTCGAGGCCGACCCCGCCCATCCCCGCTACGTGGTGACCTCCCGGGGGCTCGGCTACAAGCTCCAGACGTAACAGGGGTCGGGGGTGCGGATCCAGCGGCCGGAGCTCGGCCTCCGGGCCAGGGTCACGATGGCCTTCGCCGGCGGTGCGCTGGCCCTCTCGGCGGCCCTGTCGGGCGTCAGCTACGGGCTGGTCCGCAACTACCTGGTCAACCAGACCCGGACGGCGGCGCTGAAGGAGGCCTTCGTCAACGCCGACTTCACCCGCAACGGCCTGGCCGGGGCCCCCGACAACATCCCCCGGATCCTGGCCTCGCTCCAGGATCCCGACGGGAGCCCGTCGCTGCTCTTCTACGACGACCGGTGGTTCTCGTCCAAGCCGCTGGCCATCAGCAAGGACAGCCTCCCGCTGCCGTTCCGGACCGCCGTCAACGGCGGCAAGCCGTCGCGCCAGGCCTACAAGCTGGCCGGCACCACCCGCCTGGCCGTCGGCCTGCCCCTCCCCGGCGTGTCGGCCACCTACTTCGAGGTCTTCAACCTCGACCAGCTCGACCGGACCCTGCGGTTCCTCGGCTTCGCCCTCCTCGGTGCGGGGCTGGCCACCACGGTGGCCGGGGCCGCGGTGGGCCGGTGGGCCAGCACCCGCCTGCTGCGCCCGGTGGCCGACGTGGCCCGGGCGGCGGCGGCGGTGGCCGGCGGCCGGCTCGAGACCCGCCTCCCCGACAGCGACGACGCCGACCTGGCCATGCTGACCGGCTCGTTCAACTCCATGGCCGACGCCCTCCAGGCCCGCATCGAGCGCGACACCCGCTTCGCCTCCGACGTCAGCCACGAGCTGCGCTCGCCGTTGACCACGCTGGCCACCACCGTCGGGGTGCTGGCCTCCCGGCGCGACGAGCTGCCCGAGCGCTCCCGGGCGGCCCTCGACCTGCTGGCGGCCGACGTGGAGCGCTTCCAGCGGCTGGTGGAGGACCTGCTGGAGATCTCCCGCTACGACGCCGGCGTGGCCGACCTCCACCTGGAGGACGTGTCGCTGACCGAGCTCGTCACCCGGGCCGTGGCGTCGGTCGGCGGCCCACCGGTCGAGCTCGGCCCCGGCGCCCGGGACGACGGCCTGGCCGTCCAGGCCGACAAGCGCCGGATGACCCAGGTCATCAAGAACCTGGTGGAGAACGCCGCCCGCTACGGCGGGGGCGCCACCCGGGTGATCGTCGACGCCGGCCACTACGTGGCCCGGGTGGCGGTCGACGACGAGGGGCCGGGCGTGCCCGCCGAGGAGCGGGAGGCCATCTTCGAGCGGTTCTTCCGGGGATCGGCCTCCGGCCACCGGCGGGGCGGCGGGCAGGGGTCGGGCCTCGGCCTGTCGCTGGTGTCGGAACACGTCCGCCTCCACGGCGGGCGGGTCTGGGTGGAGGACAACCCGGCCGGCACCGGCGCCCGGTTCGTGGTGGAGATCCCGCTGGTGAAGCCGGCATGAGCCGCCGCCGGGGGGCCCCGCCCCTCCTCCTGGCCGTCGTCGGCCTGGTCCTGGTCCTCGCCGGGGGGTGCTCGGCCCCGATCGACTCCGGGCCCCGGGCGCTGCGGACGGCGGCCCTGCCGCCGGACCTGCGGGGGACGACGTCGACCACCACCACGACGATCATCACCACCGGCGAGTCGGAGGAGGTCACGGTCTACTTCCTCAAGACCGACCCGGCCAGCGGGACCGGCCGGCTCGTGCCGGTCAAACGGCGGGTCACGCCGCCGGTGACGGTGGAGAAGGTCCTCCAGAAGCTCTTCGCCGGCCCGACGCAGGAGGAGCGGCTCCAGGGCATCTACACCGGTATCAACCCCAACTCGACCGTCCTGGGGGCGCCGATCGAGGACAAGATCGCCACGGTCGACTACTCCAGCGACTTCGCCTTCGGGCCCGTTCCCGACCAGATCAAGGCCTTCGCCCAGGTCGTCTTCACCGCCCTCGACGTCGGCGGGGTCACCGGTGTCCTCTTCGCCAAGAACGGCCAGCGGGAGGAGGTCCCGTCGGGGGACGGCAGCTCGACGTCGGCGCCGCTCGGCCGGGCGTCCTACGCCCTGGAGTCACCACGGTGAGTGCCGGGTCGGGCGGCCGCTACTCCCGCTGAGTGGTCATAGGGTGTCAAACGGTCGGAACCCGACTAATGTCCCGCTCCGGCTACCCGGCCGATGACACCGGCACCGAATCGTCATCCAACCGCAACGTGGGCGCACACCAACCGTCGCTTCAAACGGTGATCATGTTCTGCGGATGACGGCTTCGGGGCGGGTCCCGGCCTCGAGCCTCGGGCCGACCGACTCCGTGCATCCATCGCACCACACGTCGTCGCTCAACTGACGCCTCGGCCCCGACCCCTGTGGGTTAGCAGTCCCGAACTCGAAAGAGGAAGGCCCTGTGGTGCTCCACGAGAACGACATCGCCGCCCGGATGGCGGACCGGCCCCCTTCGGTGGAGACCCTGAACCTCAACGGGGCCTCCGTCCGGGTGCTGGAGTCGTGCCACAGCCTGTGGATCTTCGAGCCCGAGCGGGGCCGCTTCCGCCGGGTCCCCCGGGGCACCCGGCTCGACATGCCCTCCCCCGAGAACGAGTGGACGCCCTACTACCGGCTGGAGCTCGACGCCTCGTCGGGGGCCTTCTCCGTCGGGCTCAACCCCGACGACACCCGGGTCCTGCGGTCGTGGCTCCACGTCGACCCCTGCCGGCACTGCTCCGCCGACCACACCGGCGAGCTGTCGCTCGACGTCCTGCGCCGGACCGTCGACGTCGAGGGCGGGGCGGCCTGAGCCGGCGCTCCGGGGGCTGATGCCCCCACCCGGGCGGCCCGTCCCCCTACCCTGGGGCGGAGATGCGAACGCTCCGCCGCCAGCCCGCCGCCGACATGCCCGACATGCCCGACCTGCTTGACGTGGAGCCGGCCGCGCCCCGCCGGCGCCGCTGGGTCTGGTGGCTGGCGGCCGCCGCCGTGGTGGTCATCGTCGCCGTGGCCGTGTCGCAGGCCACCGGCGACAACCTGAGCCGGGCGCCGGGCACGATCCGCCTCACCGGGGCGGCCAAGACGTTCTCGCTCGACGACGTCCGGCCCGGCCGCCCGCCGGTGGCGCTGGAGTCGTTCCGGGGCAAGCCCGTCGTGCTCAACTTCTTCGGGTCGTGGTGCCCGCCCTGCGTGCGGGAGCTGCCGGCGCTGGAGGCCATGGCCCAGCGCTACCGGGGGCGGGTGCAGTTCGTGGGGGTGACGTTCAACGACACCCGGGATTCGGCCCGCAGCCTCCTCGACCGGTCGGGCGTGACCTACCCGGCGGCGTTCGACGCCAAGAGCGACCTGGCCTACGACTACGGGATCCAGGGGATGCCGACGACGCTGTTCATCGGGCCCGACGGCAACCTGCTGGAGGGCAAGAAGGGCGAGTTCTCCGAGCCCCAGCTCCAGACCGTCATCGACCGCCTCTTCGGCCCGACGACGGTGGCCCGCTCCCGCTAGGGCTTCATCGGTGGCAGCTTCTGGAGCAGGGGCTCCAGCTCGCTGCGGGACACCACGTTGTCGAACCGGGCCTGGATCTTCCCGTCGGGGCCGATGAGCCAGACCCACGGCTCGTTGATGTCCTGGTCGGGGGTGCGGGCGATCCACTCCTTGGCGGCGTCGTTGAGCTGCTGGGCCTTGAAGTCCTTCCAGACCTCGATGTGGATGAAGCGGGCCCGGTTGGCGTAGTCCTTGGCCAGGCCGGCCACCATGTCGGTGACCGGGCCGCAGAACAGGCTGACGCAGTACGTCGGCGTGGAGATGACGAGCAGCACCGGCCGCTTCTCGGCCAGGGCCTGGGCCACCGTCGTCTGGTGCAGCTCCGGGTCGGGGACGGGCGTGGTGGCCGACGCCCGGGAGTCGACGGCCCCGGGGGGCGCGCCGGGCGTCGAGGTCGTCAGGTTCTGGGTGGCCGGCGCCTGGTCGCCCACCGCCGGGACGGCGTGCTTGGCCAGCACCTTGAAGGCGGTCGAGACCTTCTGGGGGCCGCCGAGGTCGAGGGTGGCCGTCACGCCCCAGAAGCCCGGCTTGTCGAAGGCCACGTCAGCGGCGTAGACGCCCCGCTCCGAGGTCGGCAGGTAGGCGGGCTTCGACGTGTCGCCCGGGTGCGGCGGCGAGCCGGGCAGCGGGATGTAGCCGGCGGTGGCCGTCGGGCCCGGCTGGGGTGTGCCCGAGGCCGAGTTCTCGCCGAGGAAGAAGAAGCTGAACGGCACCGTCCCGTAGCCGACCGGGCCCTTGGCCTCGTTGAAGATGCCGAGGATGAACCGCGACGCCGGCCCGGCGGCCAGGTCGTAGCTGGCCACCGATGCCTGGACCTTGTCCGGGGCGGTGCTCGACGTGCTGCCGTTGGCGCCGTTCTGGGCCTCCTTCTTGCCGCCCCCGCCCCCGCAGGCGGAGAGGGCGAGGCCGAGGATCAGGACGATGGGGACGACGCTGCGGCGCATGGGACTCCTCGTCATCGTTCGGGGAGGGTCATCGGTCGGGGCAGGGCTCCACGCTCACCTTGAAGCGGGCGAGGCTGGTGCGGGTCACGGCGGCGAGCCGGGTGAGGTCGGCGGCGATCTGGGGGCCGGGCGGGGGCGGCGAGGCGTTGAAGTCCGCCTCGACCTTCTGCTTGGTCTCGAGCAGGGTGGCGGCGGCGGCCCGGTCCTTGTCCTCGAGGCCCCGGGCGATCAGGTGGATGCCGTCGTGCGACGTGCCGAAGAACGTCCGGCGGGCGGCGCCGGCGTCGGCCGGCGCCTGGCGGGCGGCGTCGCACACACCGGCGGCGATCGCCTGCAGCTTGGCGGTGGGGACCGTCTGGCCGGCCAGCGCCACCACCACCGGCGCCGGCTTGCCCCCCGACCCGCAGGCGGCACCGGCCGCCAGCACGGCGGCGGCGACTCCGGGGGCCAGCAGGGTGAACAGGCGCATGTCCCGCCCATGCTACGGACCGGCCGCCGCCCGCCCCGATCGGCCCATCGCCGGACGCCGGACGCCCGTCCCCGGCCGCGGGCGGACCAGCCCGCCCGTGGGGGTAGACCGGTGTCATGTCCTCCGACGCCGTCGTGCTGGCCATCGACGCCGGGTCGACGACCGCCAAGGCCCAGTTCTTCGACGTCGCCGGGCGGGCGCGGGGCGCGCCCGTGCGGAGCCAGGTGGCGCTCGGCGCCGACGGGACGGCCGACGCCCTGGCCTTCCTGGCCTCGGTCGAGGCGGCGGTCGACGACGCCCTCCGGCGGGGGGAGCCCGGTCCGGTCGGCGCCGTGGCGGTCAGCACGGCCTGGCACGGCCTCGTCGGGCTGGGGCCGGACGGGCGGCCGGTGACGCCGCTGTCCACCTGGTCGGCGACCGGCCCGGCGGCGGTGGCCGGCGCCGTCGAGCTCCGCCGGCGCCTGGAAGCGGGCGGCGGGCTGGCGGCCGCCGTCCGCCGGACGGGCGCCCCGGTGCACCCGTCGTTTCCCGCCGCCCGCATCCTGGCCGAGGGCGTCCGGGACCCCGCCGCCTTCGCCGCCACCGCCCGCTGGTGCTCCATCGGCGAGCTGCTCGAGAACCGGTGGCTGGCCGGCGCCCCCGGCCCGTCCTCCTCGATGGCCTCGGCCAGCGGGCTGTTCGACCAGGAGTCGATGGCCTGGGACGGCGAGGTCCTCGACGCCCTGGGCCTGCGGCCCGAGACGCTGGCCCCCGTCGACGACCGCCCCCGCCGGGGGTTGCGCCCGGCCTACGAGGCCCGGTGGCCGGCGCTGGCCGGCGCCACCTGGTGGCCGGCCCTGGGCGACGGTGCCTGCGCCCTCATCGGCACCGGCTGCGGCACGGCGCCCCCCGCCCCGGGCGCCGGGCGACGGGCGGCGCTGACGATCGGGACCAGCGCCGCCGTCCGGGTCCTGGCCGGGCCGGCCGAGCGGGCGGCCCGGCCGGCCGGGCTCTTCGCCTACCTGGTCGACGCCGGCCGGGTCGTCCTCGGCGCCGCCCGGTCCAACGCCGGCAACCTGGTCGACTGGCTGGGGCGGGTCCTCCGCCTCGAGGGCGACATCGTGGCCGACGTGATCGCCCGCCCACCGGGCCGCCACGGCCTGCGGGCCGACCCGGCGCTGGCCGGCGAGCGCAGCCCCGACTGGCCGGCCGCCGCCGCCGGGGTCCTCTCCGGCCTCCACCGCGACACGACCGCCCTCGACATCGCCCAGGCCCTCCTGGAAGCGGCGGCCTGCGGCCTGGCCGATGCCGTCGACGGCCTCGAACAGGCGCTCCGGCCGGTGGCGGCGGCGTCCGGGAAGGCGCCGGGGGGTTTGCCCGGGCGGCCTGGATTGGTGCTCGTGGGTTCCGGACGGGCGGTGGCGTCGTCGGCGGCGTGGCGGCGGCTGGTGGCCGACGCCACCGGGCGGCCGCTCATCCCGTCCCGGGTGGAGGAGGCGTCGGCCCGGGGAGCGGCGCTGGCCGCCCTCGACGGCCTCGGCCTGCTGGACCGGGCCGCCGCCGAGGGCGCCCCGGGCCTCGACGGCGAACCGGTCCTCCCCGATCCCGCCCGGGCCGAAGCCTTCGCCCGCCTCCGGGCCGGCCGCCCGGAGCCCGGCGGCGCCGGGGCCTGACCGGACCGCCGGTCCCGTCGTCGGGTCGCCCGGCGCCGGGCCGGGCCGAATGGGACGAAGGGGGCGGAACGGTCCGGGCCCCGGTTGCGGCCGGCCGGGCCGGGGGACGCTGCAGACGTGGGCGGGCGACAGCCGGACGACGGCACCGGTCTCGGAGGCGAGGCGCTGGTGGCGGCGCGGCTGCTGGTCGACGAGGCGTCGGCGGTGGCCGAGGAGTGGCGGGAGCTGTGCCGGTGGGACCCGGAGCTGACGCCCGACACGGTGCCACCCCCGGTCGAGCCCGTCATCGTCGCCGTGGCCGACGCCCTGCAGCGGCCGCAGCCGCTGGCCTGGGGCGCCGACGAGGAGGTGGCCGAGGCGGTCGACGTCTTCGTCGACCGGGCCGGGCCGGAGGCCGTCGAGGAGCTCGTCTGCCTCCGGGAGGTGCTCAGCCGGCGGCTGCGGGGCCGGGTCCCGGCCGGGGAGGCGGCCGAGACGTGGGCCCGCCTCCAGATGACCGTCGACCGGGCCATGGCCCGGGCCGCCCGCCGGTCGTTCACCCAGCTGCAGCGGGAAGCGTGCTTCGACGCCCTGACGGGCGTGATGAACCGCCGGTCGTTCGAGGCCGACGTCGCCCGGGAACTCGGCCGGGTCGTGCGCCACGGCGGCCGGTTCAGCCTGGTCATGCTCGACCTCGACGGACTGAAGGCGGTCAACGACACGTTGGGCCACAACGCCGGCGACGCCCGCCTGCAGGCCCTCGGCGCCGCCCTGCGGACCACGACGCGCCGGGAGGACACCGCCTACCGCCTCGGCGGCGACGAATTCGCCGTCCTCCTCCCCGGCGCCTCGCCCGAGCAGGCCCGGCGGGTGATGGAACGGGTGGCCGGGGCGGCCCGCCCCGCCCGCTTCAGCTGGGGCGTGGCCGACTGCCCGGCCGACGGCCTGACCGCCGAGGCCCTCGCCGGGGCGGCCGACGCCCGCCTCTACCGCCGCCGCTCGGCCGCCCGCCGCCGGCCGGCGCCCGCCTCTCCCGCCGCCGGCCGGCGCGTCAGAGGAGCGTCAGCTGATCCGGCGGCGGCGGACCGGGACGGGTGAGCGGCTCGACGCGCAGCGCCGGTGATTCGTGCAGGAGCCGGGCGGCGGGCACCGCTTCGCCGGCCAGCCAGGGGCCGATGAGGTCGGCCGGGAGGATGACGGGCATCCGCTCGTGGAAGGGGGCGACCGCGCCGTCGGCCGGCCTGGTCAGCATCGTCGCCCGGCGGGCCGGTGCGGCCGGCGGGCCCGCCGCCGCGGCGTCCCGCCGGACGCCGGGCAGGCCGGGACCGGGGGGCCGGGCGGGGTGCGAGCGACCGGCGCCCGGACCGTCCAGGCGGTAGAGGCCGGCCACGGCCAGGGGGCCGCCGCCGGAGTCGGCGAACCAGGCCCGCCCCTCGACGAAGCGGGCCAGGGGCAGGATCAGGCGGGCCGAGGCGAAGGCGTCGCGCCAGGCGGGCCGGTCGGGGGCCGTCTCGAGGCGGGCGTTGTGGCCCGTCCCGTCGGCGAAGAAGGCCCAGGCGAACGACGAAACGACCCGTTCGCCGTTCGAGAGCACGAGACCGGGCACGACCGAGTTCGGGAAGGCCTCGTCGGCCGGCGCCGCTTCGTCGACGTCGCCCACCCGGGCCGGGCCGTAGGCCTCGATGATCTCCGGCACCTTCAGGTACTGCGCCCGGCCGCACACGCCACGATTGTGGCCGAACGCGCCGAACCGGCGTTCCTCGGGCACCGGGGGTGCAACTGAGGAACGCCGGTTCGACGGCGGTCAGGCCGCCTCGACCCGGGGGGTGGTCGAGGCGTCCTCCAGGGCGGCGGCCAGGACTTCGCCGATGTCGGAGGCGAGGTGGAACGTCATCGCCTCCCGCACCGTCTCGGGCACGTCGTCGAGGTCGGGGCCGTTGCGGGCCGGGAGGATCACGGTGGTGAGCCCGGCCCGGTGGGCGGCCAGCACCTTCTGCTTCACGCCGCCGATCGGGAGCACCCGGCCGGCCAGCGTCACCTCACCGGTCATGCCGACGGTAGAGCGCACCGGCCGCCCGGTGAGCAGGCTCACCAGGGCGGTGGTCATCGTGACGCCGGCCGACGGCCCGTCCTTGGGCACCGCTCCGGCCGGCACGTGGAGGTGGAACCGCTTGCCGGCAAAGGCATCGGCCGCCAGGCCGAGCGCCTCGGCGTGGGACCGCACGTAGGACAGGGCGATCTCGGCCGACTCCTTCATGACGTCGCCGAGCTGGCCGGTCAGCGCCAGCCCGCCGCCGCCCTCGGCCGGCATCGACGTCGCCTCGACGAACAGCACGTCACCGCCGGCGCCGGTCACGGCCAGGCCGGTGGCCACCCCGGGCACCCCGGTGCGGTCGGCGGCCTCGTCGTAGAACCTCGCCCGTCCCAGGGCCTTCTCGACGTCGTCGACGTCGATGACGAGCGGGGTCGGGGCCCCGGCGGCGATCTTCGTGGCCGCCTTGCGGAGCAGCCGGCCGAGCTCCCGCTCGAGCCCGCGCACGCCCGCCTCCCGGGTGTAGCCGGTGACGACCTTGCGCACCGCGGCGTCGCTGATCTCGACCTCGCCGGGCTGCAGCCCGTTGCGCTCCCGCTGGCGGGGCAGCAGGTGGCCGAGGGCGATCGTGACCTTCTCGTCCTCGGTGTAGCCGTCGAGGCGCAGCAGCTCCATCCGGTCGAGCAGCGGGCCGGGGATGGTGTCGAGGACGTTGGCCGTGGCCAGGAACAGCACGTCCGACAGGTCGAGGTCGACCTCGGCGTAGTGGTCCCGGAAGGTGTGGTTCTGGGCCGGGTCGAGGACCTCGAGCAGCGCCGAGGTCGGGTCGCCCCGCCAGTCGTTGCCGAGCTTGTCGACCTCGTCGAGCAGCACGACGGGGTTCATCGTCCCCGCCTCCTTCAGCGCTCGGACCAGGCGGCCGGGCTGGGCCCCGACGTAGGTGCGGCGGTGGCCGCGGATCTCGGCCTCGTCCCGCACGCCGCCCAGGGCCACCCGGACGAACCTGCGGCCGAGGGCCCGGGCCACCGACTCGCCCAGCGACGTCTTGCCCACGCCGGGCGGGCCGACCAGCACGAGGATGGCGCCGGAGCCGCCCCGGGCGGGGACGGTCGTGTCGTCGGCGTCGACGGCGTCGAGGCCCCGCTCCCTGCGCAGCTTGCGCACGGCGAGGTGCTCGACGATGCGCTCCTTCACGTCGTCGAGACCGGTGTGGTCGGCGTCGAGGATGGCCCGGGCCTCGTCGAGGTCCAGCCGGTCCTCCGACCGCTTGCCCCACGGCAGCTCGGTCAGCGTGTCGAGCCAGGTGCGGATCCAGCTGTGCTCGGGGCTCTGCTCGCCCGTCCGCTCCAGCCGGTCGATCTCGCGCTCCACCGCCTCCCGCACGGCGGCGGGCATGCTCATGTCGGCGATCTTGGCCCGGTACTCGGCGGCCACGTCACCGTCGGACTCGCCCAGCTCCTTGCGGATGGCGTCCATCTGCTGGCGGAGCATGAACTCCCGCTGACGCTTCTCCATGCCCTCGCTCACATCGGTGCGGATCCGCTCCTTGAGCTCGAGCTCGCCGAGCGTCTCCCGGGCCCAGGCCAGGGCCTTGGCCAGCCGCTCCTCGACGTCGATCGTCTCCAGCAGCTCGATCCGCTGGTCGAAGCTCAGGTCGGGGGAGTAGCCGGCGGTGTCGGCCAGGGTGCCGGGATCGCCGATACCCCGCAGGGCCTCGGCCAGCGGCCGGGCGTGCCGGTGCTCGAGGACGGCCTCGACCACGGCCCGGTACTCCTTCATCAGCTCCCGGGCGCGCTCCGACGGCGGGCCCGACGGGTCCTCCACCGGCTCGGCCTGGACGAACAGGCCGTTGCCCGACGTGCCCTGGCCGAAGCCGGGGACGGCGGCGCCGAGCACGGCCCGGTGCAGGCCGCGCACGACCACGGCCCGCCCGCCGCCGGGCAGGCGGCCGGCCTCTTCGATCTTGGCCACCGTGCCGACCTTGGCGTAGACGGTGGGGCCGCCGTCGCTCTCCTGGCGGGGGACGAGCACCAACAGGCTCTCGCCGGCCAGGGCGGCGTCGGCCGCCGCCTTCGCCTCGTCGCTCTCGAGCCCGAGCGGCACGACCATCTGCGGCAGCACCACGCCCGTCGACAGGGGCAGCAGGGGCAGGAACCGGGTCTCCACGTCAGACATGAGTGCCTCGCTATCAAGAAAGATTCTCGTGAGGGTTGTAACAGGCCGGCGGGCCCGGCAATTCCCGGAAGCTGGCACTGCTGCCTCGAGTGTCGGTGGAGGCGGCGGTGATAGCGAAATACGGCGAAGTTTGCATTTCTGATGCAGGAGCGTTATGGTGCGTCTGCGCTCCAAGTGGAGCCTGCGTCCGGACCGGTGGAGGCGGGACGGGCGCCCCGGGGCGGTCGGCGGCGCAGACACCACCCGTCGGAAGCCGGCCCAGATCGGCCTGCCGCCGGCCACCCCGGGACCCATCAGAGGAATCTTGACGCCGCCCGGATTGTCCGCTCCGGCCGGGGCTGCTACCCAGACTCGGCATGAGATGGCTCGCCGTCGTTCTCGCCGGGAACCTCGTGGCGCTGGCCGCCTGCGGCGGTTCGGGCTCGACGTCGACGGCGGGCGCCACGACCACCTCGACCGCCGGCCCGGCCCCGAGCGCCACGCTCGCCCCGACGTCGAGCAGCACCGGCCGCACCGCCGCCTCGGCCGCTCCGGCCGCCAAGGACCCGGTGGTCGTCGGCCTGGGGAACTCCGTGCCGTCGGGCGCCGTCTGCAGGTGCCAGAGCTTCGTCAGCGCCTACGCCGACATGGTGGCCGCCGGGACGAGCACGAAGGCCACCGTCGACAACGACGCCGTCTCCGGGTCGACGAGCGCCGACGTGGTCAACCTGCTGACCAGGCCCTCAGTGCAGTCACACCTCCGGTCGGCTACGACGGTGCTGATCATGACTGGGGCCAACGACTTCAACGACTCCTTCGACCAGGTGAGCCTGGGCTCCCCGGCCAACCAGACGTACCCGCCGGTGGCCACGGCGGTCCAGGACAACGTGACGGCGGTGGTCCAGCAGATCCATTCCCTCAACCCCGCCGCCCACGTGGTGATCCTGGACTACTGGGCGGCGATGGAGGACGGGGCGGTCGCCGCCCGGGACTACGACCCGCCGGCCATGGCCGCCTCGGTCGCCTGCACCACCTACGTCAACCAGGCCCTGGCCGTGGCGGCCAAGGCCACCAATGCGCTCTACGTCTCGACCTACACCGCCTTCAAGGGGGCCGACGGCACGGCCGACCCGACGTCGCTCCTGGCCCCCGACGGCGACCACCCCGACGCCGCCGGCCACCAGCTGATCGCCAGGACCATCTACGCCGCGCTGCCCACCGGCTGATGGTCCCGGCGACCCGCCTCCGCCGCTCCGCCCCCGCCCTGGTGGTGGCCGTGCTGGCCGGCGTGCTGCTGCTCGGCGGCTGCCATTCGGGCACGCCGGCGGCCAAGCGCCCGTTCGCCGCCTACCGGCAGTGCCTGCTCGACCACGGTGTCCAGCCCCGGGGCCGCCGGCGGGGGACGAGCTCCACCTCGGCCGCCCCCGAAGCCTCCGCCACGACGACCACCCGGCCCGACCCGGCCGCCTTCGCCGCCGCCCGCCAGGCCTGCCGCAAGCTCCGCCCGGCGGGGGGCCTGCGCTCCGGCGGCTTCGGCGCCGGCACCCGGGCGGCGTTCCGCAAGTGCATGGCCGACCACGGCGTCACGCTCCCCACGGAGCCGCCCAGCGCCACCTCGGGCCCACCCCCCACCGCCGGGAAGGGCACGACGACCACCACCGGCGCCGTCGCCCCCTCCCGGGGCGGGATGCTGGCCGGCCTCAACCGCAACGACCCGGCGGTCAGCTCCGCCCTGTCGGCCTGCCGCTCGCTGCTGCGGTCCTCGACGACGACGACGAAATAGGCCCGGCCGGCCCGGGCCGCCCCGGGCGGGGGGCGCACATCGTCGTGGCGAACGGCGGGCCGGAAGGTTCGAGGCGTAAGGTGAGCCCTACCGACCACGGAGCGCCTGCGTCGGGCAGGCAAGATGAGGGCGGGGGCGCATGTCTCTGCGAGAACGGCTGGACGAAGTCGTCGCCAAGATCGAACAGGCCCACCAGGCGGTCGGAGCCGACGACGGGGCATCGCCGGTTCTGGCCGCCGTCGTCCGGGAGTTCGAGGCCAAGGCCGCGAAGGCCCGCAAGGCCGTGGTGGGCGACGGTGCCGCGGCCCGGGAAGCAATCGTCGAACTGGAACAGGCCGGCGACAGCGCCAAGGCCGCCGCCGAGGCCGATCCGGCGGTGGGCGGCCCGGCCCGGCAGTCGGTCCTGGACGCCCATCTCGCCATCTGCATGCTCAAGGCGAGCATGTAGCCGGCACCAGCCGAGCCGTCATGACCCGGGGGCGGTCCAGCGGCGTGCTGGCGGTGCTCTTCACCGACCTCGTCGGCTCCACCGACCTCATGGTCCGGCTCGGGGACGCCGCCTTCGACGAGCTCCGCGGTCAGCACTTCGCCCGCCTGCGGGGGATCATCGCCGCCCACGACGGCCGCCAGGTCAAGAACACCGGCGACGGCGTCATGGCCACCTTCCCGTCCGCCGTCTCCGCCCTGGCGGCCGCGGTCAGCGCCCAGGAGGCGACCGAGCAGCCGATGCGGATCGGCCTGGCCATCGGGGAGGTGGCCGTCGAGGACGGGGACGTGTTCGGGACGCCGGTGGTGGAGGCCGCCCGCCTGGTGGCGGCCGCCGCCAGTGGGCAGATCCTCGCCACCGACCTGGTCCGGACCATGGCCGGTTCCCGGGCCCGGACCCGCTTCGCCGACCTCGGCCAGCTGGAGCTGAAAGGACTGCCCCGACCGGTTCCGATCTGCGAGGCGGTCTGGAAGGAGACGGAGCCCTCGGCGTCGCGGCCGGCCGTCGCGCCCCGCCTGCCCGCTCCGGCCCCGGTTCCCCAGGGCAGCGATGCCGTTCACCTTGTCGGGCGCCAGGAGCTCGTGGACCGCCTCGGTGTGGTCCTCGACGGGGTCCGCGCCGGAGCCGGCCGCCTCGTCCTCCTGACCGGCGAGCCCGGTATCGGGAAGACGGCGCTCGCCCGGGAGGTGGCCGCCCGGGCCGCCGAGAGAGGTGTTTCGGTCCTGTGGGGCACCGGCTGGGACGGCGAGGGTACGCCGCCGTTCTGGCCGTGGGTCGAGGCGTTGCGGTCCGGCGTGCGCCAGCTGGAACCGGAGGATCGTGCGGCGCTCGTGACCGCCAGCGGCGAGGAACTCGCCCGCCTGCTCCCGGAGTTCGCACCGGGGCCGCCCCCGCCTTCGGACGGTGGCGCCGGCGACGCCGACGGGGCCCGGTTCCGGCTCTTCGACGGGGTCTCGTCGCTGCTCAACCGGCTGGCGGAGCGCCGCCCCCTCCTCGTGGTGCTCGACGACCTGCACTGGGCCGATGCGTCGAGCGTGGCCCTGCTCCGTTTCGTGGCCGCCCGGGCCCGGCTGGCGCCGATCCTGCTCATCGGCACCTACCGGGACACCGAGATCGCCCGGGACCATCCGTTGCGCCGCGTGCTCGGTGAGCTCGGCACGGTGGCGGACTCGCTGCCCGTGTCGGCGCTGGACCGGGCCGGCGTGCGGACCCTGCTCGAGCAGGTGTACGGGTCAACGCTCGACGACGAGGTGGTGGAGACGGCCTACCGGCGCACGGCCGGGAACCCGTTCTTCGTCGGCGAGGTCGGCCGGCTCATGGGCAGCGCCGGCCAGGGGTCGGGAAGCCGGGCGGCGGCCATCCCGGAAGGGGTGCGCAGCGTCGTCGAACGCCGGCTGGCCCGCCTGTCGCAGGCCTGCTTCGACCTCCTCGGGATCGCCGCCGTGGTCGGCCAGGAGGCCGACGTCTCCCTCCTGGCGTCGGTCAGCGACCGGCCGGAGCCGGTCGTGTTCGACCTGCTCGGTGAAGCCGGCCAGGCCCGGGTGACGCAGCCCTCGACCGCGGCCCTGCCCGGCGTGCGCTTCAGCCACGACCTGTTCCGGGAAACCCTCTACGAAGGCCTGGCCGGCCACCAGCGGGTCGAGGCGCACCGGCGTATCGGGCTGGCCCTCGAGCGGCGGCGGGCCGAGGGTGCGGCCGTCAGCCCGGCCGAGCTCGCCCATCACGTCCTGCGGGGGTGCCGGGGGGCCGACGACCAGCGGCGGGCCGCCCGCTATTCCCTCGACGCCGCCGGCGACGCTGTCGGCCGTCTGGCGCTCCGGGAGGGGCTCGCCCATGCCGAGCGGGCCCTGACCACGCTGGAGCAGCTGGCCTCGCCCGACGAGGCCGACCTGCTCGACGCGCTGCTCGTGCTGGGCGACGCGGCCCGGCGGGCGGGGGAGACGGAACAGGCCCGCCGCTCCTCCGCCCGCGCCGTCGTCCTGGCCCGCCGCCTCGGCGACGCCGAGGGGCTCAGCCGGGCGGCGCTGGGCCTGCACCACCTCGGCGGGGACTACGGCGAAGCCCACGAGAGCACCCGCGCCCTGCTCGAGGAGGCCGCCCACTCCCTCGCCGGCGTCACCAGTCCGATCAGGGCCCGGGTGCTGGCCGCGCTGGCCCGCCAGTGCTACCACGACCGCCGGCCCGGCTCCCTCGACCCCGGCCGCCTGGCCGGCGAGGCGGTGGACGTGGCCCAGGCGGCCGGCGACCCGGCCGCCCTGGCCTTCGCCCTGTGGGCCCGCTACGACACCGCCTGGGTGCCGGGACGCGCCCCCCTGCGGGCCGAGATCGCCGAGCGGATGGAATCGGTGGCGATCGGATCCGGAGACCTCGAGCTGGCGGCCCAGGCCCGGCTGATGCGGGGGATCGCCCGCCTCGAGCTCGCCGATCCGGGCGCCGTCGCCGACTTCGACGAGTACGGCCGGATGGCCGAGGACCTGCGGGCGCCCAGTGCCCACTACCTGGCCATCACGCGCCAGGTCACGGTGGCCACGATGCGCGGCGACCTCGACGAGGCGGAGCAGCTGATGGAAGAGGCGTCGCTCCTCGGCCGGGCCATCGGCGAGCCGGACCGGTGGCACGTCGAAAGCGTCGAGCTGTGGGCGTTGCGCAGCCTGCAGGGGCGGCGCCCCGAGCTCGAGGAGCGGATGCGCTCCTACGCCCAGCCGTTCTTCACCGAGAAGTACGCGGCCATGGTGGTCCTGTGCCTGGCGGCCAGGGGGGCGATGGACGAGGCGGCCGAGGCCCTGGCCGAGTTCGAGGACTTCGACCCCACCGCCCAGATCCCGGACAACATCTGGCTGGCGCTGATGGCGACGATGGCCGAAGCGGCCGCCGCCGTCGGCCAGCGGCCGCTGGCCGGCCGGCTCTACGACGCGCTGCTCCCGTTCGCCGGAACGGCGGTGACCACGGCCGGCGCCGTCGATTTCTCCGGGGCGGTGGACCACTACCTCGGCCTGCTGGCCGCCGCCCTGGGCCGGCACCGGGAGGCGGCGAGCCACTTCCGCGCCGCGGTGGCGGTCCATCGGCGCCTGGGGGCCCGGCCCTGGACCGCCCGCTCGAGCCGGGCGCTGGCCGCCCTCGGCACCGCCGAGGCGGCCGGCCTGCTGCGGGGCGTCTTCCGCCGCCAGGACGACGTGTGGACGCTGGGCTTCGCCGGCCGGGAGGTGCGCCTGAAGGACGCCAAGGGTCTGCGGGACATCGCCGTGCTGCTGGGCGCGCCCGGCCGGCCGGTGAGCGTCGGCACCCTCCTCGGCGCCGCGGCCGGCGAAGACGCCGCCGGGGAGGCGACGCTCGGCGCCGATCCGGTCCTCGACGACCGGGCCCGGGCCGAATACCGGGCCCGGTTGCGCGACCTCGAGGAGGAACTGGCCGAAGCCGAAGCCGACCACGACCTCGAGCGGATCTCCCGGGCCCGGCTGGAACGGGAGCTGCTGGCCGAGGAGCTGGCGGGAGCCATCGGCCTGGGCGGGAGGGCCCGCCTCCTCGGTGGGGGCGGCGAACGGGCCCGCAAGGCGGTCACGGCCCGGATCCGCAACAGCCTGCGGCGGATCGAGGAGCGCCACCCCGAGCTCGGCGCCCACCTGGCCGAGACCATCACCACCGGGACCTCGTGCAGCTACACCCCCGCCCAGCCGGTCCACTGGACGTTCTGAGAACGTCAACCGCCCGCTACATCCGATGTAGCGGCGGTGTCGCGCCTTTCGGTCGAGACGGCGTTTCGGTCGTCCATTCGAAAGGAGACACGACATGGCCGGAGTGGAGATCAGGGATTTCTCGAGCCCCGACGACGTCCGAAGCCCCGAGCGGACCACCGTCGAGGTCGTCAAGGTCGGCGCGGGTGAGGTCGGCCGGTTCACCTTCCAGCCGGGCTGGCGCTGGTCGGAGTGCATCAAGCCGGTGGTCGGGACCGACTCGTGCCAGGTCGAGCATGTCGGCTACGTCGTGTCGGGCAGTGTCCGCATCCGCCACGACGACGGGTCGACCGGAGACATCACCCCCGGGGCGGTGTACCAGATCGCCCCCGGCCACGACGCCTGGGTCCTGGGCGATGAACCGGCCGTCGTCGTCGAGTTCCAGGGCGCCGCCACCTTCGCCAAGGACGGAGCCTGACATGACCGTCGACGGGCAGAAGCTCGAGGCGTTCGTGAACCAGGCGATCGGCGACCTCGGAGCCGCCATCTCCGCCTGCCTCATCCACGTCGGCGACAAGCTCGGCCTCTACAGAGCCATGGCCGGCGCCGGCCCCCTCACCCCCGGCGGGCTGGCGGCCCGGACCGCCACGGCCGAACCCTACGTCCGGGAGTGGCTCAACAACCAGGCCGCCGGCGGCTACGTCCGCTACGACCCCGCCACCGGACGCTACGAGCTCCCCCCGGAGCAGGCCGCCTGTCTGGCCGACGAGGACAGCCCGGCGTTCGTGGTGGGGGGATTCGAATGCGTCGCCGCCGCCTTCACCGACGAGCCGAGGATCACCGAGGCCTTCCGGACGGGTGCGGGAGTCAGCTGGCACGAACACGACGCCCGGCTGTTCAGCGGTACCGAGCGGCTGTACCGACCCGGCTACCAGGCCAACCTGGTCGAGTCGTGGCTGCCCGCCCTCGACGGTGTCACCGACAAGCTGGCCGCCGGCGCCACCGTCGCCGACGTGGGCTGTGGGCACGGCGCCTCGACCATCGTCATGGCCCGGGCCTTCCCCGCTTCCCGCTTCGTGGGTTTCGACTGCCACGACGCCTCCGTCGCCGCCGCCCGCAAGGCGGCGGCGGCGGCCGGCGTCGCCGACCGGGTCGGCTTCGAGGTGGCCGGCGCCAAGGACTATCCGGGCCGGTTCGACCTCGTCTGCCTCTTCGACTGCCTCCACGACATGGGCGACCCCGTCGGGGCCGCCCACCACATCCTCTCGTCGCTGGCTCCCGACGGCACCGTCATGCTCGTCGAACCACACGCCGGCGACCGGCCCGAAGAGAACTTCCATCCCCTCGGGCGGGCGTTCTACGGCTTCTCCACCCTCGTCTGCACGCCCGCCTCGCTGGCCCAGGAAGTGGGCCTGGCCCTGGGCGCCCTCGCCGGCGAAGCCCGGCTCCGCGCCGTCTTCGAAGAAGCCGGTTACACCCGGTTCCGGCGGGCCACCGAGACGCCGATGAACCTCGTTCTCGAAGCCCGACCCTGAACGCCGTCGCCCTGGACGGGCGCTACCGGGCGGCACAAGCGGTCGGCTGACTGCCTCGAATGTTGTACAACATCTTGCACGACTCTAGGACTTGGTTCATACTCGGTGCATGACCCCGGCGCGGCTTGTTCCGAACGAAGTGCTTCCCACGAGCGAGGTCCGGAAGATGCTGCCGAGCATCACCGAGGCGCTTGGCGAGGAGGGGGCGGCGGCTGGCCTGGTCGTCTTCGGCGCCTATCGCAAGCCGGAGGCGGCGGTGGTGCCTTACGAACTCATCGAGCTGCTCGATCCGATCATCGAGGACCTCGTGATCGCCGCCCGCGTCGAGAAGCGTCGGGCCGACGACGATGGCCGCCGCTACACCCTGGATGAGGCGGCCGCGGAGCTCGGGCTTGACCTGAACGATTGACTGTTCAGCGTCGCGTCGAACTGACGTCGGCGGCTCTCGCCGACCTCGGGCGGCTCAAGGAAGACGATCCGGAGCTGGCGGCGCAGGCCCTTCGTCTGCTCCGCCGACTCGAACGCAGGGAAGTCGACGGTATTCCGCTGGCTGAAATGGCGGTGACCGGCAATCTGAGCGACTGCCGCAAGCTCTACTTCGGGGGAGCCAACGGGCGGAGCCACCGGGTTGTCTATCGGCAGCTTCCCGATCACGAGACAGTCGAGGTCCTCGAGGTCGTCGTCGTGGAGTCCCGCTCTGAGATGTACGTCTACCTGCTGGCGTCACAGCGGATGGGTCGGCTCCCAACTGAGTCAGGCGCCCGGTTCACCCGGCTCCACCAGGCGACGATCTCTCGACGCGGGGCGGCTCGCAAACAAGGCCGACAGACGGACCGCTGACGGACTTTTGACGGACTCCGCAGCGGGGAGCGACGCTGGGGCCGTCTGAATGGACGCCCTGACCAGCGGCGATATCTGCGCCCTCGGCAGGATTCGAACCTGCGCACACGGCTCCGGAGGCCGTTGCTCTATCCCCTGAGCTACGAGGGCAGGAAGTGCTTCGGGCCCGCGCCGGTGACGGTCGATCCGGGGCGGCAGGCCGGACCGCCATCGTAGCCGTCCCGGCTGGGCGCCACCGGATGGGACCTTCGGCCATCAGGAACGGGACCTCTGCCCGCCCGCCGCACCCCCGAATTTCTTCAAGCTCTCTTTGGAGAAAACAACGAGATCCAGGAGGGCCCCATGACCGACACGCTCGCCGCCCGCAGTCTCGGGGCGCTCGTCGCCGAGTCTCCGGCCCGGGCCGGCGTCTTCGACCGGCTCGGCCTCGACTACTGCTGCCACGGGGACCGCTCCCTGGCCGAGGCCACGGAGGCGGCCGGGCTCGATCCCGACGCCGTCGTCGCCGCCCTGGCCGCCGTCGGCCGCCCGGCAACCACCGCCCCCGCCGCTCCGGCCGGCGACCCGCTGGCGCTGATCGAGGACATCCTGAGCCGCCACCACGGCTTCCTCCGCGACGAGCTCCCCGACCTCGTGGGGCTGGCGGCCAAGGTCGAGGCGGTGCACGGCTCGCGCCATCCCGAGCTGGCCGCCGTCCACCGGCTCGTCGCCGCCCTCCGGGCCGATCTGGAGCCGCACATGACGAAGGAGGAGCGCGTGCTGTTCCCGGCCGTCCGCCTCCTGGCCGGCGGCCGGCGGCAGTTCGGCTTCGGGACGATCGAGAACCCGATCGCGATGATGCGCTCCGAGCACGAACAGGCCGGGGAGCTGCTGGCCCGGCTGCGGGAGGTCACCGGCGGTTATGCCGTGCCCGCCGACGGCTGCGCCAGCTACGAGTCGCTCTACCGGCGGCTCGAGCACGTCGAGGAGGACACCCATCTCCACATCCACAAGGAGAACAACGTGCTCTTCCCGCTGGCGGTGGCGCTGCAGGCCGGGCGGCCGTAGCGAGGGGGCGCCGAACCGGACAACCCTCGACAAAAGCGCCGGTCAGGGGCTTTGTGACCCCGGGCTCGCAAAACGCCCCGTGTACCATGCCGCCCATGGCCCCGGCCACAGTGCTCGTGGTCGATGACGACCCGGTGATTCTCAAGCTCCTGGAAGTGAACTTCGAGATGGAGGGGTTCGAGGTCGTCCGGGCGGCCGACGGGTTCGAGGGCCTCGAGCGGGCCCGGGAGGTCCTTCCCGACATCGTGGTGCTCGACGTGATGATGCCCCGGATGACCGGCTACGAGGTGGCCAAGGCCCTCAAGGAGGGCACCGACACCGCCCACATCCCGATCATCTTCGTCACGGCCCGGGCCCAGTCGAACGACGTGGAGCGGGGCATGGAGCTGGGCGTCGACGACTACGTCACGAAGCCGTTCGACCCGCTCGACCTGATCGCCCGGGTCAACACGCTGCTGGCCCGGGCGGCGGAGCCGGAAGCGCCGGAGGATCGGCCCGCCGATGGCGACGCCGACGCCGACGCCGGCCTCGGCCCGGATTCTGCCGCCGCCTCTTGAGCGCCCCCGTCGACCTGCGCCTGCTGCCGGCCACGGCGGCCGTCTCGGCCGACGGGCGCCTGTCGATCGGCGGCTGCGACCTCGGCCGGCTGGCCGAACGGTTCGGCACGCCGCTGTTCGTCTACGACGAGACGCATCTCCGGGCCCGCTGCCGGGAGTACGTCGCCGCCTTCGGGCCCGACGGCGTGGCCTACGCCGGCAAGGCCTTCCTGTGCCGGGCCATGGTCCGGCTGGTGGCCGACGAGGGCCTCCACCTCGACGTGGCCACCGGCGGCGAGCTCCACGTGGCCCTGTCGGCCGGCTTCCCGCCGGCCCGGATCGTCTTCCACGGCAACAACAAGTCCGACGAGGAGCTGGCCTCGGCGCTGGCCGCCGGGGTGGGGCGGATCGTGGCCGACTCCTTCGGCGAGCTCGACCGGCTGGAGGCGCTGGTCAAGGGCGGGCTGCCCGTCCCCCGGGTGATGCTCCGGGTCACGCCGGGCGTGGAGGCCCACACCCACGAGTACATCGAGACCGGCACCGAGGACTCGAAGTTCGGCTTCCCGGTCCGGGGCGACGCCCTGGCCGCCGCCACCCGGGTGGCGGCCAGCCCCCACCTGGAGCTGGCCGGGCTCCACTGCCACATCGGCTCGCAGATCCACGTGCTGGCCTCCTACGCCCTGGCGGCCGGCGTCATCGTCAACCTGGCCGCCGAGGTCGAAGCGGCCGCCGGGCCCGGGTCGGTGGCCGAGCTCAACCTCGGCGGGGGCCTCGGGATCGCCTACCACGACGGCGACGAGCCGCCGGCGGTGGCCGACTACGCCGCCGTGCTCCGCCACGCCGTCGACGAGGCGGTGGCCGCCGCCGGGCTGTCGCACCGACCGGCGCTGCTGGTCGAGCCGGGCCGGTCGATCGCCGCCACCGCCGGCGTCACGCTCTACCGGGTCGGCACCATCAAGGAGATCGCCGGGGTGCGGACCTACGTGGCGGTGGACGGGGGGATGAGCGACAACGCCCGTCCGGCGACGTACGGCGCCCGCTACGAGGCCTTCCTTCCCGAGCGGGTCCGGGCCGAGCGCCCGCTGGTCGTGACCGTGGCCGGCAAGCACTGCGAGCAGGGCGACCTCCTCGTCCGCAACGCCACGCTGCCCGCCGACCTGGCGGTGGGCGACCTTCTCTGCACGCCGGCGACGGGAGCGTACGGTTACGCCATGGCCAGCAACTACAACAAGGTTCCCCGTCCGGCGGTGGTGTTCGTGGCCGGTGGTGAGGCCCGTCTCGTCGTCCGCCGGGAGACGGTCGACGACCTCCTCCGCCTGGAGGCGGAATGACGGCCAGCCCCGCCAAGCGCATCGCCGACCGCGGCGGCGTCGTCCGGGTCGGGCTGCTCGGCTGCGGCCACGTCGGTTCGGCGCTGGTGCGGCTCCTCGAGGGGAACGCCGCCTCCATCGAGGCCCGGGCCGGCGTGAAGATCGAGGTGGCCAAGGTGGCGGTCCGCAACCTGGCCAAGGAGCGCGACGTCGACCTCGCCGCCGAACGCTTCACCCACGATGCCGACGAGGTGGCCGGTGACCCCGACATCGACGTCCTCGTCGAGGTCATCGGCGGCATCGAACCGGCCCGCTCGCTGATCCTCGCCGCCCTGCAGGCCGGCAAGCCGGTCGTGACGGCCAACAAGGAGCTGCTGGCCAACTTCGGCCGGGAGCTGTTCGAGACGGCCGAGGCCAACGGCGTCGACCTCCTCTTCGAGGCCTCGGTCTGCGGCGGGATCCCGCTGCTGCGGCCACTGCGGGAATCGCTGGCCGGCGACCGGATCCGGCGCATCACCGGGATCGTCAACGGCACCACCAACTTCGTCCTGACCCGGATGACCGAGTCCGGGGCGTCGTTCCACGAGGCGCTGGCCGAGGCCCAGTCGCTGGGCTACGCCGAACGCGACCCCACCGCCGACGTCGAGGGCTTCGACGCCGCCGCCAAGGCCGCCATCCTGGCCTCGATCGCCTTCGGCGCCAAGGTGGTGGCCGGCGACGTCTACAGCGAAGGGATCTCCGGCGTGTCGCCGTCCGACATCGCCTCGGCCCGGGAGCTGGGCTACGTCGTGAAGCTGGTGGCCCTGGCCGAGGAGGTCGAGGGCGAGATCGCCGTGCGGGTACACCCGGCCATGGTCCCCAACAACCATCCGCTGGCCGGCGTGAAGGACTCCTTCAACGCGGTGTTCATCGAGGCCGACGCCGCCGGCAGCCTGATGTTCTACGGCCGGGGGGCGGGGGGCATGCCCACCGCCTCGGCCGTGCTCGGCGACCTCATCGACGCCGCCCGCAACCTGGCCGCCGGCAGCCGGGGCGCCACCATGGGCGCCCCGTCGGGCAAGCGGGCCCGCCCCATCGACGAAGTGGCGTCGCAGTTCTACGTCATGTGCGAGGTGGCCGATGAGCCGGGCGTGCTGGCCGCCATCGCCTCGGCCTTCGGCGAGCACAACGTGTCGATCAAATCCATGCAGCAGCAAGGGATCGGCGACGACGCCCGCCTCATCTTCGTCACCCACAAGGCCCGCGAGCGCGACTTCGAGGCCACCATGGCGGCGGTGCGCCAGCTCGAGCCCGTCCACCGTGTGGGTTCGATCCTGCGCGTCGTCGGAGAGGACGAGTGAACCGCTTCACCGCTTGGCCCGGGCTGATCGAGGCCTACCGCGACCGGCTGCCGGTCAGCGACGCCACGCCGGTGGTGACGCTGCGGGAGGGCGGAACGCCGCTGCTGCCGGCGCCCTACCTGTCGGAGCGGACCGAGGCCCGGGTGCTGCTCAAGTACGAAGGGCTGAACCCCACCGGCTCGTTCAAGGACCGGGGCATGACCGTGGCCATCTCCAAAGCGCTGGAGGAGGGCTCGAAGGCGGTCATCTGCGCCTCCACCGGGAACACGTCGGCGTCGGCCGCCGCCTACGCGGCGCGGGCCGGCCTCGTCTGCGCCGTGCTGATCCCCGAAGGCCACATCGCCCTCGGGAAGCTGGCCCAGGCGCTGATCCACGGGGCCAAGGTCATCCAGATCAAAGGCAACTTCGACCAGGCGCTGACGGTGGTGCGGGAGCTGGCCGCCCGCGACGCCATCACGCTGGTCAACTCGGTCAACCCCTACCGGCTGGAGGGCCAGAAGACGGCGGCGTTCGAGATCGTCGACGAGCTCGGCGACGCCCCCGACGTCCACTGCATCCCGGTCGGGAACGCCGGCAACATCACCGCCTACTGGCGGGGCTACGGCGAGGACCACGCCGCCGGACGGGCGGCCCGCCGCCCCCGCATGCTGGGCTGGCAGGCGGCCGGGGCGGCGCCGCTGGTGTCGGGCGAACCGGTGCCGTTCCCCGAGACGATCGCCACCGCCATCCGCATCGGCAACCCCGCCTCCTGGGAGGGGGCCATCGCCGCCCGGGACGAGTCGGGCGGCGCCATCGGCGCGGTGAGCGACGTCGAGATCCTCGACGCCTACCGCCTGTTGGCCGAACGGGAAGGCGTGTTCTGCGAACCGGCCTCGGCCGCTTCGGTGGCCGGCCTGCTGCGGGCGGTCGACGCCGGCCTGGTGACGGCGGGCGAGACCGTCGTCTGCACGCTCACCGGCCACGGCCTGAAAGACCCGGAGCGGGCCATCTCGACGGTGGACCTCGGCGTCTCCGTGGAGCCCACGGCGGCGGCCGTCGCCGTCCAGCTCGGCCTGTAGCCACCGAACCGGCCCGGCGGGCGGCGCCGGACGGGAGTGCCGGAGCGGATCACCCCCGCTTACGGGGGGGGGAAACTGCTCCGGCTGCCTTCGGCGATCCTCAGTCGGATTCGGCGATGCGGCGGCCGAGCATCTGGCGGGCGTCCTCCAGGAGGTCCTCGAGCAGCGCCAGCCGGTCGGCGGTGCTCCGGGCCTCCAGCACCTTCTGGGCGTCCATCGGGCCGATGGGAGACAGCAGCGCCGCTTCGAAGGCGGCGGTGGCGGGGTCCTCGTCGAGGTTCCGGACGGCCGACGGTGCCGGGAACCCCAGCTCGACCTGGAGGGCGAGCACCTGGCGGAGCAGCCGCTCGACCGCCGTCCTCCGCTCGGCCGACTCCGGGCCCGAGCCCTCCTCCTCGTCGTCGACCGGCTCGATCAGCGCCTGGGGATAGGGATCCTCGGGCAGCCACTCCTTCACCCGGAAGCGCTCCGTGCCGACGGCGTCGACGAGCCACCGCCCGTCGGGCAGCTCGGCCGTCTGCACCACCCGGGCCACGGTCCCGACCGGGAAGCGGGTGTCGCCGCCGCCGACCTCCTGGCCCCGTTCGATGAGGACGACGCCGAACTCGCCGTCCCCGGCCAGCACATCCCGGATCAGCGCCCGGTACCGGGGTTCGAAGATGTGCAGGGGGAGGTGGGCGTGGGGCAGCAGCACGGTCCCGAGGGGGAACATCGGGAGTCGTCGGCCCGGCATCCGCCGAGCATACGCAGTGCCCGTACGATCTTGGTCGTGAACATGCGCTACGTGGTGTGCATCCCCGACGGGGCGGCCGACGAGCCGCTCGACGAGCTGGGCGGGCGGACGCCGCTGGAGGCGGCCGCCATGCCCAACCTGGCCCGGCTGGCGGCGGCCGGCGAGGTGGGGCGGGCGGCCACCATCCCCGACGGGCTGCCCCCCGGCAGCGACGTCGGCAACATGGCCATCCTCGGCTACGACCCCGCCCGCTACCACACCGGGCGGGCGCCGATCGAGGCCGCCGCCATGGGCGTCGACCTCCAGCCGGGGCAGGTGGCCTACCGCTGCAACCTGGTCACGCTCGACGACGCCACCGGCACGATGGTCGACTTCTCGGCCCACCACATCGCCACCGAGCTGTCGACGCCGATCATCGAGGCGGTCGACGCCGAGCTGGGCGGGGGCCGCGACGGGCTGTGGTTCCATCCCGGGGTCATGTACCGCCACGTGATGGTGGCGCCGGCCGAGTTGGGCAAGGCCGACTGCGTGCCGCCCCACGACCTGACGGCCAAGACCGCCGTCTATCCCGAAGGGCCGGCGGCGGCCGAGCTGCGCCGGATCATGGAGGCGTCGAAGGAGATCGTGCGGGCCAAGGCGGCCGAACTCGGCGCCGACGCCACCCAGGTGTGGCTGTGGGGCCAGGGCACCCGGCCGATGCTGCCGTCGTTCGAGGCGAAATGGGGCGTGACCGGCCGGCTGGTGACGGCCGTCGACCTCATCCGGGGCCTCGGCGTCCTGTCGGGCATCGACCCCGTCGAGGTCCCCGGCGCCACCGGCTACTACGACACCGACTACGAGGCCAAGCGCGACGCCTGCCTGGCCTCGCTGGCCGACCGGGACTTCTTCGTCATCCACATCGAGGCGTCGGACGAGGCCGGCCACAACGGCGAGGCCGACCGCAAGGTCGAAGCGCTGGAGTTCTGGGACCGGCGGGTCATCGGCCCCCTGGTGGAGGCCCTCGACGACCTCGGCCCCTGGCGGCTGATGCTGATGCCCGACCACGCCACGCCCTGCGTGCTGCGCACCCACACGCCCGACCCCGTCCCCTACCTGATCTACGACCCCGCCGCCCCCGGCCCCGGCGGCGTCTACACCGAGCGCGGGGTGGCCGGCGCCCCGGCCGTCCCCGCCCACGACCTGATGGCCAAGTTCCTCCAGCGGGAGCCCGCCACCGTCTGACCCCAACCGGCGTTCGTCTGCCCGGATATGGCGGCGGAGGAACGCCGGTTCGGCCGGGGGGCCGTCTGACCCCAACCGGCGTTCGTCTGCCCGGATATGGCGGCGGAGGAACGCCGGTTCGGGGGAGGGGGCGGCTACGATGCCCGGAATTTCCGCCCCCGCCCGGCCGGGGCGGCCGCGTGTGAGGTCGTGAGCCACGCCGATCCCTCTTCCCCAGGCTGATCAGCCGTCGCGCACCCTGGTGCTGGTCGACGGCGAGCACTATCCCAGCGTCGTCCGGGCGGCGGTGGAGGAACTGCGCGCCGGGGGACGGGTCGTGGTGGGGGCCGCCCTGCTCGGCGGGACCGAGAAGATCGAGTGGACCCAGGGGCCGGCCGGGCCGGCGCCGGGCGAGTACGGGGTGGCCGATCTGGTCGTCGGCCCGTCGCCCCTGGCCGCCCTCCTGGCCGGGATCGAGCGGTTCGACCCCGACGAGGTCGTCGACCTGTCGGACCAGCCGGTGGTCGACGCCCGCAGCCGGATGCTGCTCGCCGCCTGCTCCCTGGCCGTCGGCGTGCCCTACCGGGGGGCCGGGTTCACCTTCGAGGTGCCGCCCCGGCCGGTCGTGGCCACGAAGCCGTCGATCGCCGTGATCGGCACCGGGAAGCGGACCGGCAAGACGGCGGTGGCCGCCGAGCTGGCCCGGGTCCTGACCGCCGCCGGGCGCCGGCCGGTCCTGGTGGCCATGGGCCGGGGCGGGCCGGCCGAGCCCGAGGTCGTCGACCCGGCGGTCTTCGACCTCTCGCCCGAGGCGCTGGTGGCCCTGGCCCGGAGCGGCCGCCACGCCGCCAGCGACCACCTGGAGGGGGCGCTGACCGCCGGCATCGTCACCGTCGGCACCCGCCGCTGCGGCGGGGGGCTGGCCGGTGAACCGGCCTCGGCCACCTTCGCCGCCGGGGTCGCCCTGGCCAACGACCGCCCGGAGGAGCTCGTCATCTTCGAGGGGTCGGGGACGGCCATCCCGCCGGTCCACGCCGACGCCACCATCTGCGTCGTCGGGGCCCACAGTGCCGCTGACCAGGAGGTTCTTCTGGGCTATCTGGGCGCTTACCCTCTGTTGCTGGCCGACCTGGTGGTGATTACACTGGTGGAACAACCGCTTGCCGATTTGGGCGCGGTGGCGGCCCTCGAGGATCGCATCCGGGGGCTCGTTCCAGGGGTTCCGGTCGTTCA